>ERZ859923.20-NODE-20-length-110385-cov-6.684265_pt1 | contig 110385 bp, 85 predicted proteins | sample MGYA00510116_ERZ859923 | MGnify/ENA primary metagenome ERZ859923 (study PRJEB30046, sample SAMN00715168) | human gut metagenome | study: EMG produced TPA metagenomics assembly of the A metagenome-wide association study of gut microbiota in type 2... | reverse complement strand
ATAAAGTTTATTGTACAATTAAAAAAGTCGTTTTATAATAAAGCATATGGCAACCAGGTTGTCATGAATCTGTATACCAATTGAAGGAGGACATTCAGATGTCATATGTTGATGAAGTATTTGATATGGTAGTGGCCAAAAATCCCGCACAGCCCGAATTCCATCAGGCAGTCAAAGAGGTTCTGGAATCTCTTCGTGTTGTGATCGAGGCAAATGAGGAAAAATATCGTAAGGACGCTCTGCTGGAGAGAATCGTAACTCCCGAGAGACAGATCCTGTTCCGCGTACCCTGGGTGGATGACAAGGGTCAGGTACAGGTAAACAACGGATTCCGTGTACAGTTCAATTCCGCGATCGGACCTTATAAGGGCGGTTTACGTTTACATCCTTCTGTAAACTTAGGTATCATCAAGTTCCTTGGTTTTGAGCAGATCTTCAAGAACTCCCTGACCGGACTGCCGATCGGCGGTGGTAAGGGTGGATCCGATTTCGATCCCAAGGGCAAATCCGACAGAGAGATCATGGCTTTCTGCCAGAGCTTCATCACAGAACTTTACAAATATATCGGAGCAGACACCGATGTTCCCGCTGGTGATATCGGTACCGGCGCAAGAGAGATCGGTTATATGTACGGACAGTACAAGAGACTTACCGGTCTGTATGAAGGCGTTCTGACCGGTAAGGGCTTAAGCTACGGCGGATCCCTGGCAAGAACCGAAGCAACCGGTTACGGTCTGCTGTATCTGACAGAGGAGATGTTGAAGTGTAATGGCAAGGATATCGCAGGCAAGACCGTTGCTGTATCCGGTGCCGGTAATGTAGCAATCTACGCTATCCAGAAAGCAGAGCAGTTAGGCGCGAAGGTAGTTACCTGTTCCGATTCTACCGGTTGGATCTATGATCCCGAAGGAATCAATGTAGCTCTGTTACGCGAAGTGAAGGAAGTTAAGCGTGCAAGACTGACTGAGTATGCAGCAGCAAGACCCAGTGCAGAATATCACGAGAAGAAGAACGGTGAGCATGGTGTATGGACTGTTAAGTGTGATGTAGCTCTTCCCTGCGCAACCCAGAACGAGCTGGATCTGGAGGATGCAAAGCAGCTCGTAGCTAACGGCGTATTCGCTGTAGCAGAGGGCGCTAACATGCCTACCACCATGGAAGCTACCGAGTACTTCCAGAAGAACGGTGTTCTGTTCTGCCCTGGCAAGGCATCCAACGCAGGCGGTGTTGCTACCTCCGCTCTGGAGATGAGCCAGAACAGTGAGAGACTTTCCTGGACCTTCGAAGAAGTAGATGCCAAGCTGAAGAACATCATGGTGAACATCTTCCATAATCTGGATGATGCAGCTAAAAAGTACGGTATGGAAGGCAACTACGTAGCAGGTGCGAACATCGCAGGCTTCCTGAAGGTTGCAGATGCGATGACCGCTCAGGGTATTGTGTAGTATATGATGCCAGGGGAAAAAGGTCTAAACCCACATGAGCTTGCTCATATGTGGGAGAAAGACTTTTTGACCCGCCCCGATATGAGCATAAAAGTGGGATGATAATCCCACGATATGCGAATAGAGGGTAGGATTGCGAGAGTGCATAGAACGAAGCAATCCGTAGGCATCAAAAAGTCCCCGGAATCTGAAGTTCCGGGGACTTTTTTAGTGGTGCGCCATGCGGCGCACCTTTTTGTTCTATTCCTGTGGCTGCTGTGCAGCGGCATTCCGTGCGTTGATCTCAGCCTGCTGCTGATTGATGACTGCTTCGTAATCCGGGTTCGCGAAGAAGGTAGCGTCATGCTGACACTGAGTTCTGGTGTTCGGTGTGCTGACTGTCTGTGTACCGTCCGGATTGTTGATGATGACGGTAGAACCCTGCTGTAATGCAGGATCCTCTACCAGAGGCATCGTAGCAATACCGGTGTATTTGAACGGGCAGTCAGGACTTGCGGGAAGCCCATCATAAGCACAGATCTCGCCCTGATAATGTACATCACAGCTCTCGGTAGGTTCGGTACCTTCAGCAAAGTATTCCGTGTAAACACATCCGTCACAGAGACCGGGGATCGGCAGCTTTCCGGACTGAGAACATACCGCAACCTGTACGATTCCGGAAGGAACCGGGAACTGGGTGTTGGGCAGATCCTCATGAACCCGTTTCATCACCTTGCGCCATAAAGTCTTGGAGACACCGTCTTCCGCACTGTTCAGGTCTACGTTGTTATCGTAACCGGTCCAGGTAGCAGCAGTGTAATAAGGGGTATATCCTGCAAACCATGCGTCGGTAGGTCCTGTTGTGGTACCTGTCTTACCGGCAATGGCCATGCCACCGAAGTTAACCTTTCCACCGGTACCGGAAGTAACAACATCCTGCATGGCACTGGTCAGCAGGAAAGCAGTAGTTTCCTTGATCACCTGTCTGGTGGGAGGATTCGTATTGTCCAGGATTACATTGCCGTCGGAATCAGTGACTCTGGTGTACAGCTTAGGTGTTACATAAGTACCGCCGTTTGCGATAGCCGCATAAGCAGCGGTCAGTTCATAAGGAGTGACACCATAGGTCAGACCGCCCAGAGCCAGGGACTGGTTCACATCGGATTTGATCTCATTGCCGACCTGGACACCGTCGGTCAGAGTGGTAAATCCAAAGTTTAACAGATAATCGTATCCGAGTCTCGGAGTGATCACCGTGATATTTTTTACAGCGATGATATTCAGGGAGTCACGGATCGCACTGCGGATATTCTGAATACCACGGTATCCAGACTTGTACCAGTTACGTACGGGAGTACCGTCGGCGTAATTAAACGGTGCATCGTTGTATACGGTAGCCAGCGTCTTGCCTGCACTGTCCAGAGCGGGAGCGTAGGAGGCCACTACCTTGAAGGTAGATCCGGGCAGACGCTTTGCACTGGTAGCACGGTTCAGGGTCCTACGGCCTTCTTTCGCACCGCGGCCGCCGATCATGGCTACAATATGACCGGTGCTCTGTTCTTCGATAACCATAGCAGACTGTGGCTGAGGTGTCATGGTGATCGTCTCTTCGTAGTTATCCGCATTGTCTTCCACACCCAACTGGGTTAACATGGCGGAACGGTACGTATCTATAGCCGCATAAGCATCATCCTGGGAGGAGAAGATCAGATTGAACTTTTTATTCTGATTTTCCTTGAACCAGGTCATCATGTTTTCTTTACTGAAGTTATTTTTGGTGCCATCAGGAGAGATAATGGTAAGTGCATAGTTCAGATACCATTTCACGTTCTCCGGATAATTGGAGGGATCTGCATATTCTTCGTTCAGAATTGCTTGAATCTTGGGATCCAGAGTGGATTCCACACGCAATCCGCCGGAAGTAAGCAGCGTCTCTGCCATGGCTTCGTTATAACCGGACAGGATCAGATCCTGTTTTACCTGCTCATACACGGCATCGGAGAAGTAAGAGCCGGTAGTGGCATTGGCTTCCTGATAGTCGATATCATACAGCCCGATACGTTCGTATACCGCATCGGTGTCGGCCACGGCTTCATCGTATTGTGCCTGACTGATAAAGCCAAGCTCCAGCATTTTTTTCAGACAGGTCTCACGACGTTTTGCATTTTCTTCCGGATGCCGGATCGGATTGTATTTGGAAGGGTTCTGCGTAATACTAGCGATCACAGCACACTCGGAAATCGTCAGGTCACTGCAGTGCTTACCGAAGTAACGCAGGGAAGCGGATTCCACACCAAGAGTATTTTGTCCTAAGTTGATGGCGTTCATGTAACGCAGCAGAATCTCATCCTTTGAATAATACTTGGTGATTTCCAGTGCCAGATACTGCTCCTGGATCTTACGCTTGATCTTTTTGATCTTATTATTGCCCTCAGAAGTCCAGTCGGTAAAGACGGTATTTTTCAATAGCTGCTGGGTGATGGTACTTGCACCCTGGGCCTCTTCACCGCCGGTCTTTAAAAACTGGTAACCGGCACGGAGAATGCTCTTGAAGTCGATACCGTTGTGTTGATAGAAACGCTCGTCCTCGATCGCCACGAAGGCTTTGCCCATGTAGTCGGGAATCTCGTCCATGCCTACGGAGAGACGGTTGGAGTTGGTGCTGACATATTGGTCGATCTCATTGCCTTCCTTATCATATACGATAGTAGCCTCGCCTACTGCCACGACATCGGACAGCCGGATCGTGGGAGTGGAAGAGAGGATGCCGCGGAAGACACCGATACCGGCAGCTACACCGCAGATGCCGATGCCTACGACAGCGGCCAGCATGATCTTGACACAGGTCAGTGCGAGCTTCCTTCCCCATTTTTGTGATTTAGAGTTGAGTGCCTTCTGCTTCGCTCGGACACCTTTTTTACCATAATTCATAAAACAAGTCCTTTCTGTCTGAGATACAGACGAAAATATTATACCAAATAATACTATGTAAATAAAGGTTTTCTTTCCAGACTTTAGAATTCCTTAATAACAGTTCCGCCATAGAACGGTAAAAACAGGGCTTGGGTGCTTGCACACAATGCACTGTTTTGATCGTTCTATGAGCGAAGCGCCATCAGGTGAATAAAAAGATGAGCCGCACAGCGGCGTTGACTGCGTAGCAGGCACTTTTATGAAAATGATGGCGGAACTGTTATAAGGGTTTCACATTTTGGAAAAGTTATGCTACACTGAAAAAGAATCCGAAGGAAAACAAAAAATAAGTGAGGTTAACATGGGCGATACGGCAGCAACAGACAGCTACAGAGTAGTATTATCCGGCGGCGAAGGAGAGATCGTGGAGAAAAAATCCCGTTTCATCGCAACGATCCGTAAGTGTGAAACCGAGGAAGAGGCCGTAGCTTTTATAGAAGAAATGAAGAAAAAGTACTGGGATGCCAGACATAATTGTTCGGCATTCGTCATAGGAAGCAGAGGAGAACTGACCCGCTGCAGTGATGATGGAGAACCCTCCGGCACTGCGGGAAGACCCATGCTGGAGGTGTTGACCGGTTCCGGGATCCGCAACATCGCGGTGGTGGTGACGAGGTACTTCGGTGGCACCCTGCTAGGTACCGGTGGACTGGTGCGGGCATACACCCAGGCGGTGAAGGAAGGGCTTGCCCACTGCGAGACGGGGATCCTGCGAAAAGGCTGTGAACTGGAAGTCGCGGCAGATTATAATGACGTAGGAAAGCTGCAATATTATTTCGGACAGCAGGGCATCGTTCCCACAGACAGTATCTATGCCGAAAACGTAAAATTTATTTTACTTATCCCGGTGGAAAAAGAGGAAAAAGTCAGGAAAAACCTGACAGAAACCACCTGTGGAAAGGTAAAAATTGAGAAATTGAAAGAGACTTATTTCGTTGACAAAGAATAGTCAATGAAATAAAATAAAAATAGCGGTTTAAGGATTCCATGAGGAAAGGTGGTGGTTTTTATGAAGTGTACACAGAAGAGCTCTGACAACCCACTTCCGGGGCGAAGTTGCCATGTAAGTTACACCCATAGAAAACATCATAAGGAGGATCATCATGGAACAGGTCAAAGAACTGGAAGAGGTATTAGAGCTTCTTAACACCAAGCAGTACACCAAGCTGCGCCAGTATCTGGCTGAACTCAACGATGCCGATATTGCGGGACTTTTGGAAGAATTGGAAGAGGAAGAGATGTTAAAGGTCTTCCGTATCCTTCCCAAGGACCTGGCGGCAGACGTTTTTTCCTATTTAGATATGGACAATCAGCAGAAGATCATCACGTCCCTGTCAGATAAGGAAGCAACGAACATCATCAACAACCTGATGGCGGACGATGCGGCCGATCTGCTGGAGGAGATGCCTGCCAACATTGTCAAAAAGCTTCTGACCAACGCAAGCCCCGATGTGCGCAGAGATATCAATCATCTGCTGCGCTATCCGGAAGATTCCGCCGGAAGTATCATGACGGTCGAATATGTTGACCTGAAGGAGAATCTGACGGTGAATCAGGCCATTGAGCGGATCCGTAAGGTGGGGCTCGACAGTGAGACCATCAATATCTGTTATGTCTTAGATGCCCAGAGGAGACTGGTGGGAACGGTGGCTCTGCGGTATCTGCTGCTCATGGACGGCGACGAGATCATCGGTGACATCATGCATGAAAATGTCATCTCCATCAATACGCTGATGGACCAGGAGGAAGTTGCCAGACAGTTCAAAAAATACGACTTTACAGCCATGCCGGTAGTGGACAATGAGAACCGGCTGGTAGGTATTATCACCGTGGACGATATCGTGGATATCATCGAAGAAGAGACCACGGAGGATATGGAAAAAATGGCGGCTATCGTGCCCAGCGATAAGCCTTATATGAAGACCGGGGTATTTGAGACCTTCAAAAAACGTATTCCCTGGCTGCTTCTTCTGATGGTGTCAGCTACCTTTACCGGAGCCATCATTTCTTCTTTTGAAGATGCTCTGAGTGTGTGTGCGGTACTGGTGGCATATATCCCCATGCTGATGGATACCGGCGGAAATGCCGGAAGCCAGGCGAGCGTTACAGTCATCCGTGGATTGTCCCTGAATGAGATCGAATACCGGGATGTGCCGAAGGTCGTATTCAAGGAGATCCGCGTGGCACTGATCTGCGGTATCACACTTTCCGCAGCGAACTTTGTAAAATTACTGTTATTGGATAAAGTAGGGGTGCTGGTGGCAGCATCCGTGTGCCTGACTCTGGTAGCAGCGGTAGTGATCGCAATGATCATCGGCTGCCTCCTGCCGATCCTGGCGAAACGGCTGGGATTTGATCCTGCGGTTATGGCGAGTCCGTTCATCACTACCATCGTGGATGCTATGTCGCTGTTAGTATACTTCCGCGTAGCATCTGCAATTTTAGGGTTATCATAAGAGAATAAATGATAGGTAAAGCGTCTGCCGGAAAGCAGGCGCTTTTGACATTTTTTTGACAGGATGTTTTTTTTTAAGTACTTTTCCACAAGCTCTTTGCAAGGGCGGAAATTTTTGCTAGAATCAAGGAAATTAGAAAATGTAACCGCTTTCGTAAATCTTTTTCTTTAAGAGAATATTCGGGAACAGCAAAAGCAACGGAGGAATGAATCATGAGATATTTTTTTGAATCTAAAGTAGAAAAAAAGGATGCCGGATATACCATTCAGATTCCTTTTAATGTATGGGAAGTATGTCATCAGAGAGAAGGCATCAAGGGAGATATCGTTCTGGATAACAATATCATCGAGTGTGAGCTTCATCCCAAGGAGAAGGGCAATTACGAGATCGTGATCACCGATGAAGCTGCTGTAAAGGTAGAGCTGGGTGTGCCCCACAAGATCCTGTTACATATTAACGGCTCCCTGATCCGTATGGACCAGAACAGCCCTTATAGCTTCGAGAACCCGATCCGCAAGATCGACAGCATGAACGTGATCATCCAGCCCGAAGACGGTCTGTGCGGTCAGGCTTGTGTTGCAATGTTAGCCGGTGTTACCATTGCAGAAGTTATCAGCGTTATGGACTGCAGAGAGTGGCAGGCTACCATGGGCCGCGTGATCTCTGCACTGAACTATTACGGCATTGACCATACCGATATCATCGTATATACCGAGGGCAGACCCGCTGTACTGCCTAAGTGCTGCATCATGATGGAGAAGATGGGACGCTTCTGCCACTATCTGGTACATTACGATGGCAAGTTCTACGATTCCAATCTGGGCGTAATGGAAGAGTATGATATGAGCAAGCTGTTAGGTTACCTTGAGATCAAATGCTGATGGAATGCAAATCCGTATTTGCGTGATTTCGATTACCTTGTTCTATTTATAAGGAAGTTCAAAAACTGTAGGTTACACAGATGTGCCTACAGTTTTTTCATAGAAAATAGGTTAATCGGCTAAAAACCCCCTAATAGGGTTGCATGTTGACACGGTAAAGTGTAAAATGGAAAAGTGTGGTTTTCGTAACTTTTCAGAGCGATTACTAATTTTCTATTACAAAGGATGGGAAGAAAAATGAATCAGAAAAAGAAGATTGAAAATTATCAGCAGATTGCCATGGGAACCGGATTGCGTTATGATGAAACCAATGACTTGTTTCATGGGGAACGGGATGGGTTTGACTTTATCGTCTATGCACCCGATGCAAGATATCCGTATATGATGGTACTGCATACGGCGGCAAAAAGCGCTGACGGGTCGACATTTGACAAGCAGGCAGTGAAAGGGTTTCAGAAAAGCAGCAAGAAGATCGCGAGTTTTGGTCAGAAGAATCTGGATATCAGAGTATCACTGAAGGCACAGTCCAATGCGGAAAAATGTAAGGATACATTGAACGAAGCACTTGCAGCTACAACGACATTCCTGCGTACAAACAGTTACAGCCCCTGCTGTGATCTGTGCGGTCAGAATGTAGAGACCGGAGCGTTCAGAATGGGCGGTGAATACTATCATTTATGTCCGGACTGCGAGATGAAGATGCGCAGTGACATCGCGATGAATGCACAACAGACGGCGCAGAAGAAAGAAAACATCGTAGGCGGTATTGTAGGTGCCCTGTTAGGATCCCTGTTGGGAATGCTCAGTGTTCTGATCTTAAGCCAGTTGGGATATGTAGCAGCATTATCCGGTGTGATCATGGCGGTGTGCGTTCTGAAGGGATATGAGATGCTGGGCGGAAAACTGACCAAAAAGGCAGTAGTCATCAGCGCTGTGATCATGATCCTTATGACGTATTTTGCAGACCGTGTGGACTGGGCGATTATTTTGTTCAATCAGGGCGGCGGTGCGGAAGCAGGTTATAGTCTGTTCGAGTGTTATCGACTGATCCCTGCGGCACTTTCCGCAGAAATTATTGATATGGGAAGCTACATAGGCAATCTGGTTCTACAGTATCTGTTTGTGGCGCTCGGAGCAATCCCTACCGTTATCGGAAAAATGAAACAGAAAAAAGAAGAAGGTATTATCGCAAGATTAAATTAAGCTCTTTGCTTTCAACAGACAATGTGGTACAATAGTACCAGTAATGTAATTCCTCATATCGTGGTATTGGGTTCAGACTTTTGACCCCGGTAGCATACCTGTTGGAATTAGGGGGAAGGAATATGAGAAAGTGGAAAGCATGGCTGTTTGCGCTGGCTGTTCTCATAGGCATTGGGACTATTGGGACGGTGTCAGTAACGGCAGAAGCACAGAATCTGAATCAGGGAAAGCGGGTATTGTTTATCAGCTCGTATTCTTATGGCTGGGACACCGTCCAGACGCAGATCGAAGGAATCAAGGCGGGGGTCGACGAGAATACCACCGTGGATTATGAATTCATGGATACGAAGCGCTTCCGGACGGAAGAGTCAGCAGCAATGTTTGACGAAATGCTGAAGTACCATCTGGATCATTCAGATCCCTATGATGTCGTGATCGTGGGAGATGATGCCGCACTCCGTTTTGCAATGGCATTCAGAGAGGATCTGTTTGATGGTATTCCCATTGTCTTTGAAGGTGTCAATGATGAGGAATATGCCCTGGAAGCAGCGAAGAACCCTCTGGTAACCGGGATACTGGAGAAGCTGTCAGTAGAAAAAAATATCGATATGGCATTAAAGGTAAACCCGTCAGCGGACAAAGTAGTGGCTATATTGGACGATTCTGTGACCGGTGAGGCAGAGCGTAAGAATTTTTACAGTGCCGAGGCAGAATATCCGCAATTGGAATTCTCTGAGATCAATTCTTCCGAACTGACAACTGCGCAGTTGCAGCAGGCACTCAGAGGGGCGGATGAGAATACCATACTGATCTACATTGTAATGTCAAATGATGGCAGTGGCAAGCAGTATACCAGTGCACAGGCGATCCGTATGCTCGTCACTTATTCCAAGGTGCCGGTGTACCGCATGGTGGAGGGCGGGATCGGTGAAGGATTGCTGGGTGGTAATGTAGTATCCATGTATAAGTCCGGAGAGATCGCAGCACAGATGGCCATGGATATCGCGAATGGTACCGACAGTGCAGAGATCAATGTGGTAAAGGACAGCCCCAACATTTATTGCGTAGATGAAGATGTTATGCGAAAGTTCGGACTGGAGGCATCACAGTTTCCAAAAGATACCGAATTTGTAAATCATCGGGAGGGTTTTTTTGCCAGGAACCGTGAGGCTTTGATCCCGGCATTTATCCTTATCGCTGCACTTAATGTTATTATCTGCTGGGTGTGCTTCGATAATTACCGCAGACGAAAGCTGTTACAGGAACTGGAGCAGGCACGTGCGATCATGGAATCGGCATCCCAGCATGACTTCCTGACGGGACTTCCGAACCGCAGCAAGTTCATGAAGGATCTGGAACAGCTGATCGGAGCCCAGATTCCCTGTACGGTCATGATGCTGGATATCGATAATTTTAAGAAGATCAACGATACCTACGGACACACAGCGGGAGATGAGGCACTGCAGCAGGTAGCTAACCGGCTGAAGGACATGCAGTCCCAGATACTTACCTCTTATCGGTTCGCGGGAGATGAATTCATCCTGATCCTTCGCAGCAGTCAGAGCATGCTGGTGGAGAAGACGGCGTACCAGTGCCGTCAGGTATTTGCCAAAGATGTGACACTCTGCGGAACGAAACGGCGGATCGGAGGCAGCATCGGTATTGCAAGCTATCCCAAGGACACCGATAATCTGGAACAGCTGATCGTATGCGCGGATGATGCCATGTATAAGGTGAAAAAGAACGGCAAGAACGATTTCGCATATTATGAGAAGCCCACAGAGGAATAAAATATCAGACAGGCGGTTATTTCTGTTCTATGAGCAGCAAATACTGCCTGTTTTTTTCTGCCTGTTTTGAACATAAGGTTGAAAAAAAGCAGGATTCTGTTTATAATTAGTACGATTGACTCAAAGGATCTTGCAAAGAAAAAACTTACAGAGGATGACACCCTGTTGCTGACATCCGATACACAGTATGGACAGTAAATAGTGAGAGATTTTAGACGGCATGAGGACAGCTTCCTTAAAACCGCTTAATTTACGGATATAATAGCTTGCAGAAACAGATCATGCAAGAACAGAACATGTTATAAATGATGAAAAAGAGGTAGCAAATAATGAAAGTATTATTAGTAAACGGAAGCGGACATGTAGAGGGATGTACCTATACAGCACTGGAAGAAGTAGCGGCAGCACTTGAGAAAAACGGCATTGAGACAGAGATCGTTCAGCTGGGAACCCAGCCTATTACCGGATGCATCGGCTGCGGTGCCTGCCTGAAGAGCGGAAAATGTTTCCGCAATGATATTGTGAACGAATTTATTGAAAAGGCGAAGACCGCAGATGGTTTTGTGTTTGGCTCCCCGGTGCATTATGCATCGGCTTCCGGCATGATCACCTCTTTCTTAGATCGTGTATTTTACGGCAGAGGAGCAATCTTTCAGGGGAAACCCGGCGCCTGTGTCGTCAGCTGCAGACGCGGCGGAGCCTCCGCAGCATTTGATCAGCTGAACAAATATTTCACCATCAATTGTATGCCGGTAGTATCCAGCCAGTATTGGAATCAGGTACACGGCAATACCCCCGAAGAGGTAAAACAGGATCTGGAAGGTATGCAGACCATGCGCACATTAGGCAATAATATGGCGTGGCTGTTAAAATGTATAGAAGCAGGCAAAGCTGCCGGTGTGAGTTTCCCGGAGAGAGAACCCGGTGTGAAGACGAACTTTATCCGGTAAGACCGGGGCCAAGATGCTGAGATAGAAGGAGAGATACACGGATTATGACGGAATGGAACGGCCTGGGAAGGTATCCCGAGAATGCGGATACTAAGGAACGTCCCGCAGCGGGAGAACTGTTGGCTTACGTGGACGGAAGCTATCAGGATGCACTGAAAAAATACGGTTTTGGCTGTATTTTCATCCTTCCCGACGGGCGGATCTATACAGAATACGGTAACGGCGATAACCCGGATTCTCTGAAACAGCGAAATGTCTCCGGAGAGATGCTGGGAGCCATGTATGCGGTACGGTTTGCCTTAAACAGTGGATTTCGAGCCATTGAGATCAGGTATGATTACGAGGGGATCGAAAAATGGGTCACCGGTGCGTGGAAGAGCAAAAATGAACTGACACAGAAATACGCACAGACCATGAGAGGCTGGGGACAGAAGATAAAGATCCGCTTCACAAAAGTGCCGGCACATTCCAAGGTAAAATACAATGAACTCGCGGACGAGACAGCAAAACTCGGCGTGGCGAACGGTAACGGAATTCCCAAGGTGAAGAGTCTTAGCGATTTCGAGGCGGCGGATGCCGCAGAGAGGATGCAGGATGCGGCTGAATAAATATCTGGCACAGTGCGGTGTATGCTCCAGGAGAGATGCGGACAAACTCATCGAACAGGGAAAAGTCTTAGTCAACGGTCAGGTCGCAGGAATGGGACAGCAGGTGTTAGAGACGGATACCGTACAGGTGGGAAAGAAGGTTTTACAGGGGAAACAGACCTGCAAAGTCCTGGCTTTCTACAAGCCGGTGGGTGTCGTCTGCACAGAGCGGGATCCACATGCGGAGAAAAAGATCATGGACATGATCCACTGTCCGGAGAGATTGACCTATGCCGGACGCCTGGACAAAGATTCCGAGGGACTGATCCTTCTGACCAACGACGGAGACCTCATCAATGCCATGATGCGGGGAGCGAACCGCCATGAAAAAGAATACATTGTAAAGATCGACCGGGAAATAACACCCGATTTTTTGGAGATAATGAGAAAAGGCATCTATCTGAAGGATCTTGATATCACTACCAGAGAATGTAAGATAGAAAAAATAGGAAAATATACATTCCAGATCATACTGACTCAGGGAGTCAACAGACAGATCCGCCGGATGTGCGAGGCCTGCGGAGCGAAAGTGAGATCCTTAAAAAGGATCCGCGTCATGAATATCCGCCTGGGAGATCTGAAGCCCGGAGAGTGGCGTGAGGTCACAGGGGGAGAACTGGAAACGCTTCTGACAGATACCGGAATGTTAAATCGTAAATAATCTTTTAAAGGCAGGAACACAATATGCAGTCTTCCAAGATAGACCGGATCAAATATCTGGTAGAACAACTGAATGCGGCTTCGGAGAGCTATTATGCCAAAGACCGGGAGATCATGAGCAATTATGAATATGATAAGCTCTATGATGAACTGGTGGAACTGGAAAAAGAGACAGGTGTTACCCTGGCGAACAGCCCCACGGTGAATGTGGGCTACGAAGCGGTGGATGAGCTTCCCAAGGAACGTCACGAGAGTCCGATGCTGTCTCTGGGCAAGACCAAAAGCCGGGAAGAACTGCGGGACTGGCTGCAGGGCAACCCTGCAATTTTAAGCTGGAAACTGGACGGACTGACCATTGTGTTGACCTATCGTGAAGGAAAACTTGCAAAAGCGGTTACCCGCGGAAATGGTGAGATCGGGGAAGTTATCACGAATAACGCTCGTACTTTTAAGAATCTTCCGTTAAATATTTCTTATACCGGGGAACTGATCCTGCGGGGCGAGGCGGTTATCACTTACAGTGATTTCGAGAAGATCAACGGTGAGATCGCAGATGCAGAGGCAAAATATAAGAATCCCAGAAATCTGTGCAGCGGATCCGTTCGACAGCTGAATAATGAGATCACGGCAAAGCGTAATGTGAGATTTTATGCGTTTACCCTGGTAAAAGCGGACGATGTGGACTTCCACGATTCCAAAGAAGCACAGTTTGCCTTTTTACAGGAGCAGGGATTTGCGGTGGTAGAACATGTGGCGGTGACCGAGGAAAATATCCTGTCAGTCATCGAAGATTTTGAACACAAGATCGAGCATTATGACATTCCCTCCGACGGACTGGTACTTACCTATGAAAGCATCAGCTATGGACAGTCCCTGGGCAGAACTGCAAAATTCCCCAGAGATTCCATTGCTTTTAAATGGGCGGATGAACTTCGCGAGACCACTTTAAAAGAGATCGAATGGAGTGCCAGCCGCACCGGCCTGATCAATCCGGTAGCCATCTTCGAGCCGGTAGAGCTGGAGGGTACCACAGTCAGCCGTGCCTCGGTGCATAATATCAGCATATTACGTTCCCTTCGACTGGGGATCGGAGATCACATTACAGTCTATAAGGCGAATATGATCATCCCCCAGATCGCAGAGAATCTGACCGGCAGTGACAACGTGGAGATCCCGAAGGTCTGTCCCGTCTGCGGACAACCTACCGAGATACGTCAGATGAATGAAGTACAGACCTTGTATTGCACCAATGAGAAATGCCCGGCGAAGGAGATTAAGGCATACACCTTATTCGTCAGCCGTGATGCCCTGAATATCGACGGGCTCTCCGAAGCTACATTGGAGAAAATGATCGATCAGGGCTTCATCCACGAATATGCTGACCTGTTCCGGCTGGATCGTTATAAGGAAGTTATCACACAGATGGAGGGCTTCGGAGAGAAGTCTTATCAGAATATGATAGACAGCATTGAAGCTGCGCGCCATACGACGCTGCCCCGACTGATCTACGGACTGGGAATCGCGGGGATCGGTGTGGCCAATGCCAAGGTGCTCTGCAGATATTTTGATTATGATCTGGAGAAAATGCAGTCAGCAGACACAGAGACCTTAAGTGCTATCCCCGGTGTGGGAGAAGTGCTTGCCGGGGCATTTACGGAGTATATGTCCGATGCGGAGAACCTGGAACAGATCGAACATCTGAAACAGTTCCTGATCATTGAGACACCTAAGGTGGATGAAAATGCACAGACACTATCCGGTATGAGTTTCGTCGTAACCGGAAGTCTGAACCATTATGCCAGTCGTAACGACTTGAAAGAAGTCATCGAGGAGAGAGGCGGTAAAGTCACCGGCAGTGTGACGGGGAAGACCACCTGCCTGATCAACAATGACATTACCTCGACTTCTTCCAAAAATAAAAAAGCCAAGGAGCTTCAGGTTCCGATCCTTACGGAAGAAGATTTCCTGAAGACTTATAATATTCCTTACGAGGAATAAGTAGACCTGGAGGAAAATGAAATGCCTATTAAGACACAAAATGATCTGCCTGCCAAAGAGATACTGGAGAACGAAAATATATTCGTCATGGACGAATTCCGTGCTCTGCATCAGGATATGCGTCCACTGCAGGTATTGATCTTAAACAATATGCCGGTAAAGCAGGACACGGAGCTGCAGCTGCTGCGTGCCTTGTCCAATACCCCTTTGCAGGTGGATGTGACCTTCATGAATACCAAGACCCATGTGTCATTGAATACCCCTGCAAGCCATCTCAATAAATTCTACACCACCTTTGATGAGATCAGAGACCGCACCTTCGATGGACTGATCGTCACCGGAGCACCGGTGGAAGATATCACCTTTGAAGAGGTGGATTACTGGGAGGAGACCTGTAAGATCTTAGACTGGGCGGAGACCCATGTGACTTCCACCTTGCATATCTGCTGGGCGGCGCAGGCCGGATTCTACCATTATTATGGTATTAACAAGAGACAGTTGCCGCAGAAGCTGTTCGGTGTCTACGAACATAAAGTATCCAACCGGAAAATACCGTTAGTGCGTGGCTTTGATGATATTTTCCTGGCACCGCACAGCCGCCATACCGAGACTCCTTCCGAAGCCATTCATGCCTGTAAGGAGCTGACGATCCTGGCGGAATCCGAGAAAGCCGGTGTATTCCTGGCTATCGCAGAGGAAGGCAAGAAAATCTTCGTGGCGGGACACCCGGAATATGACCGTTATACGTTGAACAATGAGTATCACAGAGACCTGGACAAGGGACTGCCGATCCAGGTTCCCTATAATTATTATCCGGATGATGATCCGGAGCAGAGACCACTGTTACAGTGGAGATCCCATTGCAATAACCTTTACAGCAACTGGCTGAATTACTATGTATATCAGGCAACACCGTACGACCTGGCTCAGATCCGGTAACACATGTGGAATATCGTGCGCATTTTGCTACAATAAATTGAAAAAAAATAATAGATATCACTGTTCGTCAAGCTGCCTGTATGGTAAAATACATATCATACAAGCAGCTTTTCATATATTACGAAAGCAGAAAGAATGAGGGAGTACATATGGAAATTAACATTGGTATTATCGCAATCGTCGTATTGGCCATTGCAATTCTGGCCATCCTGGCATCTGGTTATGTGAAGGCATCACCGAACAAAGCCTACATCATCTCCGGTATCAAGAGAGAGCCCAAGGTCCTGATCGGACGTGCCGGCATCAAGATCCCCTTCCTGGAGAAAAAGGATGAACTGATCCTGAAGCAGATCAGTATCGACATCAAGACCAACGGCTATATCCCCACCAAGGATTTCATCGGTGTAGATATTGACGCCGTGGCTAAGGTCAGAGTCCTGACCCAGAGAGATGTCACCGTGAATGCCAAAGGGGAAGTAGTGGCAGGTGCCGATTCTAATAAGAGGATCACTACCGAGATGGCTAACGCAGCCATGAAGAACTTCCTGAACATGAACGAAGATCAGATCCGCGATGCGCTGACCGATTCCTTACAGGGTAACATGCGTGAGATCATCGGTACCCAGTGCCTGAAGGAGCTGTGTAATGATCGTAAGACCTTCGGTGACGAGGTGCAGGCGAAAGCGCAGAAGGATATGAATGCCCTGGGTATCTGGATCGAGTCCTGCAACATCCAGAAGATCGAGGATGAGAACAACCTGATCACTGCTTTAGGACAGGATAACATGTCACAGATCCAGAAGGACGCTTCCGTAGCAAAGGCACAGGCAGACAGAGATGTGGCCATCGCCAGAGCACAGGCGCAGAAGGATGCCAATGATGCACAGGTCATCGCAGAGACCGAGATCGCCCAGAAGCAGACCGAACTTGCGATCAAGAAGGCTGAACTGAAGAAAGAATCCGATATCAAGAAGGCAGAAGCCGACGCAGCATATAAGATCCAGGAAGAGGAACAGCGTAAGACCGTGGAGATCACCACAGCGAACGCGAACCTGGCCCGTCAGGAGAAGGAACTGGAATTAAAGGAGAGAGAAGTATCCATCAAGGAGAAAGCTCTGGAAGCTGAGGTCAAGAAGACCGCAGAAGCAAATAAATACGCAGCACAGCAGAAGGCAGATGCCGAGCAGTACGAGAGACAGAAGAGAGCGGAGGCAGAACTCTTCGAGATCCAGAGACAGGCAGAAGCAGAAAAGGCTAAGTCCGAGGCAGAGAGATTCGCCAAGGAGCAGGCAGCAGAGGCAGTCAAGGCAGCCGGACTGGCAGAGGCAGCCGCTGTGGCAGCCAAAGGTAAAGCGGAAGCAGAAGCCATCCAGGCGAAGGCAGAGGCAGAGGCAGCCGGTATCCTGAAAAAAGCAGAAGCTATGAAACAGTACGGCGACGCAGCAAGACAGCAGATGGAGTTGGATACTCTGAAGGTATACTTCGAGCAGCTGCCTAAGATCGCCGAGGCTGTGGCTAAGGGCTACATGAACGTAGATTCCATCAAGATGTTCGGCGGCGATTCCAGCAAGCTGGCAGGTGATATCATGACCACCGTGACCCAGGTCACCGACGGCATCAAAGAGTCCACCGGACTCGATATCAACGAGATGCTGGCAAAGGGCTTCGCCAAGGAAAAGGCAGAAGATACAAAGCCTGTAGAGAATGTAGAGAAGAACGACACCGGTAACGATTATCAGGAAGTATAAAGCCGGAATAGAGCTTGCGGTTCGGAATAGTACTTGCCATACGGAATAGTGCTTGTCATAAATGATATATTGTCATAAACTGAGGGTATAGAGACGGAAATTTAGTCTCTGTACCCTTAGTTTTTATGCTTTGCGGGAAAGCATGCTTTACTCCTGCACAATTTTGAAGAGAAGGGCACAGACACCGCCGTAAGCTCAATCTGTGCCCACGAAAAAGAGCGAGAAGGGCACAGACACCGCCGTAAGCTTAAGCTGTGCCTACAAAAAAGAGCGAGAAGGGCACAGACGCCGCCGTAAGCTCAATCTGTGCCCATGGAAAGGAAAAATATAATATATGACAACAGCGGATGCAAAAGCTACACAAGAAGCAAAAGAATTATTGGAATACCTCAAAAATACAGCGGGACAGCAGATCATCACCGGTCAGCACACCCAGACCATCCCCTGTGAGGAGATTGCCTATATCCGGCAGACCACTGGAAAAGAGCCAAAGCTGCGCGGTTTTGAACTGCTGGCGTATTCTCCGAATATCAATTATGCAGACGCTTCCCCAGAATGCCTGAAGGAAGTGGAAGAGAATAAAGGCACGGTAGAGACCGCCCTGCAGTGGGCTAAAGCGAACCGCCCGGATAAAGTGAACGACACGGGTACAGAGAACAGCACAGATTATACCACCGGCGGTATTCTCACCTTCAGTTTCCACTGGTTCTCGCCCTTAGGCGGCAGAGACAAAAGCTTCTACACCGAGCATACCGATTTCGATGCGACGAAAGTATTACAGGAAGGCACCCCGGAGCGCGCAGCGTTCTACGCAGACATGGATGTGATCGCAGACATCCTGCGACGTTTCCAGGACGAGAACATCCCCATCCTCTGGCGCCCCTTCCACGAATCCTACGGCACCTGGTTCTGGTGGGGAGCAAAGGGCGCGAAAGTCGCAAGAGACTTATACCGATTGATGTTCGATTATTATACCGGAGAAAAGAACCTGCATAACCTGCTCTGGGTCTGGAACAGCGATATAGAGGAAGCCTATCCTGGAGACGAATACGTGGATGTAGTATCCATAGACGTCTACCTCCCGGAGTATCAGTCCACAGACTATGCAGATGCCTATGAGAAACTGGTGGCAGCCACCTCCCATGACAAAGTGGCTGCCCTGGCAGAAGTGGGATACCTTCCCGATGTGGAGCTTTTGCAAAAAAGCAGAATCCCCTGGGTCTACTACATGACCTGGTCCAAGGAATTCTGCATTGGTGAAAAATATAACAGCGTAGAAAATCTGAAGAAAATGTACGACAGTGAATACGCGGTGACACTGTTGTAAGATTACATTTGTACTTGCTGCAATTTAGCAATTAAGGCGTCTTTGAGAACCTTAGAATAATTGATGCCGTAGTTTTCACAGGCAGTATTTAACCACGCTGGAATAGTTAAGGTCTTTTTAACGGCCCTATCATCATAGGCGCGGGCATAATTATCTAAATTTACACAGATAAGATTTATGAATGCAGTGGGATCATCCGATTTCACTGCATTAATTGTTGTAGGGTTGGGAAGTGATTCACCGTCTTTTAGAGAGGTGAATAAGTATTGACCACAGGCTTCCTGCGCCATGACAAATGCATCGGCAAGATTGTTGCCGTAAGTAGCAAGATCATTAAGATCCGGAAAAATAACGGAGTATTTGCCATCGGTTTCCGGATAAAATATAGCAGGATATACATAATTCATAAACATTCTCCTTTCAAGGGTTACCTTTTACTATTTTAACCCTGCTTGCTTTAAAATAGAATTCACAACTCGCAGAGGAATATCACCTCTGTGATTGGGAATCGTTACTTTTCCTGATTTTGTGGGATGCTTATACTGGTGATGAGATCCTCTGACATCATTCAGAAACCATCCATCGTCAAGAACGATTCGCTCTAATTCGCGAAAACGCATAGATTACTTCTCCTTTCTAAAATAACACGTATAGTACGTAATGTCAATAAATGGTGGGAATTTTGCCTTAGAATCGGCATGTGAAAAAACTATAAATAAGACAAACCTATTGTACGATGAAATATAAAAGAAAACAATAGAAAAAATTATTTTACTGAAATTGCTTCATAATTTAAAAACAGATTGTTTTTTCCTCAGAAAATGTATATACTAACTAATGAGAACAGAGATGTTCTTCTTCATCTATCTAATGAGTCCTGTGACGGTTCCGACAGGACGGTAAAATAAAAATTGACCGAGCGATGAGTCCTGTGACGGTTCTGACAGGACGGTAAAATAAAAATTGACCGAGTGATGAAGGATTTTGCGAGAGGCGTGATAGCCTCTCGTTTTTTTAAATTAGAAAAATTGCAACAAAAGTACTAAAAACAATTTACATAAATCTAAAATATGCTATAATATTTTAGTGTTGAGCCAAAAAAATTGTAAGTTATAACGAAAAATGCTACAATTATACAGATATCCCAAATATGTAAAAGTAACAGGTGAATGATCATGGAATTAGGCAGAAAAAAGGTCCGTTTAGGTGAATTACTGGTAAACAGCGGTGTTCTCTCGAATGAACAGCTGCAGCAGGCGTTGGACAATCCCGCCCGTCAGGGTAAGAAGCTGGGAGAATTCCTCGTAGACGAAGGCATCGTATCGGAGGATGACCTGGCGAAGGCACTGAGCAAACAGCTGGATCTGGATATGATCGATCTCCAGAGCATCAATGTGGACAAGGAAGTACTGAATCTGGTACCGGTCAACGTCCTGAAGAAGAACAAGATCTTCCCCTTCGCTTACAAAGAAAATAACTTCAACGTTCTCATGGTTGCCATGGCAGATCCCCTGGATTACAACGCCATCGATGACATCAATATCATCACCAACTTCCAGGTAGAGCCCGTAGTAGCCACCACCCGCAGCATCATGCTGGCGATCGATAAATATTTCGGTCAGGAAGAAGTAACCGAGGCACTGGCAGCCTACGCCAAAGAGAAAAAGCTGGATGTGGTGGAAGATATCGCCACGGAGGAGAACATCAACAGCTCCCCCATCGTAATGCTGGTCAAGGACATGATCGAAAAAGCCGTCCGCCAGCGTGCATCCGATATCCATATCGAACCTATGGAAAATATCATCCGTGTCCGTTACCGTATCGACGGTGCCCTCTATGAGAGAGCGAGATACGGTGTCAACGTACTGTCCGCCATCATCGCCCGTATCAAGATCATCGGCGGCATGGATATCTCCGAGAAGAGAAAACCCCAGGACGGACGTATCACCCAGATCGTAGACCGCGTGGAATACGATATCCGTGTATCCGTCCTGCCTACCGTATACGGGGAAAAAGTCGTAATGCGTCTTGCTGCGAAGAGTGCCCTGAACCGCGACAAGAGCCAGTTAGGCTTCAAACCCTACGAATTAGAACAGTTTGACTACATTCTGAAAAATCCCCACGGTATCATCCTGGTAACCGGACCTACCGGAAGCGGTAAGTCCACCACCCTGTATACCGCACTGAGCGAGCTGAACAAAGAAGACGTGAACATCATCACCGTCGAAGATCCTGTCGAGGCGAACATCGACGGTATCAACCAGGTACAGGTCAACACCAAGGCAGACCTCACCTTCGCGACGGCACTGCGTTCCATTCTGCGACAGGACCCGGATATCATCATGATCGGTGAGATCCGTGACCAGGAGACCGCCAGCATCGCCGTACAGGCATCCATCACCGGACACCTGGTCGTAAGTACCCTGCATACCAACTCCTCCGCCAGCACTATCACCCGACTGGAGGATATGGGGATCGAACCCTACCTGATCGCAGATTCCGTCATCGGCGTTATCGCACAGCGACTGGTCCGCAGACTCTGCCCCTTCTGTAAAAAGCCGAAGCAGGCCACCAGGGATGAAAAAGAATTCATGGGGCTGAAGGAAGAGGAAAACGTAACCATCTACGAACCCTGCGGCTGCAGCAAATGCGACAATACCGGCTTCAAGGGCCGTATCGGTGTCTACGAGATCATGCAGATCACTCCGAAGCTGAAAACCATTATCAGCAAGCGGGAGGGTGCCGATATCTTAAAGGAAGAAGCATTAAAAGAAGGAATGCATACCCTGCGTATGAGTGCCACGGACTACGTACTGGACGGCACCACCTCCTTCTCCGAGATGGTAAAGGTATCATTTGACGTATAATTCTATAAAAACCGCAATATTTTATAGAAATTTATCAAAATTTATAAAAATTTTTCAAAAACCTGGACCTTTTTAGGACAGGGGCCCGTCTTGCATAGTTGGGGAGATAGTTAAAGATAGAGACGTAATTGGAGGGAAGGCACATGGCGACCTATGGTTACAAGGCCATCACAAAGGCTGGAAAAGAAGTAAAGGGAAGTTTGGAAGCGGATAACAAAGATCTCGCAATGGCAGAACTGAGAAGGCAGGAGCTGACCGTTATCGATCTGGGAGAACAGAGCTTCCTGACGAAAGACATCGACATCCAGATCGGCGGATGGCCCAAGGCCAGGGATCTCAGCGTCATGTGCCGCCAGTTCGTCAGCATGACCAAAGCGGGCGTCAGCATCCTCGAATCCCTGAAAATGCTCTGCGAACAGACAGAGAACAAGAGATTACAGGAGGCACTGAAGGAAGTCCGCATCAGCGTGGAAAAGGGCGAGACCCTGGCAGATTCCATGGCAGAGCACCCGAAGGTATTCCCAGGGATTATGGTAAATATGGTGGCTGCCGGTGAAGCATCCGGTAGTCTGGAGATTGCACTGGATAGAGTGGCAGTGCAGTTGGAGAAATCGCATAAGACACAGGCAATGGTAAAAAAAGCAATGATTTACCCAATAGCAGTGTGTGTGGTTGCAATTATTGTTACGATTGTAATGTTGGTTAAAGTAATTCCTTCTTATGAGGACATGTTTACTCAGTTGGATACGGAATTACCGTGGATCACGCAATTTTATGTGAATTTGAGCCATGGAATTATTAATTATTGGTTTATTATAATTCCGGTTATTATTGCAATTGTATTTGGAGTGAGATATTTTGCTAAAACAAATGCAGGAAAACATTTTTTTGGTAAGATTGCGTTAAAGCTTCCTTTATTAAAAACAATGACTGTGAAGTCGGCTTCATCTATGATGGCAAGAACCATGAGTACATTGCTTGGCGCAGGTGTTCCATTGATTGAGGCAGTAGATATTGTATCCGGAGTTATGAGCAACATTTATTTCAAAGAAGCATTGCAGGATGCAAAAGAAGAAATTACCATTGGAATGCCGTTGTCCAGACCTTTGCAGGAGAGTGGATTATTTCCTCCTATGGTATACCAGATGATCCGTATCGGTGAAGAAGCCGGTAGTACAGAAGAAATGCTGGACAAGCTGGCGGATTATTATGATGAAGAAGTAGAAATGGAAGTACAGTCCCTGATGGCAGCTATGGAGCCTATGATCATTATTGTACTGGCAGTCGTGGTCGGTGGACTGATTGCTGCATGTATGATGCCTATGATGTCCATGTATGAAGCACTTGATGCTATGTGATTAAAACGGATTATCCGTTCTGTGTAGGGACAGGACGATAATTAATAAAATGGGGCGGAAAACTTACTACCCTGAAATTAAAAAACACATAAAAAGGAGAATGTAATTATGAACAAGAAACAGAAGAGCTTAACTAACAAAGGTTTCTCCCTGGTAGAGCTGATCATCGTTATTGCTATCATGGCAGTCCTGATCGGTGTGTTAGCACCTCAGTATCTGAAATATGTTGAGAGATCTAGAAATTCAACAGATAAGAACAATGCTAGTGCGATTGTAAGTGCAGTACAGGTTTGGGGAGCAGAAACAGTAATTCCTAGTGGAAAGGAAGCTTTGAAAACAGACACTGCAGGAACCAAAGTAACAGTTGACTCCACCGGAACCAATGTAGAAGCAGGAAAAACCAATAGCACAGCAATTGCTAATGCATTAGACAACGCTGGTATTAAGACAGGAACTGGTAGCACAAAATGTTCAAGTAAAACTGCGTGGACATCTTATTCATTGACTTTTACTGTTGATGCTAATGGCGTGGTATCTGTAGCCTATAATCCTGCAGCTATTGGCGAATAATCATTGAAAGGCACCTGACATGCTCCAAACAATCCTTCTCTACATAGTGATTTTCCTCTACGGAATCGTCATCGGTAGCTTCCTCAATGTGTTGATCTACCGTATTCCGAAAAAAGAGAATATTGTAACGACCAGGTCTCACTGCATGAACTGCGGTTACCAGCTGAAATGGTACGACCTTGTACCGCTGTTCAGCTACCTGGCGCTGGGAGGCAGATGTCGGAAATGCAAGGCACATATCTCCGCTCAGTACCCCATCATCGAGGCACTGAACGGAGTGCTGTACCTGCTCGTATTCTGGAAATTTGGGATGAGCGTGGATTCCCTAGTCTACTGCTTGTTGTTTAGTGCACTTCTTGCTTTAAGTGTGATTGATTTCAGAACATATGAGATCCCTGTGGGATTTAACTTATTTATACTGACACTGGGGCTGATCCATGGAGCCTTCCACTATACACAGTGGCTGGATTTCCTGATCGGCTTCCTGTGTGTCAGTGTATTTTTACTTATTCTGTACTACGCTACCGGTGGCAGAGCCATTGGCGGCGGTGATGTGAAGCTGATGGCGGTCTGCGGATTGTTGCTCGGCTGGAAATTGATCATTTTTGCATTTTTACTGGGATGTATCATTGGTTCCGTGATCCATCTGATCCGTATGAAAGTAAGCGGCGAAGGACATGTCCTCGCTATGGGACCGTATCTCTCCGCAGGGGTGGCAGTCGCTGTCCTGTGGGGCAATGAATTCTTGCAGTGGTATCTGGGGCTATATCATTGAGACCGGGTACTTGCATCTGATATGAGATTAGAAAGTTCTTGGGACACTTTTTCTGTCCCAAATACGATAAAAAACCGATAAGAGGAAGGGCAGAAGCATGGCAATGAACAATCGCGTATTGAGTATTGAGATCAGCAACTCCTTTACGAAGATCTGCGAGATCGACTATAAGGTGAAGAAACCGAAGGTTTATAAGGTATTGACCGTCGAGACTCCGGAGGGCGTCGTGGTGGACGGTATGCTGCAGCCGACGCAGGAGTATGCGGATCACCTGGTGAACGCACTGGGCACGAACGGCATCCGCACGAAGAGAGTGATCTTCACCATTTCTTCTACCAGAGTGGCGAGTCGTGAGGTACAGATCCCGAACGTGAAGGCGAACAAGATCGAGGCACTGGTGAAGACGAACGCGAACGATTATTTTCCCGTGGATCTGACCCAGTATGAGATCGGACATTATCTGGCAGGCGGACTGACTGAGGATGGAAAACTGCGTGTCATGGCACTGGCAGTGCCCAAGGCGCTGTTAAACAGCTATTACCAGTTGGCGCAGATGTGCGGTTGGGAGGTTGAGTGCTTCGACTACAGCAGCAACAGCTTATACCAGATCCTTCGTGACGAGAAGACCGAAACCGTTACCATGATGATCAAGATCGATGAGAACAGCACCATCGTGACCGTGCTTTCCGCCGGCAAGGTGCTGTTGCAGAGAACTGTGGCTTACGGCGTGCAGGATGCCATCGAGACCATGATCGCTTCCGGAGCATATGCTGTGAACGATCCCATGAGCGCGGTAGAGCGTTTCCAGAAGAAGACCTGCCTGAACAGAGTACTCCATCAGGGAGATAAGCTCTGGGAGGAAAATGCCGGACGCTGGGAAGACGAAGATGCCGGCAATGTGGAAGTCACAGCAGCCAGACAGAAGATCACCTCTACCCTGGAGCCTCTGATCGTCGGCGTCAACCGTGTCATTGATTTCTATGATTCCAGAAACAGTGATACACCTATTGAGAGAACTTACGTCACCGGCCTCGGCGGCAGCTTCAGCGGCATGAGCAAGCTGTTCACCAACTGCCTGGAGCGCAAGGTACATACCCTGTCCGATATGGAAGACAAGATCGGCATGAGCAAGGCTATCCGTTCCACCAGACCCGCAGCCTATATTTCCTGCCTGGGTGCAGTACTTGCCCCCGTGGGACTGATCGATAAGAGCCAGCAGAAAGCCAAAGGCATGACCGTAGTCAGCGGCACGAACTACACCTTCGTCAGTGTGGCGGTCCTGGTGCTGGGCGTGATCCTGTCCATCGCCATGGCAGTGACTTCCCTGACCAGATACTTCGGCACCGTGGCGGAGAACGTGGCTCTGCAGGCGAGAGTCGAGGAATTACAGCCCGCGCAGACAGTGTACAACGATTACCTGGCAACAGCGGCACAGTATGATAAATATCAGTATTTGTATGAATATACGGAGAACCCCAATGAGAATCTGGTAGAGTTCATTAATGAGCTGGAGCAGATATTACCCAGTAGCTTCTGGACCAATAGCTTCAGTTCGGATATGGAAGGAATCAGTATGTCTGTAACTGTGGAAGGTAAGGCTGCAGCAGCGAGAACGATTCTGAATATCCGGAATATGGAGAGCATCGAGGATGTGCAGATCAGCGGTATTACAGACAGCAAGGACGAAGCTGGCAAATCAACCGTTACCTTTTCTATTACAGGCACTTATAAAGCGTTGACAGACGAGAGTGCGGAACAGACTGACACTCTGACAGTACAGTAGGAGGTAGAGGAAGATGAAAGTTAAGAAAAGCGAAATCCAACTTTTGATTGCTGTACTGGGAGCCCTTCTGGCCGTGGTGACTTATTTCCTGGTATATGCGAAGTTTAATGATATGTCGGAGACGATAGAGACGCAGAATGCATCCTTGAGATCCCAGGTATCTACGCTTGAGGTATTGGAGCAGCGTAAGGCAGATTATCTGGCTGCTACCGAGAAGATGCAGTCATATATTACCGGATTCGAGAATCGTTTCCCGGCAGATATTTTACCGGAAGACAGTATCATGATGGTGAAGACGTTAGAGGATTATACTCGCACGGACGTAGCGAATATCGCATTTGGAACAGAGGCAGAGGTACCGTATGCAGCAGAAACTCCGGCTGCAACAGATGGAACAGCGGCAGCAACAGACGGAACAGCGGCTGCATCAGATGCGACTGCCACAGCTGATACGACAGTAACCGATAGCCCTGTTACGACAGAAGGAACTGCTTATGCTGACACCCATATGTATGAGGTGCCTTTGAGCATCAGCATTGAATGTACCTATGACGATTTTAAGGGACTGGTGAGATATATTTATAACCTGCAGGAGCGTAAGAGCATTCAGGGTGTAAATATCAGCTATAATGAAGCGGTAGGAATGCTGTCCGGTAATATGACGCTGAATACCTATTATCTGTTAGGTACAGATAAGGTATACAGTGAGCCTGATATTCCTGCAATGGGTATGGGAGTAGACACTCTTTTTGGAAATGTAGAGTGAGGACATTCGTATGAAGCATGCCAAGGAAGAACAACTGAATAATGGAGGCTTTTCCCTGGTGGAGCTTCTGATTGCTATTGTAATCCTGTCAATCATAGTGGTACCACTGCTGCACAGCTTCGTTACATCAGCCAGAACAAATGCAAAATCACGCAATACCATGCATGCAACAGCAATTGCCGAAGATGTGATGGAACAGTTTGAAGCGCACACTTTAGGGGAAATGGCAGATACTTACGAAGCAGCGAGTGTGGAAGGCTTTACCAACACGGTAAAACGCGGAGAAGATATCGACAGCGATGGTGACCTGGAATGGGTATATACATTTCGTGACAGCAGCACTACATCCGGAGCGTATGATGTGGTGACTACGCTGGATCCTTCTGCTTATACGACTATCAATGAGAAAGACCTGATCGATATACAGAATCTTGCAGGCAATCTGAATGCTGTGTACTCGGAGAAAGCGGATTCAGATATCGGGGCATATTTGTATTTTTCCAATTATGCAACGAATACTGCGCTGGAAAATATTCCGAAATATGTTAAAAAAATTGTGGAAATCACAATAGACACCAACCGGATCAGTCTGGATCTGGGGGATGGAGAGACATTGGAGACCGATGCATATCTGGTGACTGCATTAACACGATATCACTGCGACACCAGTATTTTTAACAACCCTTCTCTGAGTGGTGATTATCCGCAGAACGGCACGGATTATGTGATCTTTTCCAATGAAGACGCGGTGAGAAGACAGGCGGCACAGATCAAGGCACAGAAGGAAGCCGGCGCGGCTGTACAGAGTAAAGTGATATCTGATCTGGCGAATATTGTTGTGTGTCTCCCTACGCGTATGGGAAGCGTATCCGGTAGTGAGGTCAGAGATACTGTCATTGTAAACAATCCGGATAATGTAGAGACCAATTTGTATCTTGTGATGCAATTGCCTACAACAGACGAATTACCTGCCGGGGTGACAAATGCGGAAACGGCTTACCGGGATATGATCAACAATACATATCGTGTAGCTTATGAACTTCGGGAGAGCTATCCCGGCTGGATGTCATCTGCGGGTGCATCGATCCAGTCAGCATGTAAGTTAAGAACCAACCTGATACTGAACGGATATACAGACTATAAATTCCGAAATCTGAGTGTGTCTGAAGCGGCAGGAACGGCAACGGGAGCTGATGCAAAGTCGATTATGTCAGCTAGCGGACTGACCCCGCCTTCAGAGAAGATTGATCGTATGTATGATATTACGGTACAGGTATATGCACAAGGTACCATAGGTACGAAAAACCCGGTGATCACTATGACGGGAACAGTGACACAGTAGGGAAGGAAGAAGAGAACCATGAATATATTCCGGAGACATTTTGAAAAAAATCATAAAGAAGCTGCGAATAAGGGCTCGGCTATGGTCGTTGTGATCATAGCTATGGCCTTTATTGGCATTTTAGCCAGTGTTTTGATGTATATGTCTCTGTTAAATTATCAGATGAAGGCCAACAACCTGAAGGCAAAGGATAACTTTTATTCTGCGGAGACTGTGCTGGACGAGATCCGGATGGGGATGGAAGGACAGATTTCAACCTCTGTATCAGGAGCCTACACGAAGGTACTGGAGAGCTTTGAATCGACATCCGAAGAGCAGAAGAATTCTAAAATGAGATATTACTTTTTAAGTAGTATGCAGGAATATTATAAGGCGGATGATACTACGGTATATGATCTGACCAAGCTGTATAACTATATCAGTGCTGATACAGCGTTGGCACAGAACACAGTGCTTGAGGCTGTCAGAGGAACAGATACTTATCGTGTCTATCAGGATGCTTCCGGTAATCTCATTCAGGAGAAGGAAGGAGATCCTACCTGGAGTGGAATTCCTAAGGGAGATCTGAAGCTGTATACAGATGGTCTGTCCTTTTGCAATTTGAAAGTTACTTATACGGATGATGCAGGGTATGTCTCTGTGATCCAGACAGATCTGAGAGTCAAGCTTCCGGATATGGAATTTGCACAGGCAGTAACACTTCCGTCCATCACCGGAATTTCCATGGTCGCACAGAACAATATTCAGGTCATTCCAGATGCACCTATGAATTTGAGCAATAATACCATCGGTGGAAGCTTTTACGCTGACAGGCTTATTATTGGAAGTGAAGAAGCGGATACCGAAAATGGTACCGGGGTAACGGTGAATTTACAGGAAACCGCAGGCAATGAAAATGCAGATAAACGAATGGTAGTGGCGAAGGATCTGTATCTGGGAAGAGGAGCCACTCTGACAAGTGACCAATACGGAGAACTATGGGCAGGAACCATACGGATGCACGGCGGCGGTAATAATACGGCAAGCGTGGGAAAAATTGATTTTGCCGGTAATAGTATTTATGTGGCCGGAGATCTGAGGATGGATGGTCAGCGGAATAATTTTAAAGCAGGAACCCTGATAGACGGAGAATATACCGGTCAATATATTGGATTTGGTACGGGACGTAATAATGCGGATAACAGTGCAATGATCGTGAATGGAACAGATACGGAGATATATCTGAATGAACTTCGAAATCTGACACTGGCGGGAAATTCCTATATTTCATTGAACACGGCGAAGTCCGGTCTGTCCGGAGAAGATGCAGCTCTGAATACCGGCGTGAAAGATATTTTGATGGGTCAGTCCATAGCTGTGAAGAGTGATCAGCTGGCATATCTGATCCCGGCACAGTGTATTGCATTGGATGCTTCCGGCAAGTCTGTTCTGGGAGGATCCAGTAATCCGGTGACGAAAGAACAGTATTATGATCTGATCTGGGACCAGTCAAGTAAAAAAGTAAGAGACGGTGTGAGGGAAGTTGTATTTGATGTGCCTTGTGCGGCATTAAACGGAAATACACTGGCTTCTTATGGGTTAAACAGCAGTAATGTGCAGAAGTACTTTAAACGCATTAACAGCAAAATTACATTGGTTTATTATTATGTCGCTTTTGACAGTACAACAGAAGAAGGCAGAACCAATGCGGCACGGTATTATCAGGATTATTACAGCGTAAATAAAGAAACAATGGATGCGTATGCCAGCCTGTATACCAAGGCGGTCAAGGTGCGTGAAGCCTCCTCCGGAGCTTATATCATGCATTTATCCGGAAATTTGGTATGTAGTGAGGATCATTCCGCAGAGCTTCATACTTCTACACTGGGAACCGATAAAAATAATGTGGGATACCAGGCTCTGCTTACCGCAGATCAGAGCAAATTTAAGGCTTTGTCTAAGAAGATGATAGACAGTTACGAGCAATTATTGCCTTCAGAGACTGCTGATACAGCAAATGCCTACACCAATCTGGTGAATGAAGGGAAGATTCTGACCTATTGGGGAGTTGTAAGAGCTGACACTAATATTGTAGATAAGTCCGGTGCAAAATATTTTACCGGTGCGGATCCGGAATATAAAGCAGTAGTGGTTCAGGGAGATTATGAATATACTTCTGCGGAAAATTTCCGTGGTCTGATCATTGCTACCGGGAATGTGAAAGTGAGCAGTGACTTCCACGGAACTATTCTGGCAGGAGGAAATATTACGCTGGGACAGAATGTTAATGTGGAACCTGACCGTGATGCGGTATTACATGTGATGACTTATTCCAATAAAGCGGGAACAGCTGAGACAGAGTATTCCGTAGCACAGTTTTTAAAGGGTGGAGAAGGCTATCTGCATACAGGTGGCAAGGCATACTTAAACAGTGATATAAAGCTTGGAGAACTGATTGTATATGAGAACTGGCAGAAGAAGTAATAACGAAGGTTTTTCGCTGGTAGAACTGATTATCGTGATCGCGATTATGGCGATTCTGGTAGGAGTGATGGCAATATCAGCGTCTTCGTTGACAGGCAGAAAAGTAAAAAAATGTGCAGATGAGATCGTGTCCACGATCGAAAGAACCAGAGTACTGACGCTGGGCAAGGAGCAGAATGATGTGGAATGTGTCCTGACCTATGAAGGAAAGGAATATCATGCCAAAATCTATCAGAAAGGCACCCTTGTATCAGATCGTATCGTGGGAAAAGATCCGATCGATATTAAAGTATATTTTGAGGACGGAGCATCGGCAACAGGGTATACATTAACTGAAATAGACGGAAAGACCCCATATGCAACGCCCGGTGAAAAAGGTCTGCATCTGGTATTTAACCGGGCATCAGGTGCTTTTGAGCAGAATACGAATGAGGCCGGTGGACACGAGAAGGAATATTGCAGGCGGATTGTTGTAACAAACGGTTCCAGAAAGATAGAGATTACAACTGTCGGCAGGACGGGAAAGATTCTGACGAAGTAAGGAGGTTCCTATGCGTATTGGACAAAAAGGTTTCACACTGGTAGAAATCATTGTATCTTTGGCTATCATGACGATCGTAGCAGGATCTGTCGGTGCTTTTATCGTTGCAGGGAATAATTCCTATTTACGCGGAAGCAAGGAATTGACACTGCAGGAAGAGGCACAGCTGACTGCAAATCAGATGATCGATCTGATCATTGATGTGGAGAAGGATATCCAGTTTTTGGATAGAACCGGTGCAGCCGTTGCATTGGATGGTACTCCGGCGCAGGACGCCTCCGGCAATGTTATCAACAGTACGAATGTCAGCGAGCTTCGTCTGTATAATAATGACAATGTCTATATGATCCGCTGGCAGGGAGATGACGGCAGCGGCTATGATACTGCCAATCAGATTTACCTCTATGAAGCTAAAAATACAGTGACAACAGATGCCGATGGCAATGAAACCATTGTCTGGGGTGACCTGACTGCAGAGGATGTGAAACCGGCATTAATGGCTGAACATGTGACTTCTTTTAATGTGGATATCAGCGAAGCCAGGACAACCCGGAAGGTTGTGCTCAAAATGACCTTTGCATATATGGAGAAGACATATACCATCGCTGAGACAATTAAGCTGAGAAATGATCTGTCCAAAGAAGACAGTGAAGCATATATGTGGATCACGGGATTGAAGATCAATCCGACGCATGCGGATTTGAAACAAGGTCAGACTGCGGTATTTACATTTGAATTTACCGGTGATTCCGAGGCAGTAGCCGAAGCAAAAGCCAAGGGCGTGGAATGGTCAGTCAGCAAGCAGGATGGCAGCGCATGTAAGAGCACCATCAATGTAAATGGAAAACTGAGCGTAGCGGATGATGAGAACTTTGGCGATAATATATTGAAGGTGACCTGTACTTCTGTGGCAGACCCTACCATAGCGGCAACGGCTACGGTGACAGTAAAAGCACAACAGATTGATTCTCTGGTGATCAGTCCCAAGGACGGGGAGGTAAAGCCCGGCGGAACACTGGCATTCAGCTGTACCATGACAGGAAAACAGGCAGCCATTGATCAGGGAGTCAACTGGGTCGTAACCAGAAAAGACGGTTCTGCACTTGCGTCAGGAACCGGAATCGCTTCTACGGGAGCGGTTGCTGATCTGAAAGCATTACTTACGGCAGGATTTGCAGAAAAACAGGGCGCCGGAGTGCTGAGGGTGACCTGTACTTCCATAGCCGATCCTTCTATGTCGGACACTGCATATGTTACCGTGGCAAAGATCGAAGGAAAGTATACAGTGGAACTGATTGCAGAGAGACTGACTACTTATGAGTACGATGATAATAGTAAGATCGGTTATTGTGCGGTTATTGAGTGTCTGACCTCCTGGGCGGATTATGCACATGGATATCCCATTATTGAATGGGTAATAGATGGTGACAGTTCCGGATACCAATTTGTGGAAACAAAAGATAAAAATCCGTACCAGATCGTTCTGAAATGTGGAACACATTTGAATGAGACGGTTACCGTAGGAGCATGGATAAAACTGGATAAAGATAATATCGTGTATAAGACTATTGATATCCATATCCCGAATCTGCTGGCAACGGAGAAGAAGAGTAATCCTTATATCCAGAGTGATCAGTTTGTCTTATTCAGGAACGGAAGAGTAGAATGCGAATTAGTGAACTATACCGGAGATGCGAGTCAGGTAAAGTGGCGCATTGCAAATGACAGAGAAAACGGACTTGCACCTGAGTATTTTGCTGAAAAAGACGAAGCAGAGAAGCATGCGTGGGATATTAATGAACAATCAAAGAGACTGGTTGGGTTCAGTAAATATTATTATGACGCTAATGGAGAACTTAATTTTGATTTTAGCTATGGAAACAGCGACAGTCAGTATGACGGGACGAACTCTACAAGAAGAGTCAGTGCTTCTGCAACCGGACAAAAGGTATTTGTATGGGCAAAGCATAATATTGACATGAATACGGAATACCGTCTGGAACTACAGGCATATATTGATGTGCCGGAAGGGACGACCGGGTCCAATATTGTACTGAATGAGGAAGGTAAGCCGATTAAGATCATAGCGGAAACAGAATTATTGATCCCTCAATGTAACATTTATTTCCCCAACGGAAACAGATATCTGGTTATCAATCAGGGAGAAGACATAGATATTAATCTTATAAAAGATAAAAAACAACATTGGGGTAACGGGGAAAATCCCGGCTTATATTCTTGCCCGATAATAATCAACATGTATGGATTTGCAAATACCAACACAGTAGATCAAAAGTCTCAGTTGGCAACGAACGGTGCTGGATTGACGAAATTTGACGCAAAAATAGAAGCGGATGAACCGATAAATCCGGGTACAAAAGTCTATGAATCTACAATATCAACAGAAGGTGGAGAATTACAGATTACGATACAGCCTAATGAGTCCAGTAAGATGTTGTATCTGACCTTTAGCGATCCTAGATCGGAACATCAATTAGAGATCAAACGAGCATTGGTAATTTATTGGAACAGGAAGGATAATAAATGACCATGAATTGGAAACGCAATTCAAAAAAGTACATAGCAGGAATTCTTACCATAGCTTTGGCAGCCGGTGTCTGCCAGAGTTATGGCTCTATGGAAGTAAAGGCGCAGGAGAAGACACTCCCGGGGATTGAGAAATTAGTATATGATACGGTGTCTTCCGGAGATGCCTTTCATATTCTGGAGATTGTTCCGTCAAAAGAAAATGCCAGCATTGGCTACCTCATAGGCGGAGAAGAACCGGTTGCCAGTGGCAGGAAGCTGTCAGAACTGCCGTCTCAGTCCGAGAGAGTGAATGCAATGGCGAACCTTGCGACAAATGCGGGAAGTGACATTGTTGGAGCCAATGGTCTGATTACAGTATCGCCATATACGGAAGCAGAGAGTGGTAGTCGTTCCGAGAATCTGAAGGGACGGTTTGTTTATCGAGGAGTTGGCGGTAGATATAATTATGTACTTCATGGTGCAACATATCGTAAGCTGAATGACAATGAGACTACTTCGGAGCCCCGCTATGCCCGCTATACGGAGATGGTTAAGGCAACGGAGCTGAACCGGGATGCACAAAGTATTATTCCGACATTTTCTAAAATTAGCGGAACGGGTGGACAATTGGAAATCCGCCTGAGTAATGGTTCGGTCGCTGAGACGAAGAATACTTATGGACTGGATATTTCTATGGCGGTGCCCACAGGTCCTTCCACATCGGAATTTAATGTTGATGATTATATTAGTAGAGAAATGTATAAGAAAAATGCAACATTGGATTCTTATACGTATCTGGGAACTGTTGTAAAAGGTGAAGATCTTCCTGAAGAATATCGCCCTGCAGCGGAGACCGGACAGAACTCGACGACATCTTCAGCTCAGATAGAAGCTGGAGAACAGGAAGAAGCAGGAAACCAGGCAGAAACCGGTGGACAGGCACAAGCGGGAAATCAGGCAGAAGCCAGTGGGCAGGCAAAAGCCAGTGGGCAGGCAGAAGCAGGAAACCAGGCACAAGCCGGTGGGCAGGCAGAAGCAGGAAACCAGGCACAAGGCGGTGGACAGGCAGAAGCAGGAAATCAGGCAGAAGCCGGTGTGCAGACGGAAACAGGAAACCAGACAGAAGCCGGTGTGCAGGCACAAGCTGCTGACCAGGCAGAAGGTATGGAGAGTAAGGCATATTTAGCAGCTACGACATCCGGCAATGACCCGTCATATAAACCGGAGACTTTAACTACTGCATCTGCGATGTCTTCAACAGAAGAGAATACTGCTGCTCCGGTACAGACCTATGCTACATCGGGTGAAAATGTAGATATAAGTAATAACTTATATCTGCTGAATCATGGCTCAAAGCCGGCTATATTATGGGCTGTTTGGGACTCTGTTAACAAGGTATATAATTTTCAATCCATTGCAGATGCATGCTTTGTTAAGGTAACGGAAAACGGTGATTATTATGTATCGAATGCAACTTTATGCGATGATGGTGATTATCGGATAGAAGACAGTTATGTCGAGAACCAGACAGGAAGCTATATTAGGGTAACTGCTTCCAGCGTGGAGATAAAGACAGCTGAAGATACCGGGTTCGACCCTGCACAGACCTATGACTTTATCGGAGATGACAGGGAAAATGCACTGGAGACCATCAGGTACAATGGTGGCATTAATAATAAAGAATGGTTCAAAAAGCAGGTTTTGAATTTATCAGGAGAAGGGAAGTATGAAGGTACTGCCTCTGTCAGTGGTGATGTAGATGCCTTAAAGATTGAAGTTACTACACTTACTTTGCAGGAATTGGCGGACCTGACGAATCCTGAGGTGTCTGCTGATAAAAGCTATTGCGGTGTTGATATAGATGATGTGGATATGATCTATCTCTCCGGCAGGGGAAGTTATGCAGCGGAATCTGTGAATATGACTTCAGCAGCAACCGCTCTGACGAAGATGATATTCGGCATTAAGGATACTACTGGTGAGCGGAATAATGCAGACAGAGTACCGGTAGTCATGGATTACGGATTTTACAGCCAAAATAAAACACTGGCTGAGGAGCCGAATAATAATCAGAATAATAAGATACTGACACAGATGGCACTGACGATCTTGAAGGTTTCCGATGACAATATTGCCAAAGAAGTTGCTTCACAGGGAGATGCTTATTGGAACGGTCCGACGGCAGCTTCGCTTAGCTTGGGCGATTCCGTGAAAGAGGCTTTATATGACAATGTTTATCTGAATGATGACAGTGCGACGCCATATGTTGCCTCTGACTTCCTGACTGATTGTAAAGGGAATGCGGCGAAAGCAGCAACCTTTGGAGCAGTATTAAAAGAGATTCAGTACGAGAATTTCCTGGCTAAGAAAAACAACAGCAATGCAGCTCAGATGGATGAAGAGATCAGTAAGGCTTCTATTACCAGATATATATTGAACTGGTACATGCACAGAGTCACGGTGAAATCCTCTATTCGTGTATTGGATCTGGAACCCTGCTATGATTTTAGCGATACGTTAAAAAGTAAGTTGCAGACTGATGTGGTCAATATGATGGGGATGACCGGAATTTATGATGCATCTGCGATCAATATTACACAAATGTCATCTGCGGAATTTATAGGTAAGATCGAGGACTTGAATGAAAAGTACGACATGATCTATCTCGGAGCCCGGGTCAGCAAGATGAACACAGAAAATGGTGTGACTGTGTATAATGATCCACAGATGAAAGGGTTGATTTATTCTCACGTAGGAGACTACTATGACTATGCCACCGAAACGAAAACGGAGAATGTTACGCAGGCTAGGGAGACGTATAATGCAAGGCACAGACTGCAGGATTCTTCACTGGATCACAATAAGACTAACGATGATGATTCAACGAATAAGAGTGCAGATGTCTATCGCGGTCCCGGCAATGATATGAACTCTACCCGATATGAGGAATTCTGTCAGTTCATTGAGGCGGGATACCCGGTGGTCATTGCGGATACGTTTATTAAAGTGGATAACAATAATATACCTGTTGCATCAACAGCAACGCTGGACAAAAATTCTTATTTTTACAAGCTGGTTCAGTTCGCTCTGAAGAAAGATGAAAATGGTCAGTATTTATACTGGCAGAAAAATATTTTTACAGAGAGTCAGCTGACAGATAATACAGCAGATACTCAATTAGGAACCACATTATCTGCACGTAGATCCGTATTTTGTAATTATCTGAATCTGTCAAAGCTTTCCGTCAACTGGGTAACTACTTACGGAGCGGCATATCCGCAGGAACTGAAATATAATTCTAATCAGAACGGTGCCAGCAACGGTGGCTCTCTGGAGAAGATAGACGGAAAATATCAGCTGCAATATATTTTTAATCTGCAGAATGATGCTGCAATATCACAGACAGGTACTACCTATGATTGTAAACTGTTCGTAGATAAAAATGCTGATGGTCGTTTCTCCGGCTCTGATTATGTAGAAGGTAAGACATATACGTCATCGGAAGAAGTCAGTGGTCTTACTGTGTATATAAGAAAGGGAGATGAGTGGAATAAGGTTGATCCGATTGCAACGGCAAACGGAAATAGATATGAATTGCGTACCGGGGAGACCTATCGTGTGATCCGTGCTCTGCCGGAGGAATATGTAGGAGTTATTCCATGGAAGCTGGTATTTTACGATAATGCGGACAGACTGGTGAGAACTGCCAAGTCAGGGTATACATCTGTGCCGCAGCAAAGTGGGAAAAAGACAATCCGTGTATTGCAGTTGTTGTCTAGTGAAAATAATAACTGGAATCTTCATTACGAACAGAATAATAGTAATTCTACTTTTTCCAAGTACATTAATGGGTTAACTGACTGGAATGTAGTAGGCTTGGATCAAGTCAACGGGGATGGAACGGTAACTCCGTCCACGAGCATTGACAGTATGAGTGTAACCGATCTTGTAAATAATAAGCTGAAAATTGGCGGGACTTCGGATACTGATATACAGAGGATATACCAGGAGTCCTACAATCTGTTCCAGCAGTATGATATGTTGATACTAGGCTTCGGTGACGCCTATAAGTTTGGGTATACCTATGGCGCATATGATCCTAGCAAAGAAATTCCCGCAGGAATTATGGCGAATGTTAAGAGAAATCTGGCTGTTGGCTGGGCTGTCAGAGACTACATAGAATCCGGCAAGAGCATTTTGTTCACCCATGATACTACTTCATATGTCAATAATATTCAAAGTGTGATCCCGTATAACGATAATGGAAATGCGGAAAGCTATCATTCAAACTACTGGTATTGGGGATATGAATTCAATAAGACCATTCGTGCATCCGTAGGCCTGGATCGCTATGGAGCATTGAAAGAGTATTATCAGCAGAGAGTTGAAAACTCCACGGGAGAGGAACAGAAGAGGGATCGGGAATATCTTAACACGTTAAATTCCTATGCTTTTGACGAGATCAAGGAACCGAATTCGGATAATGATCTCATGCAAAAGGAAGGCCTGACTAAATATACGGTAGTCCGTTTCCTGAGAAGCTATCTGGAAGATCTGCGGAAAACAGGCAGTTCAACAGTAAAGTTCCCGGTTGAGAATTCATTGCTGAAACAGGCTGGATATGACAATGGAAACGGTCCTGCTTGGAACTACCCCAGTAATTTGCTGATGGGTGATTACGCAGGCAGCTCGCTGATCGCAACACAGGTAAATGATGGCCAGATTACGCAGTATCCTTATCAGATATCTGCAAATGAACAGCTGGAGATCAGTAATACGCATTACCAGTGGTTACAGCCGAATATGGAACTGGACCGTAACGGTGACGGTAAAAATGATATTGTGGTGTGGTACTGTATTTCTGGTGTGGCTGACGGCAACTATAAAAATACTAATATTTATAACATCACACCCAATGATGTAGTAAATAATTATTATATCTATACAATGGGAAATGTGACATATTCCGGAGCGGGACATTCCACACCCAGCAAGGAATCGGAGATCAAACTGTTTGTTAATACGATGATTGCAGCGTATAATGCCGGTGTGACTGCACCTTCCGTAAGATTTAAGGATAAAAGCGGTAGCAAGATCCAATCCGTGTATATGCTGTATGACCCGGTCAACCATATTGTATTGGATGATAAGAATAACGGAACCATCAGTGTCAACTTCCAGGCAGATGACTACAATATTCTGGCAGGTGGACAGCAGTTATGCGTTGAATTTTACAAATCCTGTGCAGATGATACATCCGGAGCCATCAGTGTGGACGGAATTACAGGAAAGGTATTGCGGTTAAAGACGGATGGAGAGGATGGCCTCAAGATCACGGATAGCAATGGAAATGTAATTTCACCGATAGAACGCAATGGAGTTATGAATTGTTACCCGATTACAAACGGCGCGACCTATACCTTGAAATATTCTTCGGATGAGATGGGACTGTTTCGTACCGACACTTCCGGGACGATTTTGAACGAAGGAGCGCAGGCATCTACGATCTACGCAAGAGTCTATACCGTGTATGATAATGGATCAAAAGTAACTCCTTGCGGAATAGCTGAGTTATCAATCAGCGCCCAGGAACTGTTTGAACTGGATTAAATTTTAAAAAAGTAATATTGCACAAAAAGCAGAGCTGTGAGAAATAACCAATTTCCACAGCTCTGTTTTTGTATAGTTTTTCAGCACTTGCTTTACCGGATTTCCTTGCAGAATGGATACCTCTGTGATATAGTAATCACATCTACAGAAAGTCTGTATAGATAAGATTTCGAAGATACCATATATTAGGATAGCATCATATATGGGCATCATTTTATCGCACCCTGTGTGCAGTTCGAGGCATATCGCCGTGAAATTCACTTTTTACAATGTTAATAGGACAAGTTATTGACGCACCCTATTATATAGGGTAATATAAAGGAGGAAAATGACTAGAACATTTATACAAACAGATGAATTTTCTCGAAATTGGGATGAATTTGGATTTACAGATGATGATTTGAGAAGATTGGAATTTGATATTATGATGAACCCTCACAAATATCCAGTTATGCAGGGTACAGGTGGGCTCAGAAAGGCGAGATTTGCATTTAAACACCATGGGAAAAGTGGAGGTGTGAGAGTGTGCTATGTCGATTTTGTCATAGAAGAAACCATATACTTGATTACGGTATATTCAAAAAAACAGAAGGATAATTTGTCAAAACAGGAACGAAATAACATTAATATATATATTGACAGACTTCGTGACAATATATAATACGAGGAGTTGTGACTATGAAGAGTGTATATGAGAGTATCATGACTGGCTTAAATGAAGCTATAGAAGATGCACAATCAGAAGGCAAGAAATTAAACAGGAGAACAGTGACGATTATCCCTGTTAAGGAATATGGAGCGGAGCAGGTTAGAAATATTAGAAATTCTGTAGGAATGTCACAGAGCACTTTTGCAGGCTATCTTGGTGTGACCAAGAAGACAGTGGAAGCTTGGGAAGCGGGGACAAATCATCCTTCCGGTGCAGCCAGCAGAATTTTGAATATGATGGAAATGGACACGGAATTGGTAGAAAAATATCCGTTTGTTCAGTGTGGAATTAGATAAGGGAAATATTCAAATTATTTGCTTGAACTCACTTGCAGGAGAGAGTATGGTGTGCTATAGTAATCACATCTACAGAAAGTCTATATAGCTAAGATTTCATAGATATCTTTTATGGGTATCTGATGCACGTAAAGTGCAGTCGGTGGCGTATCGCCGGGATTCATTTTTTTACAATCAGATAGGCAGGACAGAGACTGCGCCAGAGCGTGCTTTAGGGATTTCTCTGTCTGTTTGACTAATTGATAAGAGACAGAGAGGAGTATTTATTGGGACTGAATGATATTGTAACGAAGAATTTTGAAAACTATGCGGATGTAGCAGCGGATATAGTGAATGCATTACTGCATGAGGGAACTGTGGTGGTGACCGGCGAGGAGATGCTTACAGCTGCAACGGAGAGCCTATATGCAGACAGCACGAATACATTGCACAATCAACTGGAAGATGTCGCAAAATACCATGTGACAGGCGGAATGCCAAGAGCCTTGTATCTGTTTGCAAATCAGACGAAAGTGGATAAAGGCATGATACTGCGTAAAGCGGGATACATTGGCGGAGAATACCGCAGGCAGTACGAGAAACAGAATCACGGATTATATCCGGTGATAGAACTGGTTCTATATTGGGGGACTGCAAGATGGAAGGCGAGTAGCAATTTGCGACAGTTAATAGACGGTAGCAAAAGCAAGATCGCAGAGACTACATGGAAATATGTAGATGATATGCAGCTTCATGTGTGGGAAATGCGATATCTCCCGAAGGAGATCCGCGAACGTTTTCATAGCGATATGCGTATTGTATTGGATTATCTTGCAGAAGGTAACGCATATCGTTCAGACCAAAAAATAATTCATAAAGAGGCTACTATCAAAATACTACGGGTATTGTCCGGGGATAAAAATGTGGATGATACCGAAGAAATATTAAAAGGATTAGATATTACAGAGGAGGATGAGATCAGCATGTGCGAATTGTTTGACCAGTATACGAGACGGGGAATTTCGCAAGGAATTTCCAAGGGGATTATTATTATGTGTAAAGATTTTAATGCCACCTATGAATATACGCTGCAGAAATTAAAGAATAAACTCAATATTTCGGAAATGGAAGCAGAAGAACAGATGAAGCTTTATTGGTAAAAAGGTATTGAAAACTTCGTACCTATGTATAAAGAGGATAAGACGATGAAGAGTGTATATGAGAGTATCATGACTGGCTTAAATGAAGCTATAGAAGATGAGAAAACAGAAGATAAGAAATTAAGCAGGAGACAAGTGACAAGCATGTGCGAATTGTTTGACCAGTATACGAGACGGGGAAGAGAAGAAGGAATGAGAGGGATAATTATAACATGTAAGGAATTTAATATAAATTATGATGATACTATGTTAAAACTTAGAAAAAATTTGAATATTACTGAGAGTGAAGCAATAGAAGGCATGAAAAAATTCTGGTGAATTGATAAATAGCAGAAGAACAGAGGAAGCTTTATTGGTAAAAAGATATTGACTTTTATTTCTTACTATGCTAAAAATATACTATACCTACTGGAACAGTAGGAATATAGAAAATGGTATCAATGTCGATGGCTTTTGACCACGACATTATACATAGGCATAGGAGGAGAAGAAGATGGCATTTGCAGCAGAGACCATTTGTGTCCAGGGAAGTAATGAGAGAAGGGATCCGTTTGGAGCCATCAGCATGCCCATCTATCAGAATGCGGCGTATGCTCATCCGGGACTGGGGCAGAGCACAGGATATGATTATTCCCGTTGCGGTAACCCTACAAGAGATGAAGTGCAGAAGACGGTTGCCCTGTTGGAACAGGGAACGGAAGCTTTGGCATTTTCTACCGGTATGGCAGCGATCACCGCATTGATGGAGATTTTTTCTCCTGGGGATCATCTGATTGCTACGGATGATCTGTATGGCGGTACATTAAGACTTTGGAATATGATCAGCCATAAGAATGGAATATCGGTAGATTGTGTGGATACTTCAAATGTGGAGACTGTGAAGGCGGCGATACGTCCGGAGACGAAAGCGATTTATCTGGAGACTCCGTCCAACCCTATGATGAAGGTCGCAGATATTCAGGCAATCGCAGAATTGGCACACGCGCATGAATGCCTTCTGATCGTTGATAATACCTTTTTATCACCGTATTTTCAGAAGCCGCTTACCTTGGGAGCGGATGTTGTAGTGCATAGCGGTACGAAATATCTGGAAGGACATAACGATACTTTATCCGGATTCCTGGTGGTAAAGGATGACGCCCTGTACCAGCAGCTGAACAATATTTATAAGACGACAGGAGCCTGTCTGTCTGCGTTTGATAGTTGGCTATTGCTTCGAGGAATCAAGACTCTGGCTGTACGTATGGAACAGCATCAGAAAAATGCTCTTGCGATTGCACACTGGCTGGAACAGAGACCGGAAGTGGAGAAGGTATATTATATCGGTCTGGATTCGAGACCGGATAAGGCGCTGATCGACAGACAGTGCAGCGGATACGGCGGAATGATTTCATTTCGATTGAATTCTGCAGAGAAAGCTGTTAAGATTTTGGAGAGCGTTAAATTGATCCGCTTTGCGGAGAGTCTGGGCGGCGTGGAAAGTCTTCTGACCTATCCAATGAAGCAGACACATGCAGATGTACCGGTTGAGGTACGTGAAGCATTGGGAGTGGATGAGAAGCTTCTGAGAATGTCAGTGGGAATTGAGAACATCGACGATCTGCTGGCAGATTTAGAGCAGGCATTTGCTTAGTGTGGGTGTAACCTGGTATACATAGTAGTTCAGCCAGCTCTGTGGAGAGCTTCACAGAGGGCTAGCAACGATGCGACGTGTCAGTGCGTGTAGAAGGTCTGGAAGAATCTATAAAGCCGACTAAAGCCTCTTAAGGTGGCTTCGGGCTTGACAGTGGTTCTGTTATGGTTTCTTGCTATGGGAATATTCAGTTATTGAAGGATAGAGGATTAAGTATGACTAGATACAATTTTGATAAGATTACGAACCGGAAGGGAACGAATTGTCTGAAATATGATTTTGCGGTGGAGAGAGGAAAGCCGGCAGATGTGCTGCCCTTGTGGGTGGCGGATATGGATTTCCCGGTATCCGAAGAGATCACGAAGAGTCTTCATGCTGCGGTAGAACATGGAATCTACGGCTATACCCAGCCAAAGGATGCTTACTACAATGCTGTGATGAACTGGATGGAGAGGAATCATAATTGGAAGACGGAGCGGGAATGGATCGTGAAGACTCCGGGTGTGGTATTTGCTCTCGGTGCAGCGGTTAAGGCATTTACTGATCCGGGAGATGCTATACTGATTCAGAATCCGGTGTATTATCCGTTTACTAATATTATCCGTGACAATGACCGGAGAGTAGTAGATAATACGTTGGTATATCATCCGGTTACGGAGCGGACGGTAGTGTCAGCAACGACAGATGATGCTTCCGAACAGCAGATTCACAACGTTGGTACTGTCAGTCAGGCATATCAGATTGATTTCGAGGACTTTGAACGCAAGATAGAACAGGAACATGTAAAACTCTTCATTCTGTGCAATCCTCACAACCCGGTAGGCAGAGTGTGGACGGTAGAGGAACTGCAGAAGCTGGGAGAGATCTGCCTGCGCCACCATGTGATCGTGGTCAGCGATGAGATACACAATGATTTTGTCTATCCCGGATATGAGCATACGGTGTTTGCCACCGTGGATCCTCGTTTTGCGGAGTTTACCGTAACCTGTACGGCGCCCAGCAAGACCTTTAACCTGGCTGGCTTACAGATCTCCAATATTTTTATCCCGAATGAAAAGCTTCGTAAAGCATTTCAGACAGAGATTGATAAGACCGGTTATGATGAACCTAATGCATTGGGGATCGTGGCGTGTGAAGCAGCCTATCGTGCAGGAGAAGACTGGCTGGACCAGTTAAGGGCTTATTTGCTTAAAAATCTGAATTTCTTACGGGATTTTTTGCAGGAGAAGCTTCCGCAGATTCATCTGGTGGAGCCGGAAGGCACGTATCTCGTATGGTTGGATTGCAGTGAACTGGGAATCACCGGTAAGGAGCTGGATCAGTTCATTGTGGACAAGGCAGGACTCTGGTTGGACGGTGGATCCATGTTCGGACCCAGCGGAGCCGCTTTTCAGCGCGTGAACATCGCCTGCCCCCAAGCTACGCTGGAGCTTGCCTTGAATAAGTTAAAAGCAGCGGTCGATAATTTGAAATGAGGATTCGAGCGGTTTCGCGAGACCGTTCTGGAGAATGATATTTATAGACAGATTCACGAGACCGTTGCGGAGTATGATATATATTGACAGATTCACGAGACCGTTGCGGAGTATGATATATATTGACAGATTCGCGAGACCGTTCCGGAACAGGATAATATTGCCGGAAATATGGTATATTTTTACATTCTTGTCCATATACTGTAACATATCAGGCCATTCATGATAGATTATGATAGTTCCTACGGAACCTGTAATCTCTGATGAATGGTCATGCTTTATCGGATCACGCGGCAGGAAACATGATCCACGGATCCATAGGATTGCCATCAGGAAAGGAGCACACAGTATATGCCAAGAGGACAGAGAAAATCCCTGGAGGAAAAGATCCAGGCAAAACAGGAGTTGATCAATGCGTTAAATATCCGCATGGAATCAGAACAACGTGAGTTAGAAGAATTGTTTGAACAGAAGAAGCGTAAAGAACTGGAAGCGGTGAGTGACATCATCGAAGATGCCGGTCTGGCACCTGAGGAAGTCACGGAAGTCTTACAGCAGTATATTGAGAGCCGTAGGGCAAATGCATCATGATCGATTATTGTGTTTTATCGGAAGGACCGGACGAACCGGTCCTTTTTGCTGTATAGAAAATGTGTTTCCATACGTAAAAAAGTCCCGTATGGACTACGTTGCGAGTGATCATGCTGCGAGTGATCATGCTGCGAGTGACCATGCTGCGAGTGATCGTGCTGCGGGTGATCGTGTTGCGGAGTGATCACACCGCGGAGCCCATCTCACTATGGAGCAACATCTTGTGAGGCTTTTTGAATATTCTTGATTACCTTTAGTCAATGTCAGGAGAATTTTCATGTAGGGAATTATGGATTTAGAGGAAATATTGCGTAATGATCTGCTGCACCTGATCCGTGGAAATGGGGCATTTGCTTGTCTCATAAGTGGTGATCAGCTGCATGGATGGGAAGATTCCGTTATAGCAGTAGGTTTTCAGCTTGTTGCAGGCAGTATCACAATAAGGCGCATTATCCATCATACCGAAATGCTCCCAGTAGAAGATTTTATTCGTAACCGGATGTAAAATCGTAAAATCCGGATAAGCCGTGAACTCCTTTAACGGCAGCGCCGCTTCATAGCGATAAGGGATTTGGTTGGTATAGAGCAGATTCGATATGATAACTTCAGATTTTGAGCGGACTTTATGTCCGGCCAGCGTGGTATGGATCAGATTTTCCGGATGAGAAGGATTGGTTTCATAGCTCTCCGCACGCCATTTCTGCGCAGACACCGGAAGCTTGTCCTTTGCAAAATAGCTTTGCAGTAATGGGTAATAAGGAGAAGACTCTGCCAACAGGTCAGAGGATGTCAGAGGCTTGGAACGATTGACTGCTGAATTCTTTTTTTCATGGGATTTTATATAAAAATTGAGCAGGGAGAGTTCTTCTTCGGCTTCGGCAAGCAATAAGGAATAGTATTTTTTCAGGGCAAGGGCTTCCGCTAATGGTTTATTTTTTTTAGATAAGTATTTCTGCTTCCCAGGTAAAGAGCATATCCATTTTTGGTAGGAGGGAGATTGATAAATGCATAGTTCACCTTCTGGTAAGTTTGAAATTTTTTGCTTTAAATTTTCTTGAAAGGACATTAATTGATTCAGCCGAGTTTGCGTATTCATGGTTTGACCTCCTAATAAGTAATTGAGAATTTGTAGTTTCATAAAATTGAGGGAAAATGAAGAATTTATGAAAAAAACAGGCAGATTATATGCGCTTTTGCTTATTTTTTTCATAGAAGCTTGCTTTTTAAACTTTTTATGAAAAAATTTGAGAGTAAATGGTGAAAAATAGAATAAAATCAATGAAAAATGGTACTTTTATGAAAAACAGATAAAGTCCTACGAAATCAGGGATGTCCTACGAAATCAGGATGTCCTACGAAATCAGGGATGTCCTACGAAATCAGGGATGTCCACGAAATCAGGGACGCCCATGAAATCAGGGATGTCCCAAATGGCGTGTGTGACCTGCGTCCTGCATAGAAGCAAGAACACAGGCACAACACATAATATGGCTATCACAGATATAAAGTAACAAGTCACTTATTCCACACCCTCGCCCTTTTTCAGATTCTTCTGGGCGGTGGAGAGCATGAGCTTGATTCGGTTGAGCTGGTTGACTTCGCTGGCACCGGGATCGTAGTCGATGGCCACGATGTTGGAGGAAGGATATGCCTTCCGCAGGGCCTTGATAACGCCCTTACCTACGACGTGGTTCGGCAGGCAGCCGAAGGGCTGGGTACATACGATGTTCGGTACGCCTTCCTTGATCAGCTCGACCATCTCACCGGTTAAGAACCATCCCTCACCGGTCTGGTTGCCGATGGATACGATGGGCTCCGCATAGGAGACGATCTTGTAGATGCTGGTGGGGGCATCGAAATGCTTACTTTCTTCAAATGCCTTCACGGCAGAGCCGCGCAGGATATGCTCGATGGCCCAGATGCCCAGTGCGGAGATCTTCGCGGTCTTTTTGCTGGTGCCTAAGTGCTCTGCTTTGTAGATCTGGTTGTAGAAGCAGTACAGCATGAAGTCGATCAGGTCGGGAACCACAGCTTCCGCACCCTCGCTCTCTAACAGCTCCACCAGATGATTGTTGCCGGCAGGAGAGAACTTCACCAGGATCTCGCCAACGACGCCGACGCGGGGCTTCTTGATATCAAGTACCGGTATCGCATCGAAATCCCGGATGATCTCGGTACACATTCTGCGGAACTTGCCTATGCTGATATGCTTTGCGGATACGAACTTCTGTACCTTGGCCAGCCATTCTCTATGTAAGGCATCCACAGACCCCGGAGTTGCTTCATAAGGACGCATCCGGTAGACACAACGCATGAAGATATCACCGAACTCGGCACCTACCGCAGCACGTAGCATAAGATCTGCATTCAGATGAAAGCCGGGATTGCTCTCGATACCTGCCAGGTTCAGGGAGATGACAGGGATCTGCTCCATGTCTGCCTTCTTCAGGGCACGGCGGATGAAGCCGATATAGTTCGTCGCACGGCATCCACCGCCGGTCTGACTCATGATAATGGCGGTCTTGTTCAGGTCATATTTGCCGGACAGCAGAGCTTCCATGATCTGTCCGACTACCAGCAGAGAGGGATAGCAGGCATCGTTGTTAACATATTTCAGACCTACATCCACGGAGTGCTTGTTGTCATTGTCCAATACGACGAAATTGTAACCGCAGGCATTGAACGCAGGCTGTAAGATCTCAAAGTGGATCGGGGACATCTGCGGACAGATGATGGTGTAGTCCTTGCGCATCTCTTCGGTAAACGGTACCTTCTCAATAGCGGAAGAACGGATGGTGCGGTGCTTGCCAAGTTTCTCACGGACACGGATCGCGGACAACAGGGAACGGATACGGATACGTGCCGCACCCAGGTTGTTGACTTCATCGATCTTTAAACAGGTGTAGATTTTGTCGGAGCCGGAGAGGATATCGTTCACCTGATCGGTGGTAACGGCATCCAGACCGCAACCGAAGGAATTCAACTGGATCAGATCCAGATTCTCAACCGTCTTCACATAGCTTGCAGCGGCGTAAAGTCTTGAGTGATACATCCACTGGTCGGATACGATCAGGGGACGCTCCGGTTTCGCCAGATGGGAGATGGAATCCTCGGTCAGCACAGCCATATCGTAGGATGTGATCAGCTCGGGAATACCGTGGTTGATCTCCGGGTCCACATGATAAGGACGGCCAGCCAGCACGATACCGCGCTTGCCGGTCTGACGTAAGTATTCCAGCGTTTCTTCGCCCTTTTTCTCCATATCGTGACGGGCATTCGCCAGCTCCTGCCAGCCCTTTTCACAGGCTGCGGCGATCTCGCCAGCGGGAATCTCGGTGAATTCCTTCGTCAGTGCATCCGTTACTGTTCCCAGATCTCTAAAGGACATGAACGGATTGCGGAAGGTGATCTCACCGCCGGCAATCTCCTCCACGTTATTCTTGATATTCTCGGAATAAGAAGTAACGATGGGGCAGTTGTAATGGTTGTTCGCATCTTCGAACTCATTGCGCTCATAGAACAGCGCAGGATAGAAGATGAACTTAATACCCTGTCGGATCAGCCAGGTCACATGACCGTGCGCCAGCTTTGCCGGGTAACACTCGGATTCACTCGGGATAGACTCAATACCGAGCTCGTAGATCTTGCGGTTGGAGCTGGGAGAGAGTACCACGCGGTATCCCAGTTCAGTGAAAAATGTGAACCAGAACGGATAGTCCTCGTACATATTCAGTACTCTGGGGATACCTACCACACCTCTGGGAGCCTTGTCGGCGTCCAGGGATTCATAGGAGAATAATCTATGCAATTTATATTCGTATAAGTTCGGCACATTATGGGCATTCTTCTGACCACCGATACCGCGTTCGCAACGGTTGCCGGAGATGAACTGACGGCCGCCGGAGAATTTGTTGATGGTCAGACGGCAGTTGTTGGTACAGCCCTTGCATTTTGCCATACTGGTTTCGAACTGCAGGTCGCAGATCTTCTGATAATCCAGCATGGTGGTCACATAACCGTCTTCGTAATGCTCTCTGGCGATCAGCGCCGCACCGAAAGCACCCATGATACCGGCGATGTCGGGACGGATGGCCTGACAGTTTGCGATTTTCTCAAAGCTGCGCAGAACGGCATCGTTATAGAAGGTACCGCCCTGTACCACGATATTTTTACCAAGCTCAGAAGCATCAGAGACTTTGATCACCTTAAATAAAGCATTCTTGATAACGGAGTAGGCAAGTCCTGCGGAGATATCCGCTACGGAAGCACCTTCCTTTTGCGCCTGCTTTACCTTGGAGTTCATGAATACGGTACAACGGGTACCCAGGTCGATGGGATGCTCTGCGAACAGGGCAGCCTGTGCAAAATCCTGTACGGTGTAGTTCAGGGACTTCGCAAAGGTCTCAATAAAGGAGCCGCAGCCGGAGGAACATGCTTCGTTTAACTGTACGCTGTCTACGGTCTGATTCTTGATCTTGATGCACTTCATGTCCTGACCGCCGATGTCTAAGATACAGTCGACACTGGGATCGAAAAATGCTGCCGCATAGTAATGTGCCACGGTCTCTACTTCGCCGTCATCTAACAGGAAAGCAGCTTTCATCAGCGCTTCACCGTAACCGGTGGAACAGGAGCGCACGATCTCCACACCCTCGGGCAGGAGAGAGTAGATCTCCTTCAGGGAACGGATCGCAGTCTTTAATGGACTTCCGTCATTGCCGGAGTAGAAGGAATATAACAGGGATCCGTCCTCGCCCACCAGTGCGATCTTCGTGGTGGTGGAACCGGCATCGATACCCAGGAATGCCTTGCCCTGATAGGACTGCAGATCACCGGTGGTTACATGATGCTTACTGTGACGCTCTACGAACTCCTGATATGCAGACTTGTCTGCAAACAGGGGCTCCATGCGTTCCACTTCAAATTCCATCTTGATATCGGAGGACAGCTTTTTCACCATATCGGACAGGCTGATGCAGACATCTTCCTTGGCATTCAGTGCGGAGCCGATGGCTGCGAACAGATGCGAGTTGTCCACATCGATGATGTGCTCGTCATCCAGATTCAGGGTACGGATAAATGCGGCCTTTAACTCAGACAGGAAATGAAGCGGTCCGCCTAAGAATGCTACATGACCGCGGATCGGCTTACCGCATGCCAGGCCGGAAATGGTCTGGTTCACCACAGCCTGGAAAATAGAAGCGGACAGGTCTTCCTTGGTAGCACCTTCGTTGATCAGCGGCTGGATATCGGTCTTGGCAAATACACCGCAGCGGGCCGCGATAGTGTAGAGGGATTTATAATTTTTCGCATATTCGTTTAAGCCCGAAGCATCCGTCTGGATCAGACTTGCCATCTGGTCGATGAAGGAACCGGTACCGCCGGCGCAGATGCCGTTCATACGCTGCTCCACGTTACCGCCTTCGAAATAGATGATCTTCGCATCCTCACCGCCTAACTCAATGGCTACGTCGGTCTTGGGTGCCAGCTCCTGCAGGGAAGTAGCCACAGCTACCACCTCCTGCGTAAAAGGAACGCCTAAATGATTGGCTAGCGTCAGTCCGCCGGAGCCGGTGATCATGGGGTGCAGCTGCAATTCGCCCAGCTGGTCATAAGCCTTCTTAAGAAGGGCAGACAGAGTCTCCCGGATATTGGCGAAGTGACGCTCATAATCGGAAAATAAAATATTGTGGTGCTCATCTAAAATCGCAATCTTGACAGTGGTAGAACCGATATCTATGCCGAGTGTTGCGTATTTTTCCTGTGAATTCATGTGATACATCCTTCCTGATAAAATGCTGTAACCATTCAGAAGGTCAATGATGAGTTACAGAATTACTTCTTAATATATGCGACTTTTCTTTTACAAAACTTTTTTCATTATACGACAAAAAAAACGATATTGCAACGAACAAAGACAAAACGCTGTCGTTAAAATTGTGTAAAGAAAAAATTAAATAAATAGTAATTCTATAAACTTTTGAACGTGCGGTTTACTTATTGTCCTGTGGATGTTACAATCTCGATAGAGAAAAAACGAATAGGTAACTATTGGAAAACGTTCCATATCGTTACAATATAGAAACGAATAGAAATGAATAGAAACGGAGAATCGACTTTATGAGTAAATTTGAAAAAAAATTCGGCAAATATGCCATTCCGAACCTGACGCTGATTCTGATCATGTGTTACGTGGCGGGATATGTGATCGAAATGATGGGAAGGGCAAGCAATACTTATCTGCTGGGATTTCTGACGCTGGATCCTTACCGGATCCTGCACGGACAGATCTGGAGACTGGTGACCTGGGTCATTGTACCTCCGGAAAGTCTGGGCATTTTCACGATCATTATGTTGTTTTTCTATTACAGTCTTGGTACTACGCTGGAGCGCACCTGGGGGACCTACCGTTATAATGTGTATATTTTCTCGGGCATGCTGTTCACCATAATTGGAAGCTTTTTGTGTATGGGGGTGGTGTATCTGATGTATGGCAGTCTGCCTACGGAAATTGCATCCGCATATTTTTACAAAGGATCTTATGCTTTCAGCACATATTATATTAATCTGTCGATCTTCCTCGCGTTTGCAGCCACCTATCCGGATATGCAGGTGCTTTTGATGTTCGTGATCCCTGTGAAGATGAAATGGATGGGAATTCTGGATGCAGTCTTAATGCTGTACTACGTGATCGTCGGCGGTGTGTTCACCAGATTTGCAATCATAGCATCTTTACTGAATTTTGTGTTATACTTTTATCGTCTGCACAGAAGCCGCATCTCGCCGAAACAGATGCACCGCAGGGCGCAGTTTGAGCGAAAATCAAATGCCGGACGGGCAAAAGTGACAAGGCATAAATGTGCGGTCTGCGGCAGGACGGAAGAGGACGATCCAAGCCTGGAGTTCCGTTTCTGCTCCAAATGCAACGGCAATTACGAATATTGCCAGTATCATCTGTTTACACACGAGCATGTGAAGTAGTCCGGATTGCGAATGGATGTACACTTTCGAGAGTGCGAAGCACGGAGAAAGTGGATTATTTAAAAGGAGAATTTTTATATGAACAAAGAAATATTATTTGCCCAGACCTTAGAGCAGGTCCGCAAGACCGCCAAGGAGCAGGGGAACTGCATCAGCGAAGAACAGGTAAAGGATGCCTTCGCGGAACTTGACTTAAGCGGTGAACAATTGCAGATGGTATTTGACTATCTGTTGAAACATAAAATAGGTATCGGACAGCCCATGGATCCTGACGAATTCCTGACGGATGAGGAAAAGGATTATTTACAGGAATATCTGGACGAGGTTGCGGCACTTCCCACTTACACCGATGGGGAGAAGCTGGCATTTGCTATGTCTGCCATGGCAGGTGAGGCGGATGCACAGCAGCGACTGATCGAGATTCATCTGGCAGATGTGGCGGAGATCGCGAAGCTGTATGCCGGACAGGGTGTTCTGTTAGAGGATCTGGTAGGCGAGGGCAATCTGGCACTGTCTTTTGGTGTTACGATGCTGGGCAGTCTGGAGAAACCACAGGAAGTGGAAGGAATGCTGGGTAAGATGATCATGGATGCCATGGAAGAATATATTGCCGAGCATGCGGAGAATTCCAAGATCGACAAGCGGGTGGAAGACAAAGTCAACAAGGTGGCGGACAAAGCCAGAGAACTGGCGGAGGAATTGCAACGCAAGGTGACCATAGAGGAACTGATGGAGGAGACCGGCATGTCCCGCAAAATGATCGAGGATGCGGTGCGGATGAGCGGTTTCAAGATTGAGGATATCGACAACAATGCAAAAGACAGTTTATGAGAACTATAAATACAGCCTGCAGGACACGGCAAAGGTTTACATAGGTGCAAAATATACTTTTGCAGAGCTTTTGGAGCAGGATGATGTGGCGTTTAAATTCCGCCTGATCGTGGAACGCTATATTTTAGCGGAAAAGGAAGTGGATCCCGAAGATACGCTGGAGACCCATCTGTATTATTTGAAGCCGGACAGCTTTCTGGTCAAGATCTACGACCGGATCAAGGCAAGAGTGAAGATCAATATCATCGAGGAGAAAAAAGGGATCTTCGGCAGAGGGAAGAAACGGTATGTGACGAAGGAGCTGAACATCCGGGAACTGACCGCCATGACCCCGGAAGAAAAAGAGGCAAAGGGCGTCGTGATCCAGGAAATCTCCATGAGCAAGCTGGCACTGGCAGGCTTTTGATAGATTAAGCTCACCCATAGAAAGCATACGCGACTGCTTGCAGGCAGCGAAGGCTTTCTATGAGGGGAGCAAACGAACATGAGCAAGAAGGACGATAGTCCGAATTGCGAATGGGCGTTACGATTTCGGGAGCTCGAAGAGCGGAGAAATCGATTAAGCTAAAAAGTAGGAGACGTAAATAAATGAGAGTAGAAGATTTATCCACATACGAGATCATAGAGAAACGGGAGATCCCTGACATCAACAGCGTGACCTATCTGTGCCGTCATAAGAAGACCGGAGCAAGAGTGGCACTGGTATCCAATGACGATGAGAACAAAGTATTTTACATTGGTTTCCGTACCACCCCGAAGGATTCCACCGGCGTGGCACATATCCTGGAGCACTCCGTATTATGCGGCTCGAAGGAATTCCCGGTGAAGGATCCTTTTGTGGAACTGGTAAAAGGTTCTTTAAATACTTTTTTAAATGCCATGACCTATCCGGATAAGACCGTATACCCTGTGGCAAGCTGTAATGACAAGGATTTCCAGAACCTGATGCATGTCTATCTGGATGCCGTATTTTACCCGAATATTTATAAAAACGAATCCATTTTCCGGCAGGAAGGCTGGCATTATGAGCTCGAAGGTGACGAGGAAGAGCTGAAGGTCAACGGCGTGGTCTACAATGAGATGAAGGGAGCATTTTCTTCTCCGGATGATGTGCTGGAGAGGGAGATCATGAACTCTCTGTATCCGCATACCACCTATGGCTGTGAGTGCGGAGGTGATCCGGAGGTGATCCCGGAGCTGACGTACGAAGAGTTCCTGGATTTTCACCGGAAGTTCTATCATCCCTCCAACAGCTATATCTATCTCTATGGTAACATGGATATGGCGGAGAAGCTGACCTTTATCGACGAACATTATCTGTCTGCTTACGATGCTCTTAAGGTGGACTCCGAAGTGACCGAGGAGCCGGCTTTCGACAAATCCGGCCGTATTGTCAGAGACTGTCCCATCGGCGAGGGAGAGGACGAAGAAGAGAATACCTATCTGTCCCAGAACTTCTGCGTCGGTGACAGCCTGGATCCGAAGCTCTACATTGCTTTTCAGATCCTGGACTATGCGCTGTGCTCCGCACCGGGTGCACCATTAAAGCAGGCGCTGGTAGACCGTGGCATTGGCAAGGATGTCTACAGCATCTACGAGAACGGTATCCGTCAGCCATATTTCAGTGTCGTGGCGAAGAATACTTCCGTAGAAAAAGAACAGGAATTTTTACAGATAACGGAAGAAGTACTCGAGAAGCTGGCAGCGGAAGGCTTCGACGAGAAGGCATTGCTTGCCGGTATCAATTACTACGAATTCAAATACAGAGAGGCAGATTTCGGTTCTTATCCCAAGGGACTGATGTATGGTTTACAGGTGCTGGACAGCTGGCTGTATGACGACAGACTGCCGTTCATTCATATCGAGGCGAACAATACCTTTGCCGAACTTCGTAAGGAGGTTAAGACCGGATATTTTGAGGGTCTGGTACAAAAATACCTGCTGGACAATACGCACCGCAGCGTGGTGATCCTGCAGCCGAAGCTTGGACTTTTAGAGGAACAGGAACAGAAGCAGCGTGAGAAAATGGCACAGGTGAAAGCGGTCATGAGTCCGGAAGAACTGGAAGCTGTAAAAGAGACCTTCCGTAAACTGACCGAGTTCCAGGAGAGCGAGGATGCGAAGGAGGACCTGGAGAAGATTCCTCTATTGAAGCGGGAGGATATGAAAAAAGAGGCAAATCTCCCGGTGAACGAGGTACGGAGTATTGGGGATACCACACTTTTGTGTCATGATCTGTTTACCAACGGTATCGGTTACTTACGTCTGATCTTCAGACTGGATCAGATCCCCGGAAAATATTTTCCGTATATCGGCATCTTAAAAGGCTGTCTTGGGCTCCTCAATACAGAAAACTATACTTATGGAGATCTCTATAATGAGATGAACCTGGTCACCGGCGGCATGGCTGCGGTGAACAATGTGTATGGCAGATTGCAGGATACGGATGAATTTACGTTGACTCTGGAGCTGAAGACGAAGGTGTTCTATGATCGTATTGCGGATGCCATCGATCTGATGCGTGAGATCGTCATGACCAGTGATTTCACGGACACCAAGCGTCTCTATGAGATCCTGGCGGAGGGCAAGTCCCGCATGCAGGCACAGATGACGTCCGGCGGACATAGCGTGGCAGCCGGAAGAGCCATGTCCTACGGCAGTATTCCCGGAGCTGTCAGCGAGGAGATCTCCGGCATTCCGTTCTACCGCCTGATCACCGGTCTGGAAGCACATTTTGACGAGAAAAAAGAAGAACTGGTGGAGATCTTACAGACGTTATTAAAAATGATCTTCCGTCCGGAGAATCTCATGGTGGATTTCGTCGGTGAAGAGAAGGCAGTGGGATTGTTGGATGCCCCGGTGGAAGCCTTCAAGGCTGCACTCTATACCGGATCCGTGGAAAAAGCACATTATATTCCGGAAGTCTCCCGGAAGAACGAAGGCTTCTTAACCTCCGGTCAGGTCAATTATGTATGTCGTGCCGGTAATTTCCGCAAGAGCGGACTGAAATATACCGGAGCCCTAAGAGTGCTGAAGGTCATGCTGGGCTATGAATATCTGTGGGTCAATGTCCGTGTAAAGGGCGGCGCCTACGGCTGTATGTGCAGCTTCGGCAGATCCGGTGACAGCTATTTTGTCTCATACAGAGATCCCAACCTCGGCAAGACGATTGATGTATATGAGAAGGCGGCGGATGCCATTGCAGAATTTACCGCGGATGAGCGTACCATGACCCAGTATATCATCGGTGCTGTCAGTGATCTGGATGTGCCTATGAATCCGGCAGCGAAGGGACTGTATTCTCTGAGTGCCTATATGACGGGACTGGACGATGCAGCATTACAGAGAGAACGTGAGGAACTGCTGTCCGCTACCGTAGAGGATATCCGGGCACTGTCCGCGCATATCCGGGCATTTATGCAGGAGGATCTGCTCTGTGTCGTAGGTACGGCTTCTAAAGTAAAGGATGAACAGGAGAGATTCCTGAAGGTGGAAAATCTGTTTTAAAGCGGCAAAAGGAAAGCTGCGATTTTGCAAAAGTGGTTCTGAATCGTAAAAAGATCAAATAAATAAAGAACTTTTGTGATATTATTTCGTTTATAGAGGTGAACAATAAAAAGTCAACAGCAGGCGGATCCGACAGGCTGTCAGGATGCCGTCCGCAGAACGGAGAGGGTTATGAAAAAACGAAATTTTGAAACAAAGATCATTACAGGGTTACTCACTGCCGGCATGATATTATCGCTGACCGCCTGCGGCAGCTCATCGAAGGGCAGTTACGGCATCAGTGATCTCATGGATGCGGATTATTCTGTTGCTTCCAATGAGGCAGCTGCACCGGAGGCGTCCACTTATGAAGATGGATTTGGCATGACAGAAGGGTACGATTCCGCAGAAAACACCCAGGACACAGGTAATACAGTGCCTGAGGAGTCTGCAGACACAGCTGTAGCAGACCGGAAGCTGATCAAGACCGTGAATATGGATGTCGAGACCAGGGAGTATGATAAGCTGTTAAGCGCGGTAGAGAATAAAGTAACAGAGCTCGGCGGCTATATTGAAAGTCTGGATGCCTATAACGGCAGTACATATTATAGTTATCGTTCTACAAGGAATGCCAATCTGACCATCCGTATCCCGAAGGACAGACTGGAAGAGTTCCAGAATACGGTCTCAGAGCTGGGCAATGTGACCAGCCGTTCGGAGAATGTGCAGGATGTAACATTGACATATGTAGACCTGCAGAGCCACAGGGATGCCCTGCGGACGGAGCAGGAGAGATTATTACAGCTTTTAGAGCAGGCAGAGAGTGTGGAAGATATTATTACCATCGAACAGCGTCTGTCTGATGTCAGATACCAGTTAGAAAGCATGGAATCCCAGCTTCGCAGCTATGATAACCGGGTTGACTACAGCACCGTATACCTTTATATTGATGAGGTAGAGGTCTATACACCTGTGGAAGAAGAGACCGTCTGGGAGCGTATTTCCACCGGATTTGTGGATAGTCTGAAAAATATCGGTGAGGGTTTGAAGGAAGCAGCGATCTGGTTCGTGATCCATATTCCTTACCTGGTGATCTGGGCGATCGTGATCGCAGTGATCGTACTGATCTTAAAGAAGATTAAAAAGCGCACCAAACGGATCCGTACGGAGGAACAGAAAAAATTCGCCGAAGCGGAAGCAAAAATGCAGAAAACTCTGCAAAGTACAGAGGTAACAGAAAACAAGAAAGAACAGGAGAAATAGAAAATGAACGAAAATCCGGCATACAAATCCGGCTTTGCCACCCTGATCGGACGTCCCAACGTAGGGAAATCCACTCTGATGAACCGACTGATCGGACAGAAGATCGCCATCACATCCAACAAACCGCAGACCACCCGTAACCGTATCCAGACGGTACTGACGCTGGACGAGGGACAGATCGTATTCTTAGATACCCCCGGCATTCACAAGGCGAAAAACAAACTGGGCGATTACATGGTAAATGTGGCAGAACATACATTGAATGATGTGGATGTGATCCTGTGGCTGGTGGAGCCCACGAATTTCATCGGTGCCGGAGAACGTCATATCATCGAGCAGCTAAAAAAGACCAAGACTCCCGTGATCCTTGTGATCAACAAGACGGACACCGTGAAAAAGGACGATATCCTGGCATTCATTGACACCTACCGCAAGGAACTGGATTTCTGCGAGATTGTCCCGGTGTCCGCCTTAAAGGGCGACAACACGGATGTACTGATCCAGTGCATTTTGAAATATCTGCCCTACGGTCCGGCCTTTTATGATGAAGACACCATCACCGATCAGCCCATGCGTCAGATTGTTGCGGAGCTGATCCGGGAAAAGGCACTGCGTCTTTTATCCGAAGAGATCCCTCACGGCATTGCCGTGACGGTGGAGAGCATGAAAGAGAGAGGCAGCATCTGCGACATCGAAGCTACCATTATCTGTGAGAGAGATTCCCACAAGGGGATCATCATCGGTAAGGGTGGCCAGATGTTGAAAAAGATCGGTTCCCAGGCCCGCCCGGAGATCGAAGATATGCTGGAAATGAAAGTCAATTTACAGCTTTGGGTGAAGGTGAAGAAGGACTGGAGAGACAGCGATATCCTGCTCAAAAACTTCGGATATAATCCGAAAGACATTGAGATGGGCGAATAGAAAAGTAAAATTTGCAGACCCTATTTTTACAGAGGATGACACACTGATAAACTTATAAGAAGAGGGGGATGCGCAGGATGCAGTTCACGAATTACTGGCAGCAATTTGAACATACCGGCAGAGTGGAGGATTACCTGAATTATCTGCGGAGTACGGAGGGGACAGATTTTCCCAATGCGTGCTGTAGCAGCACCTCAGTGGACTGCAGGGCGGAAGAATGTACAGACCTTAACGCCCGGGAGGATGGATCATGCAGGAATCCCTGTATGTAACGGGAATTGTATTAAAACAGTCGCCGTTTGGTGAATATGACAGGCTGGTATGCCTGTTGACCAGAGAAAAAGGGAAGATCACTGCATTCGCAAGAGGTGCCAGAAAGCCGGGCAACCGACTTGCGGCAGCGACCAACCCTTTTGCTTTTGGTACCTTTCGCCTCTATGAGGGGAGAACATCTTATACCATATCCGAAGCGGATATCCAGAATTTTTTCCCGGAACTTTTGACAGATTATATTGGAGCCTGCTATGGCATGTACTTTGCGGAAGTGGCGGACTTTTATTGCAGAGAAAATAACGATGAACGGGAGATGTTGAAGTTAGTGTATCAGTCTCTCAGGGCATTGTGTGCTCCGGCACTGCCCAACGAACTGGTACGCAGTATCTTTGAACTGAAAGCAATTGCAGTGAACGGAGAGTACCCCGGGCCGCCGGCAGGCCGCAGACTGGAGGAATCCACCCTGTATGCCTTAAGCTACATAGCACAAAGTCCCATAGAAAAATTATATACATTTACGGTATCGGACAAAGTTCTTGACGAACTGAGGGGAATTGCCTCGGAATATCGGAAACGTTTCATGGACAGGTCGTTCAAAAGTCTTGAAATACTCAAAACTCTATGTTAAAATCGGATATGGCTGATGCCAAAAAAGGAGACTCATTTATGAGGCACAATATCACAAAAAAGGTTATTTCGGCAATGCTGTCAGGTGTTCTGATGCTGTCCCTGGCCGGTTGTGGCAAGGTAGCAAAGTTTCCGGAGACGGTGGTGAATACTTCTCTGGTGGTGGAGAAGGATGGAAAAGTAGAATCCTATCTGGTGAATACGTTTGACAAGGATTTCTACAGTCTGGACGGCCTTACACAGATGGTACAGGAAGAAGCAGAGGAATTTAACGCCGCACGTGGGGATGCAGCAGAACCCCCTATGGCTGTGAAGACAGTGCAGATGCTGGGAGACGGCGCTACGGTTCAGGTGGTGCAGGAATTCACCGATACGGAGAGTTATGCGGATTATAACGAACAGGAGCTGTTCTATGGAACCAGAGTGGAAGCACTGGCCGAGGGGATCAGCGTGGATCTGGGACTGGTAAGTGCCGCAGACGGTACGCCGGCGGAGGAGCAGAAGCTGAACAAGGCTCTGGATAAGAACCACATGATCATTACGAATGCAAGCGCATATATTTATTGTCCCTATCCGGTGCTGTATCTCAGTGAGGGAGTTGTCATGGGAGAGGACGGTTATGTGGATGCGTCACAGTCCGACGGTGTTGTTACGATACTGATGAAAAAGTAAGTTATACAGCAATACAAATATAGAGCAAGAAAGGTTTGGTACTGACATGGAAAAAACAATGGAGAAGATCGTAGCCCTGGCGAAGGCAAGAGGTTTTGTATATCCCGGTTCCGAGATTTACGGAGGCCTGGCAAATACATGGGATTACGGTAACCTTGGCGTAGAGCTGAAGAACAATGTGAAAAAGGCATGGTGGCAGAAGTTTATTCAGGAGAGCCCCTATAATGTAGGTGTGGACTGTGCAATCCTGATGAACCCCCAGACATGGGTAGCCAGCGGACATCTGGGCGGTTTCTCCGACCCTCTGATGGATTGTAAGGAATGTCATGAGCGTTTCCGTGCGGATAAGCTGATCGAGGATTTCTGTGAGGAGAACGGTATTGCCATCGAAGGCAGTGTAGACGGCTGGAGCCAGGAAGAGATGAAGAATTTCATCGAAGAGCATAATGTTCCCTGCCCTACCTGCGGCAAGCATAACTTTACCGATATCCGTCAGTTCAACCTGATGTTCAAGACCTTCCAGGGTGTTACCGAGGATGCCAAGAACACCGTTTACTTAAGACCCGAGACTGCACAGGGTATTTTCGTTAACTTTAAAAATGTACAGAGAACTTCCCGTAAGAAGATTCCTTTCGGTATCGGACAGATTGGTAAGTCCTTCCGTAATGAGATCACACCCGGTAACTTCACTTTCCGTACCAGAGAGTTTGAGCAGATGGAGCTGGAGTTCTTCTGTGAGCCGGGTACCGATATGGAGTGGTTCCAGTATTGGAGAGGCTTCTGCCGTGACTGGCTGCTGTCCTTAGGCATCAAAGAGGATGAAATGAGACTTCGTGATCATTCTCCCGAGGAGCTGTGTTTCTACAGTAAGGGAACTACTGATATCGAGTTCCTGTTCCCCTTCGGCTGGGGCGAACTGTGGGGTATCGCGGACAGAACTGATTACGATCTGACCCAGCATGCCAATACCTCCGGCGAGGATATGACCTACTTCGATGATGAGAAGAAGGAGAAGTATATCCCTTACGTTATCGAGCCTTCTCTGGGTGCGGACAGAGTTGTTCTGGCTTTCCTGTGCGCTGCTTACGATGAGGAAGAGTTAGAGGGCGGAGATATGCGTACCGTGCTTCGTTTCCATCCGGCACTGGCACCCGTGAAGATCGGTGTACTGCCTCTGTCCAAGAAGCTGAACGAAGGTGCAGAGAAGATTTATGCAGAGCTTTCCAAGAAGTATAACTGTGAATTTGACGACAGAGGAAATATCGGTAAGAGATATCGTCGTCAGGACGAGATCGGAACTCCTTTCTGCGTAACTTACGATTTTGATTCCGAGACAGATGGCTGCGTTACCGTACGTTTCCGTGATTCCATGGAGCAGGAGCGTGTAGCGATCGCAGATCTGGATGCTTACTTTGCAGATAAGTTTACATTCTAAGATCACTATTCAGGAGCAGAAAGATTTTTCTGCTCCTTTTCTATATCTTTTTCTATTGGTACGAAAAGTTTGATACTTACAGTGGAGGGGACAGCGTGGAACCGATTGAAGTGTTTCAGATTCTGGGAATCGAACAGACAAAAGACGAAAGGGCACTGAAGAATGCCTATCGTGACAAGCTGACGGTAACGAATCCGGAGGATGATCCGGAAGGCTTCAAGCGACTGCGGATGGCTTATGAGGAGGCCTGCCGCTATGCCGGAACGCCGGATGCAGAAGAGAACGAGGAGGCGGAACCGACGCTGGAGGACGATACTCCGGCTGGACAGTGGATACGTGGTGTTCGGAAGGTCTATGAGAATATTACGGACCGTTGTGATGTGGAAAAATGGAAAGCGCTTTTTGAGGCGGATGACTTTCTTTCTCTGGAGGAAGAGGAAAACTGCACCACTTATCTGCTTCGTTTTCTGATGGAACATTATAAGCTGCCGACCGCAATCTGGAAGCTTCTGGATGAGAAAATCCACATTGTACAGAATGCGGGGGCCTTCAGAGAGCGCTTTCCGGCACAGTTTGTAAGCTATATGGTACATAAGTGCGAATCCGGGGAAGAAGTGGATTTTTCCGAGTTCCGTGGTGCGGAAGATGCGGATTACGATCAGTTTCTGCAATATTATGACAGAGCTTATCAGGCGCTGCAGGAGAAAAAATTACAGGAAGCGGAGCAGATGATCGGATGTGGGGATGCTCTGGGGATTACCCACCCTGTTATGGAGATCTGCCGTGCGTCCCTCTATGAAGGAAAGGGACAGACCGCAGAAGCCATTACTTTGTTAAAGAAACTGTCTGCAAGATATCCGGAGGATGATCTGATCGCTTACAATACGGCGGAAATACTGTGGAGAAATGAAGGGCGCGTAGAAGCGTCTGCTATTTATGAGAGTCTTCGGGAGAAGCTGCCGAAACACTACATGGCGAACCTGCGCCTGACGGACTGGTATTATGAGCAGGGGAACTATAAAGAGGCAAAAAAATGTGCGGAAGAGATTCTTTCCGTAGGCGGAGACAACACATTTCTGGAGACACTGCAGAAGATCAACACCGAACTGGAACGGGAAATGAAACGGGAATATGCGCAGAACCATGATCCCGGTCTGGGACTGGATCTGGGCTGGTGTTATCTGCAGGATGGCAGGACCGATCTGGGAATCCGCACGGTCAGGGAGCTGGAAGCAAAAGTTCCTGCGGACAGGCGTGAGGAATATCTGGGACTTATGACAAAACTGCTGGCAGAAGCGGCAGAATATGAGAAGGCAATTTCCACGGCAGCCAAATGGGAAGAAAGCCTGGAGAAAAAGATCCTCCGGGATACGGATGCCGAAGAGGAGGAAAAAGACAGAGACCGGATCCGACAGTCACATATGATCCGGATGCAGTGCTATCGGGCTTATGGCTATGTACAGCCGGAAAAATTCGCCGAAGCCATTGCGGAAGCGGAAAAAGCCGAGACCGGAACACCGAAGGATATCGGTATGCTGATCGAAAAGGCACAGATCTATGTGGAGATGGAAGAGTATGAACGCTGTGCGGAGATATCCCAGAAACTGATCGGGGATTATCAGGTTTACGCTGCATATGCCAACGAACTGGAAGCGGCGAAGAGGCAGTGGAATGCAGCAGGGGTGATCCAGAACGGCAGAGCCTGTCTAAATTATTTTCCAACCTATGTCAAGGCCTATGAAATGATGGCAAAGGTGTACATGGATCTGACACATCCGGAGGAACTGAAGGAACTGTTACAACAGGCGAAGGATAATAATGTCAAAAGTGTGATCCTGGATGCCTATGAATGGCAGCTGACCAATACGGGGCTTCCCCAGGAACAGATGAACGACGCCATAGATAAATTCCGGAAGGAATATCTGAGCAAACTGGAAGCGGGCAAGACCATATTTTACCGGAGAGGACTTCCGATCATTACGGAATATCTGTATGCCTACCCTTGTGAATTTTTACTGGTGGAGCGGGGAGATTTTCATAATGCGGCAGGCTGTCTGGAGGCGGCAAAAGCGGATTATGAAAAGGCGCTTTCCACGAACCCGGCCAATCCTTTTGCCTGGAAAGGACTGGCACGGATCCACAGATGCCGCGGCAAATACGATGAAGCCATGATCTGCCTGAGAAAATGTGTATTTTTCTATGAAAAGAGCGGAACACAGAATCATGCCTGGCCGGAACTGATTGCGGAACAGGCAGAAATTTATTTTTTGCTGGGCAATACGGAAATGGCGGAACAGTTTTACCGGAGATACCGTGAGATGACGGGAAGTGCCGGAGACCGGGACCGGAACCGTATGAGGGATTTCGCCAGATGTCTGGCCTGCAATGACAAGACTACGGAGGGATTAAAAGTTCTGGAGAAGGCATTCGTCAATGTACTGGATGCGGCAGGAGAAAAGCTGGATCTGTGTGTCTGGTGCGGGGAAAAGACGATCGCCGGAAATATTCTGACATCGTGGCCGGAGAAGATCGAACTGCTTGGAAAAAATACCGGGAATACCCAGAAGTATTTCGAAGATTACTTTTTCCATCTGGGATGGTATGGGCTGATCTGTGGTTCCGGAAAGGTGGCCATCGAGAATATGGATAAGGCACTGATCTTCCATAAGGAGGATCTCAGCAAAAAGGATGACATTGCGGACCTGATCCTGGCATGCATCCTGTACGGAGATAAGAAGAAAGGTGCTGACTATGCACAGGCGTTGAAAGCCTGCATGGAAAGAGAAGATAAAAGCGGCAAGGATGTGTATCTGAAATATCCGAAGCTTCGGATCGTACACGAATATCTGGCGGGATATTATACGGCCACCGATGAGGAACAGGATACGCTCCTGCAACTGGACAAAGACTGTTCCTTCTGCCATGGCTGTGTACATCCCGTCTGCGAGGAACTGGAGATGGTACGGATACTGCAGATGCTGAAAAAGGGCCGGGAGAAAGAAGCACTGGAGCGGCTGAAAGAGCAGATGCAGGAACATCCCGGAATGGGATTGCAGGCCATCTGGCACCGGTATCATTCGGAACAGGTGACGAAGGATACGGATCCTGCCGTAGCCGCTTTTCATAAGGAAAAGCTGCAGCCGGAGAAACGGGGATTCTGGCAGAGGCTGTTCGGGAAGAAGTAAAAAATTAAAATGAAGAGAGAAGAAAACATATGATAGTCGGAATCGATTTGGGAACCACCAACAGTCTGGTGGCAGTATTTACGGAGGAAGGACCTGTGATCATCCCCAACCGTCTGGGAAAACATCTGACCCCCTCTGTGGTCAGCGTGGATGAGAACGGCAATGTCTATGTGGGGGAGACGGCACAGGAACGCAGAAACCTCTATCCCGACAGTGTGGCGCAGGCATTTAAGCGCAGCATGGGAACGGATCGCACTTATGACCTGTCCGGCAAAAAGTTCCGTCCAGAAGAATTGTCCAGCATGATCCTGCGTTATCTGAAAGAAGATGCGGAAGCCTATCTGGGGGAAGAAGTCACAGAGGCCGTGATCAGTGTACCGGCCTATTTTGACGACAAGAGAAGAAAAGCCACCAAGCGGGCCGGAGAACTGGCCGGGCTGAAGGTGGAGCGTATGATCTCGGAGCCTACCGCAGCGGCGGTGGCCTACGGCCTGTACGAAAAAGAAAAAGACACCAGATTTCTGGTATTTGACCTGGGCGGCGGAACTTTTGATGTCTCCATTCTGGAGCTGTATCACAATATTCTGGAGGTGCGGGCGGTAGCCGGAGACAATTATCTTGGCGGTGAAGATTTCACGGAAGTGATGTCGAAACTTTTTCTGCAAAAGACAGGACTGCATTATAAGGATCTGTCGGAGAAAGAACAGGTGCGTCTCTATAAAAAGGCAGAAGAAGCCAAGCGGGGAATCAGTGATCAGACTGCGGTGACCATGGAACTTATGCTGGGTGAAGAGAACAAAACGGCAGAGATCGCCTTAAAAGAATATGAGGAAGAGTGCGAAGAACTGTTAATGAAGATCAGGGAACCGGTGAAGAAGAGTCTGACGGATGCAGGACTGAAGCTGTCGGACATCGATGAGGTATTGCTGATCGGCGGAGCCACCAGACTGTCGGTGGTCAGGGATTTCCTGATCAGGCTGTTCCGCAAATTCCCGGATACAAGACTGAACCCGGACGAAGCCGTGGCACTGGGCGCGGCGATCCAGGCGGCCATGAAGGAACGCCGGGCGGAGGTAAAGGAAGTCATTCTGACGGATGTATGCTCCTTTACATTAGGAACGGAAGTTGTGGTGGAATACGAGGAAGGCAAATTTGAAGACGGCCGTTTCTGTCCCATCATTGAGCGCAACACCGTGATCCCCGCCAGTCATACGGAGCAGTTGTACACTGTCAGAGACAATCAGGACAAGGTGCGCGTCCGGGTACTGCAGGGAGAGAGCCGTTTCGCCAGAAATAATCTGTTTCTGGGAGAACTGAACATTGATGTTCCCAAAGGGCCCAGGGGCAGTGAAGCCGTGGATGTGACTTACACCTATGACATCAATTCCCTGCTGGAAGTGGAAGTCAAGGTGGTATCCACCGGACTGACCCAGAAAATGATCATCAAGGGACAGGACAACCAGATGACGGATGATGAGATCCAGAAGCGAATGGAAGAATTGTCCTACCTGAAGATCCAGCCCAGAGACCTGGAGGAGAACCGTCTGGTGCTTCTCAGAGCGGAGCGGATGTATGAGGAAGCACTGGGAGACCGGAGAAAAGAACTGGATCGTTATATCACTGTTTTCGAGGCTGCATTGAAAAAGGGCAAAAAAGAGGAGATCGAGGAGGCCAGAGAGGCATTGAACGAGATCCTGGAAGACGAGGATGAGTGATGTTTTATCCTTGACGCGGCGAAACGATAACATTATAATGTAGAAATGTAGGTTTATTTTCCGAAAGATGTAATTATTGAGACAAGGAGACCGAGAGAATGAGACAATTCACTTCTGATGAACTGAGAAAAGCCTGGAAACAATTTTATATAGACCGTGGTCACGTAGATGTGGGAGCAGTATCCCTGGTATCCGACGGTTCTACCGGTGTTATGTTCAACGTTGCCGGTATGCAGCCGCTGATGCCTTATCTGCTGGGACAGAAGCACCCTCTGGGTACCAGACTCTGCAACGTACAGGGCTGTGTACGTACCAACGATATTGATTCCGTAGGCGACAAAAGCCATGTAACCTTCTTCGAGATGATGGGAAGCTGGAGCCTTGGAGATTATTTTAAGAAGGAACGCTGCCAGTGGAGTTTTGAACTGCTGACCCAGGTGTTCGGATTTGATGCGGATCATCTGGCTGCCACTGTATTTGCCGGTGACGGGAATGCCCCCAGAGACGAGGAAGGCGCACAGTATCGTATCGCTTCCGGATTCAAAAAAGAAAACGTATATTATCTGCCCGCTGATGACAACTGGTGGGGACTGGAATACGGTCCCTGCGGTCCCGACAGTGAGATGTTCTATATTGCAGACAGACCGGATTGCGGACCGAACTGCGGCCCCGGCTGTGACTGTGGCAAATACACCGAGCTGGGTAATGATGTATTCATGCAGTATGAGAAGCATCATGACGGCCATCTGACGCCTTTAAAGCAGAAGAACGTAGATACCGGCTGGGGACTGGAGCGTATTCTGGCATTCTTAAACGGTACCAGAGATGTATACCAGACAGACCTGTTTGCTCCGGTGATCGCTTATATTGAAGAGGCTTCCGGTGTGAAATACAATGCGGATGAGAAGCTGACCAGATCCATGCGTATTCTGGCAGACCATCTGCGTACCGGTGTGATGCTGATCGGTGATGAGGCGAAGCTGCTTCCCTCCAATACCGGTGCCGGCTATATTCTCCGTCGTCTGATCCGTCGTGCAGTAAGACACGGACGCACTTTAAATATGACTACAGAGCAGTTACTGCATATTGCTGCTATGTATATTGATGAGATCTATGCAGAGAGCTATCCTCTGATGAAGAAGAACCGCGAGTTCGTTTTAAGCGAGCTGCAGAAAGAGATCGCCCGCTTCGAGAGCACTCTGGAGAACGGCATGAAGGAGCTGCAGAAGATTCTGGAGCAGAAGAGAAGTGAAGGTAAAAAGGAGATCGACGGCAAGTCCGCATTCTACTTATACGATACCTTCGGATTCCCTCTGGAGCTGACCGTAGAGCTGGCACAGGAAGAGAATCTGACTGTAGATGAGGAAGGCTTCGCCGCTGCCATGGAAGAGCAGAAGCAGAAGGCAAGAGAAGGACAGAACTTCTCCCAGAAGCTGACTACTGCAGCAGGTGTATTCGATGGACTGGATGATAAGATCACCAGCGAATTTGTAGGTTATGATGCGCTGACTGCAGAAGGTAAAGTAGTAGGACTGGCATCCGAGACCGAACTGGTGAATACCTTAAATGAGGGAGAGACCGGTACCCTGATCACGGATGTGACTCCGTTCTATGCTACCATGGGCGGACAGAAGGGTGACTTTGGCGTGATCCGCACGAAAAACGGTACTTTTGAAGTGACTGAGACTGTGAAGATCGCAGGCGGACGCATCGGACATGTGGGTAAGGTCGTATCCGGAACAGTTACTGTGGGAGATACTGCAGAGCTTGCCGTGGATACCAATAACAGAAAGAGTGTCTGCAAGAACCACTCCGCAACCCATCTGTTACAGAAGGCACTGCAGATCGTACTGGGCGATCATGTAGAACAGCAGGGCTCCTACCAGGACGGCGCAAGAACCCGTTTCGACTTCAGCCACGGACAGGCTATGACTGCGGAAGAGCTCGCTAAGGCAGAGGCTCTGGTCAATGAGAAGATCGCAGAGGATATTGCAGTCGTTACCGATGTCATGAACATCGAAGATGCGAAGAAGAGCGGAGCTATGGCTCTGTTTGGTGAAAAATACGGTGAGACCGTCCGCGTGGTATCTATGGGAGATTTCTCCAGGGAACTGTGCGGTGGTACCCATGTAAAGCACACCGGAGAGATCGGCTATTTCAAGATCCTGTCCGAGAGTGGTGTTGCAGCCGGTGTCAGAAGAATCGAAGCACTGACCGGTGCCAATGTCATGGCATACTATCAGGCAATGGAAGAGAGCTTCCATAATGCAGCTGCAGCAGCCAAGGCAACTCCTGCAGCCCTGACCGAGAAGATCCAGCATATGCAGGCGGATCTGAAGGCTCTGACCGCAGAGAACGAATCCCTGAAGGCGAAGATGGCACAGTCCGCACTGGGCGACGTACTGGATCAGGTAGTGGAAGTAAAGGGCACAAAGCTTCTGGCAGCCAGCGTAGACGGTGTGGATATGAATGGCCTGAGAGACCTGGGCGACCAGCTCAAGGATAAGCTTGGCGAAGGCGTTGTTGTACTGCTGTCTGCACAGGACGGCAAGGTCAATATGATCGCTATGGCAACGGACGGTGCTGTGAAGGCCGGCGCCCATGCAGGCAACCTGATCAAGGGAATTGCCGCACTGGTAGGCGGTGGCGGCGGTGGACGTCCGAATATGGCGCAGGCCGGCGGTAAGAATCCGGCAGGCATTCCCGCAGCGATCGCGGAAGCGTCCAAAGTACTGGAGGGTCAGCTCGCATAATGGAACGAGAGAATCTGAAATCCCGTTTAGGTTTTATCCTGTTGTCTGCCGGCTGTGCCATTGGGATCGGTAATGTATGGAAATTCCCGTACATGGCCGGCCAGGGCGGCGGTGGCGCATTTGTATTGTTTTATCTGATCTTCCTGGTGCTCCTTGGTCTGCCGATCATGACCATGGAGTTCGCGGTGGGAAGAGCAAGTAAGAAAAGTCCCGTAAAGGCTTACCAGGCACTGGAGAAGCCGGGACAGAAGTGGCATATCCACGGATATTTTACACTGGCAGGCTGCTATCTGCTGATGATGTTCTACACTACGGTAGCAGGCTGGATGTTACATTATTTTTATATGACGGCTGCCGGTAAACTTTCCGGGCTTTCCGCGGATGCGGTAGCGGAACAGTTTACCCAGATGCTGGCAGATCCGGGGGTCATGATGTTCTGGATGGTACTGGTGGTGATCATCTGTATCGTTGTGTGTGCCGGTGGACTGCAGAACGGTCTGGAGCGCGTGACGAAAGTCATGATGATCGCACTGCTTGCCATTATGGTAGTACTTGCCATCAACAGCTTCTTCATGATGGGAGCAAAGGAAGGTCTGAAGTTCTATCTGGTACCTGATTTTGGACGTATGCAGGAAGTCGGTGTGGTATCTACACTGGTAGGTGCCATGAATCAGGCGTTCTTTACCTTAAGCTTAGGCATTGGTGCCATGGCGATCTTTGGAAGCTACATCGGCAAGGATCATTCTCTGATGGGAGAGTCCGTCAGAGTTGTGGTACTGGATACTTTCGTGGCAATTACCGCAGGACTGATCATTTTCCCCGCCTGCTTTACCTATGGGGTGGATCAGACCTCAGGACCGAGCCTGATCTTCATTACCCTGCCGAATATTTTCGCCAATATGCCTTACGGCCGCCTGTGGGGGAGTTTATTCTTCCTGTTTATGGCGTTCGCAGCATTGTCCACGGTGCTGGCTGTGTTCGAGAATATCATCTGCTGTGGCATGGAACTGACCGGTGCCAGCCGCAGGAAATCTTCCCTGGTGAACCTGTTTCTGATCATTGCATTGTCCGTGCCCTGCGTACTGGGGTATAATGTGTGGAGCTGGGATGGTTTTGCTGTCTTCGGCGGAGCGGTACTGGATTTTGAAGATTTCCTGGTAAGTAATCTGTTCCTTCCCTTAGGATCCCTGGTATACCTGCTGTTCTGCGTGACCAGATACGGCTGGGGATGGGAGAACTATAAGGCAGAAGTAAATACCGGCAAGGGTTTAAAAGTCCACGACTGGATGCGCGGTTATCTGACCTACGGACTGCCCCTGATCGTGATCTTTATTTTCCTATTTGGTATCTACGATAAATTTTTCAAATAAGATTTTGAAGAACCAGTAGCGCACATAAGAATAAGGACAAGCGGACTCTAAGCAACCGTCGGTACCATAGCGTCCCAAGGGACGCATTGCGAGGGTATTTTCATCGCTTATGTACCGTTACGGTTAAGCGTCCGTAAGCGAATCGTGCGAAAAAAAGCACGCGCGGGTCTGCGGTTCTTATTCTTGTGTGAACTACGTGGAATATTATATATAAAAAATTAAAAAAGTAGTTGACGAATGTATTTTTTATGCTATAATATCAAATGTGTGTAGAACAACTGCGCATTAGAATAACCCAGTCAGTCATGTTACTTGAAGGGACTGAAGGGAGGTCGGGTGTAAGATGTCAAACGTAATCGTAAAAGAGAACGAGACTTTAGATAGCGCTTTACGTCGTTTCAAGAGAAGCTGCGCTAAGGCTGGTATCCAGCAGGAGATTCGTAAGAGAGAGCATTACGAGAAGCCTAGCGTAAAACGTAAGAAGAAGTCTGAAGCAGCAAGAAAACGTAAATATAACTAATGTTAAACAACAGTCCTCGGCGTGATCACCGGGGACTTTGTACTTGTGAGGAAGATCAAATGTGGAGTTATGAAATACTGGGAACAGATATCTATCATCTGTTAGCAGCATTTGTATTGTACAGTGTTCTCGGATGGGCACTGGAGTCTACGTATATGTCATTTTGTAATCGCAAGCTTACCAACCGGGGATTTGGCAAGGGACCGTTTTGCCCGATCTATGGTTTTGGCGGAGTGCTGGGGTATCTGATCTTAAGTCCGCTGCGTGATAAGCTTGTGGAATTATATTTTCTGGGAGCTATCCTGGCAACGGCCTTTGAATATCTGGTAGGGGTCGGTATGATCCGTTTCCTGGGAGAATTATGGTGGGATTATAATAATAAGCCCTTCAATTATCGGGGGATCATTTGCCTCGAGAGTACCGTCGCCTGGGGATTTTATGCGATAGGAATCGTGCAGTTTGTCCATGATGCCATGTATCATATCATCGATAAGGTGCAGCTGCAGATAGGAACCCGCCTGATCCAGGGTATTCTGTTGCTTGTGGCGATTGATTATACGGTACAACTGATCAAGGTATTCGACATCGATGTCCGCAGTAAGGGAGAAGCACTGAAGGAACGCTGCCAGGCATTGATCGCCAGATGGTAAGACGTAAAACATCAGGTTTACAGGTATATATAGGACCACACGACCATATCTTTTAGAAAAGGATAGGGGAGTGTGGCTTTTTTATGCAAAAAATCAGGAAATATATTTGCACGGGGATCTTGCTATTCAGCATCAGTATGCAGGTATTCTGGTGGAACGGAATCAATGTATGTGCAGAACCGGCAGTGATCGAAGCTCCCAGTGCGGTGCTTCTGGAGAGCTCCACCGGGAAGGTGATCTTTGAGCAGAATGCAAGAGAACGCCGAAGCCCTGCCAGCATTACCAAGATCATGACATTGCTTTTAACTTTTGAAGCTCTGGATCAGGGAAAAATCAAATTAGAGGATCCGGTAACGGTGAGCGCCTATGCCAGTTCCATGGGAGGTTCTCAGGTGTTCCTGGCAGAAAATGAGGTGCAGACCTTAGAGACCCTGATCAAATGTATCGCTGTAGCTTCGGGCAATGATGCCAGCGTGGCGGTGGCGGAATACATAGCGGGAAGCGAAGAAGCTTTCGTGGAACAGATGAATGCGAAGGCGTCGGAGCTTGGCATGACGGATACCCATTTCGAGGACTGCTGTGGTCTGACGGATTCCGACGGCCATTATACGACGGCAATGGACGTAGCGGTCATGTCCAGGGAGCTTACGGTAAAATATCCGAAAATATTTGAATATACAGGTATCTGGATGGAGGACATCACCCATGAGACCAGTCAGGGAAGCTCAAAATTCACATTAAACAGTACCAATAAATTGCTGAAACAGTATCCGTTTACTACAGGATTGAAAACCGGATCCACTTCCAAAGCAAAATTCTGTCTGTCCGCCACGGCAACGAAGGATGGCATTGATCTGATCGCGGTGATCATGGGGGCACCGGACTATAAGGCACGTTTTAAGGACGCCCGGACATTGCTTAGCTACGGTTTTAATATAAGCGATCTGTATCTGGATGAGAATACAGATCCCCTGCAGAATATGCGGGTGCAGGGCGGCGTAGAGGATACGGTGCCAGTCAAATACCAAAGTGAATTCCGGTATCTGGATACGGAGGGAAATTCCCTGGACGGCGTGGAGAAGAAAATTGAACTGCCGGAGACTGCCATAGCACCTTTTGCGGAAGGAGATACGGCAGGCAGGGCGGTCTATCTGCTGAACGGCGTGGAGATCGGCAGTGTACCGATTCTGTATGAAAATGCGGTGGCGAAGGCGGTTTATAAGGATTATCTGCGAAAAATAATGGAATTTTATCTTTTGTAAGACAAAATAATATGTTATACTATAGAACAAATTGGCAATAATCTGGCAACATACCATGAGGGCAAAAGAGTTGGATGTAGTGATTACCGTGATCGCAGTAATCCTTGTGATAATGCTGTGGATAATGCTGTACGACAGTAACCGCTTTGTGGTGCGGCATTATTCCCTGCGGGATCAGAGAATCAAAAAGTCTGTGAAGGCGGTGGTTCTGGCGGATCTGCACAATAAAAGATACGGAAAACAAAATGAGAGACTGTTGCAGGCGATCGATGAGATCGGACCGGACATGATCCTGATCGCCGGGGATATGCTGACGGCGAAGCCGAAGGCAACACTGGATGTGGCGGTGGGATTTCTTACGGAGCTTGCAAAGAAGTATCCTGTCTATTACGGCAACGGCAACCATGAACACCGCCTGAAGCTGTATCCTGAAAATTATGGGGATATGGCGGGACGGTATGAAGAAGCTCTTACGAAGATCGGTATTCACAGGCTTGTCAACGAGCATAAGGATCTTCCGGAATACGGGATCCGCATCTATGGTTCTGAGATAGACAGGCTGTACTACAAACGTTTTGGGATACAGCCCATGGATCCGGAATATCTGCTGGGGATTTTAGGACAGCCCTCCGAAGAATATTTCAATATATTGATCGCGCATGACCCGGATTATTTTCCGAAATACGCAGACTGGGGTGCAGACCTGGTGTTATCCGGTCATGTTCACGGCGGCATGGTGAGAGTTCCTTTTTGGGGAAAGGGTGTGGTGTCTCCCAATGTGAGACTTTTTCCAAAATACGATGGCGGAGAGTTTACCATAGGGAAAAGCAGAATGCTCTTAAGCAGAGGACTGGGAATGCACACGATCCCGATCCGGCTGTTCAATCCGGGCGAGATCTTAGAAGTGGAGCTTATGCCGGACGAGGGGAAATAGGAGTTTTATCAAATGGCAATATCTGTAAAACTGGAAGCGTTTGAAGGTCCACTGGATCTGCTGCTTCATTTGATCGAAAAAAATAAAATAGACATCTATGATATCCCTATTGTAGAGATTACAGCGCAGTATCTGGATTACATCAGGCAGATGCAGCGGGAAGATATGAATGTCATGAGTGAATTCCTGGTGATGGCGGCGACGCTGATCGACATCAAGTGCAAGATGCTGCTGCCCAAGGAAGTGAATGAGGACGGCGAGGAAGAGGATCCCAGAGCAGAACTGGTTCAGAAGCTGTTGGAATACAAGATGTACAAATACATGTCCTTTGAACTCAGAGACCGTCAGGTGGATGCTGCCAGGAACATGTACAGAGAGCAGAGACTTCCGAAGGAAGTGGAAGCTTACAGACAGCCCATAGATTACGAAGAACTCATCGGCGATATGAATCTGAACAAGCTTCATGAGATATTCAGATCCATCGTAAAGAAGCAGGAGGACAAGATCGACCCCGTCCGCAGCCAGTATGGCAATATCGAGAAGGATGAGGTAGATATGGACATCAAGATGCTGTATGTGGAGGCTTATGCCAGAGAACATAAGACCTTCAGCTTCCGTAAGCTTTTGGAGAAGCAGAACAGCAAAATGGAAGTGATCGTTACATTTCTGATCATTCTGGAACTGATGAAGACCGGCAAGATCAACATCAGCCAGGAAAATATATTCGATGATATTATGATTACATCTAACGTTTAGGATACAGTGAGGTTTTAGCATGGAACGCAGTAAAGCAGAAGCAGTGATAGAGGCTATCCTTTTTACCATGGGAGATTCCGTGGAGATCAGCAGACTTGCGGAAGTGATCGAAGAGGATGTGAAGACGACAAAGTCTATATTAAAAGACATGGCGGCGCGGTACGAGGAAGAGAACAGAGGTATCGGTCTGACACAGTTCGACGATTCCGTACAGCTGTGCACCAAGGCGGATATGTATGAATATCTGATCAAGATCGCGAAGACTCCGAGGAAAATGACTCTGACGGATACCGTGCTGGAGACATTGTCCATTATTGCCTATAAGCAGCCGGTAACGAGACTTGAGATCGAGAGAGTCAGAGGCGTCAGCTGTGACCATGCTATTAACAAATTGTTGGAATACGACCTGATCACGGAACTGGGACGTCTGGATGCTCCCGGAAGACCCTTGCTGTTTGGTACCACGGAGCAGTTTTTACGCTGCTTTGGCGTGAAGAGTCTGGAAGAACTGCCGGAACTGAATCCGGTGCAGGTGGAGGAATTTAAGCAGCAGGCGGAACAGGAAGTACAGCTTACTTTGAATATATAAACAGAGAATAGGACAAAGAACCGGCCTCATAATAATAAGTAACCCTTTTTGGGAGCAACGATTATGCGAGGCTTTTTTTGTGCCCTTTTTGCGGGAATTATGTGTCTGGAAAGTCTGTGCGGATCACAATTCCGTGAAGATAGGATAACAGACAACGAACCGACATACGCGATCCGGTATGAGACCGGGAAATCCGATCTACAACAGGAGTTTAAGCTGTATGCACAGGGAGCAGTGCTTCTGGATGCGGATTCCGGACGCGTGCTTTACGGAAAAAACGAAACTATCCCCATGGCTATGGCAAGTACCACCAAGATCATGACCTGTATTTTGGTGCTGGAAAATGCAAAGGTGGATGAAACCGTCAGCGTCTCTGCCTATGCAGCCACCATGCCCAAGGTAAAGCTATATGTGAAATGCGGAGAACACTATACCGTGAGAGAATTATTGTTTTCCCTGATGCTGGAAAGCCATAACGATACTGCTGTGGTACTGGGGGAATACATCGGCGGAAAACTTTTGGGAGAGACGGGGGAGATCTCAGAACATACCGGCGAAGAGAGCAAGGCGGCATTACATAGATTTGCGCAGGCAATGAATGAAAAGGCGGAAGAAATCGGCTGCGAAGACACCTGGTTCATCACACCAAACGGGCTGGATGCCACGGAGACTCTGACACTGTCGGACGGAAGTACATTAGAGAGGGAACACCATACCACAGCAAAAGATCTGGCGGAGATCCTCAGGTACTGTATGAAAACTTCCCCACAGAGGGATCTGTTTTTAGAGATCACAGGGACGCAGGATTACAGTTTTACGGAGAACGGACGCTTCTTTCAGTGTCACAATCACAACGCTTTTCTGCAGATGATGGACGGAGCGTTTACCGGCAAGACCGGATTTACGAACAAGGCGGGATACTGCTATGTGGGAGCCCTGAAACAGGACGGAAAATGTCTGATCGTGGCGTTGCTTGCCTGCGGATGGCCGAATCACAAGACCTATAAATGGAGCGACAGCAGGGAATTGTTTACTTATGGATTGGAGAACTTTACATATCGAAGCTTTGAAGAAGAAACGTTTTCGGGCAGAGAACAGCTGCTTATGCCGATTCCGGTGCTGCGGGCACAGAATGATGCACTGACAGAGGAGGTACTGCTGCCTGTGGAACCGGATCCGGAGACGGAAGGAGTGGAGGGACTCTTAATGGGTCCTGGCGAGAATGTGGAGATCCTCTATCGTAAGGAACCGTACCTTACGGCTCCCGTGGAGGCAGGAGAGTGCGTGGGAGAGATCAGCTATCTGGTAGATGGCAGGGTATGGCGCAGAGAGCGTCTGACCGCAGCAAAGGATGTGGAAGCCATAGACTTTGTATGGTGCGGCAGGCAGATCCTTTGGCGCTTTTTGGTGAGATCCCTATGAAAAAATGAAGGGAATATTGTTCAAAATAAAAAACAATGTATATTTTTTGTAAAAATCTGCAATTCGTTCTTTGCGAGTTGCAGATTTTATGTTATACTAACGACTGTTAATCATGGGGGCATTTGTGCTTCTATATTAATAGAGTTTTTTATTTTTATTTTATTATATTATCAACGGAGGGCTGAAACATATGAGCACTACTTCAAAAGCGAGTCAAAGAATAGCAGCTTTACTCGATGACAACAGTTTCGTTGAAATCGGCGGACTTGTAACCGCAAGAGCTACGGATTTCAATCTGAAACCCAATGAAACTCCTTCTGACGGTTGTATTACCGGCTATGGAGTGATCAATGGTAATCTTGTATATGTATATAGCCAGGATGCTTCCGTACTGAACGGAACCATCGGTGAGATGCATGCCAAGAAAATTACAAACCTCTACGATCTGGCTATGAAGACCGGAGCACCTGTGATCGGACTGATCGAGTCTGCCGGTTTAAGACTGCAGGAGGCAACCGATGCACTGGCTGCATTCGGCGAGATTTACTTAAAGCAGACCATGGCTTCCGGCGTGATCCCTCAGATCACCGCTGTATTTGGAACCTGTGGCGGCGGCTTAGGTCTGTTCCCTACCATGACGGATTTCACTTTCATGGAAGAGAAGAACGCCAAGCTGTTCGTGAATGCTCCCAATGCTTTGGACGGCAATGTGATCACCAAGTGTGATTCTTCTTCCGCTAAGTTCCAGACAGAAGAGAGCGGTATCGTTGATGTGGTAGCTGACGAAGCAACCATTCTGGAGAAGGTAAGAGAGCTGGTAAGCTTCCTGCCTGCCAACAACGAAGATGATGCAAGCTTCTTAGAGGACTGCACCGATGATCTGAATCGTGTGAATCCTGAGATCGCAGGCTGTGTCGGTGACACATCCGTTGCTCTGTCCATTCTGGCAGATGACAACAATTTCTTCGAAGTAAAGTCCGGATATGCTAAAAATATGGTAACCGGTTTCTTACGTCTCGATGGTGTTACCGTAGGTGCGGTAGCTAACCGTTCCGAGATCTGCGATGAGGAAGGCAAAGTAGCAGAGAAGTTAGACGCTGTGCTGACCGCAGACGGCTGCGAGAAGGCTGCAGAGTTCGTGAACTTCTGTGATGCTTTCGGTATCCCCGTACTGACTCTGACCAATGTCAAGGGTTATGAGGCAACTTTAGCTTCCGAGAAGACCATCGCCAAGGCTGCTGCAAAGCTGACCTATGCATTCGCTAACGCTACCGTTCCCAAGGTAAACGTTGTGATCGGCAAGGCTTTAGGAACCGCTTATGTAGTAATGAACTCCAAGGCAATCGGTGCTGACATCACTATGGCATGGCCGGATGCACAGATCGGTGCTATGGACAGCAAGCTTGCTGCCAAGATCATGTATGATGGTCAGGGCGCTGATGTGATCAATGAGAAGGCTGCAGAGTACGAGGCTCTGACTCTGAATGTAACCAGCGCAGCCAAGAGAGGATATGTGGACCAGATCGTAAATGCAGCTGACACCAGAAAATATGTGATCGGCGCATTTGAGATGTTATTCACCAAGAGTGAAGACCGTCCTGCCAAGAAACACGGAACTGTATAAGAAAGGGTGATTATAAAATGAAGAAATTTTTAAGCTTAGTATGTATGATTACCTGCATCTTTGGTTTGACAGCGTGCGGCAGTGAGGAGACCTATACGGATTACGAGCAGCGTAAGATGGATACTGCGATCCAGATCGCTACCCAGTATGTGATCCCTTCTCTTGAGAACTTTGAAGACGAATCTACTCTGGAAAGCTTTTCTGAGTATACCGCTGATGAAGTGGCATATATGGTACAGCAAAATGTAGGTATCACTGTTGACGGTTATGCATACAAGACTGCTATCGAGTCTTTCAATTCCGCTAAGGAGGCCATCGGCGGTATCACTGCTGTCGGTGATGCAGATGCTACCATCGATGATGATCAGATCATTGTACATGTAGATGTGACCGGAGCAAACCAGAACGCACAGGCAGAAGTGATCTTCAGCAATGATATGTTCCTGAGCATGGAGTCCGCAGCATTGAATCCCGTAGAATCCATGGGCGGTCTGATGATCAAGGCTGCACTGAATACTCTGATCGGTATGGGAACTGTATTCGTAATGCTGATCATTATCTCGCTGATCATTTCCCTGTTCAACTTCATTCCCAGGATCCAGGCTACATTCAGCAAAAAGGGCAAGAAGGAAGAGACAAAGAACGCAGGTATTGATAATGCAGTAACTCAGATCGCTGCACAGGAAGAAGCCGAAGCAGATGACACTGAGCTGGTAGCCGTAATCGCAGCTGCGATCGCAGCAAGCGAAGGTGCGACAAGCACTGACGGATTTGTAGTTCGTTCTATCCGCAAAGTTAGATAATCGTAAAATCGTAGGAGGATAATAAAATGAAAAATTATACCATTACCGTAAATGGCAACGTATATGATGTAGTAGTAGAAGAGGGCGCATCTACCGGAGCACCCGTAGCAGCAAAGGCTCCCGCTGCTCCCAAGGCAGCACCCAAGGCTCCCGCAGCGGCTCCCAAGGCAGGCGGCGCAGCAGGCAGCATTAAGGTTGAGGCCGGTGCAGCCGGTAAGATCTTCAAGGTAGAGGCAAATGTTGGACAGGCTGTTAAGAAGGGTGACGCAGTCATCATTCTGGAAGCTATGAAGATGGAAATCCCTGTTGTAGCTCCCGAAGACGGTACTGTTGCAAGCATTGACGTTGCAGTTGGTGATACTGTTGAGGCTGGTGCAGTTCTGGCAACTCTGAACTAATTTTTTATCAGCTCTATAAACAACAGGAGGTCATCAAATGGAATATATAGCTAGTACGCTTAACAACCTGATTCATCAGACAGCGTTTTTTAACCTGACCTGGGGAAACTATGTCATGATTCTGGTTGCATGCTTTTTCCTTTATTTAGCTATCCGTCATGAGTTTGAGCCGTTGCTCTTACTCCCGATAGCGTTCGGTATGCTGTTGGTAAATATTTACCCCGATATCATGCTGCACCCTGAAGATGCAGCAAACGGTGCCGGCGGCTTACTGTATTATTTCTACAAGCTGGATGAACTGGCAATCCTGCCGTCCCTGATCTTCATGGGCGTAGGTGCCATGACAGACTTCGGTCCTCTGATCGCAAATCCTAAGAGCTTTCTTTTGGGAGCAGCTGCGCAGTTCGGTATTTTCGCAGCATACTTCGGTGCGATCTGGCTGGGATTCAACGACAAGGCAGCTGCAGCCATCTCCATCATCGGTGGTGCTGACGGTCCTACCTCCATCTTCCTTGCTGGTAAGCTGGGACAGACGGCAATCCTGGGACCTATCGCGGTGGCAGCATATTCCTATATGTCACTGGTTCCCATTATCCAGCCCCCTATTATGAAGCTTCTCACCACTGAGAAGGAGAGAAAGATCAAGATGGGTCAGCTTCGTCCGGTATCCAAGCTGGAGAAGATCCTGTTCCCCATCGTTGTTACCATCGTTGTATGTCTGATCCTTCCCACCACAGCTCCTCTGGTAGGTATGCTGATGTTAGGTAACCTGTTCCGTGAGTCCGGCGTTGTTCGTCAGCTGACTGAGACAGCATCCAATGCTCTGATGTACATCGTAGTTATTCTGTTAGGTACTTCCGTAGGTGCTACCACCAGTGCAGAAGCATTCCTGAATGCTGATACACTGAAGATCGTAGCTCTGGGTCTGATCGCCTTCATGTTCGGTACCGCTGCAGGTGTTCTGTTCGGTAAACTGATGTGCGTAATGTCCGGTGGCAAGATCAATCCTCTGATCGGTTCCGCAGGTGTGTCTGCAGTTCCTATGGCAGCCCGTGTATCCCAGAAGGTTGGTGCAGAATCCGATCCTACCAACTTCCTGCTCATGCATGCTATGGGACCTAACGTTGCCGGTGTTATCGGTACTGCCGTAGCAGCCGGTACCTTCATGGCAATCTTCGGAGTATTCTAAAGGGCGATGTATTTCGCGCAAAGCGCGATGAAATAAGTCCGAAGGACTTATGAATGGCATCGCGTCAAACTAATTATAGAAAATAATATTATGGAGGATATTCGTAATGTCAGAAATTGAAAAGAAACCGATTAAGATTACGGAAACTGTTTTACGTGATGCACATCAGTCTCTGATCGCTACCAGAATGCCGACCGAATTCATGCTTCCTATCGTAGATAAGATGGATAAAGTTGGTTATCATTCCGTAGAGTGCTGGGGCGGTGCTACCTTTGATGCATCCCTTCGTTTCCTGAAGGAAGATCCCTGGGACAGACTGAGAAAACTGCGTGACGGCTTCAAGAACACCAAGTTACAGATGCTGTTCCGTGGACAGAACATTTTAGGTTACAGACCTTATGCAGATGATGTGGTAGATTACTTCGTACAGAAGTCTATCTCCAACGGTATTGATATCATTCGTATTTTCGACTGTCTGAATGACCTGCGCAACTTACAGGAAGCAGTAAATGCTACCAATAAGTTCAAGGCACAGGAAGGCAGAGGTGAAGCACAGGTTGCTCTGGCTTACACCCTGGGCGATGCTTACACCTTAGAGTACTGGACCGGCATGGCTAAGAAGATCGAAGAGATGGGTGCAGATTCCATCTGTATCAAGGATATGGCCGGTCTGTTAGTACCTTACAAGGCTTCTGAACTGATCAAGGCTATGAAGGAAGTTACCAAGCTTCCCATCCAGCTGCATACCCACTATACTTCCGGTGTTGCAAGCATGACTTACCTGAAGGCAGTAGAGGCCGGTGTTGATGTGATCGATACCGCTATGAGCCCCTTCGCTATGGGAACTTCACAGCCTGCTACCGAGGTTATGGTTGAGACCTTCAAGGGAACCCCTTACGATACCGGTCTGGATCAGAACCTGTTGGCTGAGATCGCTGATTACTTCAGACCTTACAGAGATGAGTGCCTGGCTAACGGTCTGCTCAATCCTAAGGTTATGGGCGTTGATATCAAGACTCTGCTGTATCAGGTACCCGGCGGTATGCTTTCCAACATGGTAAGCCAGCTGAAGGAGCAGAATGCAGAAGACAGATACTACGATGTATTGAAGGAGATCCCCAATGTTCGTAAGGATCTGGGTGAGCCTCCTCTGGTTACTCCTTCTTCTCAGATCGTTGGTACCCAGTCTGTATTTAACGTATTGCTTGGTGAGCGTTACAAGATGGCTACCAAGGAGACCAAGGCAGTTCTTCGTGGTGAGTACGGCCAGACCGTTAAGCCTATGAACCAGGAAGTTATCGACAAGGTTATCCCCGGTGAGGAGAGAATCACTTGCCGTTACGCTGATCTGCTCGACAACGAGTTGGATAAGCTGGAATCCGAGATGAAGGAATGGAAACAGCAGGATGAGGATGTACTTAGCTACGCTCTGTTCCCTCAGGTTGCTACCGACTTCTTCAAGTATCGTCAGGCTCAGCAGGAAAAGGTTGATATGACCCAGGCTGACACCAAAAACGGTGCATACCCTGTCTAAATAATTCGTCAATAAAAAGGTCGCACGGCTGCTCGCAGCCAGTGCGGCTTTTTTATTAGACGAACAAAACCACATGAGCAAGTAGGGCGATAGCCCGGATTGCGAATGTGGTTTTGCAGTTTCGGGAGTGCGAAGCACGGAGAAACTGTTATTTAGACAAAGAACCAGCGAAGCAAGTAGGGCGATAGCCCGATATGCGAATGTGGTTGCGGCTTCGAGAGCCCGAAGGGCGTAGAAGCCGTTATTTAGACATTCCCCTGGTCGAACTCCGGTTGAACCCTGGTCAGCCCGGATTGCGAATGCTTTATTTACATATTGACAAACCACCTCGTCACCAACTAAAATAACAAGTGTTATAGAAGGACACATTGTTTGCTGTAAATACAGCGGAATGAGAGGGATTATGGCTCGTAAAGAGATGATCACGATTGACAGGATCCTGGATACGGCATTCGCCATGACCAGAGAGGAAGGCTTTGCCAATGTGACTGCGAGAAAAGTTGCGGCGAAGGCAGGATGTTCCACGCAGCCTATTTTCAGAGTATATAAGAATATGGAAGAACTGTGGGATGCGGTCTATGAGAGAGCAACGGCGTATTTTCTGGATTATTACAGCCTGTATCCTCGCACCGGGAAGACACCTTTTTCCAACTTAGGAATGGCATACATAGCTTTTGCACGGGAAGAAAGACACCTGTTTGAACTTCTGTTTGTATCCGGTGACCAGGGCAGCAAACATAAGACGAAAAGCATGTATGAGATCTTGAACGGTGATGCCGGAAATGTAGTCTATGAGATCAATCTGGCGAGAGTGGCCGGATGCCCGGACCCCGGAGATCTGTTTATGAAAATGTGGATTTTTATCCATGGAGCCGCCTGCATGTCTCTGACCGGAGATTATGATCTGACAGATCAGCAGACGATGCAGCTTTTGGAACATTCCTACTATGCTTTTTACAATGAGACAATGCGAGGTTAAGAACAGTGGCAGAATATGATGTTTTTACCCGGATAAATGAACACTATGCGAAGATGAGCAAGGGGCATAAAGCCATTGCGGACTATATATCGGAACATTTTGACCAGGCGGTATTCATGACGGCAGCTAAATTAGGAGAAACACTGGGAATCAGTGAATCTACCGTGGTTCGTTTTGCCGCAGGGATCGGTTATGATGGGTACCCGAAATTTCAGAAGGCATTGGAAAGTTGTGTACAGGGTAAACTAAATGGTATCCAGAAAATGGATGCAAAATATGGAAGAAGTTCCCAGTCGGAGATCCTGACCTCTGTTCTCACGGCAGATATCGAGAAGATTCAGGATACTATAGATAATCTGGATCCGGCGGCGTTTGAATCGGCAGTAGCTACGATCTTAGAAGCGGAGACCATCTATATCATGGGACTCCGCAGCAATGAGCCATTGGCGGCGTTCTTGCATTTTTACCTGAACATGATCCGCGGAAAGGTATTTTTGCTGAACACTACCAGTGTCAGCGAGACCTTTGAACAGATGATCCATATAGGACCGAAGGATTGCTTTATCGGCATCAGTTTTCCGAGATATTCTATGCGGACGTTAAAGGCAATGGAGTTCGCCAATGACCGGAATGCCAAAGTGATCGCCATTACCGACAGTATCCATTCCCCCATGAATCTGTATTCTTCCTGCAATCTGCTGGCGAGAAGTGACATGGTGTCGGTTGTGGATTCTCTGGTGGCACCTCTTAGTGTGATCAATGCCCTGGTGGTAGCACTTTGCCTGAAATGTCCGGAGCAGGTGCGTAAGAATCTGGAGACACTGGAAGAGACCTGGAACAATTATCAGGTGTATCTGAATGACGAGATTGATTTTATAGATGATGAACCGATGTTAGATTATTCTCTGCGACGCAAGGAGCAGTGACGTCGATATGTCGGCAGAAAAGGATGAGAATGAGCAATGTGATAGTGGTCGGCGGCGGGGCTGCCGGCATGATGGCTGCCATAGCGGCAGCAAAATGCGGACATAACGTAACCCTTTTGGAAAAAAATGAAAAGCTTGGGAAAAAGCTGTTTATTACGGGAAAAGGCCGTTGTAATGTGACCAATGGAGCGGATATGGATGTGCTGTTCCAAAATGTCTGCACCAATGAAAAATTCCTGTACAGTGCTTTTTACAGCTTTGACAATACACAGGTGTGTGATCTGATCGAACAGGCGGGATGTCCCCTGAAAACAGAGCGGGGCGACAGGGTATTTCCGGTATCCGATCATTCTTCGGATGTGATCGCCGCCCTGCAGAGAGAATTGCATAAATATCATGTGGATATTCATCTGCACACAGAAGTGAAAAAGATCCTGACGAAGGAAAGTGACGACAATATTTGCTTTTACGGAGTGGAATGTACGGATCATAAGAAGTTGACCGCCGATGCCTGCATTATCTGTACAGGTGGCTGCTCCTATGCCGCTACCGGATCCACCGGAGACGGTTACCGGTTCGCAGAAGAGACGGGTCATAAAGTAACGGAGCGAAGACCCGCATTGGTACCGTTAGAGATCCGCGAGAGCTGGTGCAAAGCACTGATGGGATTATCTCTTAAAAATGTGGAGATCCGGATGCAATGTGGGAAGAAGACCTGGTACGAAGGCTTCGGAGAGATGCTGTTTACCCATTTTGGCGTTAGCGGGCCGTTGATCTTGTCCGCCAGCAGCTTTTATTCCAAAAATATTTCCAGACAAAAAGGTGACGATGAAGTAAAACTTTTCCTGGATCTGAAACCCGCACTGACACCGGAACAGTTGGATAAACGGCTGCTTCGGGATTTTGAGGAAGCGAAGAATAAACAGTTTAAAAATGCACTGGATCATCTGTTCCCTGCGAAGCTGATCCCTGTTATGATAGAGTTGTCAGGAATCTCTCCGGAGAAGAAGGTCAACGAGATCAGCAGGGAAGAGAGAAAAGCTTTCGGAATGCTGATCAAGGCACTGCCCATGACGGTAACGGGGACGAGATCTTTTGCGGAAGCAATCATTACCCAGGGCGGAATCTCTGTAAAAGACATCAATCCTTCCACCATGGAATCCAGGATGGTAAAGCATCTGTATTTTGCGGGGGAAGTACTGGATCTGGATGCCATGACCGGTGGCTTTAACTTACAGATTGCCTGGTCTACGGGACATTTGGCGGGAGACAGCATACAATAAATTTTTTAAAAAATAGAATCATAAAGAAAATACGAAGAAAAGAGGATATGAATATGAGCTTTAATGTAGCTATTGACGGACCGGCAGGTGCCGGTAAAAGCACGATTGCCAGAGCAGTGGCAAAAAAGAAGGGCTTTATCTATGTGGATACCGGAGCAATGTACCGTGCCATGGCACTGTTCATGTTAAGAGAGGGTGTGGATCCTGCGGATGCGGCAGCGATCGCCGATAAATGTAAGGAGGCAGATATCACCATTCAATATGTGGACGGAGAACAGGTCGTATTATTAAACGGTGAAAACGTCAATGCTTATCTGCGTACCGAGGAGGTTGGCAACATGGCTTCCACCACCAGTGCACAGCCGGCGGTACGTACCAAACTGGTAGAACTCCAGCAGGCACTGGCAGCGAAAAGCGATGTGATCATGGACGGCCGTGATATCGGTACCGTAGTATTACCCCATGCACAGGTCAAGATCTATCTGACCGCCAGTAGTATGGTGAGAGCAAAAAGAAGATATGACGAGCTGACTGCCAAGGGTGAGTCCTGCGACTTAGAAAAGATCCGTCAGGATATCGAGGACAGAGATTACAGAGATATGCACAGAGAGACTTCTCCGTTAAAGCAGGCGGAGGATGCGGTACTTGTGGATACCTCCGATATGACCATTGAACAGGTCATTGACCGGATCGTGGCACTGATTGGCTAAATAGGAGACGATATATGGAAGTAAGACTGGCAGACTGTGCAGGCTTTTGCTTTGGTGTAAAGCGTGCCGTGGATACCGTGTATGAACAATTAAAAAACGGGAAGACTATATATACCTATGGTCCCATTGTACACAACGAGGAAGTGGTCAGAGAACTGTCGGAAAAGGGTGTACGGGTTCTGGAGAACAAAGAGGATCTGAAACAACTGAAAGCCGGGGATAACATTCCCACAGTGATCATCCGTGCTCACGGTGTGGCAAAAGAAATCTATGACATCATGGAGGCAAACGGTCTGGAATGCATTGATGCCACCTGTCCTTTTGTGAAAAAGATCCATCGTATCGTGGAACTAAAAAGTAACGAGGGGTATCATGTGATCGTTGTGGGAGATCCGAAACACCCGGAAGTAGAGGGGATCGTTGGCTGGTGTCCGGGACCCGTTACCGTTCTGGAGACTCCGGATCAGGCAGAAAATTTTGTAAAAACAGAAGGCGAAAAACTCTGCATTGTGTCTCAGACGACATATAACTACAATAAATTTCAATATATAGTTGAAATTTTTGAAAAAAAAGGTTACAATGATAGTGTTGTGAACACTATCTGTAATGCTACAGAAGAGCGACAGCGATCGGCAAAGACCATTGCAGCGGATGCTGACGTTATGATTGTAATAGGAGGGAAGCACAGTTCCAACAGCAGAAAGCTTTACGAAATCTGCCAAAGGGAATGTGAGCACACCTATTTTATACAGACACTGGATGACTTGCATTTAGATCTACCTAAAGCTGTTCGACTAGTGGGTATTACCGCGGGGGCTTCCACCCCAAATAAATTAATTGAGGAGGTTCAAAATTATGTCAGAATTAACTTTTGAACAAATGCTGGAAGAATCATTAAAGACAATACATGCAGGAGAGGTAGTCGAAGGTACAGTCATCGATGTGAAACCGGAAGAGATCATTCTGAACATCGGATATAAATCTGACGGTATTCTTACCAAGAACGAATATACCAACGACTCCAGCGTGGATCTTACCACAGTTGCCAAGGTTGGTGACACCATGGAAGTCAAGGTTCTGAAAGTAAATGACGGTGAGGGTCAGGTTCTCCTTACCTACAAGCGTCTTGCTGCAGACAGAGGCAACAAGAGAATCGAAGAAGCATTTAACAATCACGAAGTACTTAAGGCAACCGTATCTCAGGTACTGGACGGTGGTTTAAGTGTAATTGTGGACGAAGTAAGAATCTTCATCCCCGCAAGCCTGGTATCCGATACTTATGAGAAGGATCTGACCAAGTATGCAGGACAGGAGATTGAATTCGTGATCAGCGAGTACAATCCCAAGAGAAGAAGATATATCGGCGACCGTAAACAGCTGATCGTAGCCAAGAAGGCTGAGCTGCAGAAGGAACTCTTTGAGAAGATCAAAGAAGGCGATATCGTAGAAGGTGTTGTTAAGAACGTAACTGATTTCGGCGCATTTATCGATCTTGGCGGCGCAGACGGACTGCTTCACATCTCCGAGATGTCCTGGGGCAGAGTTGAACATCCCAAGAAGGTATTCAAGGTTGGCGATAAGCTGAAAGTCCTGATTAAAGAGATCAACGGCAATAAGATCGCACTGTCTCTGAAATTCGATGATGCTAACCCCTGGAAGGATGCTGCACAGAAGTATGCAGTCGGCAATGTAGTAACCGGTAAGGTTGCAAGAATGACCGACTTTGGTGCTTTCGTAGAATTAGAGCCCGGTGTAGATGCTCTGCTTCATGTATCCCAGATCGCAAAGGAGCACATTGAGAAACCTTCCGATGTACTGAGCGTTGGCGATGAAGTTACAGCTAAGGTTGTAGATTTCAATGAGGCTGATCACAAGATCTCCCTGAGCGTAAAGGCTCTGACAGCTCCCGAACCTGCAGAGGCAGAGGAAGAGTCTGATGCAGATGTTGTATCTGTAGATATCGATGCTGTGATCGCTGCAGAGGCTGAGAATACTGAGGAATAATTAACAGCTGGGTGGTTGAGGTTCATGATATATGATTATGAGTATTTTAAAAAGGAGATATATTCTCTGACTACGATCGATCTGAATGCTTATAAAGAGAAGCAGATGAAGCGGCGTATCGATACTCTGATCGCAAAACACAAGATCGTAGGATATGATAAGTATGTACAGGCACTGAAGACGGATAGAGAACTTTTCGAGGAATTTGTAGGGTATATTACCATCAATGTATCGGAGTTCTATCGTAATCCCGAACAGTGGAAATATCTGGATGAGACAGTTATCCCGGAACTGATTCAGCGCTTTGGTAAGAATTTAAAAATCTGGAGCGCTGCCTGTTCTACGGGAGATGAGCCGTACTCACTGGTTATGGCTTTGTCACGGCATGTTCCGTTACAACAGATCCATATCTATGCTACTGATCTGGACAAGCAGGTGATTGCAAAGGCAAAGACCGGATTGTACAATGAGAAGAGCATAGAAGGTGTACCGGAAGATCTAAAGAAGAAATATTTCACGAAGATCGGTCCCTCTTATAAGATTGCGGATGAGATTAAGGCAAGAGTTGATTTTCATCAGCATAATCTGTTGAAGGATGCTTATCCGACAGAATATCATCTGATCGTGTGCAGAAATGTTCTGATCTATTTTACAGAGGAAGCAAAGGATGAAGTATTTCGAAAGTATTATCATTCCCTGGCAAAGGGTGGAATGCTTTTTATCGGAAGTACGGAACAGATCATGAATTATCGTGAGATAGGATTTGAGAGAAAAAGTTCTTTTTATTATGTCAAACCCTTATAGGTTTATAGGAAGAAAAAAGGAAAGCGATCAGCTTTCCTTTTTTTAATATGTGGCGGCAATCATGGACAGGACGTGATTGGCATAACGGGAAAAACCTTCACGGTTCTTCTTCATTTCATCTGTAAGTTCAAAAAATAATTCCTTGCTCTTATAATCTCTCTTGAAGAAAGGTGTAAATAAAATATCCCACTGGGGAAGATAACAGGAAAACTTCCTGGTATAGCAATTCGCTGCGGAAGCCTGGAGTCTGTGTTCCTTATCGACAAAACCAGCTACGGATTTATGAAGCGCCACATCTTCGGTAGGAAGATAATAATAATCCTTGTAGTTCGAATAGAAATATTTTAATTCTTCTTCATAGATCGGAACCTTAAGAGTAGCAGATTCTCCCTCGCCGCGGAAGTAACAATTACAGGCAGAGGCAGTAATAGGTTTGGGCAGCGGTGTAGGAATCTGCAGTGTGATCAGCAACTCTTTTCGCTGTGCCCCATGCATATCTTTGTAATAGTTGGCCTGTACTTTTTTGGCTTTGACACAGTTCTCGTTAAACAGATCATAGTAAGCGAGAATCGGAAGAACTTCCAACATTCCTTTTAAATCGTCCGCATTGTGAAGGAATAAAGCCTTTTCGGTGAATTCGGAAGGATTCTTGACATAGTCGTGATATAATCCGATCAATTCACCACCGGAAAAGACATCCGTACGGGCGATTCCAAGGTATTGCTCCAGAGTTTTCTGTTTGCAGTTGGGCAACTTTAAGAAAAACTTATAAGGAGAGATCCGACGATAAATATCGATTCCCTGAAAACCTTCGAAAGAAAATGGAAGCATTAACTGAGCACATTTCTGGCTGATAAAGGGAAGGTCGAAGTTATTGCCGTTGAAATGAACCAGATATTTATAAGATCTCGCAAAGTCAAAGAAGGCAGTGAGAATCGCTCCCTCCTGTGCGTAATCCTCTGCCATCCATTGTATGGTATGCCATTTACCGGCCCGGTTGTAAGCGCAGCCTATCATATATAAATAAGAAGTACGGGAAGTAAATCCCGTGGTCTCAATATCGAGAAACAGTACCTGTTCCAGAGGTGCCAGCTTATCCAAGGGATAGGAGATCGCAAAATCCTCCAGAGTCTCTTCTGATTTTTTCATGTATGACCTCTTTCTGCCGTGGGGCATGTTTGCTTATTTAATTTATTCTACCATAATTTTATAAAATGCAGTAGCATTTTGTTGATAAAAGTTGATAAAAATTGATAAAAATAGTACAATTATCGTAATGTGATCTGAAATACAAGAATGATTCAGAAAGGACGATAGAAAATGGCGAAGTTGACATTTGTAGGTGGAATCCATCCCTATGATGGCAAAGATCTGTCGAAAGACAAGCCGATCCAGGATGTTCTGCCTAAGGGAGAAATGGTCTATCCCATGTCTCAGCATATCGGAGCCCCGGCTAAGCCAATCGTGGCAAAAGGAGATCGTGTACTTGCAGGACAGAAGATAGCGGAGAGTGGTGGATTTGTGTCGGCACCGATTTATGCATCCGTGTCCGGTACTGTAAAGTCTATCGAGACAAGGCGTGTAGTGACGGGAGATCTGATACAGAGCATTGTAATAGACAATGACGGTCTGTATGAAAGTATGGAATTTCATCCCTATGCACCTGTGGATAAATTACAAAAAGATGAGATCATCGATATTGTAAAAGAAGCCGGAGTTGTAGGTATGGGAGGAGCCGGCTTTCCTACCCATGTAAAATTATCTCCGAAGGATCCTGATAAAATTGACTATGTAATTGCAAACTGTGCGGAATGTGAGCCTTATCTGACTTCTGATTACCGCAGGATGATGGAGGAGCCGGACAAGTTGATCGGCGGTCTGAAGATCATACTGAAGCTGTTCGATAATGCTCATGGAATTCTGGCAGTGGAAGATAATAAACCGGATTGCATCTCTCTGTTAAAACAGATGACCAAAAATGATCCGCAGATCACGGTCAAGGCATTGAAGACCAAGTACCCGCAGGGTGCGGAACGTCAGCTGATCTATGCCACAACGGGTCGTAAGATCAATTCTTCCATGCTGCCCGCGGATGTGGGATGCATTGTAGACAATGTAGATACCGTGGTTGCTATTTACAGAGCGGTTACAGAAGGACGCCCTCTGATGGAGCGCATTGTCACGGTAACCGGTGATGCTGTGGCGAATCCACGGAACTTCCGGGTACCCATCGGTATGAGTTATCAGGAACTGTTGGATGTGGCGGGAGGATTTAAACAGGATCCGGAGAAGATTATCTGCGGTGGTCCGATGATGGGATTCGGTATGTTTGATCTCAATGTTCCGACGACCAAGACTTCTACTGCTTTGCTGGCATTGACACAGGATGATGTCTCTGCGATGGAACCCAGCCCCTGTATTAACTGTGGACGATGCGTGGAAGCATGTCCGGGACGGATCGTTCCCAGTCTGCTGGCAACTTATGCGGAGCATTTTGACGAAGAGTCATTCGTAGAACATAACGGAATGGAATGCTGTGAGTGTGGCTGCTGCAGCTTTGTATGTCCTGCCAAGAGACCTCTGACGCAGGAGATCAAGTCCATGCGTAAAATTCAACTGGCCAAAAAGAAAAAGAAGTAGGAGGGAAGAACAGTGAGTGAACTTTTAAAAGTATCTTCAAATCCTCATATAAGGTCGAAAGTAACGACCAGTAGTATTATGACGGCTGTGGTGATCGCACTGCTGCCTGCTGCCGGCTTCGGAATCTACAATTTCGGTCCCAGAGCACTGGCAGTGATGGCTGTTACCATTGCAAGCACAGTCCTGACAGAATTGTTATTCGGCTGGCTGTGGAAGAAGAAAATAACCATAACAGACATGTCGGCGGTGGTCACCGGACTGCTGCTGGCACTGAATCTGCCGGTAAGTATTCCTCTGTGGATGGCTGCCCTGGGCGGTGTGTTTGCAATTCTTGTAGTAAAAATGTTGTTTGGAGGCCTGGGACAAAATTTTATGAACCCGGCACTGGCAGCAAGATGTTTCTTATTGATCTCTTTTCCTTCGCAGATGACGAACTTCGTCTGTGATGCTTATACCGGAGCCACTCCGCTGGCGGCACTGAAGGCAGGAGAGAGTGTCAATGTCATGAATATGATCGTAGGTAATACAGCCGGTACCATCGGTGAGACTTCCGTTATTGCGTTACTGATCGGGGCATGTTTTCTGATCCTGATCGGAGTGATCGATCTGCGCATTCCGGGAACCTATATTGTGACAGCGATCCTGTTTGCCGGATTTTTCGGCGGACATGGTTTTGATCCCGCATATCTGTCGGCACAGTTGGCCGGTGGCGGTCTGATCCTGGGTGCCTTTTTCATGGCTACGGATTATGTTACCCGCCCGATCACCATCAAAGGACAGTATGTATATGGTGTTGTACTGGGACTTCTTACCGGAATCTTCCGTATCTTCGGACCGGGAGCGGAAGGAGTATCTTATGCTATCATTTTAGGAAACCTTCTGGTACCTCTGATTGAAAAATTCACCATGCCGGTTGCTTTCGGAAGAAAGGCAGGTGCGAAACATGAAAAATAAAAATGATGTGCAGGCAATGTTAAAAGAAGCAGGCATTTTATTTGCCATCACCCTGATTGCCGGCCTGTTACTTGGATTTGTCTATGAACTTACCAAGGAACCCATCCGTCTGCAGGAAGAAAAAGCAGTGCAGGAAGCCTGCCAGGCAGTATTTACGGATGCCGGACATTTTGAAGAATTGGATCCATATATCCCTTCTGATGATACGGCGCAGAAGCTTTCCGATACCGGAATTACCATCGGTACGGTATATGAAGCTCAGGATGCCTCCGGAGAGAAACTGGGCTATGTGATCCAGACCACATCCTCTGAGGGATACGGCGGAAATATCGTTTTGTATGTGGGAATCCGTCTGGACGGTACCGTAAATGATATTTCTATTTTGAGTATCTCCGAGACACCGGGACTGGGAATGAAAGCAGGCGATGTATTGGTACCGCAGTTCCATCAGAAAAATGTGAAGAGCTTTACGTATACCAAGACCGGTTCCGCTTCTGACAGTGAGATTGATGCCATCAGCGGTGCAACGATCACCACCAAGGCCGTGACCAATGCCGTGAACGGAAGCCTTCTGGCATTTCATGATTATGTACAGGGAGGTGCAGGCAATGAATAAAGCAGGTGAAAGACTTTACAACGGCATTATCAAGGAGAATCCTACCTTTGTGCTGATGCTGGGAATGTGTCCTACACTGGCCGTAACCACTTCCGCAATGAACGGTCTGGGAATGGGACTGACGACAGCGGTGGTACTTACGATGAGCAATTTGATCATTTCCCTGTTGCGGAAAGTGATTCCCAACCGTGTGAGAATCCCCGCATTTATCGTAATTATAGCTTCATTTGTAACGGCGGTGCAGTTACTTTTACAGGCATATCTGCCGTCTCTAAATGATGCATTGGGTGTATACATTCCTTTGATCGTTGTGAACTGTATTATTTTGGGAAGAGCGGAGAGCTATGCATACTCCAATCCGCCGATTCCTTCTTTGTTTGACGGACTTGGCATGGGACTTGGTTTCTCCCTGGCATTGACCTGTATCGGTGCCGTGAGAGAGATTCTGGCGGCAGGATCTGTCTTCGGATTCCGGATCATGCCGGATTCCTATGTGACGATCAACATCTTCGGACTGGCTCCCGGTGCGTTCTTTGTGCTGGCTGCATTGACTGCTCTGCAGAATTATGTGAAGAACAAGAGAAAACTGGCAGGCAAGGATTATGAGAAAATCCAGTCCGGCTGCGGACATGATTGTCTGCACTGTGGCGAAAGCGGCTGTTCAGAGAGATTTTACGACAATACCGATACTTCGGAGGATGCCGTGATGAACGCGGCCAAAGCGGCAGCAAAGCCTAAGGCTGCAACGGATGACCTTGAGACAATAGACTTGGATAAGGAGGACAAATAAATGGATAGTGTGAAAGATATGCTTCTGTTACTGATCAGTTCCTCCATTGTCAGCAATATCGTCTTAAGCCAGTTCATGGGACTCTGCCCGTTTTTGGGAGTATCCCGTAAGATCAAGACTGCAGGCGGTATGGGAACCGCGGTTATTTTCGTCATAACGCTGGCAAGTGCGGTGGCGGGCGTGATTTATAAATTTATCTTACAGCCGTTGCACATTGAGTATCTGGAGACCATTGTATTTATCCTTGTGATTGCGGCGCTGGTACAGTTTGTGGAGATGTTCCTGAAAAAGGCTATGCCTTCTCTGTATCAGGCACTGGGTGTATATCTGCCCCTGATCACCACCAACTGTGCGGTTTTAGGTGTAGCAATTACCAATGTACAGAAGGAATACGGTATTCTGACCGGTATTGTAAACGGATTTGCCACAGCCCTTGGTTTTACCATTGCCATCGTGATCCTGGCTGGATTGCGTGAAAAAATGGAATACAATGAGGTGCCGGAATCTTTCAAGGGAATGCCCATGGTGCTGCTGACAGCGGGACTGATGGCAATTGCTTTCTGCGGATTCTCCGGTCTGATCTAGGAAGGAGTAACATAGATGAGTATAACAGGAATTCTGATTGCTGCGGCTTGTGTCGGAATCGTCGGCATCTTTGTGGGACTGTTCCTTGGCGTGGCCGGTATAAAATTCAAAGTAGAAGTAGATGAGAAGGAAGAAGCGGTACTTGCCGCCCTTCCCGGTAATAACTGTGGCGGCTGTGGGTTCGCCGGATGTTCCGGACTTGCCGCTGCGATTGCAAAAGGAGAGGCTGCCGTTAATACCTGTCCTGTAGGCGGAGAGGAAGTCGGCAAAAAAATCGCTGCAATCATGGGAGTAGAGGCAGAGGCTTCCGAGAGAAAAGTAGCGTATGTTCACTGCCAGGGTGACTGCGACCGGACGAAGACAGACTATGATTATTACGGAATCAAGGATTGCCGTATGATGAGCTTTGTCCCCGGAGGCGGACCGAAATCCTGTAACAGCGGCTGCCTTGGATATGGAACCTGCACACAGGTATGTCCTTTCGATGCCATTCACGTCAAAAACGGTGTAGCCGTAGTAGACAAAGAGAAGTGTAAGGCCTGCGGAAAATGTGTAGAGGTATGTCCGAAACACCTGATCAGTCTGATCCCATATTCCAATACGGTGCAGGTAGCCTGCAGTTCTACCGACAAGGGACCGGTCACTATGAAAGCCTGTACCACAGGATGCGTTGGCTGCGGAATTTGCGTGAAAAATTGTCAGCATGATGCTGTGAAAGTAGAGAATTTTCATGCGGTCATTGATCCCGAAAAGTGTGTCGGCTGTGGAGCCTGCATGGAAAAATGCCCTAAAAAGTGTATTGTAAAAGCATAAAAGAGGAGAAATAGTATGCGTCTTCCGGACGATTATGAAGATCATGGAAACGGGTTGACTCCTACCGTGGTCAGTGCGATCGTTGCTGTCACTATTTTTGTGGTGGTGATACTTACGGTTGTGCTGATCATTAACAGGAAACCGGCGTCTCATCAACAGAATAATACAACTGCACAGACGGAGAATGTACAACAGGCAGGAAATCAGCAGACAGCAAAGTATCCGGATACGCAGGATCTGATCACCGGAAGCACATTGACTCCTTCGGATCTGGATTTTTGGGATATGTATCCGGAGACAACGGCTACACCGATGCCGTCAGAGAATCCTTCCGGACAGGATGGGAAAAAAGATACGACGGATACAGATCCTTCCACCGATGGAAAGCATACCCTGGTGACTAATCGGGATGGGAAAGAAGAATGGGTATTGATCAGCCCTTATCTGCCGAAACACGAATACGATTTTACAAAACTGGTGTGTCAGTCGGATTTTATGAAATATTATCAGGATGGAAAGCTTACTTCTTATGTTGGGGTGGATATCTCCAAATATCAGGATTATGTGGACTTCCTGAAATTAAAGAAAGCAGGCATTGATTTCGTGATGCTTCGGGTGGGAGCCAGAGGTTACGGCAGCGGTCAGATCGTTCTGGATGAGTATTTCGCGGATAATCTGAAGAGAGCGACAGATGCCGGACTGCAGATCGGAGTGTATTTTACTTCACAGGCGATCACCGAAGCAGAAGCGGTGGAAGAAGCGAACGTCGTACTGAACAATATTAAAGATTATAAGATTACTTATCCGGTGGCTTTTGATATGGGATTCGTGGATAACGATACGGCCCGCATCGAAGGAGTCAGCAGAGCGGACAAGACAAAGATCACGAAAGCTTTTCTGGATACGATAGCGGCGGCCGGATATAAAACATTATTATATGGCAACAAGGAATGGCTGATCAAGGAGGTGGATCTGTCAAAACTGTCTGCGTATGATGTATGGTTATCCCAGGTGGGAGATGTTCCGGATTATCCGTATCGGTTTACCATGTGGCAATACGCGGACGATATCTCGGTGGACGGGATTGCCGGTTATGCCAACATGAATATCAGCTTCATTGATTATTCGGAGAAATAGCCGGATAATTCAGAATGCCGGGGGCAATGGGCAGAGAAGAATAGATCTCTGCATAGCGGCTGGGAGCAATGTCTTCCACGTAGTTGGATAAAAAGTTATTGGTCACTCCTTTGTTTCGGAGAATGTCGATGGCTTTGTTGTAGGCAATGGCGGCTTCCACATCGGTAGCATAACGCCCCACCAGATAATTGCCATGAATATGAATGCGGACAGTATAGAGATGCTGTCCGTTTTTTGTTACTGTTTTGCGGACACCGTGATAAATATTGTGAATCTGCAGATTTTCTCTGCGGAAATCCGTGGGATCACCATTGCGGAAACAATAGTCTCTACCGGGTACGGCATAGCTTTTGATGCCATAGCGGGATGTAAGAGTCAGCTGCATTCCATAATCGGACACAAAATAATGATTACCGCGCCGCATGATTTTGTGTGAAGAATAATAGAACAGATCTTCCAGATCAAATTTCAGTACATGGTGTGGCGTGAGATAATAGTAAAAAAGCTGCTGGCCCATATAGATGGGGTTCCCAAGGTAGATTCCGTTATCCCGGAAGTTGAGCAGACAGACCCACTTCTCAAAGGAAAGGGAAGAGGTCTCCCGGTAGGATTTCAGGGAGAGAGAGGAATCATTTAACAGACGAATTCCTTCTTCATAGGCCGAGTGTGCCTGTCCGGCATCCCGGTAGCTACCCAGACTGATGTGCTTCCCACGGTAGGTCAGAGAGGCGCGGTAATACACGGTTCCATCTTTTTTTACGGCACGAAATATCCCTTTATCCAGTTTGCTTTTTCCTGTTTTCTGCTCATTCATAATTTCATAGTATCATTTTTTCCCGGAAAACAACAGATATATTTTTCGGACGAGCTGCATAGAATGAAGTTGGAGTCAAAATCATTTGTAGGTATGTGAGGATCGAAAATGTATAAACGGGCATTGACTGTTCTGTTAACAGCGCATTTGTTATTTCTGGCAGGATTTTTGTGCCTGGGACAAATGGAAGAAATACAGCGGAATCTGCAGATAAAAGTCCCGGTAGCGGCAGACAGTGAGAGCAGAATGATAGGAATTGCTTCCCGGACATCCTCGGGACAGCGGGTAGTCGACTGCAATGAATTGCAGAGGAACAGCAGGTATCATTTGGACATGGCGGAGCTGGAGGTTCTGTTGAAAATTGTGGAAGCGGAAGCAGGATGTGAGGATGAGGAGGGGAAACTTTTGGTGGCAAATGTCATATTGAACCGTCTGAATTCCGATAAATTTCCGGACAGTGTGTCGGAGATCGTGTTCCAGCAGGAGAATGGGATCACGCAGTTTTCCCCGGTGTCCGATGGGAGCTATGACAGAGTACAGATCAGTGAGGAGACCGTAAGGGCAGTGGGACGAGCACTGGATGGAGAGGATATCTCCGAAGGAGCACTTTATTTTGCCGCCAGAGATTATGCGGACAGTAAACGAATGCGTTGGTTTGATGAAAAGCTTACACTGTTATTCCGGCACGGCGGACATGAGTTTTTTAAAGAATAATAAGAATAAGTATGTTGCGTGCAGCTTGGACTTTATCAATTCACCTTGCAACAGTGCTTAAAGTATGCTATACTTTTACGAAATTGAAGATGGATACAATAGATCCATACATATTGATACGGAGGAGAGGAAATGGAAGTAATATATCGTAGCACACGCAGCAACGGCGCACCGGTAACCGCATCACAGGCGATTCTGAAGGGATTATCCGATGACGGAGGATTGTTTGTACCGGATCATATTCCCACACTGGACAAGAGTCTTAAGGAGCTTGCGGGAATGACTTATCAGCAGGTTGCATATGAAGTCATGAAATTATTTCTGACGGATTTTACGGAAGAAGAACTGAAGAATTGTATTAACAGTGCTTACGATTCCAAGTTTGATACAGAAAAAATTGCTCCGCTTGTGAAGGCAGACAATGCGTATTATCTGGAATTGTTCCATGGATCCACCATTGCTTTTAAGGATATGGCACTTTCCATTTTACCTCATCTGATGATCACTTCTGCCCGCAAGAACAATATTAAGAACGAGATCGTGATCCTGACCGCTACCTCCGGCGATACCGGTAAGGCAGCCCTGGCAGGCTTTGCAGATGTAAAAGGCACTCGTATCATTGTATTTTACCCGAAGAACGGTGTCAGCCCGATCCAGGAGAAGCAGATGGTGACCCAGAAGGGTGCCAATACCTTCGTAGTAGGCATTCACGGCAACTTTGACGATGCTCAGACCGGCGTGAAGAAGATCTTCTCCGATAAGGAACTGGCAAAAGAGATGGACGAGAAGGGCTTCCAGTTCTCCTCAGCAAACTCTATCAACATCGGACGTCTGGTACCGCAGATCTGCTACTATGTGTATGCTTATGCACAGTTATGTAAAGACGGTAAGATCGCAGAGGGTGAGAAGATCAATGTCGTAGTTCCCACCGGTAACTTCGGTAACATTCTGGCTGCATTTTATGCGAAGAATATGGGGCTTCCCATTGATAAGCTGATCTGTGCTTCCAATGACAATAAGGTACTGTATGATTTCTTCCGTACCGGAACCTATGACCGCAACAGAGAGTTCGTACTGACGACATCTCCTTCCATGGATATTCTGATCTCCAGCAACTTAGAGCGTCTGATCTACCGTATCGCAGGCAATGATGCAGATAAAAACCGTGAGCTGATGAGTGCGCTGACCGGCAATGGCAAATACGAGATCACCGAAGAAATGAAGGCGCAGCTGGCTGACTTCTATGGTAACTTTGCAAGTGAGGCAGAGACGGCAGCAGAAATTCGTCGTCTGTATGAGAAGTGCGGCTATGTGATCGATACCCATACCGCAGTAGCTTCTGCAGTATATGGAAAATATGTGGCAGAGACCGGGGATCATAAGACCACTGTCATTGCTTCTACCGCAAGTCCCTTCAAATTCACCAGAAGCGTCATGGATGCGATTGACACGAAATATGATGTAATGGGCGATTTTGAACTGGTGGATGAATTATCCAAAATTGCTAAGGTAAAGGTGCCCGGAGCTATCGAAGAGATCCGTACCGCACCCATACTTCATGATACGCAGTGTGATGTGGATAAAATGAAGGATACCGTTAAGAGTTTTCTCGGTATTTAATGTGGAATAAGATCATGATCAGAGAATCCCTCTTTGTGTGAGGGATTCTCTTTTTGTGGAAGGGTTAATTGTCACAGGATTCACAGCGGTCAAAACCGGGGTTAAAGGCATAGAAGTTCTTTGAATTCAGGTGATCCTGTGTGATACGGAGGGCTTCTCCGAAGCGCTGGTAATGGACGACTTCGCGGGCCCGCAGGAATTTGATGGGTTCGCAGATATCCGGATCCTTGATCAGGCGTAAGATGTTGTCATAGGTGGAGCGGGCTTTCTGTTCCGCAGCCATATCCTCGTGCAGATCGGTGATGATATCTCCCTTTACCTGGAACTCACAGGCATTAAAAGGAACACCGCCTGCTGCCTGGGGCCAGACACCGATGGTATGATCCACGTAATAGTTGGCGAATCCGCTTTTCTCAATCTCTTCCATGGAGAGGTTACGGGTCAGCTGGTGGACGATGGTGGCTACCATTTCCAAATGCCCCAGTTCTTCCGTCCCGATATCCGTCAGCAGTCCGGCTACCTCCTTATAAGGCATGGAATAACGCTGGGACAGGTAGCGCATGCTGGCGCCCATTTCACCGTCCGGTCCGCCATACTGGGAGATGATGACCTGCGCCAGCTTCGCGTTGGGCTCTTTGATATTTACCGGAAATTGCAGTCTTTTTTCATAGTTCCACATCAGTTACAGCCTCCTTCCCAGGGGAGAGGGGCACTGCCCCAGCGCCAGTCCCTGTTACTTTCGGCGAGATCCTTGCGCAGTGGGTAATGATCTCTGGCGAATTCCCGCTCCATCTGTGTTTTGATCCGTGCGTAGTGATTGAAGTATTCCATGGCTTTTTGATCCGAAGGGTGGGTGTCCAGATACAGCATCAGATCTGTCAGGACGAAATCAGCGATGCCGATATCATGCAGCTTTTTTTCTTCGCCGTTCATTTGACGCATCTCCTTCCTGTAAAGGGTTTGTCAAGCTCGGGGAAAATAGTACCGGCCCGGTAGCCTTTTTCCAGATTTTCATACATTTGGGTAAAATGCTGCCAGGGTACATAAGCCATGGCAAGAGGATATTTTTCAAACGGTTCCTCGAAAGAATAATCTTTCATAGCGATCAGCTGTCCTTTCCGTAAAAACATTTACTATATGGTATGAACTAAGGAGAAAAGAGTGCATAGCTTTGGATGATACAAAATGGATACAATCAGGAGTTAAAGTAATATGAGAATTTATAGAATGAGGGGCAGAAGAAATGTTCAGGATATTAATTGCAGAAGATGAAGAGCCGATCGCTAATCTGATCCGGATGAATCTGACAAGGGCAGGGTATCTGTGTACCTGGGCGCCGGATGGGAAAAGTGCGGCAGATCTTATGGAACAGGAAAAATTTGACCTGGCACTGTTAGACATCATGCTTCCGGGGATCAACGGCTATGAGCTGATGGATTATGCGAAAGCCTGTGAGCTGCCGGTGATCTTCCTGACGGCGCTGGGATCTACAGAACATAAGGTGAAAGGACTCCGAATGGGGGCGGATGATTATCTGCCCAAGCCGTTTGAGATCGTAGAGCTGCTTGCCAGAGTGGAGGCGGTGCTGCGCAGATATCATAAGACGGAGACGGTCATCCGGGCGTGCAATGCCACCATAGACACAGCATCCCACAGAGTGACTCTGGACGGGGAGGAAATCTATCTGACACCGAAGGAATTTGATCTGCTGTTATTATTTGCCAGGAATAAAAACAGGGCGTTGTACAGGGAAACTATATACGAGACTGTATGGGGTGGCGAATATATGGGACAGAGCCGGACGGTGGATCTGCATGTGCAGCGGCTGAAGAAAAAGTTACATTGGGAAAATTTTATTATAGCGGTATATAAAGTGGGGTATCGTTTGAATGAAGTTCACACATAAATTATTTTTTTCCATCACAGCACTCCTTACGGCAGCCTTCATGCTGTTTGGAAGCTTTATGCTGTTTTCCTATTTTAACCGTATGTTAGAACGGGAGACGGAGCAGGGAAAACGTGAGAACCTGCTCTTTCAGACCATTTATGATATGGTGTATCAGAACATGGAAAAATACGGAGCAGAATTCGCGGGGATACAGGCGGGAAATTCCGCAACAGAACGGATGACGGATCAGAACGGTACGGAATGTATGATCCTTGAAACGGATGGCACGATCACTCTGGAGGGCAGCCTGAAACTGCCACAGGATGAGATCAGGAGTCTTGCGGAAGAAATGATCCGCACCATGGATCCCGGTGCAGATCAGGTCTACGGTGTCCGCAAGGTAGGAACGCGTTATTATCTGCTCAGCATTATCACAGATCAGGCGACGGATTCGGCAGATACGGTATATCTTGGGATCCTGAAGGACCTGAGCGGCATTTATGAAGAGCGGAGCAATATGATGCGGCAATATGGTATTGCTCTGGCAGGTCTGCTGGTGATCGGTGGTCTGGCAGCTTTTTTACTGTCCAGATATCTGACCCGGCCCATAGAGCAGTTAAACCGCACGGCGGGGAGGATTGCCGAGGGAAATCTGGAGAAGAGGGCAGCCTATCAGGGTGCAGATGAGATCGGAGAACTGTCCCGGAGCTTTAACCGGATGACGGACAGACTGGTACGCCAGATGGAGGAAAAAGAGCTGGAAGCAAAACAGAAGGAGGATTTTACGGCGGCATTTGCTCATGAACTCAAGACACCTTTAACTTCCATCATTGGATATGCGGATATGCTGAACTCCTATGAACTGACAGAGCAGGAGCGGGGCGAAGCCACCTATTATATTTTCAGCCAGGGAAAACGTCTGGAAAGTCTGTCTCACAAATTGCTGGAGCTGGTGGGAATGGACAGACAGGAATTGGAATTCAAGAAGATTCAGACGAAAGAACTGGAGGAAAATATCCGGGATACGATGCGGATTCCCTTTGAACGCAAAGGGATCCGGGGAAAGATCAATCTGGAAAGAGGGGTGATTTTAGGTGACAGGGATCTGCTTTTGTCACTGTTATATAATCTGCTGGATAATGCTGTAAAGGCTGTGGAAGAAGGCGGATTTATTCTGATGAAGGGAAGTAAGCTCACACAGGGCTATGAGATCAAGGTTGTAGACAACGGCAGGGGGATCCCTAAGGAAGAGATTGCGAGGATCACGGAGGCTTTTTATATGGTGGATAAGTCCAGATCCCGCAAGGAGGGCGGAGCCGGCATCGGAATGGCTCTCTGTCAGAAGATCATCACCCTGCATCAGGGGGAACTGAAGATTGACAGCAAGCTTGGAGAAGGCACGGTAATGCGGTTATATTTTCCCGGGGAAATGCAGGTGGTAAAAAATAAAAGCAACAGGGGAGCAAAAGGCGGAATATGAAAAAACAGGAGAATAAGAACCGGCGCAATTTCCTACTATGTATGGGCGGACTGCTCGTGCTGATCGTATTTGCATTCGCAGGACCGGAAGGGTTGCTACAATTGCAGGATAAGAGCAGGCTGACCAGGTCAGTCAGCATATCAAATACAGGAACGGATTATACCGTCTGGAAGGAAGAGTATGAGACAGACACCATGCGCAGACTTCAAAATCTGGCAGACGGTATCGCTGCGGGAAAACAGTACTATATCTCTGAACAAGATTATGAAGCTGCAACAGATGGTGAAATATATGGTCTGATCGATGAATATATTTTAAATACGGAATGGAATTACACTTTTCAGGATATGGGAGTGATCCCGGAGGATTATTTTTTCAAAAATATGGATACAGATAACATTTCCATCAAACGATATATTTTGTATGATGAAAAGCTGTCGGATGGAGTCGCAATCATGGCCTATGACATCTGTATGCGCATGAAGGAAGAGGAGGTTACGGGAGTCAGTATAGAGTGTGTCGTGGATTCTGAGACCGGAACACTCTATGCCATGAAGGTTGTGCTGGAAGATGAGACAGAACCTGTCACCTGGGATGATATCGGTGCAGATGCGCCTTTTTATTTTATCACTGATTATATGCAGTCCTATCTGCATGATTATAATTCCGGGACCTATATTGAAATCGAAGGAGAGATGCCTTATGATACCAATGCACAGATCATGTGGGATAAAGAAGCTGAAATAGAAGCTGAAATAGAAGCGAAGTCCCAGACGACCATGGAAAACGACAACGGTGAGTATACGTGTGATCTGGAATACGGAGAGCATAAGTTGCATCTGACCGCAACACTGCTCAATGCTTCCGAAGGACAACTGGAGAAAGGCATCGGATATTTGTTCGGGATTCGTGAGATTGCAGAAAAGATCCCGGGTTTTCTGCCGGATATCCAGTAAATACATTCCGGAAATACAGGAATCCGGAAAAGCAGCCGGACAGTGATATCAATGTATAAAATAGAAAAATAAAGAATATAGTTTAGAAAAATAAGTCAGGGAGACAGACTTTTTATGATCACAGAGGTAACAGGCTTTTTACAGCAGACAGACCGGATTGTATGGGGACCATGGCTTATTTTTTTATTATTAGGCTGTGGCTGCTATCTGATGATAAGTCTGTTCTTTCTTCCTCTGAGAAATCTGTTGGCGGCACTTGGGCTGGTGTTCCATCCTAAGAGCCGGAAAGGCACAGATGGGGAAGGGGTTTCTTCTTTTTCAGCACTGACTACGGAACTGGCGGCAACGGTAGGCACGGGAAATATCGTAGGCGTGGCTACTGCCATGGTGCTGGGAGGACCGGGAGCATTGTTCTGGATGCTTTTGTCCGGGATCATCGGGCTGTCGACCAAACTGGTGGAAAGTACGCTGTGTGTCAGATATCGTGTAAGAGATCACAAAGGAAAACCGGTGGGTGGTCCCATGTATGTTCTTCAAAATGCATTTCCGTATAGACGTATGGGGCGGATCCTTGCGGTACTGTTTGCAATATTCGCAGTACTAGCCTCCTTTGGCATGGGGAATATGACGCAGGGAAATTCTATTGCGGAGGCACTGGCAGTGACTTTTGGAGTCGACCGGACAGTGACAGGACTGGTGATTGGTATCTTTACAATTCTGGTGATCCTTGGAGGAATCGATAAAATAGCAAGGGTCACGGAATATCTGGTGCCCTGTATGGCAGTATTTTATTTGTTCGGAGCAGGCATGGTGATCTTTACGCATTTACATAATCTACCGGCAGGAATTCTGCAGATTTTATGCGGTGCTTTCTGCCCGGAAGCTATGGCAGGAGGGAGCATTGGATTCTTATGTTCCGGCAGGCAGGCTATGCGCTATGGTGTCTCCCGTGGAGTATTTTCCAACGAAGCGGGACTCGGAGCAGCCGGAATCAGTGCGGCTTGTGCAGATACACCGGATGCGGTGCGGCAAGGCTATATCAGCATGACGGGAGTTTTTATCGATACCATTGTGATCTGTTCCCTGACAGGGCTTGCCATAGCATCCAGCGGTATGCTGGGACAGAGGGATGCGCAGGGGGAGCTTTTGAACGGAACAGCGCTTATGATCGCTGTATTTTCCGCCACATTTGGCAGGGCGGGGGAATGGATGCTTGCACTATCTATCGCATTGTTTGCGTTTGCTACAATTATTGCCTGGGAATATCAGGGAGAGAAAGCCTTTGAATATCTGGCTGGAAATAGTCGCCGGACAGGGTGGTATCGTCTGTGCTATGGAATGTTTGCCTTTTTTGGGGCGGTCTGTTCGCTGGAAGCGGTATGGGATTTCTCGGATATCTGTAACGGTCTGATGGCGGTGCCGAATCTACTGGCGGTAGTGATGCTGTCGCAGGGAATCTGCCGGGAAATAAGAAGCTATAAGCTCTGAACGATCACACCGAAATTACCTTTTAAATTACCTTTTAAATAAAATTAAATATTGAAGCGATGCGGCCACCATGATATGATGAATAAGATATGGCTATTCGAATTTGAGAGAAGAACATGCCCGGATAAGTTGTATTTGTGTTGAAACGTTAGGAGTGAGATTATGACTAAGACGATAGAGAATTTTTTGCGATATGTGAAGATCGATACCCAGTCCAGTGAAGAGAGCACCACGACCCCCAGCACCATGAAGCAGCATGACCTGGCAGGTCTGCTTGTCAGTGAGCTGGAAGCTATGGGCGCCACAGAGATCACTTATGATAAGGAGCACTGCTATGTCTATGCTACCGTTCCTGCATCCGCAGGCTACGAGAATGCACCGGTACTTGGATTTATCGCCCATATGGATACATCGCCTGCGGTGACGGATACCAATGTGAAGCCCCGGATCGTAGAGCATTATGACGGAAAAGATATCGTACTGAATGCAGCAGAGAACATCGTTATGAAGACAGCGGATTTCCCGGAGCTGTTAAATTATGTGGGAAAAGATCTGATCGTGACAGACGGAACGACGCTGCTTGGCGCAGATGACAAAGCAGGTGTTGCTGAGATCATGACCATGGCGGAAGACTTGTTAAATCATCCTGAGAAAAAGCACGGCAAGATCCGCATTGGTTTCACCCCGGATGAGGAAGTCGGTGCCGGAGCGGATCATTTTGATGTGAAACTGTTTGGTGCAGATTATGCGTATACCGTAGACGGTGGTGCACTGGGCGAACTGGAATATGAGAATTTTAATGCCGCCGGGGCAAAGCTTCATGTATATGGCAGAAGTGTGCATCCCGGTTCCGCCAAAGGCAAAATGAAAAATGCCATTCTGATCGCGCAGGAGTTCCAGAAGCTGCTGCCGGTAGAGCAGAATCCAATGTATACCGAAGGCTATGAGGGCTTCTTCCATCTGGATGCTATAAGCGGCAATGTGGAGGAAGTTACTGCGGACTATATTATCCGTGATCATAACAGACAGCTGTTTGAACAGAAAAAAGAGCTGTTTTTGTCCTGTGCGGATTTCCTGAACCGGAAGTATGGGGAAGGCACCGCTATAGTGGATATGAAAGATTCTTACTATAACATGCGGGAGATCATGGAGCAGCATATGCACCTGATCGACAACGCGAAAGCTGCCATGGAAGAGTTGGGAATCGAGCCCAAAGTATCTCCCATCCGCGGCGGTACCGACGGCGCCAGACTGTCCTTCATGGGACTGCCCTGCCCGAACCTGTGCACCGGCGGAGAAAATTATCACGGCAGATATGAGTATGCCTGTGTACAGTCCATGGAAAAAACGACCGGACTATTGATCGCCATTGCAGCAAAATACGCAGACAGATAATAGATACAGATATTTAGAAAGGCAATATTTTTTATATGACAAATGTAACACAAATGAACGAAACCGACAGACAGTATTATTTTATGGAGAAAGCCTCCGGTCATGTGGCAAAGCTTGGAGAAGAACTGGGCAGAAGGCCTACCTGCTGTGTGACTACTTACGGGTGTCAGATGAATGCCAGGGATTCGGAAAAACTGGTGGGAATCCTGGAAAAAGTCGGCTATGAGATCATTGAAGATGAGAATGCGGACTTTGTGATCTATAATACCTGTACGGTGAGAGATAACGCCAATCAGCGTGTCTATGGAAGACTGGGAGTATTAAACGGCTATAAAAGGAAAAATCCTCATATGAAGATCGCACTGTGCGGCTGTATGATGCAGGAACCCACCGTGATCGAGAAGATTAAAAACAGTTACCGCTTCGTGGATCTGATCTTCGGAACTCATAATATTTTCAAATTCGCAGAGCTGTTATGCTCCCTGTTTGAAAATGAGGGAATGGTCATTGATATCTGGAAGGATACGGACAAGATCGTGGAAGATCTGCCGGTGGAGAGAAAGTATTCTTTCAAATCAGGTATCAATATTATGTTCGGCTGCAATAATTTCTGCAGCTATTGTATTGTCCCCTATGTCCGCGGCAGAGAGCGAAGCCGTAATCCGAAGGATATCATCCGGGAGATCGAGGGTCTGGTGGCAGACGGCGTTGTAGAGATCATGCTGCTGGGACAGAATGTAAATTCTTACGGTAAAAATCTGGAAGAGCCCATTACCTTTGCACAGCTTTTGCAGGATGTAGAAAGAATCGAGGGATTGGAGCGGATTCGTTTCATGACCTCCCACCCCAAAGATCTGTCGGATGAGCTGATCGAGGTGATGAAGCATTCCAAGAAGATCTGCAGACATCTCCATCTTCCTTTGCAATCCGGTTCCACGAAGATATTAACAGCAATGAACCGCCGTTATACCAAGGAACAGTATCTGGAGCTGGCGGAGAAGATCCGTAAGGAGATTCCGGATATGGCGATCACTACGGATATTATTGTAGGATTCCCAGGAGAGACGAAGGAAGACGTAGACGAGACCATCGATGTGATCCGTCGCGTAAAATATGACAATGCTTTTACCTTTATTTATTCCAAACGAACCGGAACACCGGCGGCAGCCATGGAACAGGTGCCGGAGGAACTGGTAAAGGAGCAGTTTGACCGGGTGCTTAAGACCGTGCAGGAGACATCCAGAGAACAGGTATCCAGGTATCAGGGACAGATCTGCGATGTGCTGGTAGAAGAGATCAATGAAAATGACAGTTCCTTAGTGACCGGAAGAATGTCAAATAATACGCTGGTACATTTTCCGGGTGATATATCACTGGTGGGAAAGCTTGTGAATGTTTCACTGGATGAATGTCATGGATTTTATTATATGGGACATATGGTTCAGTCATGAATATGACAGGCGAATAAATAGTAAAAGGGAATCGAAATGGAAGAACAAGAGGAGAAAAAGAGAATAGAACTGGAACAGGACATGTCCTGGAAAATGTATCAGATTCTGACGATAACGGCGTGCATTGCAAATCTGATCGGAACAATCTGCAATTTCTGCATTCACGGTATGAAACTGCCGACCATACTCTGCGGGATATGCCTGCTGATGATCGTGACCATCAGTATTGTCGGATGGACTACGAAAAATGTGCAAATACCGGCTGTCCTGATCATATTAATACTTGTATGGTTTGAATTTCCTTATTTGTATTATTGCTACGGGGATGCCTCTATCGTATATCTGGTCCTGGGGGTCGTTGGACTGGCGATATTTTTCCCGAGAAATGTGGTGATCGTTTCTTTTACGGTCACACTGCTGGAATATCTGGTGATCATGATGAGCAGCTTTGAACGGCCTTCCGTATGGAGAAATATGGATGAAGCGGGTAAAATAGGAACTACGCTTGGGTCCTTTGTTATTGTGGGAGTGTCTGTATTTGCCATGATATTTGAATTGCTCAGAAGTTACGAGGAACAACGAAAGCAATTGCTGAGTCTGAGTGAGGATCTGAACTTTGCAGCGAACCATGATCCTCTGACCAGGCTGTATAATCGGCGCTATCTTGTAAATCAGGTGAATGAATGGATATGCAAGCCGGAGAAGAGCTTCTGGATCGTATTGATGGATGTAGATGATTTCAAGGCAGTCAATGATACCTATGGGCATGTATATGGGGATGATGTACTGCGGGAAGCCGGCAGACTGATGCTGGAAGAAATGATGGGAAAAGGAATCGCAGCCCGGTTCGGCGGCGAGGAGTTTATGCTGGTGTTTGAACAGGATGATCGGGAACAAGTGTTACATTCATTCCGGAATATCCAGGAAGGCTTAAGGAGATATTCCCAGAATACCAGACAGATGGATATTACCATCAGCGGTGGAATGGAACGTTATGAGGCTGATAAACAGCTGGATCTATTGTTTACTTCTGTGGACCGGAAATTATATACTGCCAAAAATAACGGTAAAAACCGTATTGTAGAATAGGTTTAAAATAATAAAAAGTCTTGCAAAGCTTAAAAAATAGAGCTATGATAAGACCCGTGTGATTTTATAAAAATTTTATAATTTCACACGGGTCTTTTTACTGAGGAGATTATATTGAGGAGAATGTTATGGAAAAATTGAAACCGAAGCTTTTCTCAGTGATGAAAAGCTACACGAAAGAACAGTTTGTAAAAGATGTGATCGCAGGTATCATTGTGGCGATCATTGCTCTGCCCTTATCCATTGCACTGGCACTGGCTTCCGGAGTAACACCGGAAAAGGGTATCTATACAGCAATCACCGCAGGCTTTGTGATCTCTTTCTTAGGGGGCAGCCGCGTACAGATCGCAGGTCCTACTGCGGCATTTGCCACCATTGTTGCAGGAATTGTAGCGAAGAACGGCATGGACGGTCTGATCATCGCGACATTGTTAGCGGGTGTGATCCTGATCCTGATGGGATTTTTACGACTTGGCAATCTGATCAAGTTTATCCCCTATACGATCACCACCGGTTTTACTTCCGGTATTGCTGTGACGATCTTTATCGGACAGATCAAGGACTTCCTGGGACTGACCATTGTCAGCGAAGAGCCGCTGATCGAGACCATGGA
>ERZ859923.17-NODE-17-length-117506-cov-8.488587_pt1 | contig 117506 bp, 99 predicted proteins | sample MGYA00510116_ERZ859923 | MGnify/ENA primary metagenome ERZ859923 (study PRJEB30046, sample SAMN00715168) | human gut metagenome | study: EMG produced TPA metagenomics assembly of the A metagenome-wide association study of gut microbiota in type 2... | reverse complement strand
GCCCCCGTCAATTCCTTTGAGTTTCACCGTTGCCGGCGTACTCCCCAGGTGGGATACTTAACGCTTTCGCTTGGCCGCTGACAGTCTATCGCCAACAGCGAGTATCCATCGTTTACCGTGCGGACTACCAGGGTATCTAATCCTGTTTGATACCCGCACTTTCGAGCCTCAACGTCAGTGGCGGCTTAGCAGGCTGCCTTCGCAATCGGGGTTCTTCGTGATATCTAAGCATTTCACCGCTACACCACGAATTCCGCCTGCCTCAACCGTACTCAAGGTCTCCAGTTTCAACTGCAATTTTAAGGTTGAGCCCCAAACTTTCACAGCTGACTTAAAAACCCGTCTACGCTCCCTTTAAACCCAATAAATCCGGATAACGCTCGCATCCTCCGTATTACCGCGGCTGCTGGCACGGAGTTAGCCGATGCTTATTCGTTACGGTACATGCAAAAACCTACACGTAGGTTCCTTTATTCCCGCACAAAAGAAGTTTACAACCCGTAGGGCCGTCATCCTTCACGCTACTTGGCTGGTTCAGGCTCTCGCCCATTGACCAATATTCCTCACTGCTGCCTCCCGTAGGAGTTTGGACCGTGTCTCAGTTCCAATGTGGGGGACCTTCCTCTCAGAACCCCTATCCATCGTAGGTTTGGTGGGCCGTTACCCCGCCAACTGCCTAATGGAACGCATCCCCATCGCTTACCGATAAATCTTTAATCTTAATCTCATGCGTGCTTAAGATACCATCGGGTATTAATCTTTCTTTCGAAAGGCTATCCCCGAGTAAGCGGAAGGTTGGATACGCGTTACTCACCCGTGCGCCGGTCGCCGGCAATTGAAGCAAGCTTCAATCCCGCTGCCCCTCGACTTGCATGTGTTAAGCCTGTAGCTAGCGTTCATCCTGAGCCAGGATCAAACTCTTCATTGTAAAATATCTTTTTAACCTGCATTGCTGCAGGCTCTGTTTGCTCTGTTCAGGTTTCCGTTTTCTCTTTCAGTGCACCTTATATATTTAAGGTTACTGACGGTTCTTCCCGCCATCCTCATTTTGCAGCCTGCATATCAGACTGTTTCAGACGACTTTTTCTTGTACTACATCTCGTTTGTTTATCTAAAGTCTATCAAAGATCTCTCTTCTTTTCGGCTTCCGTTTTTATCGGAAAGCGGATGCAAAGGTAAATGCTTTTTTTTATTCTGCCAAACTTTTCAGAAGTTTTTTTTCGAAAAAGTTTTTTCAGGAAAACCGGAAGGATGACTTTCTCGCTCCCTTGGACAATACCAAGGTAAGATACTCGCACAGTCCAGAGCGGATCCGCAACAGAATTTTTCAGCATGTCGTTTCAGTTACCTGAGCCCTCTCTCCCGAAAGCGGTTGCAAAGGTATAGCCTTTTCTCTTTCCTGCAAATTCTATGAAACACTTTTTTCAAACATTTTTCAATTATTTTTATAATCAACTGTAAATCAATTGTGTTTTAAAGCATGATTTTCAATACTTCATCGAATACTCCTTCATGCTACACCTTATTATATTTTATATAAAGACGAAACAGAAAAAACGAACACAAGAAAAGCCCAATAAAAGACATTATAATTATATCAGATAATGAACTTCAAAACCAAATTCATACTACCCCCCAACAAGTTCCTTCACAATATATACCAATCAGACCACTAAATAAGAAGAACTGACCTACGCCATTTTTATATCAAATATTTTTCTCAACAGATAGTTACACTCTTTAAATATTCTCACTATCTTTGAAAGCAAACGATTGAATTATGGAAGAATCTCTTTATCAAGTTTTATGCTATATCATGCCCATCCTTGCAATTGTAGTATTCATTGCTCTTTTCTATATACAGGCTGGGTACGGAATATTCCAAAATAAACACTGGGGAATAAGCATACCCAATCGATGGGGATGGGTACTAATGGAATGCCCGGCTTTTTTCTTCATGCTATACTTATGGATTAGCAGTCCAAGCAGACTCCAGCCCACACTACTCACCTTTTTCATCCTGTTCGAAACGCACTATCTGCAACGTTCCTTTATTTTCCCTCTCCTGATGAGAGGAAAAAGCCGTATGCCGATTGCCATCATGCTGATGGGAATCCTTTTTAATCTTATCAACGGATTCATGATCGGTGAAGATTTATTCCATTTGGCTTCTGCCGAACGATATTCCACTTCGTGGATGAGCAGCCCGACCTTCATTGGAGGGCTACTGCTCTTCATCTCCGGAATGGGAATCAATCTTCATTCAGATCATGTGATCAGACATCTCCGAAAACCCGGAGATACACGCCACTATCTCCCCCAAAAAGGAATGTATCGCTTTATCACTTCAGCTAATTATTTTGGGGAACTTATTGAATGGATCGGATTCGCCATACTTACCCAATCAACTGCAGCATGGATTTTCGTATTATGGACCTTTGCCAACCTGGCTCCACGTGCTTATTCCATCCACAAACATTATTGTGAAGAATTTGGGAAAGAGGCTGTCGGCCAGCGCAAATGCCTGATTCCTTTTATCTATTAAACTCTCTGACCTATGAACTCTATACTCTTTACAGAAGGAAAAATCGGTCCCCTCACCTTACGGAACCGCACCATACGTTCTGCCGCATTCGAAAGCATGTGTCCCGGGAACCGTCCTTCACAGGAACTCTTTGATTATCATCTCTCCGTAGCAGCCGGAGGAGTCGGAATGACTACCATAGCTTATGCTGCCGTAACGCAGAGCGGACTTTCCTTCGAACGGCAATTATGGATGCGACCGGAAATCGTTCCCGAACTTCGCCGACTTACGGACGCTATCCATCACGAAGGAGCAGCTGCCAGTATCCAGCTTGGGCATTGTGGCAACATGTCTCATCGCAGCATTTGCGGTTGCATGCCCGTCGGTGCAAGCAGTGGATTCAACCTTTATTCCCCCACTTTTGTCCGTGGACTGCGAAAAGATGAACTTCCCTCACTGGCCCGCGAATATGGAAATGCAGTAAGGTTAGCCCAAGAAGCCGGATTCGATGCTGTTGAGATTCATGCCGGACACGGCTATCTGATCAGCCAGTTTCTTTCTCCCTACACTAACCACCGCAAAGATGAATATGGCGGCAGCCTGAACAATCGGATGCGCTTCATGGATCAAGTTATGAATGAAGTTACTAAAGCTGCCGGTAATCACACCGCTGTACTGGTCAAAATGAATATGAGTGACGGTTTCAAAGGAGGTATGGAAAAAGATGAATGCCTGCAAGTTGCCCGCCGTCTGGTTGACGATGGTGCACAAGCTCTTATTTTGAGTGGTGGCTTTGTGAGCAAGGCTCCAATGTATGTTATGCGCGGTGCCATGCCCATACACAGTATGACTTACTACATGAAAAGTCTCTGGCTGAAATATGGTGTACGTCTGGCCGGTCATCTGATGATCCCAACTGTTCCGTTCCGGGAAGCTTATTTTCTGGAAGATGCGCTCGATTTCCGGAAAGCAATCCGAGAAATTCCACTGGTTTACGTAGGAGGGCTCGTATCACGTCAAAAGATCGAGGAAGTATTAGGACACGGATTCGAGTTTGTTCAAATGGGACGCGCCCTGCTCAATGAGCCTGGTTTCGTCAACCGGATGAAAGCCGAAGAACAAGCCCGATGTAACTGCAGACATAGCAACTATTGCATAGCCCGTATGTATACTCTTGACATGGCTTGCCATCAACATCTGAAAGAGGAACTCCCTCCCTGCCTGAAAAAAGAAATTGAAAAGTTGGAAAAAGCAAAATGAACATGAAAAAAACAATTATCATAACAGGAGCAGACGGAGGTATGGGTACTGAAATCTCCCGCGAAGCAGCTCGGAAGGGCTACCACGTCGTCATGCTTTGCCGCACCCGGGAAGGCGGAGAGGAACGAAAATCACAGCTCATTCAAGAAACAGGAAATACAGATCTGGAAGTCTTCCCTGTTGAACTTTCCTCCATGAAAGCAGTAGCTGATACCGCCGACAAGTTACTGGCCAGAAACCCTTCCATTGACCTGCTGATGAACAATGCCGGAACCATGTCGCCCCACTTCATCCAAACAGAAGACGGATTTGAACAGACCACAGCTGTCAACTACCTTGCTCCTTACCTGCTGACCCGGAAATTGCTTCCGAACATGCACGCCGGATCAAGAATTGTATCCATGGTTTCATGTACCTATCAAATCGGACATATCGGTCCGCATTTCTTCACCAACGGACGCGAATCAGACAGCTACTGGCGCATTCCGGTATATAGCAATACCAAGCTGGCCTTATGGCTCTTTACCCGTGAACTTTCCGAACGTCTCAGACAACGGCATATTTCAGTCAATGCCGCCGATCCGGGAATTGTTTCAACAGGTATTATTCATATGGACTTATGGTTTGATCCTCTGACTGATATTCTGTTCCGCCCCTGCATCCGCACTCCCCGTCAGGGAGCCGATACAGCTATCCGACTGCTTTTCGATGAATCTCTGGAAGGAGTTACAGGAGAAATGTACGCAAGCAGCAAACCCCGGAAACTAAAAGAGCGCTATCTCTGTCACCCACAGGCAGCCTCGCTTTGGGCAGATACAGAGAAAGCGCTTCATAACTTCCTTACGTAAAAAACAGATTGCTTAATCACAATCTTTCACTTCAGAAACTTCACCCGTCACAGAGTTAATAATAAATCCTCGTACGGTTATTCCCTCTTGCGGAACCAACGGGTGATGTTTCACCAGATGTACACTTCTTCGCACAGCATCCTCTCCGTTGTCAAATCCGCTCAACCAGGTCCGCAAATCAACATTGCAGTACTCAATCATGTCCAGATGATCCTGTGAAATTCCCCGTTCACGCATGTGTTCCAACATATCCTCATAATTCAGATGCTGAGCCCCGCAATCCGTATGTCCGATGATCATAATCTCTTCTACTCCCAATTCATAAATGGCAACCATCAGACTCCGCATGGCACTGCCAAAAGGATGGGTGATCACTCCTCCCGCATTCTTGATCATTTTCACATCACCGTTCTTCAAACCCAAAGCAGCCAGCAACAGTTCCACCAAACGGGTATCCATACAGGTTACAATTGCAATCTTTTTGTCCGGATATTTTGTTGTCAAATAAGGCTCATATCCTTTCTGCTCCACAAAAGAGCGGTTGAAATCCAATAATTCGTCTATCATACTCTTATCTGTTCAAAGTTCAACAACTACAAAATTACACAAATGTTTTTCTACAAGCCGAAAATAATCCGTAAATTTGTTTCATTAACTGAAGAACAAACTTAAAACTGAAAAACTATGGCAAAAGAACTAGAATTGAAGTATGGCTGTAACCCTAATCAAAAACCAGCCCGCATCTTCATGCAGGAAGGGGAACTGCCCATCACGGTCTTAAACGGACGCCCCGGATACATTAATTTTCTGGATGCCTTGAATGGCTGGCAATTGGTAAAGGAACTGAAAGAAGCTACCAGTATGCCTGCTGCAACCTCATTCAAACACGTAAGTCCTGCCGGCGCAGCCATCGGACTTGAGTTGGATGAAACCATGAAAAAAATTTATTTCGTAGATGGTCTGCCTCTTTCTCCGCTAGCTAATGCCTATGTACGTGCCCGTGGCGCAGATCGCATGTCTTCCTACGGAGACTTTATCGCCCTCAGCGATATTTGCGATGAAGCTACTGCCCGCTTCATCAATCGCGAAGTTTCTGACGGAGTCATCGCTCCGGGATATACAGAAGAAGCACTTGCTATCCTGAAAAACAAACGTAAAGGAACCTACAACGTTATCCAGATCGACCCCAATTATCGTCCTGCTCCAATTGAACGTAAAGATGTATTCGGCATCACATTCGAACAGGGACGTAACGAAATCAAACTGAACGGTCCGGAGCTCTTCGAAAACATCCCCACCCAGAACAAGGAATTCCCCGAAGCAGCCCGCCGTGACCTGATGATTGCCCTGATCACATTGAAATATACACAATCAAATTCTGTCTGCTACGTCAAGGACGGACAAGCCATCGGTATCGGTGCCGGTCAACAAAGCCGTATCCACTGTACACGCCTGGCAGGCAATAAGGCCGACATCTGGTATCTTCGTCAGCATCCAAAGGTATTGAATCTGCCATGGGTAGAAAAGATCCGCCGCGCAGACCGTGACAATACCATTGACATCTATATCAGTGATGATCATGATGATGTGCTGGCTGACGGTGTATGGCAGCAATTCTTTACCGAAAAGCCGGAAGTACTGACCCGCGAAGAAAAACGCGCCTGGCTGGATACTCTGAAAGGCGTATCATTAGGATCAGATGCATTCTTCCCCTTCGGCGACAATATTGAACGTGCTCACAAAAGCGGTGTTGAATACATTGCACAGGCCGGAGGTTCCGTACGCGATGACCATGTTATCGAAACCTGCGATAAATACGGTATTGCCATGGCATTTACCGGCATCCGCCTGTTCCACCATTAATATAAAAAAAGAAAGAATTGAAATCCGTCCTGCATTAGGAGGATTTCAATTCTTTCTTTTTCACTTCTATTCTTTCTTAAAACTTATATCCTACGGTAAAGAAGAAAGCCAGATTACGCGGTGTGTCACTGCCTGAGATCCGGCACAAGCCAAATTCACCGTCCAGGCCTACTGTCCAACGTTTAAAGTCCAGACCGACTCCCGCCTGAATTCCGGCATCAAAACGGTTTAATCCATCTATTTCCTTACCTTCAATCTTGGAATCTCCAAACGAATCCCATGACATAGTCAGGTCATCAATTTCCCAATCCGTTTTTCCATTTACTCCATAAGCCAGATAAGGTCCGGCAGTAAATACCATATCAAAATTTGCAGCAGTTCCGACATGAAAAGCAGCCAGCAAAGGCATTTCCAGATAATTCTGGTTTACTTTCGTCTTATAACCTTCCATTTTATAACTGGCTCCTTTGGAAGCCCAGGTCAATCCGGTCTGAAAAGATACCAGTCCACTTAAAGGAACATCAATACCCACCCCTACTTTGGGATTAAACATCGGATTACTTCCGTCCGAGCCATTTCCCATCCAGGTGCTCATACCCAGTCCCAGTTCCATACTCCAGGTCACTTTAGTCTGTGCCGAAGCACACAAAGCAGAAAATATGCATACTATGCAAAGAATCAATTTTCTCATAAGCATCAAATTTATTATTAAACCAGATAAGCAAATATAAAAACATTACCGGTATTGCACAACAAAAACAAAATAAAAATCCTCTTAGTCTGACCTACAAATCAAACTAAAAGGATTTTCTGCTACCCAACGGCTAATCAGAAGCCGTCAGATTAGAATTCGTAATCAATACCGATCGAAATGTTCTCACCTTCTACACTGACACCGAATCCGCTTCCTTCACCACGGAAGTAATCATCACGATATCCGGCAAATCCCACTTTCGTGATCAGGCTGAACTGATGGTTCAATTTAATTGCCATACCCGGTTTCACTCCGATTTCGAAACCATTGACAGCATCCTGATGTTTGGCTTTCTGTGTAGAGAATCCGAATCCCATATCCAAAAAGAGACGTACGATCTTGTTTTCATAGAAAGAGTAGCGGGCATAAGGAGCCAGCGCAAATGCATTGGTGGAAATCTCCTCTCCTTTATGCGCATAAGCCAGTTCGATACCCAGTGCCCACTGTTCACTCAACTCATAACCTACATCAGGCGTAATGGAAAAAGAGGTTTTATCCAAATCGGTATTTCTCCACAGACTGATACCTCCGCCCAAATACATTTCCTGTGCATGAGCAGACAATGCGGCCATCACAACGACCAGCAATACAAGCATTTTTTTCATGATTTCTTCTTTTTAATAATAAAATCTGTTCGTTTAATTTATGTGTCTTGTTCTTTTGACGGCGCAAAATTATGAATAATATGTTATATAACACAATTAAAGGCAAGGAAAGCGACTACCCTGCCTTTAATTTATATCGATAACAAATTAATGTCCTATCTGTTTTTTTACCCGTTTTTATGACGGTTTGCTCTCTTGCGACGGTACTCAGCCTTCATCTTGGCTGATCCCGATCCATGCAATCCCGTAATATAAGTCTTTTTCTTGGCTTTGGTTTTCACCTTCTCTTCTTTCTTTCCGGCAGCCGGCTTGCTTCCCTTGAAGATAATACCTTCTGTCAAAATCTTTTCTATATCCATATTCTTTTATTTCTTTATTTAAAATACACCAGTTCCACATCGCATGCACAGGCAAACTCTTTCAGCAAATCAATCATATAATTCACCGAATCTTCCAGTCCATCACTTCCGCTATATCCGTTCATGATCGCCAGCAGATGCGTTGTTCCCTCTGTTATTTTTGTCCGTTCATTATCACTGGTAGGCGTACCGATACCTCCCACTTCATCGCGGTAGACCGGCATTCCTCCAATATTCAGTTCACCCCGTCCGATACCTTCATAAGGCTCGCCAGCCTTGCCGATTCCCAATACCAGCCGGTCTCCCTGAATCTTATCACAATCAAAGCCTCCGATGGAATGTCCGCTGTAAATGGATGCCAGATTGATCAAATCGACCAACGTATCAATCTGATACAAAGGTATGCCCCTTAAAATGCGTCGGCACAATGCTTCCGAAGAAGGACGATAACGGCTCGGATCTTTTCCACACTTCTTATAAGCCTGACGGGTAGCCTGAATGGCGGGCATTTCCTTGATAGAATCGGTTGTATACTTTGCCCGGTACAGATCAGTAAACTCTCCGATCCGTTTCCACAAATCTTCATTGTATGCGGAATTACGAACCGTAGCAAAAACAGCAGCACCCCGAAACTGAGGCCAGGCCTGCCGCAATTCTTCTGAAACTTCAATGCTTATCTTACTCATGCTCTTCTACTATCATAATACCCGACAACATACGTCCGGACGCTATGCCCAGCCGGCGTGCCGAGAAAAATTTCTCCTGATTCTTCCACGTGCAAATTCCTGCGATCTGTATCTGTCCGGCAGGTACGGAAAATTCTTCCAGTATCCACCGGTTGGCTTCCCAAAGATCAATATGCCATTTCCCTGTCTCCAAATAACGTTCTGCCAGACGATCCATCGGAAAACCTGCCTCCCGAAATGCTTCATAAACCTCATCGCCCACCTCAAATGCTTCTTTCGATATACTCGGACCGATACAAGCTACAATATCCTTTCCTTCCGTACCGAAGCGGTCGTTCATCCGATGAAGTACCAGACGCAACAGCCCTTTTACGGTTCCACGCCATCCATCATGGACAGCCGCTATAACCTGATGAGTCCGGTCATATAATAAAATCGGAACACAATCTGCCGTAGACACACAGATACAACAATTCTTTTCTGAAGTAATCACAGCATCCACTCCTTCACGACACCGGCTCCGTTCAGCTTCGGAAAGCGAAAGATAAGATTCATCTATCATCAGAATCTCGCACGCATGTACCTGATGGGGAACCACCAGTTCTTCCGGTTCGACAGGCAAAAGAGAAACCAGCAAATCCCGGTTCCGGCTGACACAATCAGTCTGATCTCCGCAATAAGGATTCGCATTGAATGAAGCATAATTGCCTTCGCTGCACCCTCCATGACGGGTTGTGGAAAAAGCGAAGATGTTGGAATACGGCCTCAACAAGCCATATTCCAACAATCTTCCATCGTATGAATAACAAATATCCTTATTCATTGTTTATCGTCTTCCCAGTCTTCCTCCTCGTATTCATATTCGAAGTCATCATCCTCATCTTCTTCATATTCATACTCGAAGTCTTCGTCTTCACCCAGATCCTGCAATTCCTGCTGCAGTTTAGACATATCTTTCGGGCGATGTACAATAGCATCTCTGCGAAGCGACTCCAGCTGGTTGCTTTCCTTATTCAGTTCTGTCCACAACAAATCTTTCAGTTGCTGGATTCCCATGCCGGACACAGAGGATATAAATACATACGGTATATCTTCGGGCAATGTAGGTTTCAGCATTTCTATCAGCTCGTCATCCAGCATATCACACTTCGTGATAGCCAGCACACGCTGTTTGTCCAGCATCTCCGGATTAAATGTAGCCAGCTCATTCAGCAGGATTTCATATTCTTTCCGGATATCATCCGTATCACCGGGCACCATGAACAGCAGCAGGGAGTTGCGTTCAATGTGACGCAGAAAGCGTAATCCCAGTCCCTTCCCTTCACTGGCACCTTCAATAATCCCCGGAATATCAGCCATCACAAAGGATTTTCCGTCACGATAAGATACAATACCTAGATTGGGTTCCAGTGTCGTAAAAGGATAATTGGCAATTTTCGGACGAGCCGCCGAAACGGAAGACAACAAAGTTGACTTTCCGGCATTGGGGAAACCAACCAGACCTACATCCGCTAATAATTTCAATTCCAAAATCACTGTCATCTCCTGCATCGGTTCACCAGGCTGCGCAAAACGCGGAGCCTGCCGGGTAGCCGTACGGAAATGCCAGTTTCCCAAACCACCGCGACCGCCTTTCAGCAAGATAACTTCCTGTCCGTGTTCCGTAATGTCACAGACATATTCGCCAGTTTCAGCGTTATAAACAACCGTTCCACAAGGAACTTCAATGACCTTGTCCGCACCATCCTTACCGAAACTCTTGTTCTTCGAACCATTACCTCCATGTTCGGCAAACACATGACGTTCATATTTCAGGTGAAGCAACGTCCAGTAATTGCGGTTTCCCCGCAAAATGACATGACCTCCTCTACCACCGTCGCCACCGTCGGGACCTCCATTGGGGGTATACTTTTCACGACGCAGATGTACCGAGCCGCGGCCTCCCTTTCCGGAGCGGCAGTAGATTTTTACATAATCAACAAAATTCGATTCAGCCATATAAAATAAGAAAAAGAAAAAATCAAAAACCAAAACAGGAAATGAAGCCATTCCGTTACCGGACATACAGCTTCATTTCCAGATTTCAGTCCTTAATTATTAAAATATGAATTAAAGTTTGTCGATAGCTGAGCAGATATCAGCAAAGATACCTTCCATAGTGCCCAGACCATTGATGTGACAGTATTTGCCATCATTCTTATACCAGTCGATCAGCGGAGCTGTCTGAGAATGATAAACAACCAGACGTTTCTTGATGGTTTCTTCGTTGTCATCAGCACGTCCTGATTCCTGTCCGCGCTTGATCAGACGAGTCATCAGTTCATCTTCCGGTACTTCCAGATCCAGCATGATGGAAACTTCCTGTCCACGTTCAGCCAACATAGTCTTCAGAGCTTCTGCCTGTGCAATAGTACGGGGGAAACCGTCGAAAATCACACCTTTGCTGTCTTTGAAGCTATCGAAAACGCTAGCCAGAATGTCAATCATCAATGCATCAGGAATCAACTGACCATTGTCAATATAACTCTTTGCAGTTTTTCCCAGTTCTGTGCCATTCTTGATTTCTGCACGCAAAACATCACCTGTAGAAATGTGGTTCAAACCATATTTTTCTACGATACGGGCACTCTGAGTACCTTTTCCAGAACCCGGAGCACCAAAAATTACAATATTCAACATCTTATTTACCTTTTTATTATATTGATAAAATTATTCAATGACAGTGTATATATCCCGATAATTACGACCCAGTCCGTCGTAATCCAGACCATAACCTACGATGAAGTCATTCGGAATATTCATGGCCACATAATGGATGTCCAGATCCACTTTCAGCTTGTCCGGCTTGACCAGCAACGTTGCAATCCGGATATCTTTGGGATTGCGGGCACGCAAAGTTTCCAGCAAGCGCTGCATCGTCAAACCCGTGTCCACAATGTCTTCAACGATCACCACCGTACGTCCCTCTATGCTTTCATTCAGACCGACAAGTTCCTTCACTTTTCCTGAAGAAGAAGTTCCTTCATACGAAGCAAGCTTCACGAACGAAATTTCACAAGGAATCTCCAGGTGTTTCATCAAATCGGCCGTAAACATGAATGAGCCATTCAACACACTCAAGAACAAAGGATTGCAATCCTTCAAGTCTCGATTAATTTCTCCAGCTACCCTTGCAACCTCCTGCAATATCTTCTCCTCGGGAATAAACGTCTTGAAACGCTTGTCTTTTATCTGAATAACGCTCATTACTGTAAATCTTATAATTTTCGGCAAAAATACAAATTATCCGTATAACTTGCGTGCCGTTACATCCTTTTTTCGTAATTTTACCGCATAATTAGCTAGTTAGACTTAAAAAGTAATGAAGATCCTAAATTGCAAACAACAGAAAGAAGCTGATGCATATACCATCGAACACGAAGGTATCCTTTCCATCAATCTGATGGAAAAAGCAGCAGGCATGCTGACCGAAGCTATTACCAGACGATGGGACAAATCACATCGCATCGTTGTCTTTGCCGGACCCGGAAATAACGGAGGAGACGCACTTGCCGTTGCCCGCATGCTGTTCCTGAAAAATTATCAGGTGGAAGTTTTCCTGTTCAATGTTACGGGACAACTCTCCGAAGAATGCCTGACCAACATACGACGTCTGAAAGAATCCGGATTCCCCAACTATACGGAAGTAAGTTCACAATTCCAGGCTCCCAAGCTTACGGAACATGATATCGTGGTAGACGGTCTGTTCGGCTCCGGCCTGAACCGTCCCCTGAACGGAGGCTTTGCCGCTGTCGTCAAGTTCATCAATGCCAGCCCGGCTACCGTGGTTTCCATTGATGTTCCTTCCGGACTGATGGGAGAAGACAATTCATACAATGTCCGTCAGAACATCATCCAGGCCGATCTGACACTGAGCATCCAAATGCCCAAACTCTCTTTCCTCTTTCCCGAGAACGAAGAGTTCACCAGCCATTGGGAACTGCTGGACATCGGTATCAGCCGCGAATACATTGCACAGGCCGAAACCCGTTACTTCATCACTGAAGAACAGGAAATGCGCCAGCTGATCCGTCCCCGCCGGACATTTGCCCATAAAGGGAATTTCGGTCACGGACTGCTGATCGCCGGATCATACGGCATGGGAGGTGCAGCCGTACTTGCTGCACGGGCCTGCATGCGTTCCGGAATCGGACTGCTGACCGTACACTCTCCGATCTGCAATCACCAGCTGCTGCAGACAATCGTGCCCGAAGCCATGGTGCAGGACGACGTGCATGAACGTTTCTTTGCAGAACCTACCGATCTGGACAATTACCAGGCCATGGCAATCGGCCCGGGATTAAGCCAGGAAGAAATCACCGCACAGGCTGCACTCGACCAGGTAAGCAACTGCTTTATTCCTCTGGTGCTGGATGCAGATGCACTTAATATATTCAGTGCCTACCGGAGCTATCTGAACCGGCTTCCCAAGCATTCCATCCTCACTCCGCACGTAAAGGAACTGGAACGGCTGGTCGGACGCTGCAGCAACAGCTTCGAACGCCTTTCAAAAGCTAAGGAACTGGCAGGGGAACTGCAAGTATACATCATCCTGAAAGGTGCTTGGACCACTGTCATCACTCCCGAAGGCAACTGCTACTTCAATCCTACCGGAAACCCGGGTATGGCTACGGGCGGCAGCGGAGACGTATTGACAGGAATCCTTCTTTCCCTGCTGGCACAAGGATATACACAGGAAGAAGCCTGCCGCCTGGGTGTTTATATACACGGACTGGCGGGAGACATTGCCTGCATGCGTATGGGAGAAATCAGCATGACTGCCGGAGACATCGTCAATGCACTTCCGGAAGCCTGGAAAAAATTAACCACATCCAAATAGCACGCCTATGAAAAAAGGAATCATCGCTCTGGGGCTCATGGCGTCCACTTTTGCTGCCGCCCAGGACATTTACAAGCCGGGAAAAGGTGAAGGAATCGTATATTTCCTGCCTAAAACCGCTCTTCAGGTGAATATCATTGCAACCAAAGTAACTCAACAACCGGGAGAATTCTGCCAATATGCCAACCGTTATCTGCGCTTGAACGATGTTTCATCACAGCCCAGCGTTCATTGGGAAATCAAGCAGATTGATGTCCGTTCCATCGGTGTGCCCGACTCCACCAAAGCTTACATCATGAAGCTAAAGGATAAGAACGTGGCTTCGAATGTGGAACTGACCGAAAACGGTATCGTCAAAGCCATCAACACCACGGCTCCCAAAGAAGAAAATGAAGGCTATCAGCTGGAGAAACCTGCCGCACATGAAAATGCACGGAAATACATGACGGAAGAGATCCTCATGGCCGGTTCTACCGCCAAGATGGCTGAACTTACGGCCAAGGAAATCTATAATATCCGGGAAAGCAAGAATCTGATTACCCGCGGACAGGCCGACAACATGCCTAAAGACGGGGCAGCCATGAAACTGATGATGAGCAACCTGGACAAACAGGAAAAAGCGTTGATGGAAATGTTTACCGGAACATCCGACCGGGAAGACAAAGTCTTCAGTTTCCTGGTGACACCGGAAGAAAATCTGCGTGACCAGATTGCAGCCCGCTTCTCACGCCAGCTGGGGGTTCTGTCCACCGATAATCTGGCGGGTGAGCCCGTCTATGTCAGCGTAAGCAACAGCGCTCCCCTGCCGGTTCCGACGGAAGAAGGCAAGAAAAAGAAAGGCAACGGCATTCTCTACAACATCCCCGGAAAGGGAAATGTCACTGTCAGCTACAACGGTAAGGAAGTTTTCAAAGGAGAACTGCCGGTTACCCAGTTCGGATATACAGAAACACTGGTAGACGGACTGTTTGACAAGAAAATCAATACCCGCGTCATCTTCAACCCGAATACAGGAGGAGTTGTCAAGATCGACAAAGATTAATCCTGTTCCTGCGACACCCGTCTGTCACAGGACATTCCAGATAAAATGCCGCAGCATCCGGAGAAAACTCCTGAATGCTGCGGCATTCTTATGACCGGATTACAACCCGGTTATTATTTGCGGATATTAGCCTCTTCCAGCTTGTAACCATATTTGCGGTCAGCTGCCTTCAGCATAAAGGCAACAATCAGTGAGAGGATCGCAATACCTGTAAAGATACACATCGGAAGCGTATAGTCATAAAGTTTTGCACCGCTGTCCGTCGTGCCGACCACACAGAATCCGTCGAGTACCGCACCGATCAGTGTCGGAATTCCCCAAAGACCGATATTCTGAATGAAGAAGATCAAGGCGTAGGCTGTACCCAGCTGGTTGACCGGGAAAATCTTGGCAACGGAAGGCCACATAGCCGAAGGAACCAATGAGAACGCAATACCCAGTACGATCATCAGTACGATAGCCACCCACGAAGCCGTAATGAAAGGCAGTGCGTAGACACAGTGTACGCCGATCAGCATGGCTGCACCCAGCATCATAATGGAAGCTGCCTTACCGCGTTTGTCCACCATTCCGCCAAATACCGGAGTCAGGAACAAGGCTCCCAATGCCGGAAGGCCGGCGATGGTTCCTGCCAGGTTTTCATCAATCTGATATTTGGTGATCATCAGTTCAGAAGCAAACTTCTGGAAAGGGAACACACAGGAATAGAACAATACGCAAAGCACGGCAATCAGCCAGAAGCCCGGATTGCAGACAATATGCTTCACATCCTTAAAGGAGAATTTGTCCTCAGGTGAAGCATCAACTGCTGTTTCCAGCTGGCGGTCAAGCTTCTTGTCGAGCACAGAGAAAGCGAAGAAAGCAACCAGTCCGCCTACCAGACAGACAAGACCGATCAGAATCGGAGTCGTGATCTCATAAGCACGAGCAACCGGAATCGCCACAGCATAGGCAGCCTGAGAACCGACACGTGCCAAAGCAACCTGCACGCCCATTGCCGTTGCCATCTCCTTGCCCTGGAACCACTTCGCAATAATCTTGGTAACCGTAATACCCGCTACCTCGGCACCCACACCGAACAAAGAATAACCGGCAGAAGCCACCAGCACATTCCATTTATATCCCATCACAATCTGAGTGGCATCCGTCATCTGTGTCATGGCATAATACTCGATAGCCGTACCCACCACCATCAGAATCGTAGCCAGTTTACCTGTAAACCGGATACCGAAACGGTCAAGAATCAGTCCGCCCCAGATCAGCATCAGCAGGAATACGTTCAAAAAGCTGTAAGCGCCCGTAAACAAACCGAACTCACTGCTGTTCCATCCCAGCGTACTTTCAAGCATTGTTTTCAGCGGAGCCGCCACATCGTTTACATAATATGCAGCCATCATGGTAAAGGCCACAATAGCCAAAGCCCCCCAACGCATCCCCCAGGAGTCATTCAGTTTTTTCTGATTTTGATCTTTCATCTTTTCTTATTCTTATTTGTATGTTATTATTAATACTTGTAAAAAACTCGACAAAGATACATTTTTTTCCCGTCTTTTTCTTTCATCATCTAAAATAAGTTCTAACTTTGTAACAGTTTGTCATCAAGACAGACAAAATAATCACTAAATTAGAAGAACCCAAAACTGTACGCTTATGAAAAAAACAAAAATGATGGCTGTCTGCGCAATACTGAGCGGAAGCCTCCTGTTTTCTTCCTGCATCGGTTCATTCGGACTATGGAATAACCTGAAAAGCTGGAACCAGGGTATTGGAAATAAATTTGTCAATGAAATCGTCTTTCTGGCATTCCATATCGTTCCCGTATATGAAGTTGCATATCTGGCAGACATCCTGGTACTGAACTCCATCGAATTCTGGTCAGGTTCCAATCCTGTTGCCGAAGTAGGAACCATCAAAACCGTAAAGGGCGAAAACGGTGAATACCTGGTACGTACCAACGAAAACGGCTACACCATTACCAAGAAAGGAGAAGAAGGTAAGGCTGTTGACCTGGTATACAACGAAGAAAACCGCACATGGAGTGCCGTAGCCGAAGGAGAAAGCTACGAACTGATTACCATGAACGAAGACGGAACAATCACGCTGAAACAGCAGGACGGTACCCCGATGACCGTTACTCCGGACATGCAGGGACTTGCAACAGCCCGCGCTCATAACAGCCAGTCTGTATTCTTCGCAGAAAAATAAGCCGTCAGGCAAACCTTTAAAAGCCGGAAAATTCAGCCTTCCGGCTTTTTAAAAAACGTTTCGACGTTTATGATAAAACGCTTCGGCGTATACACATAAACGCCGAAGCGTTTTTTTATTGGTCCGGGCACGCCTGGAGCATGCCGTACAGGCATCCGGAGACCGCTCTGAAAGTATGCAGACGATGGCCCCGAATCGTGCGGTCGTTGCGGCCTGATCGTGCGGTCGTTGTGGCCTGATCGTGCGGTCGATTTTTTTGCATTGACCTGTCAATGCGAAGGTATCGTGCGGTCGTTAAATATCCGGCGATAAAATTTTCTTCCTATAATAAATTTTCTACTTTTGTGGCGTATATCTTGAAATGGGGTTGTATATAGTGTAATAAACCGAATAATACGTATGAAAAAAGAAGTAAAGAGTCAACGTTTGCAATCGTTGGATGCCTTGCGGGGATTTGACATGTTTTTTATTATGGGCGGAGGAGCTCTGTTTGCCGGATTGGCAACCTGCTGTCCGATTCCGTTTTTTCAGGCAATAGCCAGGCAGATGGAGCATGTGCCCTGGCATGGGGTTGCTTTTGAGGATATGATTTTTCCTCTATTCCTTTTTATTGCAGGTATTTCCTTTCCTTATTCTTTGGAAAAACAGAAAGCGTGTGGGATGAGTTCGGCAGCCATCTACCGTAAGGTGATCCGCCGGGGACTGGTTCTGGTACTGCTGGGTTGTATTTACAACGGACTGCTGGATTTTGATTTTGCTCATTTGCGTTATGCCAGTGTTCTGGGACGTATCGGCCTGTCCTGGATGTTTGCAGCCTTGCTTTTTCTGAATGTGCGGACACGTGTCCGTATGGGAGTTGTAGCCTTGCTTTTTATCGGTTACTGGGCGCTGCTGGCCTGTTTCCCGGCGCCGGATGGCAATGGAGATCCTTTTTCCATGGAAGGGAGTCTGGTAGGTTATGTAGACCGGATGTTTTTGCCGGGACAGTTGTATTTGGGAATTCATGATCCGGAAGGGCTTTTAGGTATTATTCCTGCTGTCGGAACAGCCTCTTTGGGTATGCTGACGGGGGAATGGATCAAGCGGGAAGGACTGCCTGAACTGCGGAAGGTCGTTCTGCTGGCCTGTGCCGGAATGGTACTGGTCGTTGTCGGATGGATATGGGATCTGGTTTTCCCGATCAATAAAAACTTGTGGACAAGTTCGTTTGCCTGCCTGGTAGGTGGTATATCCATGCTGCTGTTTGCCTTGTTCTATTACCTGATTGATGTACGGCACTGTCATCGGTGGACTTTGTTTTTCCGGGTCATCGGGATGAACTCCATTACGATCTATCTGGCTCAGCGCTTCATTGATTTTGACTATACGGGCCGGTCTCTTTTCGGCGGACTGGCATCACTTTTCCCGGAATCATTCCAGCCGCTGATACTGGCACTGGCCTATATTGCCGTTTGCTGGGGATTCCTGTACCTGCTTTATCGTCAAAGGATATTCCTGAAGGTGTAAATCATGTAATAAAACATATAGAGAGATTGTAAAATTTAGAAAGCGTAGCGAACCGATGGGAAACAGAGTTTGTTACGCTATATTTTTTCTCTCCGTAAAAGCCCAGTGGTAACTTGTCTTTGATGTACTTTGTTACTGTTGACGGCGAGGTTAAGGAGTTCGGCTGCAAGATGGAAGCTTGGGGACGAGGTATAGGGCTTATTATGGAAAGTTGTAGAGAGCAAGGACTTCCTGCACCGGAAATCAAAGTTGTTCCGCCATTCGTGAATCTCACAATATGGTTTAAACACTCACTGGCTGGTGAAGTGAAAAACATCTACACCCCAAGTGAAAGATTCATACACTCCAAGTCACACCCCAAGTGATGATGATTTCACCTCAAGTCATGATGAAATACAGAATAAGTCGGATATCATGACACCCCAAGATAAGGTGTTTGAATTTTGTAAATCACCGAAAAGTATAGTTGAAATAGCTGAAATGCTTGGAGTGAACGATAGAAGATGGGTACGCAAGAAATATATAGCTCCGTTTATCGGTATAAAACTTCAAATGACTATTCCAGATAAACCGAATAGTCAGAATCAGAAATACGTCAGTATTGAGAAATGATATCGAAAGTAGCCAATCTTTTTGTCCTGTCAAGTATTTTGGTTACTTTTGCCCAAGAGTTATTTGATAGCAAAGTTTCGTAAAACGACTTAAATATCTCGTAAAAAGTTGACTTTTCAAATGGTTATGTTAAACCGTTAAAAATCTAAATAAAAGACTATGAATTTAAGAAATAAAATGCTTTGGGCTGGATGTCTGGGTTGGAAAGCCGGAAAAACGGCTGATAAAACTGCAAATGCCAACTGATAAATATATTTTTAATCTGTATAAAACCTTGTTTAACGTATGAAGTATTTATTGATTATCTGGGCTTGCCTGTGTACTTTGTTCAATCTGCAGGCCGCAGAATACAGTGTGGTTCCCAAACCTTTGTCGGTGAAGGAAACGGGTAAACCGGCTTTTGTGTTTACTCCCCGGACAGTTGTCTATGTCACTCCGGCTTCCAGACAGATCGGAGAATTGTGGATTCAGTCTGTCAGCCGTTCGCTTCCCTTTCAGTTGCAGCTGAAGGAGGTGTCCAGTGTAAAAGGGAAGAATGGCATCGTGTTTGATCTGTCGAAGAAAAACCGTTCGTCGGAGGCATATACGCTGGATGTCAGTGATAAAAGAATTGTTGTCAGGTCGGAAGGTCTGGCAGGACTCTTCTACGGAGCGCAGACACTGACACAGCTGATGCCTCCCGAAGTGGTAGGAAAAGAAAAACTGGAAGGTGACATTACCGTGCCGTCGCTTCAGATCAATGACAAGCCTCGCTTCCAGTGGAGAGGATATATGAAGGATGTCAGCCGTACATTCTATTCGGTTGATGTGCTGAAGAAGTATATTGACATCATGTCTCTTTACAAGATGAATACCTTGCATCTTCATCTGACGGACGACCAGGGATGGCGGGTGGAAATAAAGAAATATCCGCGGCTTACTTCCGAGAAGGCTACACACTATCCCGTGCAGTTTGGTCAGCCGGAAGGAAGAAGCGGATTCTATACGCAGGAAGAACTGAAGGATCTGGTGGCTTATGCTGCTGCCCGCCATGTGCAGATTGTTCCGGAAATAGACGTGCCGGGACATTGCTGGCCTGTGCTTATTAATTATCCGGAACTGGCTGTCAATGATTCGTTCTATCCGGATTATGTGATGCCGTTCTGCGAGACTTACCATGTGTGGGGACATCAGTTTACTCCCAACACGCTGGATCCGTCGAATGAGAAGGTATATCAGTTCCTTGATGATGTGTTTACTGAAATTGCAGCCATATTTCCTTCTGAATACATTCACTTCGGAGGAGATGAAGTCCGTCATATCCTGTGGGAAAAGAATGAGCATATTCAGAACTTCATGAAGGAAAAAGGAATGAAGAATGTCATGGAACTTCAGAGTTATTTCGTGACGAGAGTTTCGGCCATCATTGCCGGCAAAGGCAAGAAGCCGATCGGATGGAATGATATTCTGGCTGATGCCGGCAATCTGCCTGAAAATGCTCACATCATGTCATGGCTTGGCAGTTCTGCGGTAAAGGATGCGGCAAAGTATGGTTTCCCGACGATTGCCACTCCTGCCAGTCATCTGTATTTTGACATCCGTCAGGGTACACCGGATGACGGCTTGCTGTCGGACCTGGCTTATCCTTATGCCATCACGTTGAGTGATGTCTATGGATACGATCCGGCTGAAGGTCTGACTTCCCGGGAACTGGACTGTCTGCTGGGAGTGCAGGCGAATATGTGGCCGGCTGTGCCGCAGGAGGTGAAAGACATTAATCTGCAGAACTTTCCGCGACTGCTGGGACTGGCTGAAATTGCCTGGGCAGACGGCAAGAAGGACTTTGCTGATTTTGAGAACCGCATGAATACGCAGTATAAGAGACTGGATGCCCTGAAAGTTGACTATTACCGTCCTGACTGTCATGTCATCGCAACCTGGTCACCGGAAAAGGTTTCTTTCATTGACTATACGACATGGGAATTTGATGTCACTGATAAGGTGTATGACAACGGCCGTGCGATGGCGGGGCTTTTCTATACCAAGGGGAATGACCGCCTGAACATCAAGAGTATGCAGCTGCTGGAAAACGGCAAGGTCATAGCTGAAGATCTGCACCGGGGATTTGCTGATGAAACCCGTACCACCGGAAAAAGAAAGAATTATCTGTATTATCTGGATGTGAAGAACTACCGGAAAGATGCGAAATATACACTGAGAATGGAAGTTTCCGGTTACCGGGGTACGGACTCTTATGGAAATGTGATCTTTAGCCTTTCTCCTTATGTGCCTTTCCAGAGTGTGGAATCGGATAAGACAGGCAGGAAGTAACTTGATGACATTGCGTCTGCCTTTCGGTGGAAGGTGTTTTCATACATTTATATTTTTCCGGAGCCTGCAAGGGCAGCTGGGGCATAATGAGTCAGATACAGAAACATCGGCCGGCTTATGTCGTGTCTGTCGATAAAGGTGACAGCTGAGTTTGCAATTGTATGTGGGTTAAATCATTGCGTGAATAAGAAAAATCTTTTCATTGGAGAGGATGATTGCAAAAATGAAAGATTTATTGGAGTGAAACAAAGAAAAGTGACTTTAAAAATCACTAAATGAGAACATACGGACAGGCTTTTCCTTTGGACTTCTCCCTGGGGTGATTAACTTTGTGAGTATAAACACTTAAATTTGTGATACAAATATGGAGAAGCATGTATTATGGAGCGCATTGGCATCTGCGCTGGTTCTGGCATCCTGCAATGCGGGGAAAGGAACTGTAACGGAGAATGAACTGAAAGGTAACTGGGTGGAAGTGATGCCTGCCAATCAGCAGATAGTACAGGGAGTAACCCTGGAAGAAGGAGGCAAGGCAACTTCCATCGGAATGGCAACCTTGAAATATGAACGCTGGAAACTGACTGACGGTGCCCGGCTGATACTGGAAGGAAAAAGTATCGGTAACGGACAGACGATTGATTTTGCCGACACACTGGATGTTGTTTCCCTCAGTGGAGATACTCTGACGTTGGGAAAGGGTGAGATGTACCGCATCCAATATGTACGTCAGCAGGAAGGTGAAGGTCTGATCGGGGGCAGCGATACGGCCATGGGATATACCTGGTCAAAAATGCTTCAGAAGAAAATACGTGTATTCGAAGAGGGTAGCCGTGTACATTCTGTGGCTGATCCGAATTCGTCTGTTGCCGGCTATCTGGTTTTTGCATCCGATTCTTCGCAGGTAGAGTTCTTCTATCCGGAAACGGATGTGGTGCTTGACCGCAGAACACGTCCGGACGGTACACCTGTATGGAATGTGGAGGAGGATGATACGTATCTGGTGGAAAAGGCTGAGTCAGAATGGCTGGTCTCCAGACGGGGGCAATTGCTGTATGCCACCAGTGGAGTGGAAGATCTGGTGAAAGTTGCCTTTGTGGCCGATGGCGGTGAGGAAATTGAGATTCTTTTCTTCGGAAAGGCCGGAGTGGCTCAGATGAACCGGAATGGAGTCTACAGTCTGTTGCGTCAGTATCGTACGGCTTCCGGCTATGGTTATAAGAATCCGGTATTCGATCTTCGTGGAAAAGGACAGGAAGCTGTGCTGACTACTTTGTCAGACGGAAGCCGTCTTGCTCTGAAAGAAAAAAATAAATAATTATGAAATATCTGGCTTTATTTTTGGCAGCCGGTCTGTGTGCCTGTAGTGGAAACGGGAAGACCGGAAAAACAGAAGAGACCATGCAGCAGACGACAGCTGATGTTCCTTCTAGAAAAGCGTATGAAGGATTTGAATGGGAACGTGTGACAGGAGCTGGTCTGAGTTTCTGGGCACAGCATAATCCGGATATCAGGGTGATGGCAGATCCTTCCTTGCCGGGCGCCGTAGTTGTCCGGAACGGAGATACAGCTCCCAGGAAAGTCATTCAGGTCTTTGAACTGAAAAACCGTTCCATCGAGGATGTACTTCCTCTTCTGCAGAAAGAGGAAGGATGGGATGCAAGTCAGTCCTGTCAGTTCAAGGAAGTAAAATCCGGACGTGAAGGAGTGAAGCGTTATCAGCTGGTTCCTGCCGGTTCATACGCAGCTGAAGTAGACAAGCAGATGAAGGAAGAGCCTGTGCCCTCCACTTGCAGCGGATGGGGTGTCGGAAATAGTGGCATGCGCTATTTTGAGGTGCAGGATTCTCATCCCGACCGGGCTGTTTTCGTTGAGATTGGTCAGGATGCTCCTTTGTTTGATGAAAGCAGTATCTGTCTGACCGCAATGGACGCTGTATCCGACTCCACACAGGTGTTGTATAATCTGTCGGGAGAAATACGTATCGGTCATGAAGTACGTTCGTTTCGTCCGGAAAACAGTGATAAGGAGTACTGGCTGGTGGACAAGACAGGGACTCTGACAGAAATTTATGACCGGAAGACAGGCGGACAGAAGAATGGCAAACCTCTCCAAATGATGTTGAAACTGGAATATAACGGCAAGTGGGATGACGGATTTGCTGCGGACTATGACGGAGTTTATTTCGTTCGGGAAGTGCTGGACGGACAGAAAAATCCTGAAGGTCTGAAAAAAGATTGAAGCTCAGAATGTGCTTGAAACGAAGAGTGGATTTACCAGGCCGCAGGAGCGGGAAAAAGAGAGGTTGGAGTACAGGTATAAAAAAAGGAGTACCGCTGTACTCCAACCTTTTTATTAACCTTAAATCTAATACTATGAAAACACGATGCAAAGGTACGGGTTTTCCGGTTAATTGCAAATCTTTTCAGAAGAAAAATATGTTTAATAACATCTTTTAAATCCTTGAAAGTCTTTTAAAGTTTTCTCAGTTCCTGATACAGGCGTTGTACGGGAAGTCCCATGACGTTATAGTATGAACCTTGAAGTCCGGTTACTCCGATAAAGCCGATCCATTCCTGGATACCGTAGGAGCCGGCTTTGTCCATGGGGTGGTATTTTTCCACATAATAGCTGATTTCTTCTTCGCTCAGGGTATCGAATGTCACTTCGGTGGTAACGGCAAAGCTGCGCTGTTGGCTTGCGGTCAGGATGCAGACACCGGTAATTACCTGATGAGTACGTCCGGAAAGCAAAGTGAGCATCCGGCGGGCATCTGCTGCATCGTGTGGTTTGCCCAGTACCAGTCCGTCCAGATAAACAATGGTATCGGCTGTAATGATGAGTTCGTCCGGTTGCAGGGTAGTGCGGTAAGCATCTGCCTTCTTGCTTGCGATGTAGAGAGAAATTTCCTCGCCCTTGAGTGTGTCGGGGTAACTTTCGTCGATACCGGGCAGCACTTTGGTTTCAAATTCGATGCCCAGTCCGGCAAGCAGTTCCCGGCGTCTCGGAGAGTTGCTTGCCAGTTTGATATGATATTTCTTCAGATTGTCCAGCATAATTTTTAGTTTTGAGGGTTGAGATTTCTGTTTCTGGCTTTATTACCAGCCGAAAGCCTGTTCGTGTGACATCCATTTTCCCTGGGCCTTGAGCACCTGTTCGATGACATCGCGTCCGCAGCCATGACCTCCGTTACGGTGAGAGATGTATTTGCAGACGGCCTTGATTTCGGGAGCAGCGTCTGCCGGACAGCAGGGAAGTCCCACCAGGCGCAACACTTCATAATCGGGGATATCATCGCCCATGTAAAGCACCTCTTCGGGTTTCAGGTCGTATTTCTGCATCAGTTCGTGGTATTCTTTGGTCTTGACGGCAGCTCCCAGACAGATATCCTGTACGCCCAGTCCTTTGTAACGTTCGCGTACGGCTTCTGTTTTTCCACCGGTGATGATGGCTACATGCAGACCGCATTTCACGGCCAGTTGCAGGGCATATCCGTCTTTGATGTTGACGGTACGCATGGGCTCTCCGTTGGGATGAAGCAGGATGGTTTCGGCGCTCAGCACTCCGTCTACGTCGAAGAAGAGTGCCTTGATTCGGGTTAAATCGTAGTCTATCATAAATTACAGATTGATGTTACGGGTTTGACTTTTTTGTTTTTTCGGCATAAGCCCGGATGTTCCGGCTGATGTTCCGGTAGATTTCGGCCAGTTCCGGTTCACTTTCCAGCATGTGCAGATGATCTTCCATGATGTTGCAGTCGTTCCGTCGGGCCGGACCGGTCTGTGCTTCTTCGGGCGTCAGGTAGTGTATTTTCCGGGTTGTTTCCTCGATGAGTGGAAGCATGGATTCAAACGGAAGCCCGTGTTCGCTGAGCAGGTGATGACACACTGCATACATGTGGTTGGCAAAATTGCAGGCGAATACGGCTGAAATGTGGAGATATTTGCGCTGCTCGGAAGAAGCTTCATATACCTTTTCACTGAGGCGCTGTGCCAGCTGCATCAGCAGACGGGTATCTTCTTCTGAGTTGGCCTCGATGAAGAACGGGGTAGTCGTGAAATCTACATCCCGCTGTTTGCTGAAGGTTTGCATGGGATAGATCACCCCGTGTCGCCGGGCCAGTCCGTTCCAGATACTCATGGGAACGCTTCCGGCCGTATGCACAAAGAGAGCATCCGGATTGCGTCGTGTCAGTGCAGGAAGTACTTCGTTCAGAGCCGAGTCCTTGATGGAAACGATGTAGAGATCGCTTCCTGCATCAATCTCGTCCAGACGGGTGGTGAAGGCAGCATGGAGCCGTCCGGCCAGTTCACGAGCCGATTCTTCCGTGCGGCTGAATACCTGCCGGATGCAGCAGTGGTGTTGCGACAGGGCTTGTGACAGGTGGGTAGCCACGTTGCCTGCCCCGATGAATGTCAGGTTATACAGATGTGTTTCGTCCATAATCAGCGTGAAGATATAAAATAAAGAATCACTCCCACAAGCAGCAGGGCCAGCGGAAGCAGGTAGGCAGACATTTGTCCCAGCAGGGCAATGACCTGTCCGATGTTCTGGATGAGCCAGATTCCGGCCAGAATGATTCCCACCGACTTGTCGCTCTTGAACCAGAGGAAGATGACGGCGGCATACAGCAGCATGGTGTCTTTCTGCATTACCCAGGGCAGTCCGTGGCTACTGAAGCCGATCCATTTGTCAAGCAGATAAAGGATGCCCATCAGTACCAGGAATACCCCAGTGGCCTGATAGGTGTCTTTGTGGTTGGATGCCGACATGGTTATTTCCCTCCATATTTGTTAAGGTGTATCTTTTCCCATTGCAGGTGGCTTTCATCAAACGGTTTCCGTTCCATTCCTTTGTGACCGATGGCAATGATGGAAAGAGCCTGTAGCTGGAGAGGCAGGTCGAGTACCTCATGCACATATTCGTTGGCGGGCACGCCGTCTGCTGTAAACCGTTCACGCAGTTGAACCCAGCAGCTTCCCAGTCCCAGATCTTCGGCCTGCAGCTGGATCAGGATGGAGGCCACGGAGGCATCTTCGATCCAGACATCGCTTACCATCGGATCGGCAGTAACAACGATGGCCAGGGCTGCATCGCTCACGAAGGTTGCTCCCGATTCCTTGCAGTGCGAAAGTTTTTCCAGAGTTTCCTTGTCATCCACCACGATGAACTGCCAGCAGTTGCTTCTTTTCGATGAAGGAGCCATCAGTCCTGCCTTCAGCAGACTTACCACCTGTTCCTGGGTCAGTTCCTCTTCCGTGAATTTTCGGGTACTCCGCCGCTTTTTGATCAGATCGCTGAAATTTTCCATAAATAATTGTTTTTGATGTGACAAATATAGCCTTTCTTATGCAAATGCTCAAAAAAAATCCTAAATTTGCATACATGGCGCTCCGATTGTCTACATATTATCATTCGGAAGATATTCCTGCCTTGCCGGGCGACAACCTCTTCCATTCTACCGAACTGTTCCGGGTGCTGGAGCAGACTCCCGGCTATACGCCCGTCATGCTTGTAGCCTTTGAAGGAGAAAGTCCCGTGGGTAAGCTCCTGTCGATCACTCGCCGTCAGTTTTCCCTGTGGGGAGGATGGTCGAAAACCTTTGTATACGGAGTAGGGGATTATTTCGGAGGCAGCATGAAGCGGGAAGAAGTGTTCCGGGAAATGCTGGCCTATCTGACCTTGCGTCACGAAGAGGATTCTTTTCTCATAGAGTTCCGGAACCTGGAGGAACCGCTGTTCGGTTACCGTTACTTCCGGGCTAACGGCTATTTCCCGGTCAAGTGGTTGCGGGTGCGCAACTCCATTCATCAGGAACTCATAGACAAGTGGATGAGTGCTTCCCGGAAACGGCAGATCCACAATGGACTGAAGCATGGAGCCGTTATGGAAGTAGCCCGGAGCGAGGAAGATGTGTGTGCCCTGTTTACCATGCTTCGCCAGTATTACCTGCCCAAGGTTCATCGTTATTTTCCGGATATCCGTTTCTTTCTGTCCCTGATCTCGGAACCTTCCCGACGGGAGCTCGGCAAAATTTTCGTAGTCAAATATAAAGGTAAGGTGATCGGAGGATCGGTCTGTCTGTTTTCAGGTGACTGTGCATACTTGCTTTTCTCCGGAGGAATGCGCAAGAGTTATGCCTGGCTCTATCCGGGTGTACTGGCCGTGTGGAATGCCATGCTTTATGCACGTGAGCAAGGATATGCCCATTTTGAATTCATTGATGCCGGATTGCCGTTCCGCCGCTACGGTTTCCGCGATTTTATTCTTCGTTTTGGTGGCAAACAGCTCAGCAGCCGGAGATGGTTCCGGGTGAGATGGGAATGGCTGAATCGCCTGCTGATTAAAATTTATGTGTGAGAAGAGCTGAGGAAAAAGGATTTTTTAAAGCAGATTCTAATAATATTTATCCGAAAAAGTTTCGTGTTTTAGCACAAAATTGTTTTCTTTGTGCAGTTGATGCAAATTGACTTTGATTTAATACCTTTAAAAAAACGCAATTATGAAAATTTCTCACATTGAACATCTGGGCATTGCCGTAAAAAGCATTGAAGAGGCCCTTCCTTATTATGAGAATGTACTCGGTTTGAAATGTTATAATATCGAAACCGTTGAAGATCAGAAAGTAAAGACTGCCTTTCTGAAATGTGGAGACACTAAGATCGAGCTGCTGGAACCGACCGGTCCGGACAGTACCATCGCTAAGTTTATTGAAAACAGGGGCATGGGGGTACACCATGTAGCTTTTGCCGTTGAAGACGGTGTGGCTCAGGCTCTGGCCCAGGCTGAGGGTGAAGGCATCCGTCTGATTGACAAGGCACCACGCAAGGGCGCAGAAGGTCTGAATATTGCTTTCCTGCATCCGAAGTCAACGATGGGAGTACTGACCGAACTTTGTGAAAAATAATGAAGAGTTTGAATATGATACGCAGAGACACGAAACAACGGGATTCGCAGTGATCCGTTCCCCGTTGTTTTGTGTCTCTGTATTTACATTAATTATCTAATACCTGATACCATGAGCAATCAACTTGAAAAAGTAAAGGAGCTTATTGAACTGCGCGCACAGGCACGTCTGGGCGGCGGGGAAAAAGCGATTGAGAAACAACACGCAAAAGGAAAGTACACTGCCCGCGAACGTATCGCGATGTTGCTGGATGAAGGCAGCTTCGAAGAAATGGATATGTTTGTCAAGCATCGTTGCACGAATTTCGGTATGGACAAGAAGCATTACCTGGGTGACGGTGTTGTAACCGGTTACGGTACGATTGAAGGGCGTCTGGTATATGTATTCGCACAGGATTTCACGGTTTCTGCCGGTTCTCTTTCCGAGACCATGTCACTCAAGATCTGTAAGGTGATGGATATGGCCATGAAGATGGGAGCTCCCTGCATCGGACTGAACGACTCTGGTGGTGCACGTATTCAGGAGGGTATCAATGCCCTGGCTGGTTATGCAGAGATCTTCCAACGCAACATCCTGGCTTCGGGAGTAATCCCGCAGATCTCCGGTATTTTCGGACCGTGTGCAGGAGGTGCCGTTTATTCTCCGGCTCTGACAGACTTTACCCTGATGATGGAAGGTACTTCCTATATGTTCCTGACCGGACCGAAGGTGGTGAAGACCGTAACGGGTGAAGACGTTTCACAGGAAGATCTGGGAGGTGCCAGCGTGCATTCTACCCGTTCGGGTGTGACTCACTTCACTGCTTCTACGGAAGAAGAAGGTCTGGCTCTGATCCGTAAACTGTTGAGCTATATTCCTCAGAATAATCTGGAAGAACCGCCTTATGTGGACTGTACTGATCCAATTGACCGTCTGGAGGATTCTCTGAATGAAATTATTCCGGACAGCCCCAACAAGGCATACGACATGTATGAGGTGATCGGTGCGATTGTTGATAACGGTGAGTTCCTGGAAGTACAGCGTGATTTTGCCAAGAATATCATCATCGGCTTCGCCCGTTTCAACGGACAGTCAGTAGGTATCGTGGCCAACCAGCCTAAGTTCCTGGCCGGTGTGCTCGACTGCAACGCTTCCCGTAAGGGGGCACGCTTTGTCCGTTTCTGCGATGCCTTCAACATTCCTATCGTTTCGCTGGTAGATGTGCCGGGATTCCTGCCGGGAACAGGACAGGAATACAACGCCGTTATCCTGCATGGTGCAAAATTGCTGTACGCTTACGGAGAGGCTACTGTGCCTAAGGTGACTATTACCTTGCGTAAGTCTTATGGAGGTTCTCACATTGTGATGAGCTGTAAGCAGTTGCGTGGCGATATGAACTATGCATGGCCGACAGCCGAAATTGCCGTAATGGGTGGTGCCGGTGCTGTTGAGGTACTCTATGCCAAGGAAGCCAAGGAAGCTCCCGATCCGAAAGCCTTCATGGCTGAAAAGGAAGCAGAATATACCAAGCTGTTTGCCAACCCTTACAACGCTGCGAAGTATGGCTATATCGACGATGTAATCGAACCGCGTAATACACGTTTCCGCATCATCCGCGCCTTGCAGCAGTTGCAGACCAAGAAACTGTCCAACCCGGCTAAGAAGCATGGCAATATTCCTTTGTAACCCTTAAAATGCATGATTATGAACAGATATAGAACCGGAATATTTCTTTCCCTGCTTCTGCTGGTCGGCTTTACTTCCTGTCAGGAAAAGAAGACGAACACCAAGCTGGTGCTGAACGAGGTACTGGTGGACAATGTTTCCAATTTTCAGGATGACTATGGTGTTCACAGTGGATGGATTGAAATATTCAACCAGTCATACAGCAGTGCCGATCTGGCAGGCTGTCTGCTCCGGGTGAGCAGTCAGCCGGGTGATACGGCTACGTATTTCATCCCGAAAGGAGACGTGCTGACTCTTGTCAAGCCGCGTCAGCATACGCTTTTCTGGGCGGACAATGCTCCCCGCAGAGGTACGTTCCATACCAACTTTGAGTTGAGCAAGACGGAGGCCAACTGGATTGGTCTTTACGACTCCGGACGCAAGCTGCTCGATCAGATTGTAGTTCCGGCAGGAGCTTTGCAGGCTGACCAGTCGTATGCCCGGGTGAGCGACGGAGCTGCCCAGTGGGAAGTGAAAGGTGGTCATGAGGACCGCTATGTCACTCCGAGTACGAATAACCAGACCATCGAAAGTAATCCGAAGATGGATAAGTTTGAGCAGCATGACCCGGTGGGTATCGGTATGGCAATCTCGGCCATGAGCGTTGTGTTCCTCGGTCTGATTCTGCTTTATGTTTGCTTCAAGTATGTGGGCAAGCTGGCCATTCGTCTGCGTAAGCGGAATGCCATGCAGGTACACAATATTACCGATAAGCAGGAAGCCAAGGAAAAAGGTCTCGGTGAAGCTCCGGGAGAAGTCATTGCTGCCATCTCCATGGCTTTGCATGAACACCAGGGAGCCGATCATGATGTGGAAGAAACCATTCTGACCATCAGCCGGGTGAAACGAAGCTATTCACCGTGGAGCTCGAAGATTTATACGTTGCGTGAAACTCCCCATAAGAAATAATCCTCTTAAAACAGAAAAGAACCATGAAAGAATACAGATATAAGATCAACGGAAACCTGTACAAGGTAACCGTTGGAGACATTGAAGAAAATCAGGTACAGGTAGAAGTGAACGGTACTCCCTATAAGGTGGAACTGGAGAAGAAAGCCACTCCGAAGATCAAGCCGGTCATGCGTACGGCTTCCACCACTCCGGCTGCTCCTCCTCCCGCTGTTTCCCGTCCGGCCGCACCTTCCAGCAAGGGTAGCATCAAGTCTCCGCTGCCGGGTGTAATTCTGGATGTCAAAGTGAAGGAAGGTGATGCCGTGAAGCGCGGACAGACCCTGATGATCCTGGAAGCCATGAAGATGGAAAACGACATCAAATCCGACCGCGACGGAAAGGTTACCTCTATCAAGGTAAGCAAGGGCGAATCGATTCTTGAAGGTACTGACCTTATAATCATTGAATAATTATGGGAGAGTTTTTTAGTTTCTTACAGAATAACCTGGCCGATTTCTGGACCTATACCGGTTTCCACAATGCCACTACGGGGCACCTTGTGATGATTCTGATCGGTATATTCTTCATTTATCTGGCCGTAGCGAAGGAATTTGAGCCGATGCTGCTGATCCCCATCGGATTCGGTATGCTGATCGGTAATATTCCGTTTAATATGGAAGCCGGACTCAAGGTAGGTATTTATGAGGAAGGCTCAGTGCTTAACATTTTGTATCAGGGTGTGACGTCGGGATGGTATCCGCCGCTCATCTTCCTGGGAATCGGGGCAATGACTGACTTCTCGGCTCTGATTTCCAATCCGAAGCTGATGCTGATCGGTGCGGCTGCCCAGTTTGGTATCTTCGGTGCCTATATGCTGGCGCTTGCTTTCGGATTCGACCCCATGCAGGCTGCTGCCATCGGTATCATCGGTGGTGCCGACGGACCGACTGCCATCTTCCTGTCATCGAAGCTGGCACCGAACCTGATGGGAGCCATTGCCGTATCGGCCTATTCATACATGGCGCTGGTACCAGTCATCCAGCCCCCTATCATGCGTCTGCTCACAACCAAGAAAGAGCGTCTTATCCGCATGAAGGCTCCGCGTGCCGTGTCACATACGGAGAAGGTGATGTTCCCTATCGTAGGTTTGCTGCTTACCTGTTTCCTGGTGCCTTCCGGTTTGCCGCTGCTCGGTATGCTGTTCTTCGGTAATCTGTTGAAGGAAAGTGGTGTGACCCGCCGTCTGGCTGAAACAGCCCGTGGTCCGCTGATTGACACGATCACTATTCTGCTCGGTCTGACCGTAGGAGCTTCCACTCAGGCTTCGGAATTCCTGACCAAGGACTCCATCTTCATCTTCTTCCTCGGTGCGGTATCATTCATCATCGCTACTGCATCCGGTGTGCTTTTCGTGAAAATCTTCAATCTGGTGCTGAAGAAAGAAAATAAGATCAATCCGCTGATCGGTAATGCCGGTGTATCTGCTGTGCCCGACTCAGCCCGTATTTCCCAGGTCGTTGGTCTGGAATACGATCCGAGCAATTATCTGCTGATGCATGCCATGGGGCCGAACGTAGCCGGTGTGATCGGTTCGGCTGTAGCTGCCGGTATCTTGCTGGGCTTCCTGGTATAAGCTGATCCGGTCTGGAATACAGATTTCAGACCTTACAAAAGGGATAAACCGATAAAAGAAATCCTGACTCTTCAGTTGAGGAGTCAGGATTTCTTTTATCGGTTTATTTCAGTTACTGTTGTCTATTTTCTGATTTCCGCCATGTTGGGATATGGTGCAGTTAGTCTTAGTTTTCTCATAGGTTTATAATGAGTTGCAGGATGTTCCAGTTCTACTTCCTATTCATGGTCTGGAAGGAATTGGATGTCATATTCTTTTCCTGCTTCCGTCGTGAACGACAGAATACCGTCCTTTTGAATTGTTTTTATGGCTTCTCCATTCTGTCTGACTTCTGCTGTTGCTACATCCTTTTGCGGAAGAGCAATCCGGCAGGTTTCTCCTCGTTCACTGGTCAGTTTGAGGGATGTTACCTGTTTCCCGTCATATTGGGCAGAAACGACAAATGCTCCTTTGGCTCTCAGACGGGTAAAGGAGGCGGGTTTGTCCGGCCAGCAAGGGAACAGGTGCAGGACACCGTCCACCGATTGCAGCATCATCGAGTTGATCGTCTCCACAATGGTCGTTTTTTCCAGACAATGATGTCCGTCCAGAATCAGGAAGTTGGTTCCGGCACGGTGAATCAGTGTCTTCATCTTGTCTATCAGAATATCAGGATCAAAGCCGATGCGGGTACCCATCACAAAGGCACTCAGTCCCAGTTCATTCATCGTCTCGGTAAATCCTTGCTGGTCGACTGCGTAATAATACAAAGTATTGCGTGCCAGTTGAAGGGCGGTACTGTCTGAATGAAGATTCAGCAGTTCGCATGGGTAAACCGGATGGAGCTGGATGACATGAGCCGGCAAGTCCCATCCTGCCTCATTTTTGGCATAGACGGGCAAACCCTGGTTGGGAGTCTTCGTAGGCATGATGACCTTGTACGAAGGCAGGTGGGTGACGATATCCTTCCACAAAGCCCGACGGTTTTCATCTACTCCCAGTATTTCACTGTAGCGGAGCAACAGCCTGAAGGTCTGTTCTACAAAGGCCAGATCGGAGGGAGGATTCAGATCCCACGAGCCTTCGTGTCCGCCGGTGAGGATGTTATAGCGGTAGGTGCTGTCCAGAGTTTCCTTTTCCAGATAGTCTTCGTAGAAATCACCACACTCCCGGATAAACGGATAAGCCCGCTTGCGCAGGAATTCCCGGTCGCCCGTATATTCGTAATACCAGCTGAACAGGGGAACATTGAACGGAGCATCCATGGTCTGCTGCCAGTATTCTCCATAGAGATAGCCGTTGCCCAAAGCACTGACGGAGAACAGCAGTCCACGGCAGGACTTATCTTTCAGAGACGGATGGACGAGTCCCATTTCCTCGCGTGCCCGTCTCTTTCCTTCGGGGATCAGTTTCTCCAGAAAGTCGTAATACGGCATTGCCAGTTCGGGGCGGTTGGCCGAGAATACGCTGTAGAAGCCGGCCTGGCTGTTGTAGTTCAGATGGATGTCTCCATGATAGTTCATGGAGTCGTTCATGTTCCAGACGCCGTACATGCCTCCACAGACCGGACTGTGCAGGTTACAGGCCGAAGCCATCAGGTAGATGGATGACAGGTACTGGCGGTTCAGCAGGGAATCGTTTGTTTCTACATACGAACGTGTCCACATATCTTTCCACCATTGTTTTTTCTCAATTTTCAGAAGGGCGAGTTGGGGGCCGTTCACTGAAGAAAGCTTGTCGTATGCTTCCGGCAGACGGGCATCATCTTCCAGACTGCCGGATACATAAGTTACAATGCAAACCGGCTGTCCTGCCTTTATCTGAAAAGAGGCGGTGACTTGCGAGGAGGATGTTTTTTCCCAGGAAGCCTCAGTTCCTGTGATGCGGGTTGAGATGCCTGCACGGGCTATCCAGCGTACATCTCCTTCCGTCCGGCTCCGGCGGGATACCTGTCCCACTTTCTCACGGATTCCGGAAGTGGTTTCATAGAGTTTGTTTTCACCGTTGGCATAGGTCATGACTGTGACATCTATGGGATGTTCCGAAGCCGTAGTCAGTTCAGTTACCACGTAGTTTTCGTCCATTGTCATCCACGTTGTCATTTCTACCGGTTCTGCGGTTCCGGTATGCATATAGAGCTCGGCATCAAGTTGTCTCATCTCATAACAGAAGCCCTCGGCGGGTTCTGACTGTACTGAAATGCTGACTCCTCCCACCGGCAGGGCAGCGGGACCCGTTCCTGCCCAGTCCGACCAGTTGTCGGTGATGAAGTCTACTTTTGACAGTTGCAGGGTCTGTCCGTTTTCTGAAGTATAACTGACCAGTCCCACATCTCCGTTTCCCAGGTAGGGGCCTTTGGGTGCATGCTTGCTTGCTGTTTCTGCCTGACTGAACGGACTGTTCCACCGGGCTGTCAGCATCTTTTTTTTGTTCTGAAAAAACAGATCGTCGGGATTGTTTCCCTGACTGAAACATCCCGGGAGAGAAAAAAGAGCTGCTATTCCCAGAATGACAGAATAATGTATGTTGCAAATTTTCATCGTCGAAATTCTTTTTGATTAGTCTTCCAGTTTCCACTCGTCTTTCCACCGGATAATGAAACGTCCGTCTTCAAACTCCAGCGGCAGCCAGATGTAGCGTCCGTCGATGGCATTTTCCGGAGTCCAGCGGTCACCCAGATAGATGAATTGTCCTTCTTTTCCGGCTACGGGCAGGATGTAAGTGCTCTGGGAATGATAGGTGAGGGCTGAATCGGCATCCACACAGGGATTTCCCAGTTCGGTCCATTCACCCAGAATGGAATCTGCTACGGCAGAGCGGGCTGCATTGGGCGACCATCCTGTACATCCCGACATCATCAGGTAGTAGCGTCCTTCGTGTTTGAACATGGCCGGAGCTTCCATAAACCGTCCCTTGAAGCAGCGGATGTAGGTACCGTCGTGATCCGTATAGTCGCTGTTCAGCCGGGCAATCTGCAGGGTACTGTTTTCTTCCGATGCATAGATATGATATGCCGTGCCGTCATCGTCTACAAACAGGTTCATGTCGCGGGCCATCTGTCCTCCTTCCAGATCTCGTTTGATCAGGTTCAGAGAATCCGGGTGAGCTGGCAGGTCTCCTCCGGAATAGTGGGCTTCAGCCTGGACGGGGGCTGTCTTCAGACTTTCCGGTGTACCCTGGGGCCATTTACCGGCATTGATGCGTCCGGCATGCAGGAAACGGTAAGGGCCGGTAACCTTGTCACTGACGGCCACTCCGCTCTGGGCTCCGGTGTAACCGGCTCCTTTGGGTTCGAGGTGAAACCACATGACGTACTTGCCGGTCCGGGCATTATGAATCACCTTGGGGCGTTCCAGGATACATCCTTTTTCGATCGGACTTCCGCTGCCTTCCGGTGCTACGGCCAGAGCGATACCTTCGTCTTTCCAGTTGTAGAGATCGGTTGAGGAGTAGCAATGCACTCCGACATTGGCCACGTTGCCTCCTTCTCCTTCGGTCTTGTGCTCGCCAAACCAGTAGTAGCGTCCGTTGTCGTAAAGGATGCCTCCTCCGTGGGCGTTGATATGTACGTTGTTATTGTCCAGCCAGACCTGTCCGGGTGTGAAGGACTGGTAGCGTTCTTTTGTCTGGCAGGCGAGGAGACCTGCTGCCAGAAGTACTGCAAGAGATATTTGTTTCCACATAATCAGATGATGTTTAGAATGAAGGATGATGTTTGGTTTTATTGCAGCCGGGCATGAATGGTTTCCCCTTCCCGGATGGTATAAGACTTTCCGTCAATGTTTACGCGCAGTTTGCCGTTCCGGATGCGTTCAACCGTAATGTCGAACGTGCTGCCGAAAGCCCGTATGCGGCGGAGGGCAGCCTGATTCCACTCTTGGGGAAGACGGGGCGTCACGTCACAGCTTTTCAGTCCGGTGGGGCGGATGCCGAAGAGCCCTTCCGTAATGATGCGGCCGTAGAGAGCACTTTCGGCGGAAAGATGGCGCTGACCTCCTTCAGGCCATGCTTCGATGGCATAGGGAACATGTTCACCCAGCAGACGGACGGATGAGTAATGCTTCAGGTATTCGGTTGCTTTTTCTGTTTCGCCTACGGCATAGACACCGCGCAGGGCATACAGGGTGGAACGGTCCCAGAAAGTGCTGTCACCGGCCTGGGTAAGCAGACCGTTTTCAGTCCAGAGGCGCGGAGAGAACAGAGCCTGGATGGTTCCTTCTTTCCGTTCGCTGATACCCACGGTCAGCGGAATGCAGATCCAGGAGCGCAGGATATCGTTGCCTTCGTAATAGTGGTAAGTGTCATAGCCTTCCACGGTTCCTCCGAAATATTTTTCAATGGATTTGCGCAAGTCGGCAGCCTGTTGCCGGTAGGTGGCTGCTGTCTTTTTGTCTTTTCCCAGATCCTTTGCCAGAAAGGCAGCAGAAATCAGGGCATCATAGTAGAGTGAAGAGGTACAGAGGTTGGCTTTTCCGGCCGGGAAACGTCCTTCCAGTTCGTCTGCGTCAGAGGTTACGACACCTTCCGGCGTCAGCTTGCGGTGACAGTATTCCAGACACCACTGGATGAGCGGCCAGAGGGTTTCTGCCTGCTGCCGGTCTCCTCCGGCCAGTGCAAATCGGGAGGCTCCGTAGGCAATCATGGCTGCATCTCCGCGGTCGCCTGCCCCGTTCCAGATGTCCAGTCCTTCAGCAATGATAGAACTGGGAATGGGCTTCCACTCATCGTTCATAAAGCGGGCAAAATGTCTGAAAGAATTAAGAGCGGAGGCATTGCCGTAAGCATAGCCTGTGAAAGGGAAATAGGGATTGATGTATTCTGCCTGGTCATTGGCCCAGATGGCGGCATAGTATGATTCGCCTCCAGGTCCGTGCATCGGTCCGCCCTTGGTTTCGTAGATGCTTTCGCAGGCCCGGATCTTGGAGAAGGCAAACATGCGGTTGATGACAGGATCGGGAGTCTCCAGAATCAGATTGTCTGCCAGTTGCTTCAGGAAATCCATCCGTTTGGCCTTTTCTGTTTCCGGTTGCAGCCGGATGGAGGGTTCTCCTTCACGATGGGCGGACAGGGAAGCTGCAAAGTAAAGCGTATCGCCCGGCAGGACTGTGTGCGGGCCGCTTCCGTAGACTGTTCCTTCCATGATATAGGCTCCGGTAACTCCGTTTTCCGGATTGGTTTTCGAACGTGTCTGTTCTTCGGGAATTTCCACCTGCAGGGAGTTTTTACCGGTATTGATCAGGCTATATTTTTCAATGAGAGCGGGCTGGTCGGTAGACGGGAAATATTCGCGGATCAGTTTCCATTGTCCGTAGTAGCCTTTGTCGAACCGGCTTTCCACGGTCAGTATGCCGTTGAGGCTGATGCTTTCCACTTTTTCTTCCGTAAGCGAACGGCTGTTCACGAAGACTGCATCCAGCGGATTCCAGGCAGAACGGCGCATCAGGCTGGCATGGGTATTGTTCGGCACGGTGCGCAGCAGCGGCCATACCATTCCTTTGTTCAAGGTAAAGTTGCCTTCGCGGTCTACACCGTAGCGCAATACGACAGAGACGGATTTACCGCTCATTTCAATGTGGTCGGAATGGGGAAGGTCGTTCCGGATGTTCCAGGTGATACTGCCGTCTTCCTGTGGCGACCAGCGCCGGGTGGACTGGGATGTTGCCGGCAGAGTGACCAGTGACAGTCCCAGAAAGGCATAGATAAGTCTTGCTTTCATGGCTTCTTCAGTATTTACATATAAGGTTCATAAAGTATGGCCCGATACCGTTTAATCGTCTGTATAATTGGGCCTTATTGTCCGCTCGATTCAGCTTCATCGTCTGTATGATCAGGCTTCATTGTCTGCTTGATTCCGGTGAATCTTCCGGTTCTTGAAAAATACGTCGGCCAGTTCCGGTCAGACAGAGGAGACATAAGTGTCTTTGCCTGTAGAACTGACCGACGTTCAGCGTATGAGATTATTTCAGTTTAAACGGTTCTTTTTTCACATAAGCCTTGAAGCCTTTGATGGCTGCCGGATTTCCTTCTTCCGAGCTGGGAAGACAGCGGAAACCGGTGATATTGTGATTGTCTTTCAGGTCGATGATGATGGAATGCGGGAATTTAGCTCCGTAGTCCGTACACCAGGTTGTCGATTCCTGAAGGTCGTAGATCTTGTCGGCCGTGTTGTTTGACCATTGATAGCTTTCGCTGTCTGCATACGTGATGCTCCATTTCTGGCGGGAGATGTCTTTGCCGTTTTCGTCAGTCAGATAAAGTTCGGCGATGGCAGCAAGATCTTTGCCGTCGTGTGCATTGAGGGCTTCCAGGCAGAAGTAGCGTCCCTCTACCGGACGGTTGAACTGTATGGTCTGCCATCCGCCTCCGGGTTTCAGTTCTCCGGTAGCAACGGGTGTTTCTCCCTTCAGGTTGAGGGTTTCACCTTCCTTGCGGTGAGTGACAGGTTCTTCGTTGTGGAGAACGTCCAGAATCGGCTGTTTCAGACCCGCAATTTTGGTTTCCTCCGGACCGAGCAGGTCGAGAACCACGATTTCGTTCTTGCCCTTCTTCAGCCAGCATCCCGGCATGAACAGAGTCTGCTGCGGACCGATCTTCCAGAATCGTCCCATTGCATGACCGTTCACCCATACCATTCCTTTTCCCCAGGTAGACATGTCGAGGAAGGTATCTCCGGTCTTGTCGAGTGTAAAGATTGTGCGATAGTAGGCCGGACCGTCGAACTTGCTTCCCTTGGCAAACTGCTTGTCGGCAGCAAACTTGGCATCGGTGGGGAAGCTGTATACCTGCCATCCGGTGAGGGTCTGTGGTTCGCATCCTTCGTTCAGCAGCTGAACTTTGTCGGTGATACCTTTACGGTCATGGATAGCGCGGTCGAAGTTGACGCGTCCCATGGCTTCTACCAGGATGTCCAGGCGGGTACCGGCTTTCACGTCAGGCAGCGACAGGATGTTTTCACCACGGCGGCGATCCAGGCGTCCCAGCAGCTGGCCGTTCAGATATACCTGTGCCCAGTCGTGTGGTTCATCTACCAGCAGAACGGTTCCTTCCTTGACATCAGCCGGAAGTGTCGTGCGGTAGAGGATGGTACCCCATCCCTGATCGAACTGTTCCATCGGCTGGATGGCTTCCGAAGTATGGGGCTTGGGCAGATTGTCAAACAGGGGAGCTACTTCGTTCAGTTGCATGGCAGGGATTTCAATGACCGGCATCGGTGCAGGTACATCCGGAATCACCTGTCCTGAATCAGCATACTGGACAAGCAGATCACGCAGCTGATAATATTTCGGAGTAGCCCATCCGGCTTCGCTGATAGGTGCGTCGTAGTCATAAGAGCTGCACATGGCCGAATAGGACGGACTGTTGGCTCCTCCCCAGTGGCCGAAGGTTGTTCCTCCGTGAGTCATGTAGAGTGAGAAGGAAATGTTGCGGTCCATCATGTCCTTGATACCTTTGACCATCACGTCAGCCGGGCGGGTTTCGTGCTTGCGTCCCCAGTGGTCAAACCATCCGCTCCAGTATTCGCTGCACATGAGCGGAGTTTCAGGCCGGGCTTCCCGAAGAGCCTTGAATTGCTGGTCGATATCTGCTCCCGTACCGAAGTTGATGGTCCAGAGCAGATCGTCGAGGCCATTGCGCTGGAAGGTAGATGCCCAGTCACACTGGAACAGGGGCACATCGGTGAATCCGGCTCCGCGTACGATGTCACGGATGGAAGCGATGTATTCCTTGTCTTCGGCATAAGCTCCGTATTCGTTTTCCACCTGCACCATGATGATGTTTCCTCCGCGGGGAGCCTGCAGGTCAGCCAGCTGCTTGCCCAGTTCGTTCATGAAGATCTTGGTACGTTCCAGGAAATACGGGTCGCTGGTACGCAGGGCAATATCTTTCTTCTTGAGCAGCCACCAGGGCAGTCCGCCCATTTCCCATTCCGAGCAGACATACGGACCGGGGCGCAGCATGATATACATGCCGTGTTTCTGGGCCAGGCGGCAGAAGCGGGCCACGTCATTCTGTCCTTCGAAGTCGAATTCACCCGGACGCTGTTCATGGATGTTCCAGAAGGCATAGATACAGATGGTGTTCATCCCCAGCGCCTTGCACATCTCGATGCGGTGTTCCCAGTATTCAGTCGGGATACGGGTGTAGTGGATTTCTGCCGCTTTGATCAGGAAAGGTTTTCCGTTGAGCAGGAACTCCTTGTTTCCGATTTCAAAGGTTTGCGGTTCTCCTTTAGGGGAAGTGCAGCCGGTCAGCATGGCAACGGCCAGTGCAGCAGCACTTACAGCACAGGATTTCAATAAATGATTCATAAAATGTTATTAAATTTTGGGGTTAGATTATGTTGTATATTTGATTTCAAATGTATAGTCCTTTCTTGTTCCGGATAGCAATAGATAACCTTCATACAGTCAGCGTTTAAACGCAAGCAAAATTATAAACCAGATATAAATTAAGCAAGTAAAACCAGTTAAAAAATTTTTTGTCAGATTATAGACCGGTTAATAAATTTGTACGTCCTCTTTCCGCTGTTTCCGAAGTTGGATGACTGAATGGATTATCCTGCCGGTAAAAAACGAAATATTCGTTGAATAGTCCATGCTAGGGGTAATTTAATCCATTTTTGTTAAAGCTGTCAACCGCTATCTTCGCCAGTTGTTGAAAACTGTTCCGACGGGGTCGGATGTGATATCTTTGAAAATAGAAAAAACTTAACATATTAAAGTCTTACTTAAATAAAAACATAAACTATGAAACCAGAAAAACATGATTGTTCAAGAAGAGATTTTCTCAAACATAGCCTGTTGGGAGCTGTGGCGCTCGGCGTCGCTTCTTTTCCGGGTGAACCGCTGACAGGAGCAATCCGGAACATAGAGGGCCGTAGAAAGAAAACTGCCCGGCGGGTTGTCCTGCTTTCGCTGGATGGAATCTGTGTAGAAGGATTCCGGAAGGCACGGACTCCTCATCTGGATAATCTGCTTGCACAGGGCGTTCTTTCACTGAAAACACGGGTGGTCATGCCGTCGGTCACTTTGCCTAACTGGACGAGCCATCTCACCGGAAGCGGTCCGGAACTGCACGGGGTCGTTGATAACAGCTGGACGATTGACAAATTCAAGCTTCCTGCTATAGAAACAGATAGCGACGGATATTATCCTTCTGTTTTCAAAGTGCTGAAGGATAAGAAGGAAGGCATAAAGACGGCCTTTTATTACAATTGGCCGAACCTGATCTATCCTTATAACCAGAAATATCTGGACGATATCTGTTTCCTGGAAAACGATGCCTATGCTCCTTATTATGAGAGGGCTTTCTCGTTCATTAAGACACACCGGGACGAACCGACTCTGGTTTTCCTCTATACGGTTCACACTGACCATGCCGGCCATAACCACAAGTGGATGTCTCCGGAATACATCCGGTCTATCGAAGAAGCCGATGAAGAAATCGGCCGCCTGCTTGATAAACTGAAGGCAGAAGATCTGTTTGATGATACACATTTCCTCTTCCTGACAGATCATGGAGGCATCAACTATGGTCACGGCGGAGTGAGCGTGGAAGAGATGATTGTTCCCTGGGGAATAACCGGTCCCGGCATTGCTGAAGGAAAGATGATGGAAGAACCCAACAATACAGTCAATACAGCAGCGGTAATCCTGCAGCTTTTCGGGGTAGAAAAACCCTTAAGCTGGACAGGAGAAGTTCCGGAATCGATATTCGGCTGATACTGTCATCCGTAGGCTGAAGTTTTTTTATTTCAACTTCAGCTTACGGGTGGCAGTCTGCTGGCCACAGGTTGCTTTCAGGGTGAGTGTGGAGGTATTTACGTTAAAAGCCTGGTTAAGTTAGTCCTTCTTTAGAAAAGATAAAGGCATTAAAATCAGTTCAACTGTACCTTTTCCAGCTGGTAATGCATGCGTTTGAGCTGCATGGCTGCTCCGATGCGGTACATCACCTTGCAGGCGCGTGCGAAGATGTGATAGGCCATTGCACTCTGGGGTTCTATCTGTTCGTGGCGGATGGCAGCAACCGTATGTTCGGCACAGCGGCGGATGGAATTTTCCAGCATGGCTGCTTCCTGACTGTCGAGCGGAAATCCCAGCAGATCTTTTACGATGTGTTCGTCCATATCGTCGAATCCCTGTTCTCCGTAGAAGAGCTGGTAGGGAGCCTTGGAAACCGCGGCCCAGTCTGCATCCCATCCCCAGGCCACTCCGGTTCCCAGATAGGCTGCCCAGGCTACGGATACGATGGGATAGTCACGTACCTGTTCTACGGCATCGGCCAGATATTGGGGACCCAGCACGTTCCAGTGTCCGTCAATGTCTTCCGATGCAATGAGGACACCGTCGAGCTGCTGATAAGAAGTACAAAGTCGCAGCAGATCGTCCTGAAGTTTTATTTCGAAGCGGTCGTAGTATTCTTTTTCCATTTCATTCATAATTTTCCTGTTTTTGAGGGTTGTTTGAATCAATTTGGGCGTAAAGATACGTCTTTCCTGTCAATTATTTCTCTTTTTTGTTTGGGCAGATCAAAGGATCTTTTTTTCTCACGGCTGAATTTATCGCAGAATCGGGCAGGAGAGTTGGCAAAATAATCGTAAATTCGCACGGGAAATTTAAATTTAATCTTTAACCATTACCTTAATAATTAGAATGAAACGCAGGCATTATTTTCATTTCTTTCTGGGAGGCATTGCAGCCTCGGCAGCGTTGCTTGCAGCCTGTTCCGGCAGTAACGGACAGGTGACGGGCCGCTCGGACTATTATACAAGGGGAATCGGACAGTATCCGGGCAGTCCGCAGGAGGACTTTTCGCCCGAACTGGTGAAGGACGATACTTACCGCAACATCGCTCTGATGCGTGCGGCTTATCAGTCGTCTGCTTACGACTATAACCTGACTGCCCAGCTGGTTACCGACGGGATTGTACATAACGGAGTTCCTCAGTATCTGAGACTGCTGACTCCTGACGGCGAGAAGCCGAAACGGGAGCGGGAGTGGATGATTGATGAAGGTCCTTATTCACGGAATGTGGCAACCGGTGAAGATACTTATTTCCAGTTTGATCTGGAGAATTACAGGAAAAAGGCAGACCGGGTTTATCTGAAAGGGACAGTGACCTATTATGCAGAAAAAGCCGGCAAGGGCTATGAACTGATCTGTCAGGGATCGGACGACGGGGCCAGCTGGACTGAGTTGGGAAAGATCGCCGGAAAAGGACTGCCCGGCGAAGCTGCGAAATATAACATGCATTCTGATCCGAACAAGCAGGATGAAAAGGGAACACTTCCGGTGCGTATCATCGAACTGGAGATTCCCATGAAGCAAAGCGGAGAGTACAGTCATTACCGTGTTGTCATGCGGATGGCGGGAGCTGCCTACTGGACGATCCACGACATGAATTTCTTCAATGGCGGGGAATATGTCGAACTGAAACCGTCTTCCTGCTTCAACAGCATCTGGATGAGTGCGGGCGATGCGCAGGAATGGATCTACGTGGATCTCGGCACTAAGGCCGATTTCGACAAGGTGATCCTGCACTGGGTGAACAAGGCCGTTCAGGGAAAGATCCAGACCTCGGATGATGCACGCAGCTGGAAGGATGCCGCTCCGCTGCCGGGTGGAGACAGTCCTACGGATGAAATAGCTGTCAAAGGAAAAGCCCGCTATGTGCGTGTACTCATGGAACGTCCGAAGGAGAAAGGTTCATATATGCTCAGTGAAATCGAAGTGATGGGTAAGGGTGGACTGACAGCCCGTGCCGTTCCGCAACCGGCTGCCGAAGGCAACAGCATCCGTCTGTCGGGCGGCAACTGGAAGGTCCAGCGTGCTTCGGAAGTGAAGGGCAATGGAGAAGAAATCGCTTCTGCCGGTTTCCAGACCGACGGATGGATTCCGGCTACGGTGCCGGGAACCGTGCTGAGCAGCTACAAGAACATCGGTGCCCTGCCTGATCCGAACTATTCGGCCAACCAGCTGAATGTATCAGAGTCATTCTTCAATTCCAATTTCTGGTACCGTAACGAGTTTACGGTTCCCGAAGGTTTCATCAAAGACCGGGTGTTTCTGAACTTTGACGGAATCAACTGGAAGGCTCATGTCTATCTGAACGGCCGGAAAGCAGGCGACATCGAAGGCGCGTTCATCCGCGGCAAACTGGATGTGACGGAGCTGATTGTTCCCGGAAAGAATGTTCTTTCGGTAGAGATCGTGAAGAACAGCCACCTGGGAGCTGTCAAGGAAAAGAACAAGCAGAGCACTGACTTCAACGGAGGAATCCTGGGAGCAGACAATCCTACCTTCCATGCAACGATCGGCTGGGACTGGATCCCTACGGTCCGCGGCAGAAATATCGGTATCTGGAACGATGTGAAGCTTGTAAGCACCGGTAACGTAACCGTCAGTGATCCGCTGGTAGAGAGTGTATTCCCTCTGCCGGACACTACTTCCGTGCGCCTTACCGCTCATGCTTTCGTGAAGAACCACAGCGACAAGGAAGTTCAGGGTGTGCTGGAAGGAAGTATCGGTACTCTCCGTTTTGCCCAGGAGGTTACTCTGAAAGCCGGCGAAGAGAAAGAGATCCTTTTCACTCCGGAACGCTTCGGACAGCTGAATATGGAACATCCGCGTCTGTGGTGGCCCAACGGATATGGTGAGCCTTACCTCTATGATGCTGCTTTCACGTTCAAGACCGACGGAAAACTTTCTGACAGCCTTTCTTACAAGACCGGTATCCGCCAGATGACCTTTAATGAGGACAAGGGTATTCTGAATATGTATATCAACGGACGGCGATTCGTCGGACGCGGCGGCAACTGGGGATTCAGTGAGTCGAACCTGAACTACCGCGGACGTGAATACGATGCAGCTGTCGCTTATCATGCCGATATGAACATGAACATCCTGCGCAACTGGGTGGGCATGATCGGCGATGAAGAACTCTATGAGGCTTGCGATCGTCACGGTATCATGATCTGGCAGGACTTCTGGCTGGCCAATCCTGCTGACGGGCCCGATCCTTATTATCCTGACCTGTTCATCACCAATGCCGAGGATTACGTACGCCGCATCCGCAGCCATGCTTCCATCGGTATCTATTGCGGACGGAACGAAGGCTTCCCGCCGGAACGCATCGACAAGGCCTTGCGGAGCATCGTGCGTGACGAACATCCGGGGCTGCACTACATCCCGAGTTCGGCCGATGAGGTTGTGAGCGGACACGGTCCTTACCGCATGCTTCCTGCCAAGACCTATTTTACACTTCCTGCCGGAAACGATAAGTTCCACAGTGAGCGCGGTATGCCGAACGTGATGACTTACGAAGGTTTCTGCCGGACTTATTCTGAAGAAGGCATCTGGCCTCAGTCGGATGAATGGGGTATGCATGACTACACTCTTCAGGGGGCACAGGGAGCAGCTTCGTTCAATGAAATCATAGCCGAAGGTTATGGCAAGCCGCAGAGTGCCCGGGAATTTACGGAGCTGGCCCAGTGGGTGAACTACGACGGTCACCGCAGTCTGTTTGAGTCGCGGAGCAAGAACCGCATGGGATTGCTGATGTGGATGAGTCATCCCTGCTGGCCTTCCATGGTATGGCAGACTTACGACTATTATCTGGAGCCGACGGCAGCCTACTTTGCCATCAAGAAAGCATCGGAACCCCTGCATATTCAGTGGAATCCGGCTACCGATGAAGTGGAAGTGGTGAACTACAGCGCCGGTACTCACAGTCATCTTACAGCCCGGGTACAGATTCTGAACATGGATGCCAGTGTAGCCTGGGAGAAAGAAACGACCGTGGACAGCCGTGAGGATACGACAGAGAAGTGCATCAAGCTGGAATTCCCCGAAACGCTTTCGGAAGTTTATTTCATCAAGCTGTGGCTGCTGGAGGACGGAAAGATCCTGTCCGACAATTTCTATCACGCCAGTCGGAAAGGAATCAATTATCAGGCTCTGAAGCAACTGCCTGAAGTGACACTCGACTGTCAGGCAAAGATGGCTCAGGATAAAGAAGGCAACTGGACAGCGACAGTCACTCTGACCAATCCCACATCCACACCTGCACTGATGACCCGCATCAATGTGGTTGGTGACAAGGATGGTGACCAGTTTCTGCCCATTCTCTATGAAGACAACTATTTTGCCCTGCTTCCCGGTGAGCAGAAAGAGGTATCTGTCCGTTGGAAAGATGTTGATACCCGGGGAAATTCTCCTGTGATCCGGATAACGGGATACAATGTAAAGGAACTGAGCAGACAATAATCATGTAACGGTTCTGACGTGTAGAAGAGGATACCTGCATCCGCAGGATCCTCTTCTATAATTTTTCTTATACCTTCTTGCGCTTTTTATACTGACTTATCTTAATCTGTTTATACATATGAAAAGTATATTTCAACTGATAACTCTTCTCTGCCTTTCTGTTATGGCAAGTATGATGGAATCTTGTTCCACAAAAAATGAAAAGATTGTTTTGGCATATGTCACATCGCATGGGGCAACTCTTCCGGACCCTGATCTTGTGACACACATAAACTATGCATTCGCTCATGTAGATTCTACATTCAGCAAACTCAAGATAGATAATGAAGGACGTCTGTCTGAAATTACGGCTCTCAAGCAAAAAGCTCCCCATCTGAAGGTGTTGCTTTCCGTTGGCGGATGGGAAAGTGGCAGATTCAGTGAAATGGCTGCAAACGAACAATACCGCCTGTCGTTTGCCAACGATTGCCGGCGGGCAATCGAACAGTTTCAGCTGGATGGTATTGACATCGACTGGGAATATCCTACCAGCAGTGCGGCAGGAATATCATCTTCTCCTGACGATACCCAAAATTACACGTTGCTGATGAGAGATCTGCGAAAAGCAATCGGTCCGGACAAACTCCTGACACTGGCTTCCGTATATAACGGCAATTACATAGACTTCAAAGCCATTGATCCTTATATAGATTTTGTCAATGTTATGGTATACGATATTAACCGTCCCCCTTATCATCATGCGGCTCTTTACCGTTCGCCACTGGTAGGAGACGGATGCGGTGAAGAGGCTGTGGAGGCTCATATACAGAAAGGAGTTCCTGTAGAAAAACTGGTATTGGGTATTCCTTTCTACGGGCATGCGGCTGCTCCATTGTCTGATTTTATCAGTTACGATGCAATCATGGCGCAGCAAGACTACAAAACCTGCTGGGACTCGATTGCAAAAGTCCCTTACCTTGCTGATAAAGATGGAAAGTTGGTTTGTTCGTATGAGAATCCATCTTCCATTACAGCCAAATGTGCTTTTGTCAAGCAGAAAGGGCTGAAGGGTATTATGTATTGGGAATACAATTCTGATGGAAAAGAAGGGAGCCTCCGGAAAGCAGCCTATGAAGGAATGCAGGAATAATATGTTGGTAGTCAAGGAGCTTCTATGACTTTTTGTGGAAACGAATGATCTGTTTCATGAGTTTCGAAACGTGTAAGATTTCGTCTCTTTCATACGGCTTTTGAATTCTCTTTGCGTTTTTTTTTTTTTTTTTACATACACGGCATTGGATATCAGCCTGTTTATGAGTAAATTTGAACGTTTCTTAAAAGGAAGTATTATGAAGACTAAGTTGTATTTCTTGACACCCTTGTTGCTGTTTGCACTCAGTGCCTGCAACTCTGATGATCCGTCTTCTTCCGAAACGGATGTTCCCGCAGCCAAAGAACGGCAGGATATTCCTCTTACGCGTTCAGAAACCCAGTTGGCTGACCATACACTGGACTTCTCGCTGGCTTTGCTCAGACAGGCCAGTCTGCAGGAGGCAGGAAAAAATATGCTGGTGTCTCCTCTCGGCACGGCTGCCTTGCTCAACCTGATGGCTAACGGAGCTGAGAGTCATACGGCTGATGAACTGTATGCGGTTTTGAGTCCTTCCGGTGTCAGTGCCGGTGAATTGAATGATTTCTTTTCGAAACTCAATACCTGGCTTCCGGAACTGGATAACACAACCTCACTGGCACAGGCTTATTCTCTGTGGATGGACGATCAGTTCACCGTTCATTCCGGTTATACGGATGTGGCTCAGTCGGTATTGGGGGCAGATGTCAGACAACTGGATTTTCAGAATACCCAAAGTCAGCAGCAGCTTTACGACTGGTGCAGCGAAAAGACAGAAGGATGTATTCGGGAGATTGATTGTCCGTTGGCGGATGCGCAGCTGGTGATGCTTCATACACTTTATTTCAAAGGAGCATGGACTGATAAATTTGATCCTGCACAGACTCGGACAGAGACTTTCCGGGGGAATCTCAGGGAAGTTGCCGTGCCGATGATGCATGACAGACAGAGAGCCGGTTATGCCGCAACTGAATCATTTACGGCTGTCAGTCTTCCTTATGGTAACGAAGCATATTCCATGTTGCTGGTTCTTCCGGCTGCCGGGACAGATATGGCGCAGGCCGGCCGGGCATTGGCCGACGGAGCCTGGAAAGAACTGACGTCCCGGCTTTATGGGGCTCAGGTGGATCTGAAACTGCCGAAGTTTGAACTGGCTTATGATACCTCACTTATTGAAATGCTTCAGGAAATGGGGATTCACGATGCATTCAGTGGAGAGGCTGATTTCAGTGGACTGACACCCGATCCGTTGTATTTCAATGTTTTCAAGCAGCAGTCTGTTCTCAGGGTAGACGAACGGGGAACGGAAGCTGCTTCCGTCACCTGGGCAGGGCTTGACACTTCTTTGCCTGAAGGAGGTGAGGAACCTGTGGCAGCTGTCACTTTTGACCGGCCGTTCTATTTCTTCATTCAGGAAAAGAGTACCGGACTGATGCTTTTCATGGGTAAAGTGGAAGAATTGAATCCGGAATAAACTCATTTCTATACTGATTTCACCGGCTTGATGTAAATCATGAAAACTGAATAAAAATAATATTTTCTGTTTGTACGGAATGTATAATATGTTGGAAAACATATAAATTTGCCCCGCTAAACCAAACTAAACTAAAGATGTTGGAATACAAAACCGTAAAGTATCATATCCCTCAGCAGGGAATATACTTGTATGCTCGTACAAACGAAGGAAAGACGGAAATGATCGTTTTGAACAGTACTGACCAGGAACAGACATTGCCAAGCGAACATTACAATGCCTTGACAAATGGACGGAAAACCGGTACGGAAATTGCCAGCGGCAAGCAAGTGGATTTCACACGTAATTTGGTTTTACCGGCTCGCCAGTCACTGGTCATCGAATTTTAAGAGTCTCCCTCCAAAAGGAGACTGAGTGGACAGAATATTTGGAAAAGGCTGTTCCCGACTGCCGCAGGGCAGGGGAACAGCCTTTCTGTTTGTTACACTTACTGGTGGTCAGTAGTTAATTGATTGATTTCTGCTTTTGTCAGTCCGGTAGCCTTTGCTATTTGTTCCGGAGACAATCCCAGTGATTTCAGGTTCCGTGCAATAGCGGTCTTTTCTTCAGCACGTCCTTCTGCCAGACCTTCTGCTCTGCCTTCAGCACGCCCCTCTGCTCTGCCTTCTGCGCGCCCTTCAGCGCGTTCCGTCATGATGTTGTCACGCAGAATCACGATATTGTCCAGATGCTTATAGTATGCTTTCAGTTCTTCCCGGCTCATACGGTCCAGTTTCAGCTGCTCTTTCACCGTATCCAGTCCCGGAGCTGTGGCATGTTCCGGAACATTGCCTGTGTTCAGATAGTAAATCCATTCTTCCAGCGGTGTTCTGGCTACCCGGTTAAAGTCATTTACTTTCAGAATGTAATATTCCGGATAGAGCTGACTGACCTTGTCCACCTTGAATGTCTGTTTCTGGAATGGACTGAGTTCCAGTATGTCTCCTTCGTGAATGCCTATGAATTCCGTCTTCCCGTGATATACGAAATCTTTGCCGTGTCCCAGGGAGAAATATACAATATTCACGCTGTATACTTTACGCACCTTCTCATATCCTTCACCCCGGTTGATGTATTCCGTTACCAGTTTGGACGCACCGAACAGCATGCGTTGGAAGTACGCATACTCGTTGTTGTTTTGAACCTCGATGAGTACCAGCTCTCCTTGTGAATTTTCGGCCAGCATGTCCACGCGGTTATATTTGTCGAATTCATCCTCCTGATTGCTTTCGCTTTCCAACAATTTGTGGATGGTTACTTTTTCCTCCAGCAGGGTGGTAAGCAGTCCTTCCAATACCGCATAATTGGCCTTGTTGCGCAACAGGCGCTTCATGGCCCAGTCAAAACGAATATAATTTTCCATAAGGCAATGCGTTGTTAATTGTTGTTCTTACAAAGGAAATGAATAATTTGGTTTTTACCAAGAAAATGAATGTTTTAGTTTTTCTTTCCGTAGAGATCTCCCGGATTTCAGCAATGCCATTGTTATGGTGGTACAATCCCTGCCGTAATGACCGCACAGTTCCGCTGCAATGACTGCATAATTTCGCCGCAACGACCGCATAATTCCATTGCAATGACTGCACGATCCTGCCACAACGACCGCATAATTTCGCTGCAACGACCGCACAATTCCGCGGGGCGGTTATTTCGATGCGGCAGGATCACGGTAGCCTTTAAAGTATTTGCGGAAGAAAATCCACTGATAATCGATCGAATTGTTCCAGTAGTTTATGTTATGGGCACCCGGACGTATGATAAAATCGTGACGGATACCTCGCTTGAGGAGTTCCTGATGGAATTTCCGGTTGACTTCCAGAAAGAAATCTTCCGTTCCGCAGTCGATGATCAGGGAGAGCTCTCCATCCTGGATGCGGTCCAGCTGGGTCATGACCGTGTGGGCATCCCAGCGGCTCTGGTTTTCTGCTTCCTTACCCAGGTGGTTGCTCATTCCCCAGCTTTGGGGGAACGGACGGATGTCTACACCGCCGCTGGTACTTCCGGCTGCTCCGAACAGATCCTTGTGACGGAAGGACAGCCACAAACTTCCGTGTCCGCCCATGCTGAGTCCGGTGATGGCCCGTCCCTTGCGGTCTTTGATGGTGGGATAGCGGGAGTCGATCCAGGCGGTCAGTTCCCGGGCTACAAAGGTTTCAAACTGGCTTTCCGGACGTAGCGGACTGTCCCAGTACCAGCTTGCTTCTCCGTCGGGACATACTACGATAATACCGTCGCGGTCGGCCATCTGGGGAAGCTCCGGTTTGATGGTCGGCCATGTGAATGCATTGCCTCCGTGTCCGTGCAGCAGATAGAGGGTAGGACAGGAGTTTCCGGCCAGTGCCTGTTCGGGCACGATGACCACTACCGGAATGTTCCGTTTCATTTTGGGACTCGCAACAGAGAGGGTGTCCACCCGTGCAGCCTGGGCACAAAGGGCCGTCAGCAAGAGGACGGCAAGGCATAATCCGAGTTTTTTCATCGTTGTTAAAAGGTTGGTTTATGAGTTAGAATTTTAGGCTTTGTTTTTTGCAAAGGTAAGACGTTTTTCACTTTTTCAGGTGCGGATAAGGGCATTTTGTGGTAAAAAACGTACCTTTGGGGCATGAGAATACGATTGGAAGAAAACAAAGGAATCCCCGCATCCCTGCTGTGGATGCTGGCGATCATTTCCGGGGTGGCAGTTGCCAACCTCTACTACAACCAGCCCCTGCTGAACCGCATGGGCGAAGATTTGCACGTATCCGAGTTTACGGCTAACCTCATTCCGATGGTTACGCAGATCGGTTACGCGCTGGGACTGCTGTTCATCATTCCGCTGGGTGACCTCTACAAGCGGAGGAACATCATTGTGATTAACTTTTCACTGCTGGCCTGCTCCATGCTGGCTGTGGCTGTGGCGCCCGATATCCGTTGCATACTGGCGGCTTCGCTGGTGACGGGTGTCTGTTCCGTCATGCCGCAGATCTTCATACCGATGGTTTCGCAGTTCTCGCTGCCGCAGAACAAGGCCCGTAACGTCGGGATGCTGGTGAGCGGACTGCTGGCCGGTATTCTGGGATCTCGTGTGATCAGCGGAATTGTCGGCGAATACTGGGGCTGGCGCACCATGTATTACATTGCTGCCCTGATGATGCTGGTCTGCATCTTTGTGGTGTTGCGCATCCTGCCTGACATGCCTTCCAATTTCCGGGGGACGTATCGCGGCCTGATGAAGTCTCTACTGGATCTGTTCCGCAGCCAGCCTACGATCCGCATGGTGTCGGCACGTTCCGGACTCTGTTTCGGCAGTTTCCTGGCGCTCTGGGCCTGTCTGGCCTTCAAACTGAGCGGACCTCCCTTTTATGCCGGCAACAACGTGATCGGTATGCTGGGACTCTGCGGAGTGGCCGGGGCACTGACTGCTTCCTTTGTGGGAGCCTCCGTCCGCCGGCTGGGAGTCCGTCCCCTGAATTTCATCGGCTGCGGACTGATGATTGCGGCATGGGCCGTGATGTATATCTTTCAGGATACGTATACCGGATTCATTGCCGGTATCATCCTCATTGACATCGGTATGCAGTGCGTACAGATCAGTAACCAGACCTGTGCCCTGTCGATGGCTCCCCAGGCATCCAGCCGGGTGAACACCATCTTTATGACCACCTACTTTGTGGGCGGTGCTGCGGGCACTTTCCTGGCAGGTACATGCTGGCATGCCTTCGGCTGGGCCGGAGTGGCAGGAGCCGGAGTCTGTCTGACGGCCTGTTCCCTGCTCATCACGTGTCTGGCCAGACACTGATCCGGGACTGCCTTTATGATCCGTAACCTCATGATCCGTAACCTCAAATTCTTTAAAATATCGCATGAAAAAATCAATCCTTTACCCCAAAGAATGGCTGGCCATCCATCCCTATACGGCTGTCCGTCCTTCGGATGCGTATTATGTGACACTGGCCAATGAACTGCTGGCGGCCTGTACGCTGACGGAGCTGCCCGAACCTTTCCGGCGCAAGCTGTGTCTGTATGTGGCAGCCTATGTGGAAGATGTCGTTTCCAGACTCGGACTGTGGAGATGTTTCACGAAGGAACATACTGCGCTTTACGGGAAGCCGCTTCCGTTCCGGAAGGTGCCGGCCGACTGGCTCTCCGATGAGGTGAACGAGGAAGACGTGGCGTTCCTCATCTGGAACACCTGGCAGAAAGCCACTTTCAGCCACGGCTTTGTCAGTCCCCTGCATCCGGACATTACCCGTCAGGCAGCCGCTTTCCGTCCGCTGGTGGAGCGGGCCTACGAGGAAGCTCCCGAGAATGAGGCACTGGCCGGATTCTGGGATACCTTTGCCACGAAAGAAGAGGCTGAACGCAAGCTGACCTGGCTTTTCGGACATACTTATCTGACGGAGCCGTCGATGCAGCCTTATATCGCCCATGTTGCTCCGCACGACCGTTTCATCGTACCGACCGGACCGCTGGCGCTCTTTCTGCACGAATGGACAGACCGCCTGGCCGCCGATCCTTCACGCTGGAAGGAAGTGGAAGGACTTTATACTTCCGAACCGGAAGTACCCGAACGGGTGAAGGAACAGAACCGCCGCAACTACGAACTCTTTACGGCGCATACACAGGGGCGGGAAGTGGCTTATCTGCCGGACTATGAGGCTCTGCGCGGTTTTCTGACCGGAGTGCTCCAATGGCCTGATGACGACAATCACACCCTGCCTCAGTTCCGTGCCCACCGCAACTTTGTCCTGCTGGTGAATCGGGAGAAGGGTATTCTGCTGGCCAAGGACGTGGCTGCCTGCATTGCCGACCCGGACAATCCGTTGTATCGTCCGGAAGAAGCGCGCAGGAAGGCTTTCCGCCTGCTCACCGAGGAAATGCTGTGTCCGCCCGACCTGTTGCACCGCTGCATTGCCAACGGCTGGTTGCCTGATGCTTCCCTGTCCGGCGAAGCGGACAGCTGGGTACAGGAGAATGCGGATTTCATTGCCCGCCACACCCTGCTGTACTACTACCGGGGAGACTGATCCGGAAATTATCCGTAACAGTGTCCGGATATCCCGGAAAAATCGTATCTTTACCCAGACTTTAATTTAAAAACCTATAACAACTTATGAAACAACGTTTATTTGTCATTCTGACTTACCTCGTATTCCTGGCGGTACAGGGCCTGCAGGCACAGGTGCGCTTCGACAAGAAGAAGCTCTACAATGTCTGCTCAGTCAAGTATCCGGGAAAGGCCTGGAGCTATTCAGGTTCGGTCCCGAATGTGAAACTGGCCGCAGTGAGTGAATCGGACAAACAGCAGCAGTGGAGCATCACGGATCTTTCCGGCAGCTTCCGGCTGATTAATCCTTTTGAGAACCGGGCCGTGCGGGCTGCCGACAATGCCCTGGCACAGGTGGCTGAAGTGAACGGATCTGACGAAATGCAGCTGTGGCTCATCAAGCCTGTCGGCGAGTATGTGCAGCTGATTCCTTCAAACAAGGCGCAGTGGGTAGCTTCCTGCCGCGAAGACGGAACCATCGCCCTGGTGGATGTAGCCAAGGCCGGTACGTCGAAGGAAACCCTTTTCCGCATCACGGCAAGCAAGGTGGCTGCTCCGGCTTCTGCTTCCGGTGCTGCACGCGAGAAGGTGTACTGGGAAGACGAAACCCGTTTCGAGGAAAACAAGGAAAAGGGCCATGCCACTTATATTCCTTATTTCAGCGAACAGGAAATGCTGGCCGACAAGGAGTTTTACGCCACTCCGTGGGTGTACAACCAGAGCAAGGCCATGATGCTGCTCAACGGCGACTGGTACTTCAACTTCGTGCCGCAGCCGTCTGAACGTCCGCTGGATTTCTATAAAGAAGACTATGATGTCAGCAGCTGGGCTACGATTCCTGTTCCCTCCAACTGGGAAATGCAGGGATATGACCGTCCCATCTACTGCAATGTGGAGTATCCGCACTCCAACACACCGCCCTATATCGATGCCCGCAAGGGATTCAATGACGGCGGAAAGAACTACGGCATCAATCCCGTGGGCTCTTACGTCCGCTATTTCAACCTGCCCGAAGGCTGGGATAAACAGCGCACTTTCATCCAGTTCAACGGTATCTACAGTGCCGCATTGGTTTACCTGAACGGAAAGTACGTGGGCTATACCCAGGGTTCCAACAACGTGGCTGAATTTGACCTGACTTCATATCTCCGTCCGGGACAGAACAAACTGGCCGTACAGGTGTTCCGCTGGAGCGACGGCTCTTACCTGGAATGTCAGGACATGTTCCGTATGAGCGGTATCTTCCGCGATGTTTATCTCTATAACACACCGCTGGTGAGCGTGCGCGATCATTACATTACTTCCCGTCTGGATGCTTCGGCTGATTACCGTCAGGGAGAAATGCAGGTGGAACTGACGCTCGACAACCGGGGACGTCTGAAAGGCGAAAAGGAACTTGTTGTCCGTCTGTCGGATCCGTCGGGCAAGGTAGTGGCTGAAACCGAACAGACCGTGCGTTTCTCTGAACGTGAAACAACCTGCAAGGTTAAGACTGACTTCCGCGTGAAGAACCTCAGCCTGTGGACAGCAGAAACACCGAACCTCTATACGGTGAGCGTTATCCAGCGTGCTGGAGGCAAGGACGAAATGGCCTTCTCTACCAAATATGGTTTCCGCGACATCGAAGTACGCGGTCCGCTGGTATATATCAACGGCAAGCGCGTCTTCTTCAAGGGTGTGAACCGCCACGACAGCCATCCGCTCTACGGACGTGCCGTAACGGTGGAATCCATGCTGCAGGATGTGCTGCTGATGAAGCGCAATAACATCAATACCATCCGTACCTCACACTATCCCAACGCGTCGAAGATGTATGCCATGTTCGACTATTACGGACTCTATACCATGGATGAGGCCGATCTGGAAGACCATGCCAACCAGTCCATCAGTGACATGCCGTCATGGATTCCGGCCTTTGTGGACCGCATCGACCGCATGGTGCTGCGTGACCGCAACCATCCGAGTGTGATCTTCTGGAGTCTGGGCAATGAATGTGGAGGCGGTAACAACTTCCAGGCCTGCTACGATGCAGCCAAGCGCCTTGATCCCCGTCCCGTACACCACGAAAGTACCCGCGACGGCAAGGAATTCGGCGGTAACCGTTTCAGTGACCTCTACTCGAAGATGTATCCCAGCATGGGCTGGATGGATCAGTATGTCAACTCGTTCGACAAGCCGATGTTCATCTGCGAATATGCACATGCCATGGGTAATGCCATCGGTAACCTGACTGAATACTGGAACAGCATCGAAAGCAGTTCGTCTACCATCGGTGGTGCCATCTGGGACTGGGTAGACCAGGCCATCTATGAACCGGTTGAAATCAAGCAGGGCAACTATGCCGGACGTCTGCACACCGGATACGACTTCCCCGGCCCGCACCAGGGCAACTTCTGCTCCAACGGTATCATCCCCGCTACCCGCGAGGAAACTCCGAAGCTGAAGGAAGTGAAAGCCGTTTATCAGTATATCAAGTTCCGTCTGGAGAATAATGACAAGAACGGAAACGAAGTGACTGTCAGTCTGAAAAATACGTATAACTTTACTTCTCTGGCTGATTTCGACCTGCGCTGGGAAACCGTGAAAGACGGTTATGTAGTGGGAGCAGACAGCATGCAGCTGGCCGATGTAGCCCCCTATGATTCCGTTTCACTCACTTTGCCGCTGTCGGGAGCTGACCTGAAGAAAGCATCGAAGAACGGTGAAGAAGTGATGATCAACCTGACCGTGCGCCAGCGCAAGGCAACGGTATGGGCCGGAGCCGGTCATGAAGTAGCCCAGAAGCAGTTTGAACTGACCAGCCGTGCCGGACTGACGGAACTGCGCATCAATGCCCGTGTGCCCAAGCTGGCCGTGAAGAAAGAAGGTCAGAGCCTGACCGTCGGCAACGGATTTGTGGATGCAGCCTTTGACACCACAACCGGACGGATGACTGCCCTGCGCCTGAACGGACTGGATGTCATCTATGGCGGTGAAGGTTTCATCTTTGATAACCACCGCTGGATTGAAAACGACCGCTTCGAGAAGACCGAAAACGGACTGGAACCCACCGGTACCTGTGAGGCTGTGGAAGAAGCCAGCGGTAATGTGGTTGTGAAGACTGTCCGCAAGGGAAGTCTCTGCGACACGGAGATCACGTACGTGTTCTATCCGGGCGGCGTAATGGATATGGATGTGAAACTCACGCCGAAGACTGCCGACCTGCGTCGTACCGGTCTGGTATGTTCCGTCAATGCCGGTCTGAACAATGTGGACTATTATGCATACGGTCCGTGGGAAAACTACAACGACCGTCATGCAGGCTGCATGGTAGGACGCTACCGCACCACTGTGGAAGACATGGTTGTACCTTACGTGAAACCCCAGTCCATGGGTAACCGCGAAGGCTTGCGTGAACTGAAGCTGACCAACTGCCAGGGACGTGGTGTCAGCATCCAGACCGAAGGCGGTGTATCCTTCTCCGCCCTGCGCTATACGGATGCCGACCTGATGAAGGCCAACCACCTCTGGGAACTCCAGGAACGTCCGTGCATCATCCTTCACCTGGATGCACTGGTTCGCGGTCTGGGTAATGCCAGCTGTGGTCCGGAAACCATGCTGAAATACAAGATCCCGCAGATGCCGTTCAGCTACAAGCTGCGCTTCTCTGCCTGCGACTGATCTTGATGATTAAACCTGTAACGAGGCTGACTTTATTTACGGAAGTCAGCCTCGTTTTTATATATGCCTGTTCTTTCTGTCTGTTTGTCTTGTTTGCTGTTGCTGATTGTTTCCTGCCGTTGTTAATCTGTTGTCGAATAGAGATTTGTTATATTCAGGGATGCGGCTTGTATCAGAATAAGTAATGGAAATGCAATATGAATCATGTAGCTTCTTTATGAAAAAGTAACTGGACTGTAATACCATAGTCCTACTTTTGCAGCGTTAAAAAATCAAATATTTAATCTTTTTTATATAAAGATTCTGTTTGAGTTATTCTAAAATAAAAGTTACATGAAAATTAAACAATCTATTTTAACAGGGTTATGCCTGCTTTTTGTATGGACGGCACAGGCACAGACTCAAGTTATTGCTCACCGTGGCTTCTGGAAAACAGAAGGTTCTGCCCAGAACTCGATTACAGGCCTTCAGAAGGCCGCCGAAGCCGGAGTGTATGGTTCCGAATTTGATGTGCAGCTGACTGCTGACGGGGTAGTGGTAGTCAATCATGATGATGTTGTCGAAGGACTGGTGATCGGAGAGACCAGGTATGAAAAACTGAAAGATATCAAATTGAAAAACGGAGAACGTATTCCCTTGCTGGAAGAGTATCTGAAGACAGGTAAGCAGCTTCCTGAGATTCGTCTTGTACTGGAAATCAAACCTCATAAGACCCGATCTCAGGAAAATCAGATCGCCGCTGCCTGTGTCAGACTGGTAAAAAAATATGGAATGGAAAAGCAGGTGGAATATATTTCTTTCAGCATGAATATATGTGAACAGCTTGTCAGCCTGGCTCCGGATGCGGAAGTGGCTTATCTGAATGGAGACTGTGCTCCGAAGGATATCAAGGCTAAAGGCCTGACAGGAATAGACTATAGTTATAAGGTGTTTTACAAGCATCCGGAATGGGTGAAAGAAGCCCAAAGTCTGGGATTGAAGGTAAATGTATGGACTGTGAACAAAACAGCTGATTTGCAGAAGATGATTGCTATGGGTGTGGATTTGCTGACAACTGACCAGGTGCTGGAAGCCAAAGAGATGGTAAGCGGTCGGGAAGCCCGATAACGGATGAGAGGTGAAATCTAATAAAGATAACATGAAAGGTAAATGGATTATTCTGGGCTTCATGCTGTGTGGAGCCTGTGTACAGGCAAAAACCGTTGATTCTCAGTTTCGTTTTGCTGGGAAAGTGATAGATAAAAATGGTCGGGGAGTAGCCGGTGTCGTAGTGAATGACGGTATTAGTTTTACAACAACGGATGCACAGGGAACGTGGGCGTTGCATTCAGATACGACCAGAAGCAAGTTCGTTAGCATTTCTACTCCGGCAGGATATGTCTTGCCTCAGAATGACGGACTGGCCGATGGCTTTTATGTTCCGGTGCGTGTCCTGGCTTTGGCCGGTGGAAAACATGATTTTGTATTGGAGAAGCGGACTGAAACTGACGATCGTTTCCATTACATAGCCGTGTCTGATCCTCAGGTGCGCAATGAACGCGATTTCAAGCGCTGGTGCCAGGAAACGGTGCCCGATATGGTGGAAGTCATTGACTCGTTGAAGCAGTCGCATGAAGTTGTCGGAATGACACTGGGCGACCTGGTATGGGACAACATGCCTTTGTTTGATAATTACAAAGCTTCGCTGAAAAATACGGGAGCCACATTCTTCCAGTGTATCGGTAATCACGATTTTGACAGACAGTATCAGGGGCTTCACAATATGGAACTGGCTTCACCGGTATATGGTGAAATGGTCTACGAAAGTCATTTCGGTCCCACTGACTATTCTTTCAACATCGGCAAGGCACATATTGTCACGATGAAGAACATCAACTATGTAGGTGGAAAATCTTATCTGACCAGCCTGACCGGGCAGCAGCTGGATTGGCTGAAGAAGGATTTGAGCTATTTGCCTGAAGGCAGTCTGGTAATCCTGAACATGCATGCACCTTCATGGAACCGTATTTCTCCCGATGGCAACATCCGGAACGCCGCCCAGCTGAAGGAGGTTCTGAAAAACTATAATGTACATGTGTTCAGCGGACACACTCATTTCTTCCAGAACAATGAAGTTTCTCCTGTGCTGTATGAACACAACATCGGTGCGGCCTGTGGCGGCTGGTGGACGGGCTGGGTCAATCAGTGTGGTACGCCCAACGGATATATGGTGGTGGATGTTGACGGAAATGATTTGAAGTGGCATTACAAGGGAACCCGCCGTGACTTTTCTTATCAGTTCCGCATCTATAACAAAGGAGAGTTCAAAAGCCAGAGCAGTTTTGTGGTTGCCAATGTCTGGGACTGGGACAGTGCCTGCAAAGTCGTGTGGTTTCAGGACGGAAAACCGATGGGAGAAATGGAACAGTTCGTTGATTCCGATGAAGAGCGTGCTTCGGAACTGAAGAACCGTGCCTCGGCAGAAAAGACAGGCCATCTGTTCCGTGCCATGCCTGCCGACGGAAGCAAGGAAATCCGGGTAGAATTTACCAATCGTTTCGGAGAGGTATATACGAAGAGTATTCGTCTCTGAGCCCGAATGAAATCAAGGCGATATGAATATAAACAATCCATAAATTAATAAAGTGATGAATATATTGAAATCTGTAGCTTTATTCCTGATACTCCTGTTGGCTGGAAGCAGTATGGTGCTTTCGGCACAGAACAGAAGCATATCGGGAAAAGTGTTCGATACAAATGAGGAGCCTCTTATCGGGGTGACAGTAACCATTGAGAACACTACCATTGGTGCGATAACTGATATTGACGGTGCCTTTACACTTCAAGTGCCCGAAGGGAAGGTAGTTCTGAATGTGTCGTATGTGGGTTTTGTCCCGCAGAAGGTGACGGTTGCTTCCGGACAGTCCAATGTGACCGTACGTCTGAGCGAAGATGCGGTCTTGCTGAACGAGGTAGTGGTTGTCGGTTATGGTAAACAGAAGAAGGTGAATCTGACCGGAGCTGTTGCTTCCGTAGGTGGTGAAGAACTGGAAAACCGTGTCACAAAATCGTTGAGCAGTATGTTGCAGGGTACAGTAGCCGGCTTGAATGTAACAACCTCTTCGGGTGTGCCGGGCAGTTCCGCTTCCATCAATGTGCGCGGTATCACTTCCATCCATGAATCGGAACCGCTGGTACTGATTGACGGTGCCGTGGGAGATATCGACCGAGTCAATCCCAATGATGTGGAATCCATTTCCGTTATCAAGGATGCATCTGCCGCTGCCATTTACGGTGCACGTGCTGCATTCGGTGTGATTCTTGTGACAACCAAGTCGGGAGCTGCCAAAGACGGCAAGGCAACTGTACGTTACAGCGGCCGTTTCGGATGGCAGGCACCTACCACTTCCACTGATTATGAAACAACCGGTTACTGGTCAGTATATACCATCAATCAGTTCTGGCAAGCCAATTCGGGTACGCTTTATGTGGATTATACCGATCAGGATATGCAGGAACTGTGGAACCGTGTGAACGACAAGACTGAACATCCGGATCGTCCCTGGGTGGTGGAAGACGTGAGAAACGGACGTAACCAGTGGGTTTACTACGGAAACTATGACTGGTGGCATAGCCTGTATCGTGACAACCGTCCGATGCAGCAGCACAATGTGTCCATCAGCGGAGGCAAGGATGATGTAAAATATTTCGTTTCGGGATCCTACGACAAACAGACAGGTATCCTGCGTGAGAATCCGGATATATACCGGAAATACAATCTGCGTTCGAAAATCGATTTCCGTATCAATGAATGGCTGACCATGTCGAACAATACTTCGTTCTACAGCTCACAATACAGCTATCTGGGTGACGGTGACGTTGAAAATACACTGGCCTACAGTGCCCGTCATGCACTGGCTTGTTTCCCGCAGAAGAATCCTGACGGATCCTGGCTCTACAGTACACCTTATCTGAACTACAAGGTGGCCAACGGACGCCATATCCTTCTGGGTGAGAATTCACACCGCAATGTGGAACGCAGTACGGACTTCACCAATACCACCCGTCTGGTGTATGCTCCGATCAGGGAGCTGAGCTTCACCGGAGACTTTACTTATCGCCAGTACCAGTCGCGCAATACCAGCCGTTCAAACGTGATGTATTACCGGGAGTATCCGGATGGTGAACTGTTGTCGTATGCAACCGGAGCCGGAGCTAATCGTCTGGATGAGGCTGTCAATACGAACCAGTATTACTCTACCAACATTTTCGGAACCTACGATGACACCTTCAACCAGGCTCATCACCTGTCGGTTGTAGGCGGTATGAACTATGAAGCATGGAAGAACAAGAATATTTCGGCATACGGTGAAAACCTTGTTTCTACTGATCTCGACGACCTGGATCTGGTGGGACAGAATGCGGAAGGTGCTACGATCACCGGAGTAGGCGGAGGACAGAATGAATATGCCCTGCTGGGTATTTTCGGACGTATCAATTATGATTATAAGAGCCGTTACCTGTTTGAGGTGAGCGGACGTTATGACGGAACTTCCCGTTTCGCTTCAGGAAGCCGCTGGGGATTCTTCCCTTCAGCTTCGGCCGGATGGCGTATCTCCGAAGAATCTTTCTTCCAGCCTGTACGCCAGTGGATAGACAATCTGAAAGTCAGAGGATCTTTCGGTAGTCTGGGCAATCAGAACATCTCTTCTTATTATTCTTTTGCCCGCCTGATTTCCATCTCCAGTCTGGGATATACTTTCGGGGAAGGAAGTGTGCTGCCCAAGTATTCTTCACTGAGCGCACCCATCGCTTCGGGAATGACCTGGGAGACTGCACAGCAGTGGGACTTCGGATTCGACCTGACCATGCTGGGCAACCGTCTGAACCTGACGGTGGACGGTTATATCCGCGATACGAAGGACATGCTTACCGATGGTGTGGATCTGCCCGGAGTGTATGGTGCCGACCTGCCCGATATGAATGCAGCCGACTTGCGTACGAAAGGTTATGAAATCACCCTGAACTGGCGTGACCGCCTGACACTGGGAAACAAGCCTTTTGAATACAGTGTCGGACTTAACCTGAGTGACTACAAGAGTGTGATTACGAAATACGACAACGAGAACAAGACATTTGCCAAAGATTATTATGAAGGAATGGAAATCGGTGAGATCTGGGGATATGTGACAGACGGACTGTTCCAGACCGACGAAGAGGCAAAGGCATACGCTGAAAAAGTTGACTTGAGTTATGTACTCAAGGGACAGACCGGAGGATGGCAGGCCGGCGACGTGAAATTCGTCGATCTCGACGGTGACGGCAAGATAGGCATCGGAAGCAACAATGTCGACAACCCCGGCGACCGGAAGATCCTCGGCAATTCTCTGCCTTCCTTCTCTTACGGTATTTCAGCCAGTGCGCAGTGGAACGGTTTTGATGTTTCCGCCTTCTTCCAGGGAACAGGCAATCACTACTGGTATCCTGCCGGACAGTCAATGCCTTTCTGGGGCCCGTACTCTTATCCGTATCTGTCGTTCCTGCAGAAGGACTTCCTGGCCGATGTATGGACTGCTGAAAATACGGATGCCTATTTCCCCCGTGCGATGGCTTACTCTGCCAGCGGTGGGGTGCTGAGCAACGTGAACGACCGTTATTTGCAGAACCTGCGTTATCTGCGCTTCAAGAACCTGACAGTCGGCTATACACTCCCTCAGTCATGGACCGGAAAAGCCAGAATCGAATCTGTACGCATTTACTTTACCGGTGAAAACCTCTGTTACTGGTCGCCGCTGAAGAAACATTCCAGATATGTAGATCCCGAAGCGGCTATTGACAGAAGCGATGCATATAACAATGCTTATTATCCGTGGCAGAAATCATTCCTGTTCGGTATTGACGTTACTTTCTAATGACTTAAACTAACAGAACATAATATGAAAAAAAATATTTTATTGGCTTTTACGTTGATGGCTGCTCTTTCATCCTGTAATGACTGGCTTGACAAGACCCCGCTGAGCGATATCACGGAAGAAAACTATTTCAGGACTGAAACAGATCTCCAGCTTTTCAGCAACAACTTTTACAACACGATTCTCGACAAGTCACCCTACGACCAGCAGAGTGATGTATATGTACAGCAGGAGCTGTCGGATGAACTGCTGGGAGGATCCAACCGCATCGTTCCCGCCAGTGGAGGAGGATGGACCTGGACTGCACTGCGCAATGTCAATACCCTGCTGGGAAACATTGATAAGTGTGAGGATGAAGAGGCTGCGGTCAAGTATTCCGCATTGGCCCGCTTCTTCCGTGCCTACTTCTATTTCGACAAGGTAAAACGCTTCGGAGATGTACCCTGGTATGACAAGGAACTCTTCTCTTCCGATGAGGAACTCTATAAGGCACGCGATTCCCGTGAACTGGTGATGACCAATATGCTGGCCGACATTGATTACGCCATTGAGAACTTGCCTGCCAAAGAAGAAGAAACCAGCAGTCCTTTCCGTGTGAACCGCTGGGCAGCCCTGGCTCTGAAGGCCCGCTTCTGTCTGTATGAAGGAACCTATCGCAAATACCACAATGTATCACTGGACGGACACGATTACGCCTACTATCTGGAACAGGCTGTGAAGGCTGCTGAGGAACTGATCAATGGCGGTAAGTATCATCTGTATTCCACCGGTAATCCCGAAGAAGACTATCTGATGTTGTTTGCCGCAGAAGATGCCAATCCCGATGAGTATATCCTGGCTATCAAATTCGATTATGGTATGAGTCTTTACCACAATGCTACGGCACATACTCTGGTTCCGACACAGGGACGTCCGGGACTGCCCCGCAAACTGATCAATGCCTACCTGATGAAAGACGGAACACCGTTTACCGACCGTGCAGGATGGGAGAAAATGCCTTTCACCGAAGAAGTGAAAGATCGCGATCCGCGTCTGGCTCAGACTGTCCGTACTCCGGGGTATCACCGTATCGGCCAGACTGAAATTCTGGCTCCTGACTTGTCGGTCAGCGTAACCGGTTACCAGCCTGTCAAGTTTGTACAGGATCCGACTGCTTCTGGCGGACAGGTAGACCGTAACGACCGTTCTACTTGCGACCTTCCGGTTTTCCGCTATGCTGAAGTCCTGTTGAACTATGCGGAAGCTAAGGCTGAACTTGGAACATTGACACAGGCTGATCTTGACAAGACCGTTAATGTGATCCGTGACCGTGTGGCAATGCCGCATCTGGATATGGCCGCTGCCAACGCTAATCCGGACAGTTACCTTTCTTCAGCTGAATATGGATATACCAACGTGACCGGAAGCAATCAGGGAGTGATTCTCGAAATCCGTCGGGAACGTGCCATTGAACTCACTCAGGAGGGATTCCGTTTCGATGACCTGGTGCGCTGGAAAGCAGGCTCCTGCGTGAATCAGTCCATTACCGGTATGTATTTCCCCGGTGCAGGTGAATACGATCTTTCCGGTGACGGCGTGACGGATGTCGTTCTCTATACCGGCGATACCAAACCTGATAAAAAGGATGCACAGGTGTACAAGATCGGATCTGACATCGTGCTGACCGAAGGAGAAAGCGGATATGTTGATTATCACCATAACATTTCGCGTACTGCCTTTAATGAGGAACGCGACTATCTCTATCCGATTCCTATCAATGAACGTTCGCTGAACCCGAATCTGACACAGAATCCGGGATGGAATGACGGACTTTCTTTCTGATTGAAAGCATAGCCATGAATAAACCAACAGGGACAGTCTCACATATACGGCTGTTCCTGTTTTTTGTACCTTTATTTTTCCACCTGATTCCTTTGCAGAAAAACCGGGATGGGTTATCTTTGTGTCCGGATCGTCCCGGTGACGGTTCTTTTGTGTTCATCTTAACAGAAAATACTTATGAAACATGTGTGGAAACCAACCCGTTCCCTGCTGGCTGTACTGACAGCCTGCGCTTCTCTTTCCGCTCTGACCGCTTCCGGACAGACAGTTCCTCCACCTGCTCCCTACGGGGCACTTCCTTCACAGGGCCAGTTGCAGTGGCATGAGATGGAGATGTATAACATGATTGAGTTCAATCAGATCAATTACCTTGATAAAGACTGGGGCTGGGGCGACGAGTCTCCCGAGATCGTCAATCCCGTAAACTTCAATACCGAAGAGATCGTGCTCCGTGCCAAGAAAGCCGGATCGAAGGGATTCCTCATCAATGCGAAACACCACGGAGGCTTCTGTATGTGGCCTTCCCGCACGACCGACTACAATATCTCCCGTTCTCCCTGGCGCAACGGAAAAGGCGACTGGGTAGGCGAGTGGGAGGCAGCCTGCCGCAAGCACGGGCTGAAGTTCGGGGTTTACCTTTCTCCCTGGGACCGCAATACGGCCAAGTTCGGCACTCCCGAATACCTGGATATGTTCAAGGCACAGCTCCGGGAACTGCTCACCCAGTACGGCGATCTCTTTATCATCTGGTTCGACGGTGCTCCGGGTGAGGGGGGTGACGGATATTATGGCGGTGCCAATGAATACCGCGGAGGCTTCCTCGACTACTACGACTGGGAAAACATCTATGCCCTCTGCCGCGAACTGCAGCCCAATGCCGTGATCTTCGGCGATCCGGGACCCGACGTGCGCTGGGTGGGCAATGAGAAAGGATATGCCGGCGAGACCTGCTGGGCTACTCTGTTTGCTCCCGGTGAGAAATGGAACGGACGGCCGATCCCTTCCGGTGCGCCCGAACACATCAAACGCATCAACGAAGGAAACCGCAACGGCCAGTACTGGATTCCTGCCGAAGCCGACTTCTCCCTGCGCCGGCGCTTCACCTGGCACGCTTCCGACAGCCTGACCGTCAAGACTCCCCAGAAACTGTTCGACATCTATATCAACAGTGTCGGACGCGGACAGGGATGGGATCTGAACCTCCCGATCAATCCGCTGGGTGAACAGGATGAGCCCGACAAGCTTGCCCTGGAAGAGTTCGGACGTTACCTGGAAGCTACGTTCCGCGATGACCTGACCCGAGGAGCCACGCTGCATGCTTCCAATGTGCGGGGTGGGGATGAGGCACATTACGGCACCGCCTTTCTGACCGACGGAGACCGCTATTCCTACTGGGCTACCGACGACAAGGTAACCTCTGCCGAACTGGTTCTTGATTTTCCCCGTACGGAAACATTCAATATCATCAAACTGCGCGAAAACATCAAGCTGGGCCAGCGCATTGACTCGGTGAAAGTCGATATGAAGGTCGGCGGAACCTGGAAAGAAATTGCCGGAGCCACCAGCATTGGTGCCTGCCGTCTGATCCGTCTGAAAAACTATGTGGAGACTTCCTCTCTGCGCATCCGCTTCTATGCACCGGTTGCCCTGGCTGTCAGTGAAGTGGGATGCTACAAGGAACCCGACGGAGCCGTTGCTCCCGTGATCAGCCGCACCAAGGCGGGCGAAGTGTCTCTTCAGGTGGAACGTCCGGTCTACCAGCTTCGCTACACGACCGACGGTTCCGTGCCCTCGGTTTCCTCTCCGCTTTATACCGGGCCGTTTACCTTTGCCCGGGAAGGAGCTGTCCGTGCCGTAGCCTTCGACAAGGACGGACGGAAAGGTGAGGAAGCTGTCCGTACCTTCGATGCCTGCAAGCGGAACTGGCGCATCCTGACCGCCGACGGGCAGCCCTATGCCGCAGCCGGGGCCCTGGTGGATGATGACGACCAGACCTTCTGGCGTTCCCCTTCTCAGGACAAGGATGCTGCTTTCCGTCCGCAGAGTCTGGTGATCGATCTGGGCGAAACACAGGTAGTCAAAGGATTTTCCTATACGCCCCGTCAGGACAACAGCAGCGAGGGAGTAATCGACCGCCTTGCTCTCATGGCCAGCGAGGACGGCAAAAACTGGACGCCGGTATACGAAGACTTCATTCCCAACATCCGTCAGGCACCGGTCTACCGTTCCTTCCGGCTGAAGACTCCCGTGTCCTGCCGCTATCTCAAGCTGACAGCCCTGCGCGTGCTGGAAGGCAATTACGCTACGGGAGCCGAATTCGGCATCCTGCTGAAGTGACTTTATCCGGGACACCGGCGGATTTCCCCGCTTCCGATGCAGAGTCGTGCCTCCCGGTCGTAGATCACACCGAACTGACCCGGTGCGATTCCCTGGATCAGGTGCGGACTCTCCACCTCATAACCGGTTCCTGCCGGTCGGATCACCCCCGGCAGGAACTGGTCCGTATGGCGGATCTTGAAGCAGATTTCCTGTTCCCCGGCTTCCGGCCAGGGATTTTCCGTAATGAAATGAAAGTCCGTCAGCCGGAACTTCCGCCCGTACTGATGCACCGTGTCATATCCCCGCGATACGAACAGCAGGTTCTTCTCCGGGTCCTTGTCCACCACGAACCATGGCCCTCCGCTCAGTCCCAGTCCCTTCCGCTGTCCGATGGTGTGAAACCAGAATCCCTTGTGCGTACCGATCTCCCGGCCGCTTTCCAGTTCCACGATTGCCCCCGGCCGTTCGCCCAGGAAACGTCGGATAAAGTCGTTGTAGTTGATTTTTCCCAGAAAACAGATTCCCTGGCTGTCCTTGCGGCGGGCACTCGGCAGCCGTGCCGCCAGAGCCGTCTCGCGCACCTCCTGCTTCATCAGTTCCCCCAGCGGAAACAGAAGCCTGGATACCTGCAGGTAGTCAATCTGAGCCAGGAAATCCGTCTGATCCTTCACCGGATCTTTGGCCGTTGCCAGCCACACCTTCCCTTCGCGTTCGCAGGTCGACGCATAGTGCCCCGTTGCAATCCGGTCGTACGCATGTCCCGCCTTTTCCTCGAAACAGCCGAACTTGATCAGCTTGTTGCACATCACGTCCGGGTTGGGCGTGAAGCCCTGTCTCACCTTGTCGATGGTGTAAGCCACCACCCGGTCCCAGTACTCCTGCTGGAGATCCACCACCTCCAGCTTCAGGCCATACTTGCGGGCCGTTGCTGTTGCCAGTTCGATGTCCTCTTCCGCCGTGCAGCTCAGTCCGTCGTCGGTATCCATGCCGATCCGGATATAAAACAGGTCGGGCTTGTAGCCCTGTTCGCAGAGCAGGTGGACCGCTACGGCACTGTCCACTCCGCCCGAAATCAATGCAGCCAGATTCATGAAGTATTTTTGCGGCAAAGTTAGCTCCACTTTCCCGAAGGTGAAATACCCTGTTTGGGGTATTCTCAGAGGCTTTCAGCGTATGAGCCAGAAGAAAATCACTGAAACTTTTGGTAAATAGTGGGAAGTGTCGTATTTTTGTATCAACAATTTCCGCCACGCCTCTTTATAATGCGTACCAGGGCGGAACTTATTTTTTATCGGATAATGCATTAAAGAAACAGATTGCTAGAGAATTTGGATTGCCCCAGCATCTGTATCTTGAGAGCTGGATAAAAAGTTTGTCAGTATTGCGAAATTGTATTGCTCATCACGCTCGTATCTGGAATAGAAAATATCCATGGAAGCCACAACTGCCTAAGAAGTTGCAGAACCCATGGGTTCATGAAGCTGTTCTACAGGAGAAGCTGTATGCTCAATTGTGTTGTGTGGCTTATCTGATGGATGCGGTTTGTCCAGACAATGATTTCAGGCGGAAATTGAAAACCTTGTTGGAGGATTATCCCATTGTTGACGTTGCAGCAATGGGATTTCCGAAACAATGGTACAATGAACCGCTTTGGAGCCGGTAAGAAGTGCTTCCGGCTTTCCGGAAGCGGTCAGTTCTCCGCATGGTATTCCGCCAGCTCGCGTTCCCCTTCATCCGCATAGCCGTAGCTTTCGTCGTGCTGGCTGAGATCCAGACCGATGGCTTCGCTTCTGGCCGATACGCGCAGGGGGATCATCTTGTTGGTCAGCCAGTAGAGGGCATAGCTGACGATAAAGGTATATCCGCAGACCAGGACGACGGCCAGCAGGTGGATCAGGAACACGCTGACGTTGCCCGCAAACAGTCCGTTGACGAAGACTCCCGTCAGAACCGTTCCGAAGATACCGCCCACACCGTGCGTCGGGAATACGTCAAGCGCATCGTCCACACTGGTCTTGTTTTTCCAGTAAACCGCCACGTTGCAGACCATGGTGGTGGTCAGGGCGATGAAGATACTTTCCCCCACGGTGACATAACCGGCCGACGGAGTGATGGCCACCAGTCCCACGACGGCACCCACGGCAGCTCCCAGTGCAGAAGGCTTGCGTCCCCGCAGGCAGTCGAAGAAGATCCACACCATCATGGCCGTAGCCGAAGCCGTATTGGTGTTCAGAAAAGCCTTGATGGCAATACCGTCGGCAGCCAGGGAAGACCCTGCATTGAATCCGAACCATCCCAGCCACAGCATGGCAGCCCCCAGAATGACAAAGGGGATGTTGGCCGGGGCATGACGCTTTCCGCTGCGGCGTCCCAGGAAGATGGCACCGGCCAGTGCCGCCACTCCCGAGGAAGCATGTACCACGATACCGCCGGCAAAATCGACTACTCCCATCTGACGGAGGAATCCGTCGGGATGCCAGGTCCAGTGGGCCAGCGGACAATATACGAAGATGCAGAACAGGATCATGAAAATCAGGTAGCCGGAGAAACGTACCCGTTCCGCGAATGAACCCGTGATCAGTGAAGGGGTGATGATGGCAAATTTCATCTGGAAGAGTGCATACAGGGCCAGCGGTATGGTCGGAGCCAGATAAGTGTCTATCTTGGCACCCACGTGCTGGAACATGAAGAAGCTGGCCGGATTGCCGATAAATCCTCCGCAATCGTCCCCGAAGGCCAGACTGAATCCGAATACCACCCAGATCACGCTGACCACGCCCATGGCAATGAAACTCTGGAGAATGGTGGAGATGACGTTTTTCTTCCCGACCATGCCTCCGTAGAAGAAGGAAAGTCCCGGTGTCATCATCAGGACAAAAATAGTGGCGGTGATCATCCAGGCTACGTTGGCTGTGTTCATGCGTTCGTCAGGTTCCCACAGTCCGGGGTTTTCCGGCATCAGTACTCCGATCAGACTGATGATGACAATCAGTGTCATTAAAATAATCCATCTCTTTTTCATCTCGTAGTTGTTTTAATGGTTCTACATGTTAAAATGATATATAAACATTAGTTTTTGTGTCATGTTTTAAAATACTTCGCAAAGATATTATTAAAATGACACACAATATCACTTTTTGATGTTATTTTGATAGGATTATTTCTCTTTGGGTTTACCGATGTTATAAATAAGATGATTATTGTGTGATTATGCAATTGTTTGTAATATAAATCCTGTGTTTTTGTATCAGATTATAAGTTTGTCCGTTATAAAAGCCATTCAGGGGAAGTCCGGAACCACAAACCAGACTTCCCCTGAACCATTTTTCACCCCATACATTGGCTTATCCGATCATCGGAACCAGCCACTTGGTCAGCAGGTAACCGCCGCCCAGCAGCCAGATGTAAAGCAGTCCGGCCAGCAGGAAAGGTTTCGCACCTGCCTGTTTGAATTTCTCCATGCTGGTGTCCGTGCCCAGGGCAGTCATGGCCATGGTCAGCATGAATGTATCGATGTATTCAATGGCACCGTTCAGCGGAATTTCCTTCACGCTGTCCACTCCGAAGAGGTATTGCAGCAGTGAGTTCAGACAGATGATGCCGATGAATCCGAAGGCAAACCAGGGAATGGTGATCTTGCTCTTCTGGGTCGTGCCTCCCTCTGTTGCAGCCTTCTTGCGGCCGGCCAGTGCGAAGCTCATGATCACGAGCACCGGAGCCAGCATCATGACACGGATCATCTTGGTGATGGTTGCCGTACCCGCAATACCCAGCGTGTCGGTCGGGTCCATTGCGTTACCCGCACCGGCCACGTGAGCCACTTCGTGCAGGGTACTTCCCGTATAGATTGCTACTCCCGTGTCACCCAGTGCATCCAGCATACCGGCACGGTACAGGATGGGATAGAGGAACATGGAGATTGTTCCGAAGATCACCACCGTCGATACGGCGATGGCTGTCTTGTGGCCCTCACATTTCACGACCGGTTCGGCACCCAGCACTGCCGCAGCACCGCAGATCGCGCTTCCCGTAGCCGTCATCAGCGAAGTATCTTTATCCATTTTCAGCAGCTTGCCCAGCCATACGCCCAGGAAGATGGTTCCTGCCACGATGATGGTGTCGATCACCACAGCCGGAAGTCCCACGGCAGCTACCTGTGTCAGCGTCAGGCGGAATCCGTAGAGTACGATACCGGCACGCAGGATCTGCTTCGTACAGAACTTGATTCCCGGCACCCAGGTTTCGGGAAGCTTGTTGCGCAGGCTGTTGGCATACAGCATACCCAGGATGATACCCACAATCAGCGGACTGAATGACAGACTTTTCACGAAAGGAATTTCGGCGATGTAGAACGCAGCGAATGAGAATAAGGCAATCAATAAAATACCGTGAATGGTATTTGCTCTGTTTTCTTTACTGAACATAGTTTTATCTCTTTTTTAATCCGCTGCAAAGGTAATACATTCTTTCCGGTTTCGCTATTCACCTTTTTTTATACCCTATAACCGGAAGTAATATCCGCTTTTGTCAAGCAGAGTGTTCAGGAGAATTATTTCCACAAGCTTTCTTCTTTCCAATTCCGACAGAATCCCATTGCTGTTATATCTATCGAAGGAATAAGGCTTGACGAAATTTGCTTTCATATATGTAGAATAAAAAACGACCCGCCGATTTGAGCATTGTCAAGAGGCTTGGCGGGTTCTAATGGGGCAAAGGTAGTGAGAATATATGAAATAACCTACTATTGGGAACGTTATTTTTTTACCCCGTTGAACCTAAAGTTGGTTTTTGTAATGGAAATGTAAATACCTGTTTTGTAATATACGGGAATATTTGGTTAAAACAGGAGTAAAAGTGTATCATCAATGAGAAAAATACTTATCTTTGCGCCGAAATGATACAACCTGGCAGCTGTGGGAGGTCCGGTCTCTCCTAGACGGAAGCATGTTTTATTTCATTTCTCTTTATTGTCAACCAAATAGATGTGATATACCGGGCTCCTGCAGGACCTGGTGGAGAGAGAAGAATATACATGCGGAAAAATTTCAGCCAGATTACGACAGGTAAAGAAATGAAACAGACGATCGAAGAAAACCCGATATGGATCCCGTTGCAGACCACCTACTGTAAGGAATTGCAGGTGGCCGAATTTCTTCGTGACTCAGAGATACCTTATTATATCCCCCAGACTTATGAGCTGCAGGACGCAAAAGATGGAAGCGGACGTTGCGAACGGATTCTTGTTCCCGCCATCCATAATCTGCTTTTCATACGATGTAACCACTACGATCGCGAATGGTGCAGACGTTTGCAGCAGTCCATTCCTTTTCCCACGTATTTCATGAGGCGCGGACGGGAAAGTGCCGACTATTGTATCATTTCCAACCGGGAGATGCAGAATTTCATACGGGCCACCAACCCCGAGATCCAGGGGACGCGGTTCATTGATCCCGAAAAATTGAAGAACAAGAAAAATGTCCGGGTGCGGGTTGTCCGCAAGGGACCGCTGTTCGGTATGGAAGGACAGTTTGTCCGTTACGGAGGACGCCATTATATCGCCATTCAGGTGAGCGGAAGTGCCGCTTTGCTGCGGGTCAGCTACACCTGGTGCGAACTGATCGAAGAAATTTAACCGCTGGTTAAGTGTTTCATGACTGAAAAAGAAAGGAGGGTCTGCCTTGTGCAGCCCTCCTTCAAATCAGGAATCCTTTCCGGTTTCGTCCGCTAGATCACCCCGCAGGCACTGAGTCCGAAGGCACCTGCGACGGCGGTTGCCACGGTGATGATCACTTTGAGCACCAGGCTCCAGATTGTTTTTTTCTTGCTGGTATTTTCCATAAGCAGTTAAGATTAAGGTTTATATAATTGGGGTCGGAAGCACTGAGGAGCCTGACGGAACGGTTTCCTGCTTTCCCTGGTGAAAGCCACTTGTGCCTGGCGGATCCGGAGTCATTTTCGGAGAGTCCGCTCATCGCCTGTCTGGAAAGGGTCGCCGTCGCGCGTCAGTTCCCGTCAGTTATTTCCGCTGGTCAGACACCCATGCCGCCCTGGTCATCCGTTTCTTCCTCCGTCACCTCCGGCGAGATATCCACGGTTGTTTCACCGGCCTTGTGGGCCTTGAGCACTTTCTGGCTGACAGAGCGCGGAGCCACCAGGTTGAAAACGGCTTCACCCAGCAGATCCTTGAAGCGGGCGCCGCACTGCCATTTCACGTTCAGCTTCTTGACGTAAATGGCCGGATTGTACTCGGCAGCCGAAGGAGCCCCTTCGCCGCTGATGCGGACATAGAAGAACCCCAGGTCGCCCAGTTCCACCTTCTTGCCTTCCAGCAGCTGTTCCCGCAGGCAGTCCACCGCCATGGTCAGGATCGCCGCCACGTCGGAACGCTTGTACACGCTGCCGTGGCTGGCAATATGTTCGGCAAACTGGTTGATGTTCATCACTTCGCTGTACTGTGAAGTGGCATAAGCTTTCTTGGGAGCCCCCTTGTCGATGGGGTTGCTTCTCATGGCGATACTGTAGTTTAACATAATACGATAAATAAAGAGTTAATAAATAAGTTCCTTAACAGACTCCGGACTTTCGGGTTCCGGCCATTCCTTGCATTGACCAGTCAATGCCAAGATTGACCTGTCGATGCTGAGGTATTGACCAGTCGATGCCAGGATATTGACCAGTCATTGCCGGGGGATCGTGCGGTCGATTCAGCTGCATCGACCAGTCGATGCTGAGGTAACCACCAGTCGGTTTCTCCGGATTTTCCGGATAATCCGGAGAGTTTGTCCGGAACCTTCCTTCCCGTTGTCTGTATGACAAAGGTAACACCTTCCGAAGAGCGGTTTGCACCTTACGGACGCTTGTCGGCGAATGACGGGCGATGATGCACGATAAGGCCCGACAGGGATGTGGCGACACACGGTCAGGAGGTGAAAAAAAGCTGGAACAGAGGCCGGAACAGAGTTTGGAAAAACTTGCTTATATCACTGAAAATGAGTATCTTTATCCTATAATCAATTAACAGAAACAAAGATATGGATACTTTTCAGATTCGCTCTTACGGTATCGGGGAACTTGCCCGTTGCTATGCTCCCAACATCACGGCAGGGGCTGCCCGCCGCAAACTGATGTACTGGATTTCCCTGCAGCCTGCACTGGTCGACGCGCTTCATGCGTCCGGTTTCAGCCAGAAGGTGCGCAGCTTTACGCCCGCTCAGGTCCGCCTGATCGTGGAGGCGCTGGGGGAGCCCTAAAAGTCAATAAAAACAATCATTATACAAAAACTTAAGAAGTAGATATGAAGAAACATTCACTGGTAATTCCGCTGTTTCTGTGTCTGTTCCTTGCTGCTCCCTCTGTCTGTGCACAGACCATGAGCGACCAGCAGGTACTGGAGTACGTGAAACAGGGGATGGCCGAAGGGAAGGACCAGCGTCAGCTGGCTACTGAACTGGCGCGGCGAGGCGTCACACGCGAACAGGCCGAACGAGTAAAGAAACTGTACGAACAACAGCAGGGAATTGATGCCGGACAGATGAAAAGTTCCGATCAGCATGGTTCCCGCATGCGTGGAATTGTCCGCGAAGATCCTATGGTGGACAATTTAAGGATGGAAGGAGATTCCCTGCAGACTTTACGCCATGATGCTACCGAACTTGCCCGCGAGGACCAGGTGTTCGGGCGCAACATTTTCAATACCCGCAATCTTACCTTTGAACCCAGTGTCAATCTGGCCACTCCGCCCAACTACCGGCTCGGCCCGGGCGATGAGGTGATCATCGACATCTGGGGTACCAGCCAGAATACCATCCGTCAGCAGATTTCTCCCGACGGAACTATCAATATTGAGAAGATCGGCCCCGTTTCCCTGAGCGGCATGACCGTGAGCGCGGCCAATGATTACCTCAAGAAGGTGCTGGGCAAGACGTACAGCGGTCTCGACAGTGCCGAAGGCAATCTGGAAATCCGTCTGACCCTGGGCAATACCCGTACCATCCAGATCAATGTGATGGGTGAGGTGATGCAGCCGGGTACCTATGCCCTGAGCAGCTTCTCCACCGTCTTCCATGCGCTTTACCGGGCAGGCGGCGTGAACGAGATCGGAAGTCTCCGCAGCGTGCAGGTAGTCCGCTCCGGACAGAAGATCGCCGATGTCGATGTGTACGACTTCATCATGAAGGGCAAGATCCAGGACGATATCCGTCTGCAGGAAGGCGATGTCATCATTGTGCCTGCCTATGAAGTGATGGTCAGGTTCAGCGGCAACGTGAAGCGCCCCATGCGTTTCGAAATGAAAGCCAGGGAATCCCTGGCTACCCTGATTCAGTATGCCGGCGGATTCGATGCCGAAGCCTATACGAAATCCCTCCGTGTGGTTCGCCAGAACGGAGAAGAATATGAAATCAATACCGTCAGGGACAAGGACTTCAGTGCCTACCAGATGCGCAACGGCGACGTGGTGACGGCCGAAGCCATCCTGAACCGCTTCACCAACAAACTGGAAATCCGCGGTGCGGTCTATCGTCCCGGCATTTACCAGCTGAGCGGAGAACTCAACACCGTCCGTGCCCTGATCACCGAGGCCAGAGGACTGACCGGCGATGCCTTTATGAAGCGTGCCGTGCTCCAGCGCGAGCGTCCCGACCTGACGACCGAGATTGTCAGTGTCGATGTGGCAGGCATCCTGAACGGTACTTCTCCCGATATCCCCTTGCAGAAGAATGACATCCTGAACATCCCCAGCATCCATGACCTGGAAGACCGCGGCGATGTGATGATCTATGGCGAGGTTGCCCGTCCGGACAGCTATTCCTTCTCGGACAACATGACGCTGGAAGACCTGATTATCCGTGCCGGAGGTCTGCGTGAGGCTGCCTCTACCGTACGGGTGGATGTTTCCCGCCGTATCAAGGACCCCAGGAGCACCAGCTATACCGACAGCATCGGCCAGACCTTCACCTTTGCCCTGAAGGACGGCTTTGTGATCGATGGCCAGCAGGGATTTGTGCTCCAGCCCTACGATCAGGTGTTCGTGCGCCGCAGCCCGGGTTATCAGATCCAGCAGAACGTACAGGTCACCGGCGAAGTGCTGTTTGGCGGTACCTATGCGATGACCAGCCGCGAAGAACGCCTGTCCGACCTGTTGCGTAAGGCCGGAGGTGCTACTCCCAGGGCCTACCTGCGCGGAGCGAAGCTGACCCGTGTGGCGAATGAGGATGAAAAGAAGCGTATGCGCGATGTCCTTGAGATCATGAACCGCCAGTTCGGCAAGGCCATGATGGACTCGCTGGGTGTGCGTGTGGAAGACACTTTCAGTGTGGGACTCGATCTGGAGAAAGCCCTGGCCAATCCCGGCGGCGAGTACGACCTGGTGTTGCGTGAAGGCGATGTCATCAGTGTGCCCAAGATGAACAACACCGTGAAGATCGACGGTGCCGTAATGGTTCCCAACACGGTGGCCTATCTGAAAGGCAAGAATGTCAGCTACTACCTCGACCAGGCAGGAGGTTATGCCGACAATGCGAAGAAATCCAGGAAATTCATTATCTATATGAACGGTCAGGTCACCCAGGTGGGCAGCCGCGACAGCGACAAGATCGAACCGGGGTGTGAAATTATTGTGCCGAGCAAGAAGAACCGCAAGGTCAATGTGGGTGAGATCCTGGGCTATGCCAGCTCCTTCGGTTCCCTCGCTACCATGTTCGCCACAATTACGAACCTGATCAAGAAGTAATACCTATGGAAGAAAAGAAAACAGATAAGATGGAACAGCAGCCCCTCTTCACCCGTCCCGAAGGCGGGGAGGAGGACGAAGTGACAATTGACTGGATGGCATTGATCCGTCGCATATTTGCCATCCGCAGGAAGTTATATCTCGCTGCCGCCGTGGGACTGGTGGCAGGCGTGATCATTGCCCTGAGCATTCCCAAGCAATATACGGTCAGCGTGACCCTTTCCCCCGAAATGGGCAGCGGCAAGAGCGGGGGAGGACTGGCAAGTATGGCCGCCTCCTTTCTGGGAACCAGTATGGGAAGCGACAGTCCGGATGCCCTGAATGCGACGCTGGCTCCCGATATTGTGGCTTCTACCCCTTTCCTGCTGGAACTTTTTGATGCCCGTGTCCGTACGGCTGACGGCAAGGTGGATACCACACTTGTTGCCTATCTGGACGAACTGTCCGCTCCCTGGTGGAGCTACATCCTGCGTGCTCCCGGCATGGCGGTCGGCGGTATCAAGTCTTTGTTGGGCGGTGACAAGGAAGAGCTGCCCGTTGATTCTCTGGCCGGAGGTTCCATTGAACTTTCAGAAAAAGAGGCCGGGAAATTAAAGTCTCTTCGTGAGTCTGTACTGGCAAATGTGGATAAAAAGACGTCAATTACCACTTTGACCGTTACCCTGCAGGATCCCAAGGTCACTGCCACGGTGGCCGACAGTGTGGTTTCCAAGCTTCAGCAGTATATCACAGCCTATCGTACCCGCAAGGCGAAGGAAGACTGCCGTTACCTGGAACAGCTTTACCGGGAACGCCAGGCGGAATATTACGAAGCCCAACAGCGGTATGCAAAATATGTGGATGCCAACAGCAACGTGGTGTTCCAGAGTACCCTGGCCGAGCGCGAACGGCTTCAGAACGATATGTCGCTGGCCTATCAGGTCTACAGCCAGGTAGCCCAGCAGCTGCAGGTGGCCCGGGCCAAGGTACAGGAAGAAAAGCCCGTCTTTGCCGTGGTGGAACCTGCCGTCGTTCCGAGAGAACCTTCCGGCACCAGCCGTAAGGTGATCGTGCTGGGATGGATTTTCCTCGCCGTTGCAGGCGTGGCCGCCTGGGAACTCCTCGGTAAGGATTACTGGCAGAAGTTCCGCAGCGCCTTGTCCTGATCCTCTTGCGGAGTATCAGGCTTCCGCTTCCCGCAAGTAATGCCCCAGGGCACTGCGGTTCTGGTTCACCTGATCCAGTGTCAGTTCCACTACCAGATAGCCCCGTTTGTTGCCGCTGCGCACCGCCTCGAAGCCCAGCTTCTTCATCAGCTGGTTCACCTTGGCGGGGCTCATCAGCTGGCGGATTCCTCCGCTGATGCGGCTGATGATCTGGGCCGTGGTGATGAAGACAGCCGCTTCCCCCGGCAGGGGACGGCGGAAATACGTCTGGATCTGGTCCGCTTCCAGATCCGGTGCCCGGAAATACTCGTTGCGGCGGTTCACCTCCGCCACCTCACTGCTGCTCAGCCAGTAGCGGAAGCGGCTTTTCCAGAGCGCGTAAGCCTGGGCATACACCCCCCTGTAGTTCACGGGGTGCGTATACGGATCATCAATGGCGGTGATCTCCATGGGAAACCAGCGGCGGTCGCCTGAGACGTCGGTCAGGAAGTTGACATTGTTCGTCGTTCCGCAGAAGCTGGCGATGTGCGGCTTCGATTCCTTGAAGTGCCCGTACGCCCTCCGCTCGTTGATGATCAGGGTGGTCGATACCGCCTTGATGCGGCTCAGCGCCTCCGGCCGCAGCTCCTCGATCTCCTCCAGGCAGATCAGGGCAAACTCGGTCAGGCGCAGCTGGTCGTCCTTGGTCATCTGGGCAAAGTCGGACTTCACGCAGAAATACTTCCGCAGTTCCGGCGGCAGCAGGTTGTTCAGCCAGGTTGTCTTGTAGGTAGCCTGCGGACCGGCCAGCACCAGAATCTCGTGGTTCACCACCGAGCGGTCGAAGAGCGCTGCCACGCAGCCCACGAGCCATTTTTTCAGATACTTCCGGCAGTCCTCGGGACCCTGTACCGTATGGAGTGTATCGGCCAGTTCGCCGATGTAGTCCGTCTGTCCGTCCCAGGGATCCAGCCCGTCAAAATACAGTTGAAACGGATTGTAGTCCGCCACGAATTCCGACTCCAGCACATTGCGCAGGTCGGAGATCCGCACGCGGCTGTTTGTTTTGCTCATGCGTGCCCAGAGCGAGTTCACAATGTGGTCGTCCACTTCCCGGAAATCCTCTTCGCGGTTTTCGCGGGTGAAGTCCACCTCATACTTGCCGGTAATGACATTCCGGCGGAACGAACCCTGACCGCAGAGAAAATCCTCGATCTCCGCCACGCCAGCCAGCGGTTGCCGTGCATTGTCCTTTCCGGTGCTGGGCGACAGTGTACCGAATTCTTCCGTCTGCAGGTAGCAGGAGCGGAAGATCCCTGCTATGTCGCCGTCGTAACCGGTAAAGGTATTCAGCGCCCATTCCGTGGCCTGATCCTGGTCTATCCCGTAGCGGTTGAGCAGATATCCCATCCGCATGATGTAGTCGTTGTGCTGGTGCGGTTCGTAGGTCACCCCCTGCGCTTCCAGCTCCTTCCGGGCAGTGGTAACGGCCCTTTCCAGCCGGTAGTTGCGCATCCGTTTCCGGATTTTGGGAACCACCTCAGCCCGGAAGGGAAGAGCATCCGGATTGAAGAAAAGTTCCGGATCGTGGGCAAGCCCGCACAGGCGGGTTGAATTTTTGCATTTCAGGTCACATTCCACTCCCAGCAGTCGGGCATAATAGTCATTTGCCAGCAGGAATGTCGCCCGGTACTGCGCTTCCGAAGCCAGGTATGCGTTCTCGTCAAGCGGAGAGGCGACAGCCCTTTGCAGGGTGTTTTCATCGTGCTCCATGCGGTAGAGAATCCGGATGCCCGCTCCGCTGATTGTGGTATAGGTGAGCAGGGTATGCGGGTCGGCAACGATCCGTTTCAGCAGTTCCGGCAGGGCAGCCTTTTCCAGGTGGTCGATGTCCACCAGCCCGACGGAAGTCCATCCGCAGATATGCCTCTTCCGCTTGCCGCCCTGAAAACGGACGGCTACGGAAAAGCAGGGACAGGAAGATTTCTCCTTATCGGCAGCAGCGGCATTTCCCTGCGAAGCGTAGTAACGGTGTTTAAGAGTGTGTAGTTTTACTGTGGGATCCTGTCGGATCATCCGGATGATTTCACTGAGTGTTGCGTCCGCCGGCAAGGTGTCCGCATAACCTTTGAAAAGGCTGAATGTAATGTCTTCCATGGCATTGATGTTTTAAAGTTTTCCACAAAGGTTGTGAAAGGCGTGTAAACCACCAAATCTTGCTTACCGGCATGGCGGTAATAAAATATAGATAAATTAAGAGAATTAACATATATTCGTGTCGAATTTTTTAAATTTAAAAAAATGACACAAAATCATGAACCCAATGCTGCCCTGGGGCGGTACATTGAGATGCTGCATCGCCGTGTGAAAGTCGACGGCAAGTTATTAACCATCCGTGAGATCTGCGACCGGGCCTCGATGAGTGCCCGCACGTATGAGAAAGTAAAAAAGGGGTCAGTACGAATCTGAACCAGTACTACGACATTTTCCGCATTTACCTTCCGCAGTTCCGCCGCTCCTCTGAGGTCTTCCGGCAACAGCTGATCCAACTTCTTGACAGTCTGGAAGATGACTATCGGGAACGGCATCCAGAGGACAGGCCCTGACCGGCAGTTCTGCCAGGTTTGCCAGAGGTAAATAAAACTTTTATAGTTAGTGCGGACAAAAATAGATCCATTTCTGTCCGCACTTTTCCCTATAAGTTTATATATAGGTTGGCAAAGCTGGCAGAAAAGCTTGAATTTTCTTTGTAACAGATTGACAATAAGTGGAATGAGATGTTTCCGGCGCCTTTCACTGAATCTGCGGAAGTGTTCCGTTGTGGTTGGGGACTTAAAGTGGAGACTTACAAAAAACTGAAAAATAAGGGTACATTCTATGGAAAATCTAAAAAATAATTTGTTTCTTTGTAATAAATAAGTGTTGATTTCTTAATATTGAGTTTTATGAATTTTACCAATCCATATCCACATACAGAGCATGAGGTTTATTCGCAAACCTTTCTGCAAACGGTATCGGCCAATATCCGGTTTTCTTCTTCTGATACACAGGCCGAGTATTGGCAAAAATTCAGAGAATTCAGTAAAAAAATATTTCATATCCCTGTCACGGATATTCCTTCAGGCGAAGATCAATATGCTGAACTGTCTTCCAGCACAACGGAGACAACCTATTCCTTCAAAGGTGATACCGCAACGGTAGCGATCGGTCCGAAAGGTTACAGGTCTTTTGGTGAAACAATGCCCGTTCACTTTTGTACGATACAAACCTTTTTGCAGGATGTTGTGCCGTCGTTCAGGATTCAGGAACTTTCCCTGACCAAAAGAAACAGATTCCCGTTTCATATTTCTCTTGATCGGTTTGACCTCAAGGATGCTTTGAATTATGTGTTCAAACCGGAGCATACAGAAGATCTGGAGAAATATAGACTGGAGAAGGGAAAACAGATAAAAGTAACCAAAGAGGCTCAGGTGGATTTAGACCATCAAGCCCGTATGCAGCTTACCATAGGTTTTCAGGTAATGAACGATTCAAACGTACATCTGTTGTTCGACCTGCATGCTTCTTATGTCCCTTCAGAAGGCATGGAAGCGGAGAAGCTATACAGTCTGGCTTCAGAATTGAACGACATTATGTTTGATGCGTTCAGGTATGTGGTTACTGAAAATATCATTCACGTATTAAGAGGAGAAAATTGACCATGAACGGATTTACATATTCTATCCAGACAGAGACTGTTTCCCGCAGAAGAGAAAGCAGATCACGCGGTATATGTCTGTCAAAAGTCTGTATAAAAAGGGGAATGGAATTGTCTGTGAATCCGGTCAGTAAGAACTGCTACGGAGCAGCAGACTCCTATAAACTTTCATTTCCTGTTTTACCGCAGGTTTTAACTTATTTTCCGGAAATCGACTTGTACCGGAATGTTGCCGTGCAGAAACGGATCAGGCAGGCATTGAACAGGCTGGAGGAGCTTAAGTTGCTGCCGGAGAACTGGGATGAAAATGGTGCTCTCCCCATTGAACGGACAGCGTATGAGAATACGAAATGTGCCCTTGAAATCATCGGAGAAAAAGCGTCTGAAGCCTGGAACCTGTTTCCAAATACAAACGGGACATTACTTCTTACTGCTCCCGGAAAACAGTTGGCTTCCATCAATATAGGCAATGAAAATTTTTCATTCTTTGCCATGGGAAAAGATAAAAAGGTGATCAAAGGGATGAAAGAGTTTTCCCCGGAGAATCTGACCAATGCTTTCGATCAAATTCAAGCAGAGATAGGCCGTGTCTGAAGAACAGGAAGTCATATCAGTCAGTGAATATGTAGCCGATTATGAACAATTGGCACGCATCATATTTTCTCCATCCATGGTATTGGGTGAGGTAGTAGCTCCTTCCGCATTCAATCTGGTAAGATTGAAAAGTGGAACGGATGAAGACTATGTATCCGTGAACCGGATGGATTATTGGGAACCGAGTTATGAGAATTGTAGAAAATATCGTCCTCGTATAGAAGGTGACCGTATAGCCGGATATGCAAAGCTTACAGCTGGCGATGTACGGCAAAGTTCTATTGAAGATATTACCACAGAAGTCACTGCGTATCCTTCCAAAAGCAATCCTTTTCATGCAGGAATCAGTTATACTGCTGGTTCAGAACTGATAAAGGGACATTGTGAAAGCCCGGAATTTCTGATGGTTACTTCTATGCTGGCCAGTCAAAGCATTTTTGTTCCTTTTGAGTATCAATCTTCTTAAAATTATGGCGAAAACGGAACATCTGAACAGCGAACAGAACATCGAGAGCATTATCAGCGCTCCGCTGGTTGCCCTTTCCAAGGCCAACATGATGATGCTGTCCGGACAGACCACCTTCCTGCTGAAGAACTGTTTCAAATACAAGGACGGGGTCTACGAACCGGAGATGATCACCATGAGTATCCAGGTGGGAGGAGCAGAAGGCAAATCCATGACCTTCCAGATGCCTCTTATCAACCTGCTTTCCATCAACGCCCTGTCCGTAGCCAAGGCCCATATCAACTTTTCCATCGACATCACTTCGTCCGACAGCTATCCGGCCAACGGACAGACCGATATCCTGAGCGAGAAAGCCCTGTATCGCGGCCGTCTGAACGGAACGGACCGGGACGGGAAGACTCCGGTCATGAAAGGACTGCTTACCGTTATGGAGCTTTACGAGAAAGCTATCCGTGCTTCCGTACCTCTCCGGAAAACGGAAACAGAATCAGAAGAAACAAACCTTTAAAAACTAACAATATGCCTAATGCAATTCCATGTCCTTGCTGTCGGAATCCTATCTATTTCGATCTGGCCCTGCTCCTGAAAGGAGAAGCTTTTGAATGTTCCCAATGTCATTCGCGCATTTCGCTGACTCCGCAGAGCCGTCCTATTGTGGCCGAAGCCAGTGCCCGGCTGGAAGAGCTGAAGCAGAAGGCTTCCCGGCAGCTGGATGAAAAGCCGGAAAAACAATAGATGGAAAAAGAACTTTTATCAATGGCCCAGCAGTTTACGGGCCTGCCTATGGAAGATCTGATCGGCGGTCCGCTTAATGCTTCCGCCAAGGCCAATGCCGCCATGGCACTCACACAGACCAAGTTTTTGCTTGAAACCTGTTTCAACCGGGTGGAGCGTGCGCTGACAGATAAGGAAAAAGAGGAGTATAAGAAAAAATACGGAAAAGATGCTGACAGTTCAGTCAGGCATACCAGTTACGCTCCGGTAATGATTGAAATGTCGCTGGAACGAGGTGTGCTGACACCGACTACGGATAAGGATGGCAAGCCGACCACTGAAATCAGGAACTTCACCACTTCGTTTAATCTTCCCCTGCTGACCATCATACCGGTCAAATCCCTGGGAGTAAACAATGTAGACATTTCTTTTGAAATGGAGGTGAAGTCCAGTTTTTCGGAAACGGAATCTGAAAGCAAGGAAACGGAATCCAGGGGCGAAGGCTCGTTCGAAAGCAAGCTGGGGTGGGGGCCTCTGTCGGTTTCCATCAAAGGATCTGCCAGCTATTCTTCACGCGACTCTTCCACCCATGATACACACTATGAGAAGAGCAACTCCGCCAAATATACGGTGAATGTCCATGCCGGACAGCTTCCTGTTCCCAAGGGGGTGAATACCATCATCGAAGCCTTTACACAGGCTATCCAGCCGATTGAGATGCCGGCAGAAAAGGGTGATGAAAAACCAGATAAGGAGGCTTGATTATGATGGTTTATAGGGGATTTGCCTGTGCAGAAGAAGCATTAAATGTACTGACATGCCGAACGGTTGGAGGTGTTAAGGAATGTCCTAAATTAACAGGTATGGCTTTACAGAATGCAATCGCCTATCAAAAGCAATGTTGTGAAGGAACTGTTAAGGTCGTACAAGATGCTTTAGATCGCAAGGGAATAATAGAATATACAACGGATTTTGAGGTAGCTTGTGGATTCGGTACTTTATGTGTGATTGGAGGTGAAGTAAGTGCCAAAGGTTTGAATGAATTACCTGATACTTCTAGAGAAAAAGGTGTATTTTTTTATACAAATGTTAAGATAGAAATTAAATGTTTTTGTTTTGGCTATTTTTACCAAAAACTTCTTCTGAATTCAGGAAATTCAAGCATCGTTAATGATTTACTCCCCTTAGAAAGGCAAATTTGGAAGGTAGATCAATCGGTTTTACGATGTATTTCTGTTGAGCCATATATTCCTATTTTGGATAAGTTTTTTAAAGATTTTATGAATTTGTATTCCGGTGTATTCTCCTCTGTTTCTTAATTTTATATCATTTGTATTGAAAGAATTGTAAGCAGTCAAAAAAGACATTAATTGAAAAGAATAACTTAGCTACCACCCAATTTATAGAATTGGACAAAATCACTTTGGCTACCAGTCAATGTTGAATTCATAACTGATGAATAAAACTCAATTTCGGGTACTGAAAAGTGCCCTTTTTAAGAGGTATATCACAAATTGAGTGCTTACACTTTAAGATAAATATGTAGCATAATATTATTACTTTATAAAAGTGCTAGTTTCTGGTTCTTTAGAAATCAGGGTATTTTCTGAGGTGTTTACATAATATTGAACTTCTTGACTGTTTTAGAAAGAATGGCCTAAGTAGTTATATTCTTGATTACAGTAACTATGATAAAGAGTTGTAAAATAAAGATGGACTTGATACTTTATATGAATAGGATATTAAAGTTACTTAATTTTTTTTGATTGGTTTTAAACAAATGTCTTTCCCTTTAGACATTTTCTTTATTGTACAAGTTAAAAATAAATATTTGTTTGATAAAGATAATTTATTTCTTTAATGATAAGTAATGGTAGTATAAATAAGAAGCGCATAGCTAAAAACATTGTCTTCTTATATATAAAAGTTGTAATTAATATGATTTTGAGTTTATTTACAACTCGAATCATTTTGCGAGAATTAGGAGTATCTGATTATGGAATTTATGGAATTGTTGCTGGCACTATAGCTATGTTTGCTACATTAAACTTTGCGCTCGCCCAAGCAACTCAGCGTTATATGAGTTATGCTAAAGGAAAGAATGATGACATACTTTTAAAAAAGTATTTTAATACTAGTATTATAATACATATTGTTATTGGAGTATTCGTACTAATATTAATGGAGTTATTCTATATACCACTATTTAATGGAATCTTAAATATACCTGAGAGCAGAATATTTGCAGCTAAAATAGTTTACCATTTTATGATTTTAAGCACAATTTTTTCTATATTAACTGTACCTTATGATGCAGCTATTAATGCACATGAAGATTTAGTGTATTACAGTTTAGTTGGAGTTTTTGAATCAATATTACGTTTTGTTGCAGCATTAGTAATTTCCTTTATATATGTAGACAGATTGATAATATATGGTGCATTACTAGCCTCTATTTCGATATTATTAACATTTGTAATGAGAAGATATTGTTTTAAACGCTATAGTGAATGTGTATTTATACCCAAAAAATTTGTTGACAAAACGACTGTAATAGAAATGAGTAAATTTGCAGGATGGAATTTTATGGGATCTTTTTCTTCTATTGTAGGTAATTATGGAACAACGCTACTTATCAATCATTTTTTTGGTGTAATTGTAAATGCCGCAAAAAGTATTGCTGATCAATTATGTAGTATGGTTGGGGTCTTTTCGGATAATATGATGAAAGCTTTTAATCCAGTACTCGTAAAGCAAGAAGGTAGTGGTAATCGTAAAGATATGATAAACTTGACTTTTATTAGTTGTAGATTTACTTATCTTATGTATTCATTTATAGCAATTCCCTTTTGTTTAGAAATGCCATTTTTATTGAGGTTATGGTTGAAAAATATACCAGAATGGGCTGTGTTATTCTGTCAATTGCAGATCTTACGTACTTTGTTAGAACAAATGACTATACCTATAAGAACATCTTTAATGGCAAGAGGATGCATAAAGTATATGAATTTGGCTGTTTTTTTATGGAGCTGTTTAACATTTATAATATTGTACTTGATGTATTTAAATGGTAATCCACCTTATTGGCATTTTATAATTTCAATACTGTTTTTAGTAATAATGGATGGCGTTACTAAATTATATTTATGCAAAAAATATTGTGAAATGAATATAAAAGATTATGTAATAAATGTTTGTGGAAGATGTGTACTTTGTACTTTAGTTCAAATATTACCAGGATTAGTAATTATATTTTGTTTCAATCAAAGTTTGTTTAGATTATTATTTATAATCTTAGCATGTAGTTTAGTTCTAATATGTATTTCTTGTATAGTCGGTTTACATTCTAGTGAGCGTAACTATTTATTTATAATGCTGAAAAAGCTATTGAATAAGATGAAGCTACAAAATAATTGATAATTTATAAGATAGAATTTATATGATTACTACTACGTTACGAGGGGGGTTAGGAAATCAGATGTTTATGTATGCTATGGTGAAAGCAATGGCGATAAAAAATAAAACAGCAATGGCATTTAATTTACATGAAGGATTCGATAATGATTTTCAATACCAACGGAAATTAGAACTCCAATATCTTAATGTAGATTTGGGAAAACATGCTCCTTTTGCTGTATTTGATTATAAAGGTGCACGTTATGCTCAAATTATAAGTAAAAAAATTGGGAGAAATATACTTTTGCCACAATATCAAATAATAGAAGAAAAGTCACCTATGCGTTTTCAGTCTGAGTTAATTAATGAGCATATTCTAAATGCTTATTTAGAAGGATATTGGCAAAGCGAAAAATATTTTAAGAATATTGAAGATCAAATAAGAACAGATTTTACAATTAAGGCTCTAATATCTGAATCTGTTAAAGCTGAATTACGCAACATCCGAGAGGGTAATCATACATTAATATTCGTAGGTATTAGACGATATCAAGAATGTTCTCAAGTACGCCCAGGGATGGTTTTAAATGAAGACTATTATAATAAGGCTATAAAATATTTTGAAAATAGATTCTCTAATGTCAAGTTTGTTATTTTCTCTCAGCAACCGGAATGGGCAAAGCAAAAACTTATAACTAAAAGCCCCATGATATTTGCCAATGCTAAAAGTGGCGATCTTGCAACAATTGAGGATTTATACCTTATGACACATTGTGATCACGCTATTATCTCAAATAGCTCATTTTATTGGTGGGGAGCATGGCTTCAAAACACATCAAAAAATCATTTGGTTATAGCACCCGATAATTTTATAAATAAAGATTCAGTTTGTGCGGATTGGATTATTATAGGCAAATAAAGTTAATTACATCTTGAGTTTATGGAAATAGTAAAAGATTTGGTTTCAGTTATAGTGCCATGCTATAATATGAGCAACCGCATTCACCGTTTATTTGATTCATTATTGACACAAACTTATAAAAAGCTTCAAATTATTTTAGTCAACGATGGCTCAACTGATAACTCAGAAGAGATTGTTTTAGAATACAAAAAAAAATTTGAAATACAAGGTATAGACTTTCAATATATTTTACAAACTAATACTGGTCTAGGAGGTGCAATCAATAAAGGGCTAAAATATATAAAAGGAGAATTTTTTATATGGCCTGATGCAGATGACTGGTTGGCATCAGATTCAGTTGAAATAAGAGTGAAGTTTCTTAAAGAAAATCTTGATTATGGATTTGTAAGAAGTGACGCATATTTATTTTTCGAATCTGATTTAAAACATCCAATTGGTCTTTTAACAGATAAAAACCCAGAAAAGTCTAAAATACAAGATCTTCTACTTAATTATATTTGGGAAAAAAATGCGAACTACTGTCCCGGTTGCCATATGATTAGAACAGCATTATTTCAATCTGTTTGTAAGAATATGGATATTTATAGTGCGAGAGGGGGGCAAAATTTTCAATTACTTGCTCCAATGTTATGTAATTACAAATTTGGTTATATAGATAAACCATTGTATAATTATGTAATATACAAAAGAAGTATGTCTCATGGAGATAACACATTTGACGAGTATATTAGGCGAACAAAAATAGGTGAAGATATAAAAGTACAGACTTTAAGAATATTACCATTACCTGAAAATGTTAAACGAGATTATATTAATCAAGTCCACCAGAAATGTAATATTTCAAGAGCACAAATCTCTTATGACTTTGGGAATAAGAAAGCTTTTGATTACCATTATAATACAATTGATAATCAATATATTCCTGTGGAATTAAATAAAATATATAAATCATCATTTTTAACATCACCATTATGGCTATTATTGCATAAATTATTTTCCAAATCACTTCGTAAATTGAAAAGTTCTAATATATCATATTATCTGAGAGCTAAACGTTTTCAAATAAAAAAAATTTTAAGGTGGTAAAATATGATTGATAAACAATTAAAAATATTATTGTTAGGTGGGACAGGAGCAATTGGAAGTCATTTATCTGAGATTTTATCAACACAAGGGCATTTAATATTTATTACTTCTCGAAAAAATAGAGTTGAGAATTTGAATATAAAATATATAAAAGGTAATGCTCAAGATTTTTCCTTCTTATCTAGATTACTAGCACAAAATGAATACGATGTATGTGTTGATTTTATGTCTTATGCTACACACGAATTCAGTAAAAGAGTTGAACTCCTATTGGATTCTGTTGGGCAATATGTTTATATCTCATCAGCAAGGGTATATTCAAATAGCAATGATATAATTACAGAAGATACCCCGAGATTATTGGATGTAATTCGAGATAAAGATTTCTTGGGTACGGATGAATATTCTTTAGCAAAGGCAAGACAAGAAAATTTATTGTTCAAAACCAATAAAACAAACTGGACTATCATAAGACCATATATAACTTATAGTGAAAATAGACTTCAATTAGGAGTCATGGAAAAAGAACAATGGTTATATAGGGCATTGAACGGTCGAAAAATTGTATTCTCTAGTGATATTGGAGAACATTATACGACATTGACTTATGGTAAAGATGTTGCATCTGGAATTGCAGCAATATGTGGACAACCGAGGGCCTTGTCTGAAGTCTTTAATGTAACAACGTCCGAGTCCGTTAAATGGGTAGATGTTTTGAATGAGTATGTAAATATATGCAAAAAGAACGATATTGATATGTCTGTGAATATTTATCCAAGGTCTATGCATTTGAGATATGCATCAATTCAATATCAAATAAAATATGACAGATATTTTGATAGAAGATTTGATAATTCAAAAATAAGTCAATTTGTGGATACAAAGAATTTTATTTCACTAAAACAGGGATTATCTCTTTGCCTTGACTCTTTTCTGACGAATCCTCAGTTTAATAACTTTGATATGAGGGGAGAGGCAATAAGGGATAGATTAACTCATCAATGTGCTTCAAGGAATGAATTTTCCTCGATAAAGAACTACTATTTATACCTTGCTCTTCGGTATTTGTGTCCGCAATCAATCTTGTAATTTTATATTCATATGAACTATACAACAGAAAAAAATGTACAAATCGTACTTTCATTATTAAAACAAAGTAATATACGTCGAGTTATTGCTTCTCCAGGTACTTCAAATGTTACTTTAGTTGCAAGTATGCAAAGTGATCCTTTTTTCGAAATATATTCTTCTGTGGACGAGAGGGGTGCAGCATATATGGCTTGTGGTATAGCTGCAGAAACACAAGAACCTGTTGTGCTAACTTGTACTGGAGCTACTGCTTCTCGCAATTATTTATCCGCATTAACAGAGGCTTATTATAGAAAACTTCCTATATTAGCGATCACTTCTACTCAACCAGAAGTAAATATTGGATCATATTCTCCACAAGCCATTGATAGGAGTCAAATACAAAAAGATGTTGCTGTTTTTCAGACGTATTTAAGAACTGTTAGATGTGAGGAGGATAATAGACTCGTAACTCTTAGAATGAATCAAGCTATTCATGCATTGACTAAAAGAGGTGGTGGGCCTGTACATGTTAATTTAGAAACTCATTCAACAAGAGAATTTACAGTAAAAACTTTACCTGTTGCAAGAAAAATAAAATATTATGATAATGATAGTGTATTACCTCCAATACCTAAAGGTAGAGTTTTAATTTTTATTGGTAACCATGCGGTCTGGCAACAAGAAGATATTGATTTAATTGATAAATTTTGTTCACTTTATAATGGAATTGTAGTTTGTGATCATAGTAGTAAATATATAGGGGAATATGCAGTACATGCTTCATTGTTTGGTCAAGGATATGTACCCGATGGGCTTAATGCTAATCTGAGAATACACATAGGATATGTTTCTGCCGACTATCCGGGAATAGAGTTCGCCCGTAAAACAGCTATTGAATGGCGAGTAAATGAAGATGGTGAGATCCGAAATGTAATGGGGAGGACCGATAGCGTATTTGAAATGAAAGAACGTACATTTTTTAAATATTATGCAACACATTATGGAAATCAGACTGAATACCTTGATGCATGTAAAAAGGGCTATCAAGAAGCTTTAAGTAGGATAAACAATCTTCCTTTTTCAAATATATGGATTGCTCAAAAATTGGCTCCATTATTACCTAAAAATTCAGTATTGCACACTAGTATTCTTAATAGTACACGTAGTTGGAATTTATTTGAAATTGATAAAAGTATTGCCTCGTATTGTAACACAGGTGGTTTTGGAATCGATGGTATTCTATCAACTGTTATTGGGGCATCTTTAGTAAATCCTAATAAATTATACTTTTGTGTAATAGGAGATTTGGCTTTCTTTTATGATATGAATAGTTTAGGTAATAGACATATTGGTAAGAATTTACGTATACTATTAATAAATAATGGATGTGGGACAGAATTTAAAAATTATAATAATATTGCGGCTCAATTCGGAGATGAAGGTTCTGCATATATTGCGGCAATGGGACATTTTGGTTACAAATCACCAACTTTAGTGAAGCATTTTGCTGAAGATTTAGGGTTTAAGTATTTAACAGCTAATAATAAAGAAACTTTCCAAGCTGTTTATCAGACTTTCCTAAATTCACAATACAATGGTTCTATCATATTTGAAGTTTTTACTAATTGGCAGGATGAGAGTAACGCATTAAAAATAATCAATGATACAAAATCATTAAAACAAAAGATTGTATCTAATGCGGGGCGTATTTTATCTCCTGAAATGAAAGCCCAAATAAAAGGTCTCTTAGGCAAATAAACATAAATTTTCAAATTACTTTATATGAAAATTGGAATTTTAACATATCATTATGGCTATAATTTTGGTGGTGTTTTACAATGTTATGCACTACAACAAACATTAAAAGAAATAGGATACCATGATGTTCACGTAATAAATTGTATTCCTAGCAGACTTAAATTTTATTTAGGAGGAATCCCGAGAAAGCGGAGTCTGAGCACTATATGTAATTGGTATTTACGTATACGTTATGGTACTCGATGTAAAAAAGCTTTTGATGCCTTTAGAGAAAAATATTTAAACCAAACAGAGTATATAAAAAGAAATTTTCTTCCTCAAAGTGTTAAAAGTTATGATGCCTTAATTGTAGGTAGTGATCAAATTTGGAATTTTAGAGAGCAAAGTAATGGTCAGTTTTTTCTTAATTGGGAGCCTCAATTTGAAGGACGTAAAATCGCTTACGCTCCTTGTTGTGGGAAGAATGAAGTTAATGAAAAATGTCGAGGGCAATTGGAAAAGGCATTAAATGATTTTGATTTTCTCTCAGTCAGAAATAGTGAAACTTTATCATTTGTGGAAGGAATCATTGGGAAAAGTCCTCAGATTGTTCCTGATCCAACATGTTTATATGATTTTAAAAACTTATTGACAAGTATAAGACTCGTTAAGGCAAATTATATTTTTGCATATATTTTAGGTGATGATATAAATGGTGGAAATGTAAATGCCATATCCATATTGAAGAAAAAATATCCGAATAGAAAGGTGATTGCTTCTATTATAGCCTATAGTAATCCTAGAAAGATAACATGGGCAGATGAAATCAAATATGATTTATCACCGATTGATTGGCTTAATATGATACAAAATGCTGATTTTGTTTATACTGATTCGTTTCATGGAACAATTTTTTCTATGAGATTTAATGTGCCATTTATCACTTATTATGTAGAAGAACGTCGGAAAGCTAGATTTTTAGAATTGCAAACACAATTCGATATAAGTGAAAATATTGTTTCTAGTCTAGAACAAATAAAATCTTTTGAACCAAGAGAAAGGAATTTTGATAAGAAATTCTCTGATTTGTCGAATCTAGGAAGAAATTATCTTAGAGAAGCTTTAAAATAGATTCGTCATTTATTTGATTAATATGAGTATTCAAATACTATTTTTCATCTGTTTATTGGGAGTGTTGTTAAATATATGTGTTACTCCTTCATTAACAGACGTATCACCTATAATCCCGTTTTTTGAATATTTTGTGTTTTTTGCAATTTCCTGGTCTATTGTTAAGAAGTTTTTGAAGGGATATTCAAAAAAAGTTAAAAAACATTTCGTTTCTATTTACCTAATAGGCTTTTTTATATGTCTTTTTTTATTGGATGTATGTTGGGTTCCTAATTTACCCTCTAATAGTCCCGACTGGGGTTTTGATCCTCAACGTTATTATTCATATGTCCAAGAAGTCTTAGAAAAAGGGTATTATGATGGATGGGTAGGGTCAGGAATGAATGGTATAGTCTATTTTTATGCATTGATTTTTAAAATATTTGGATGCCATCCTCTTGTACCCTTATATATGAATAGTATTTTGGCTTTGACCTCAGTACTTATGCTATTCAAAATGTTTGAAAAAAATGTATATGTAAAGCCTTATTGTGTCGCTTTTCTTTTATTAATACCTGAATTTCTTTACTATAACATAATGATATCAAAAGATACTTTATGTCAATATGGGCTAATATTCATCTTATATGAATTTTATAGATATTATAAAATACGTAAACTTAAGAATTTATTTTACTTAATTGTATCTTTCATTTTGGTTATTGTTATTAGATCACCATATGCAATAGCAGCATTAGGAGCAATTGTTTTATTTTTATTATTTTTTTCGCCTAATTTTAGTCTAGTTAAAAAGATTATGATATTGATAATAATGTTGCTAGCGATATTAATAGGACTGTCATATGTAAATATTCTTAGTTCTAGTGACTCGATGACTAATGATTGGGGAACTCGTATTGAAGATACAATGACAGGTAAAATGAATGCAATGGAAGGCGGGTCTGCCTTAGCTGCATTTTTGACTCCTAATAATATTGTAGAAGTAATAATTTTTGGTTTTATTAGGTCAATTGCTTATTTGTCACCAACTGGATATTATCGTTTTTTTGACGACCCCAGTTGGTATACTTTTGCGGGATTAACAACATTATTAACAGGGATAATAACATTTGGAATGATATTTATAGTTTTTCAGTATATAATAAAAGTTTATAGAAATAGGAACGACAAGTTGTCGCTTCTTTTATTATTTTTCTTGTTTACTCTGTTTTTAACAGGATTCTCTACTCCCAATTTTATTCACTCGCGTTATAGGGTTACTTATGAAATATTATATTTTATGCTTGCAATATTGTCTTACGTTGAGCTAGGAAAAAGAAACTTTATTAAGCAGATAAAAATATTAATTGCTTTTTTATTGGTATTAATACCCATTTATATAATTATGAAATTTTAATATATGTTGATTTAAAAGTGATTCTCTTATGGATAAAATTTCAATAATAACTCCAGTATATAACACTCAAAAATATTTGAGACGTTGTATAGAAAGTATTTTGTTGCAATCGTATTCAAATATAGAACTATTATTAATAGATGATGGAAGTACAGATGAGTCAGGATTAATTTGTGATGAATATGCAACAAAAGATCCCCGGGTGAAAGTTTTTCATACTTCCAATGGTGGTCCTAGTAAAGCTAGAAATTTAGGTTTGGAAAATGTCACAGGAGATTATATTCTTTTCGTAGACTCAGATGATTGGGTGGATGAAAATTTTGTTAGTCATTATATGTGTGACAATTATCAGGCTTATGATGCTATTTTTGGAATGTGGGATATTCAGACAAATAAAGGAGTATATAATCCAAGTATGCTTGATAAACCTTATATCGGGGATGATTTTGCAAAAGCTGTCATTGATTTATCTGGAAAATATTCTTTTGAATTAAATTGTAATAAGATGTTGAGAACAGAAATAGTAAAAAAACATCATATTCGTTTTATTGAAGGTATTCATAGTAATGAAGATGATATATTTACTTATGATTATGCAAAATATATAACAAAGTTTATTGTTCTACCCGAGGCACATTATCATGAAGTGTATCTGGATGAATTTGACCGGCATTTGTCAGCACGTATTTTACCAATAGAAACAATTTATATAACTAATAAAATGGCCGTAAATTCAGCTTTGAAGATATCAGATAATCCTTTGTGGATAGAATATCAGAATGAAAGGCTTTTTTATCGATTAGCTAGTTCAATAATGAAAAATATTGCAAATAATGTTCATAATATATCACTATGCGAGTTTAAAAAATATATAAAAGAAGCTCATATGATGCGTATTAAGTATAATAAACACATAGTAAATAAACACAGAGAGAATTATAAAATATGGTCGATTCTTTATGATGTTGTTTTTGCTTTTGAGAATGTTCTATATGTTCGTTTCTGTTCTAAATTGGTTTGTTTAGTAAAGAATAAACTTAATTAATTTTGATATGATAGTAGGAATTAGTGGTTACGTTGGGACAAAACTAACAGGTATTGGACGAGTTCTCATTGAAGTTTTGAAAAGAATTGCAAATATTAATGAAAATGATGAATATATATTGTTTAAAAACTTTGATTTTTATGATTATAATGAATTAGCAAATATTAGAAATATAAAATTAGTTGATATTAATATTTCTAAAAACTCTCCATTAAAAAATATAATCTGGCATCAATGGGCGTTTCAGATGTTACAAAAACAGTACAAATGTGATATAGCATATATACCGAATTTTTCTTTACTTATATGGAAAATTATTCCAACAGTTGTGACTATTCATGACTTAATAGAATTTAATGTACCTGGCAAATTTAGTAAGTTAAGAATGGTATATCGTAAAATAATAGATCCATTAATGGTTCGTAATAGTAATTATATCACAACAGTTTCTGAGTGTTCAAAAAAAGATATAATAAAATTTTGTGGCGCTAAAGAAGATAAAATTAAAGTAATAACAAACGCTGTAGACCAAAAAAGATTTAAATTATACGATAAAGAAACGATTGATAAGGTTCTAAATAGACATAATTTAGAGTATCAGTCTTATTTTCTATTTGTTGGAACTATAGATTACCCAGGTAAAAATATAATGTCTATAATTAAAGCATATGAACTTTTAAAAAGCACAAAAGGTGTTAAAGAAAAGTTAGTTATTATTGGAAAAAATGGTTTTAATGCTAAAATTATATATGATTATGTTAACCAATCGACCTATAAGGAGTCTATTATTTTTACAGGCTATTTAGAAGATTCAGAGTTACCATTGTTATATGCAGGATGTAAAATTTTTATTTATTTATCTTTATATGAAGGCTTTGGTTTACCTGTTTTAGAAGCAATGTCTTGTGGCGTTCCTGTTATTTGCTCGAATACATCTTGTTTTCCTGAAGTTATAGGTGATTTAGATGTTTTAGTATCTCCTTTAGATATTAAACAAATTAAAGAAAAAATAGAATTGTTAATTTCTAATAAAGATTATTATAAAACAATAGCTCAAGAAAGCTACAAAAGAGCTGGCCATTTTTCATGGGAAAAATCAGCTCAAGAATATTATAACGTTTTTAAAAATATTACTATAAATAAAAGATATGACAAATAGAAAAATCTCTCATCCGACTGACGCAAGTATTATTCTAACGTATCGCTGCCCAATGCGTTGTGTGATGTGTAACATTTGGAAGAATCCTACTAATAAAAATGAGGAACTGAAAGCAAGCGATCTGAGATCGTTACCAAAATTGAAGTTTATTAACCTTACAGGTGGTGAACCTTTTATTCGTGAAGATTTGGATGAGATCGTTGAAGAGTGCTATAAGCATACCGATCGTATTGTTATCTCTACTTCAGGATGGTTTGAGGAACGAGTAATAGCTTTAGCTAAGAAATTCCCTAACATTGGTATTCGCATATCTATTGAAGGGCTTGCCGAGAAGAATGATGAGCTTAGAGGCCGTCAAGGTACTTTTAATAAAGCTATTAAAACATTGAAAACTCTTCAGAATATGGGTTTGAAGGATATCGGTTTTGGTTGTACGGTGAGCAACTATAACTCGGGAGACATGCTTAAACTCTATCAACTCTCTCTGTCTATGGGATTGGAGTTTGCAACAGCTGCATTCCACAATTCTTATTATTTTCATAAAGGAGATAACGTTATCACTAATCATGATGAGGTGTGCGGAAACTTTAGGCAACTTATCGAGTGGCAACTCAAAGAGAAGAGCCCGAAAAGCTGGTTTCGTGCTTGGTTTAACATGGGACTGATAAACTATATTGAAGGTAACCGCCGCATGTTGCCATGTGAGGCAGGTACAGCTAACTTTTTTATTGATCCATGGGGAGAGGTAATGCCGTGTAACGGACTGGAAACCCGCATGGACGATAAAAACGCAGAAAACAAGATGAAGTTGGACGGTGATGACATGACTGTGGCAGAATATAATGAGCAGTTAGCCGCTGACCCCGACAATGTATCAAACGACAAACTGAAACCGGCGGGAAGTGATACACCGAAGAGCTGGAGCATGGGCAACATACATGATGCTGACTTTATGACTATCTGGAACAGTGAACAGGCTGCCAGAGTCCGTGCAAAGGTACGTAAATGCCCGAAGAACTGCTGGATGGTAGGTACAGCCAGTCCTGTAATGCACAAATATATCAAGTATCCGCTGAAGTGGGCGTTGAAGAACAAACTGCGCTCCATACAAGGCAAACCGATTTGTCTGGACTTTAAATACTGCAATGTTGGACAAGATCCGGAGCAGGGGGATTTGAACTTTGATCGATAGTTTCTTTACTTTATTCTTTTTTTATGTATAAGAAGCCATAAGGCGGATAGTAGAGATAAAATTATGATACCGATATAAAGAGTGGTATCTTTTATTATGCTAAAGAACTTACGCATATTATTCTTTGTGAAGGTGGTAGAAGTATGAAAGACTAGATATTTCTTAATATTATTATTGTTTACAAAGATAAGATATAAAATTTGATTTAACTATAGTTGATTATGAAAATTGTAGTTACAGGTACCCGTGGCATTCCTAATGTCATGGGAGGCGTGGAAACACATTGTGAGGAACTGTTCCCGAGGATTGTTAAGAAGGGACTGGATGTGACCATCATACGACGCAGTAACTATGTCATGGACAACCTAACGGAGTGGAAGGGTGTAAAACTGGTTGACATCAGCTGTCCGAAGAAAAAATCGTTTGAGGCGATAATCCATACGTTCCGAGCCATCAATGAGGCAAAACGTCTCGGGGCTGAAGTCTTGCATATACATGCTATAGGACCTGCACTACTAGTACCCTATGCTAAGGTGTTGGGCATGAAAGTGGTGTTCACTCACCACGGGCCAGACTATGATCGGGATAAGTGGGGTGCGGCAGCCAAGATGATCTTGAAGTTGGGTGAGCGCATGGGATGTATGTTTGCTGATGATGTGATCGTCATATCGGATGTGATCCGTGGTCTAATCAAGCGTAAATACAATCGGACGGAACGTGTACATCTCATCTATAATGGTGTGTCACAGCCGGAGGTCTGTGAGTATCCGGAATATTTCAGTGAGTTGGGTATTAAGAAGGGTAAGTATATACTAGGAATGTGCCGTTTTGTACCGGAGAAAAATTTACACCATTTAGTAGAGGCGTTTGCTAAGATCAAAAGTAATGATCCATCAGGGGATGTCAAACTGGTACTTGCAGGCGACACGGATTTTGAGGATGAATATTCACGTAGCCTGAAGGCAATGGCACGTAAGAATGAGGTGATACTGACGGGGTTTATCAAAGGTCGTAAACTCCACTCATTGCTCACTAATTGCTTATGTTATTGTCTACCATCGAGCCATGAAGGGCTACCGATAGCCCTTTTAGAAGCGATGAGTTACGGTGTTAAGGTGATTGTGAGCGATATTCCGGCGAATAAAGAGGTTGGATTGTCAGATAGTGACTATTTTCCGGTTGGCAATGTAGAGGCATTGGTCGAGAAATTGCGTGGTGTGATGGCACATACTGTTGAGCATGTTAACTATAACATGCACAAATATGACTGGGAAAAGATCGCTGATCAGGTGGCTGATATATATAAGAATTATAAAACATAAGCATAAAATTATATCATTTACGTGACTGACCGGAAGAGATATGCCATGCGTTATGTCATAGTTTCTACAAAACTGCTGTGCGAGCTGAGATAGGAACCGAGTCTTCAGTTTGAGGAAGGTATTGAGGAAACCGTGAAATGGTATCTGGACAACCAGGAATGGATGGACAACGTAACCAGCGGGGACTATCAGAAGTATTACGAAAGTATGTATAAAGATAGATAATTAAAGTGTTGCAAATCTGATCTTTTCTTGCTATCTTTAGGACATGAATCTTAAAGATAAATGCTATGAAGTATTTCACTATGGAAGAGTGCATCCACTCGAAGGTTGCCAGGGAAAGAGGGATTGACAACACGCCTTCGCCGGAAATAGAGGCGCATATCACGGAGAGTGTGGAGAGTTTGCTAGACCCGCTGCGGGAGGCATGGGAAGCCTGTTCGCGGAAGCAGGGATGGGGGACGCCCGCCATCCGGATTTCATCGGGGTACCGCTGCCGGGAACTGAACCGGGCGGTAGGGGGAAGCGTGACTTCTGCCCACCGGTATGGCTATGCGTTCGACCTGATTCCGCTGAACGGACGGATGAGGGAATTCAAGGCGTTCTGCCGGGAGTTTCTGAAGGGGCGGGCTTTTGATCAGCTGATTTCGGAAAAGGAAAATGATCAGGGACTGCCGCAATGGATGCACGTGGGCTGCCGGCATCCGGACGGGAAGCAGCAGCGCGGACAGCTGCTGTCGCTGGTAAACGGGCGGTATTTGCCTATGATTTGTTTTTCTGGCGATTTTTCGCTTTCTTTGTAAAATCAAAAAGCCGAAAGGAGAAATTATGGACGGTATGGATTTGACGTGCGGGCATTTTGTGAACCCGTTTACGGATATTGGATTCAAGATTATATTCGGACAGCCTGCCAGCAAGGAATTGCTTATCACGCTCCTTAACGAGTTGCTTTCGGGGGAGCACCGTATCACGAATCTGATTTTCCTGGACAAGGAGAATCACTCCGACAGCATGGCAGATGCGGGTATTATCTACGATCTGTACTGCCTGACGGACACGGGAGAATATATCATCGTGGAGATGCAGAACCGCTTTCACAGCAGCTTTCTGGACAGGACGTTGTTTTACATGTGTCGCGCCATTGGCAGGCAGGTGGAGAACTTGCGCGAAAAAAGAAAGAAGGAACGTGAACTGAGAATGGACGGACATGATGCGGAGGAAGATGATTTTCTGCTGAAAGAGCCGATGCAGGAAAACTACGGCACCAGATACAGGCTTTCTACCGTGTACGGAATCTTCCTGATGAACTTCCGGGAACCGGGACTGGAAGAAAAATTCCGTACGGATACCGTTATTGCCGACCGGGAAAACGGCAGGGTGGTTAATCCGCACTTCCGGCAGATCTTCCTTCAGTTTCCTTATTTCACCAGGGAACTCAAGGAGTGTGAGACTCTTTATGACAAACTGATTTATACACTGAAGAATATGCAACACTGGAACCGAATGCCTGACGCGTTGAAAGAACAGGTTTTCAGCCGTCTGGAAGAACTTGCTGCCGTGGCTAATCTCTCGATGGAGGACCGCATCGCTTATGATAAGGCGCTGGATCGATATCGTGTGAGCCGGATTGTGGAAGAAGATGCACGTGAAGCCGGATGGAAAAAGGGACTGGAGGAAGGCCGTGCGGAAGGCCGTGCGGAAATACAAATAGCTATTGCACGGAATCTCAAGGCGTTGGGTATGAACAATGAACAGATAGCAAAGACTACGGGACTGAGAGAAGAGGATATAGAAGGACTGTAGGATGATGATAAATGAAACCAAATAAGCGAGTTGTCGCTTTCTTATAAAAACTAATCAATGATTTTTGGAAAAAAGTGGGCGCTGCTGCCAGTTCTGGCAGTGGCCTTGCCTTCATTTGCCCAAACGGAAGCATCGTTGGGCTACCGGGTGGAGGCGGATGTGAACGTGTCTGCCGGGGAGTATGCGCCGATGTGGATGACGTCCAACCGTTACGGGCTGGCGTCGGAACGGCCGAACAGCGGATGGCTCCGGGCGGGGGTGACTTATGACCAGCCGCTGAAACGGAACTGGAGAGTGGGAGCCGGACTGGATCTGGCGGGTACGCTGAACAACGGGGCAGTGCCGGACCGGGCCAGGTTCGTGGTGCAGCAGGCGTATGCGGATGTGTCGTGGAAGATGCTGACGCTGAGTATCGGAAGCAAGGAGCGGGGAAATTTCCCGCTGGACAAGGATGAACGGCTCAGCAGCGGCATGATGGTGGAGGGTATGAACGCGCGTCCCGTGCCGCAGGTGCGGGGGGAGATCCGGGAGTATCTGCCGCTGGGATTCACGGGTAACTGGCTGTCACTGAAGGGGCATATCGCTTACGGTATGTTTACGGACAATGGCTGGCAGGAGGAATTTGCGGCGCCGGGAAAGACGGTGCTGAAGAATGTGCTGTATCACTCGAAGTCGCTGATGTTGCGCCTGGGCAACCGGGAGAAGCTGCCGGTGGAGTTTGAATTCGGGCTGCTGACGGCGGCGCAGTTCGGCGGAACGGTGTACCGGAAGAATGAGGACGGCAGCCTGACGTTTGTGAAGGACAAGCCGAACGGTCTGAAGGATTTCATGAAGGTGCTGATCCCGAAGCAGGCCAGTACGCTGCAGAATGTACAGGGAAATCATTGCGGGAGCTGGAATTTTGCCTTGTCGTATTATCTGAAGGACTGGAAGTTCCGGGCGTATCTGGAGCATTATTTCGAGGATCACTCGCAGATGTTCTGGCAGTATGGCCGCTGGAAGGACGGGCATCTGGGACTGGAGGTGACCTTGCCGGAGAACCGCTGGGTGACGCGGGTGCTGTGGGAAGGACTGAATACCAAGGATCAGACGGGGCCGATCTTGTATGACGGCATCGCTGGTTCGTTTCAGGATGTGCAGATGAGCGGCGGCGACAATTATTATACGAACGGAGAGTATCTGGGCTGGCAGCATGCGGGTCTGGGACTGGGACATCCGTTCCTGCCGGGACCGGCATATAATACGGACGGCAGCAATATGTTCAAGAGTAACCGTGTCCGGGCGAATCACCTGGGAATGACGGGAGATCCGTCGGAGGAATGGAACTGGAGGGTGCTGGTGTCGTTTGCCCGTCACTGGGGAACTTATTCGGCACCGCTGGACAAGCCGCGCAAGCAGTTCGGATCGCTCTGGGAGGTGACATACCGTCCGAAGCGGCTGGCGGGATGGAGTTTCTCGGCGGCTCTGGGACTGGATCGCGGAAATTATCTGCCGGGAAATACGGCGGGAGGTACGTTCTGCATCCGCAAGACGGGGGAACTGCTGAAACGCTAGGACACCGGAAACGGTGACCGGTTTCCGACGGAGGAATGCCGGACGGGAGCCGGAAATGAATGTTGAAATGATTGAAAATAATAAAAGGGTTTATGAAAATAATACAATTAAGCGGAAAGACGAAGGCGACACTGGTGTATGCATTGCTGGTGCTGGGCCTGATACTGGCCTGTCTGCTGATGCCGGGATGTGCCAAGCAGCCGGTGGACAGCAGCGTGGAAGGGTTCTGGAAACTGGAACGCTTCACGACGAAGGAGGACGGAGCCGTGCATGAGCCGGAACGGATTTTCTACGGGATCACGCGCTACGTGGTGGAAATTGCGGAACGGCAGGGTACGCAGGGGTACGGGGATTTCATCGGTCGCTTCGGCTATACGGACGAGGGCCGGGAGGCGGTGATGAGTGAGTTTAAGGTGCGTGCCGGGACGAGTGACAGCAAGAAGGATGCCACGCTGGAGCAGCTGAAGCCTTTCGGTATCGGAGCGATGGAAACGACGTTCCGCATCGTGAAGGCGGACGGCAAGGCGCTGGTGCTGGAATCGGATTATGCTACGCTGGAGCTGAAGCGCTACTGACACGGGATATATTGCTTCTCAGATGCGTGAGATCAGAAGCGTAATGGGGAGCTGAAACGCATGAGTTCCCGGGGAAGAGGGAAAATGAAGTAACCAAAATTTTTTTGTAAAAATCATATTGAAAAGCACTAGGTCATGAAAAGAGGAATGGCAGAGTCGTATAACCGGCTTGTAAATGTATTTGTCATTGCCTGTGATACCTGTATCGTAGGCGGACTGTTTCACAGATTTTATCATTGGGCACAGGATACGGCCTGGGAGAAGACACTCCAGGCATCGGAGTTCCAGATTGTGGCAACGCTGATGTTGTGTTACCTGCTGTGTGCGATGCATACGGGGGTAATTCTTTACCGACGGAAGGTGTTCGCGTATGAGGTGCTGACCCGTGTGGCCAAGAATGTGGTGTTCTTTGCAATCCTGGGCGGGGGAATCCTGCAACTGGGAGGATATATGGATGCCTGGTCGAAGCTGTTTCTGGCGTACCTGCTGGCGGTGCTGGTCTGTGTGTCGGTGTTCCGGCTGGGCCTGCGTATGCTGATCAAGGCGTACCGTACGAAGGGCGGTAACCTGCGGTTTGTGGTACTGGTGGGCAGTGCGGACAACAACCGGGAGCTGTATCAGGAACTGACGTCGCAAAGCTGGGCAGGATACCGTGTGCTGGGGTATTTCGATTTTGAACCGAACGGGAATTTCCCGCAGGAGTGTCCGTATCTGGGCAAGCCGCAGGAGGTGACGGATTATCTGAAAAAGCACGGGAATACGCATTTCCTGTTCTGCTGTCTGCCGTCGAAGGACCGGGAGGTGATCATGCCGATCATTGATTACTGCGAAAATAACCTGGTGCATTTCTACAGTGTACCGAACGTGCATAACTACCTGCAGAACCGCATGTATTTCAACATGATGGGGAATGTGCCGTACCTGAGTCTGCGGCAGGATCCGCTGAGTCGTCTGGGGAACAAGATACTGAAACGGACTTTCGACATCGTGTTCTCGCTGTGTTTCCTGTGTACGCTGTTTATCCCGATCCTGATCATCGTGACCATCATCACGAAGATTACCATGCCGGGCCCGATCTTCTTCAAGCAGAAACGGAACGGACTGAACGATAAGGAGTTCTACTGTTACAAGTTCCGGAGCATGAAGGTGAATGCGGATGCGGACAAGGTGCAGGCTACGAAGGATGACCCGCGGAAGACGAAGTGGGGAAACATCATGCGCAAGACGAGCATCGACGAGCTGCCGCAGTTTATCAACGTGCTGAAGGGTGACATGAGCGTGGTGGGACCGCGTCCGCACATGCTGAAGCATACGGAGGAGTATTCGAAGCTGATCAACAAGTATATGGTGCGTCACTTTGTGAAGCCGGGTATCACGGGATGGAGCCAGGTGACGGGCTACCGCGGGGAGACGAAGGAACTGAAGGACATGGAGGGACGTATCCGCGGGGATATCTGGTACATCGAACACTGGAGTTTCGGCCTGGACCTGTATATTATCTACAAGACCGTGGCGAATGCCGTTCATGGTGAGAAAAATGCTTACTGATTCTTGCTGCTCTCAGCCGGAGGTCACAGCATGTTCCGTTTTATTTGATCTTTTCGTAAGTTCTCGCTATCTTTGCCTGCTGAAAATGAATAAATGAAAATTAGACGAGCAAACTGAATAAGCATGAAAAGAGGTTTTTGGGAGGTATGTTGTGTGCTTGCCCTGACTGCCGGAAGTGTGCTGGCGGGCTGTGGCGAGAAAAAGGATATGTCGATGAAAATGAACGAGCCGCGCAATATTCGCGGAGTGGTAAGCTACAAACGTTCGTTCGGGGATCTGAACGACGTGCAGCTGAAGTCGGCTAAGGCAATTGGTATCCGGCCGATTGCTTCGCGGGAAGAAGCCCGGAATCTGGGAGACCGGCTGGACGAGATCGGTCCGTGTGAACTGTACGGAATGGATTCGCTGACGCACTCTATTCCGTATCTGGTGCCGAAGGCGAGTGAGCTGCTGGACACCATCGGGGCGAACTTCCTGGATTCACTGGCCTGCAAGGGGCTGAATCCGAACCGGGTGATCGTGACGTCGGTGACCCGTACGAAGGAGGATGTGAAGCGTCTGCGGAGAACCAACGGGAATGCGTCGATGAACTCGTGTCATTTCTACGGAACGACTTTTGATATCAGCTGGAAACGGTTTGAGAAGGTGGAGGATCCGGACGGACGGCCGATGCAGGACGTGAGTGCCGACACGCTGAAGCTGGTGTTGTCGGAGGTGCTGCGTGACCTGCGGAAGGCGGACCGCTGCTATGTGAAGTATGAACTGAAACAGGGTTGTTTCCACATAACGGCGCGTTGAGTATGTTCCGGTATTTCATCTATTTGTCGTTCGACGGAACGAATTACCACGGCTGGCAGATCCAGCCGAACGGAGCGAGTGTGCAGGAAACGCTGATGAAGGCGCTTTCTACCTTCCTGCGCCGGGAGATTGAAGTGGTGGGAGCCGGACGTACGGATGCCGGTGTGCATGCGCGGCTGATGGTGGCTCACTTTGACTTTGACACGGAGCTGGACGGGGAGGTGGTGACGGACAAGCTGAACCGGCTGCTGCCGCCGGACATTGCGGTGTACGGGGTGCGGCGGGTGAAACCGGAGGCGCACGCGCGCTTTGACGCAACTTCGCGCACGTACAAATATTATATCCACACGCGGAAGGATCCGTTCCGCAGGGGGTATTCGTGGCGCATCTTCCAGCCGCTGGATTTCGAACGGATGAACGAGGCGGCACAGACGCTGTTTGACTATACGGACTTCACGAGTTTCAGCAAGCTGCATACGGACGTGAAGACGAACAACTGCCGGATCATGCTGGCCCGCTGGGAGCAGACGGGGGACGGGGAATGGGTGTTTACCATCCGGGCTGACCGTTTCCTGCGCAACATGGTGCGGGCTGTGGTAGGAACACTGGTGGAGGTGGGCCGCGGCAAGCTGACCGTGGACGGGTTCCGCCGGGTGATCGAGGAGAAGAACCGCTGCAGTGCCGGTACGTCGGTGCCGGGACATGCACTGTATCTCACGGACGTGAGTTATCCGGACGATCTGTTCCTCTAGCGTTTTTCGGTCAGGTATTTCCAATAACGCACCGGCATATCCTTGCGGTGCTTGACGGGGTTCAGGCGTTCCCTGATACATACCGTTTTGAAATAGCTCTTCCAGAGATCCTGGAAGAGCTTTTCTTTTTCATCGAGCTGGTCTTCGCGGAGGATGCCGTTGGTGAGAGGCTGCTGGGCGGGATCGCTGAAGGTGATCTCGCTGACATCGGTGCGGTCGTAATAGTAGCCGAAGCGCCGGCGGGCATCGTAGATGATCCAGGGCTGGTCGGCAAAGCGGTCGCGGAAATGGCGTACCGTAAGCGAGAGCACGTTGTAGAGGGGTTCCATGATGCCGAAGTAGGTGCCGTCGGCGGTTTTCTGGAAGCGCATGAACTGGAGGACGCGCATGCGTTCGCCGCTGATTTTGCGGCCGAGCTGCCAGACGGCCAGGACATCGGGATCGGCATAGTGGGTTTCGATGTTCCGGGGAGAGTCGAATACCTTGCGGAGGTAGCGCATCAGCAGCATGGGGGCTTCGGGCAGTTCGGAGAGCCAGCAGCCGGTGACGGAAGCAAGCCCGGCGGCGGAGAGTTTCTTGCGGAGAGCTTTCCAGACGCGTTCGGACTTTTCGGGATCGGTTACGACGGTATATACCTCGTCGCAGAACAGGGGAAGGGGCTCGCCGGCGGTGAGCAGGGCTTCGGGAAAGGTCTTGCGAGCGTAGGCATCGAACAGGGCGGTGAGCAGCCCTTCGAAGGTATGGTCATAGAGGAAGACGGTCATGGGCGGACGGGTTAGGGGTTAATCCTGGAAATCGAAACTCAGCTGACGGTCGTCGGTCTTGCGGGCCGGACGGGGAAGGAGCAGCTTGCGTACACCTGCGGGCCCGAGATCGAGGATGGTCTTGTCGGGCAGTTCGTGGCAGGTGATGAAATAGCGGGCTTTCTTGACCACGGCTCCCATGCGCTTGAGGTCGTAGAGGCCGATGCGGGAGAAGCGGCGCGAAAGGACGATGAGACGTGCCGAGCGCACTCCGATGCCGGGGACGCGCAGCAGGGCTTCGTAGTCGGCCGTCAGGATGTTTACGGGAAAGAATTCCGGATGACGGAGGGCCCAGGCCAGTTTGGGATCGACTTCCAGATCGAGGTCGGGGGAGGCATCGTCCACGAGTTCATCCACCCGGAACTGATAGAAGCGCAGGAGCCAGTCGGCCTGATAGAGGCGGTTCTCGCGCACCAGGGGCGGCTGTTTCAGGGCAGGCAGCCGCTTGTCGTAGGTGTTGACGGAGATGTATCCGGAGTAGTAGACACGCTTCATGGTGGGGCGCTGGTAGAGGGCCGACGACACGTTGAGGATGTCGCGGTCGGTTTCGGAAGTGGCGCCCACGATCATCTGGGTGCTTTGTCCGGCGGGGGCAAAGCGGGGGGCATGGCGGTGTTTCTTCCGTTCCTCGGCACTTTCGAGGGCGCCCTGCTGGATGTACAGCATCGGCTTGTAGACGCTCTGGTGGTCTTTCTCGGGAGCCAGCAGCTTGAGATTCTTTTCCGTAGGGATTTCCAGATTGACACTGAGGCGGTCGGCATAGCGTCCGGCCTGGCGCACCAGTTCCTCGCTGGCTCCGGGAATGCTCTTGAGGTGGATATATCCGTTGAAGCGGTGTACCTCGCGCAGGTCTTTGGCCACGCGTACCAGGCGTTCCATGGTGTAGTCGGGATTGCGTACCACGCCGGAGCTGAGGAAAAGTCCTTCGATGTAGTTGCGGCGGTAGAACTCGATGGTGAGATCCACGAGTTCGGAGACCGAGAGAGTGGCCCGGGGAATGTCGTTGCTGACACGGTTGATGCAATAGGCACAGTCGTAGATGCAATAGTTGGTGAGCATGATCTTGAGCAGGGAAATGCAGCGTCCGTCTTCGGAGAAACTGTGGCAGATGCCCCATCCTCCCACGGTGTTGCCGAGACCGTCTTTGCGGCTGTTCCGGCGCACGGTTCCGCTGGAAGCGCAGGAAACGTCGTATTTGGCCGATTCGGTCAGTATCTTCAGTTTCTGGATCACCTGTTCGTTCATCTTGCTGTGTATTTTTGATCAAAGGTAGAGAGAGTTTGCGACTTGTGCAAAATCTTTGGGGATTTTGTCGTACCTTTGCGGCCGGTTATTCAACGAGACAAATTTATGTGGTTATTACTGGCTTTCTGCTCAGCGGCGTTGCTGGGCTTTTATGACGTATTCAAGAAAAAATCGCTGGCAGGCAATGCGGTGCTTCCCGTGCTGGGACTGAACACCCTGTTTTCGAGTCTGATCTTCCTGCCGTTTATCCTGATTTCTCATTTCCGTCCGGAATGGTTGCAGCATACCCTGTTTTATGTGCCTGATGCGGGCTGGGAGGTGCACAAGTTTATCCTGGTGAAGTCGCTGATCGTGCTGTCGTCGTGGACGTTCGGCTATTTCGGCATGAAGCATCTGCCGCTGACCATTGTGGGACCGATCAATGCTACCCGTCCGGTGATGACGCTGGTGGGAGCCTTGCTGATTTTCGGCGAGCGGCTGAACGTGTATCAGTGGATCGGTGTGCTGCTGGCCATCGGATCGTTTTTCCTGCTGAGTCGTTCGGGCAAGAAGGAGGGGATTGATTTCACCCACAACAAATGGATTGCCTTTATTGTGCTGGCGGCGGTGCTGGGTGCGGCAAGCGGGCTGTACGACAAGTACCTGATGAAGCAGTTCAACAACATGGTGATCCAGTCGTGGTATAACATCTATCAGTTTTTCCTGATGGGCGGGGTGCTGATGTTCCTGTGGTGGCCCAAACGCAAGACGAGTACGCCTTTCCACTGGAACTGGTGCATTCCGCTGATTTCCGTGTTTCTGTCGGCAGCGGACTTTATCTATTTCTATGCCCTGAGCATGGACGGGTCCATGATTTCCATTGTGTCGATGGTACGCCGGGGAAGCGTGATCGTGTCTTTCCTGTTCGGTGCGATGATTTTCCGCGAGAAGAATCTGCGGAGCAAGGCTATTGACCTGCTTCTGGTTCTGATCGGTATGTTCTTCCTCTATCTGGGAAGCGTACTGGGTTAAAAATAATCCCTCTGTTCCGGTTCTGATGCTGTAAGTGTCAGTATGGGAACAGAGGGATCATTGTATCCGGGCCTGTTGCGCCGGTCAGGACGGATTATAAATCTTCCAGCACGATGGTATAGCCGCCGGTGAAGCTCTTTCCGGGAGCCAGATGCTGGATCCATTCACGGTCTTTCAGTTCGCCGCGGTAGCCTACGGTGTCGCAGCGTCCGTACCACGGTTCCAGACATACGAAAGGCACGTCGGGGTGGACGGCACTGGGCGACCAGACAGCAGCGAGAGGCGTGTTGAACTCCAGGCTGAGGTAAGGCTTCCGGTTGCGGTCGAGCAAAGTCATTTTCCGGAGCTGGCTGTTGTCGAAGATATAGGTGTCGCATCCGAAGCTGTCGCTGGTGAGTTCCATGATGCCGTCGGGCAGGCGGAGCTCCTGATGTTCAGGCTTCACGCAGCCCTTTTCTGCCGGAGTGAGGTAATGAAGCAGGAGGTGCTTCTGTCCGAAGTCGAGGAATCCCCGCTGCTTGGTGTTCAGATCGAGGTCGCGGTAGTAGAAAGCCGGATGGCCTCCGATCTGGAAATGCATTTCGCGGTCGCCGGTGTTTTCCACATTCCAGATCACCTGAAGGCGGTTGTCCCGCAGGCGGTATCCGATTTGCAGGATGAAGGGGAAGGGATAGAGTTTCAGGGTATCTTCGTTGCTCTCCAGACTGAATACCAGAGAATTTTCTTCCTCGTAGGTCAGCTGGAACTCACAGTCGCGTGCGAATCCGTGCTGTCCCAGTTCGTAGGTTTCCCCCTCATGGTTGTACTGGTTGTTCCATAACCGTCCGACGATGGGGAACAACACCGGTGAGCGGCGTCCCCAGAAGCGTATGTCGCCTTGCCATAAATATTCATTTCCGTTGGCCATGATGCTGGCCAGCTCTGCTCCGTGGTCTGTGATCTGGACCGTAATTTTGTCATTCGAAAGTATTTTCATCAGATTTATTGTTTTATTTCTCTTGATTTTTCAAGAAGCTTGGTTTATGGCCTCAAAGGTAAGAGATTTTTTTTGGGCTTATCTGCTGAAAATATATATTTTTGTGCGGAAACCTAAAAATGTGAAAATGAAATATCGCCATTGGTCCGGCTGGATTATATTACTGACCCTGGCGGGGATAGTCGGATGTTCCAGGGCCGGACAAGACAGGAAGGGCAGGAATTTGGGAGTTTATGAGGCATTCATGCGGGAAATGGAGGATTCTCTGACAAAAGATCCTGCCGGAATATACAACAGGCTGGACAGTGCACTGGCTTCGGCTCCGGACAGCATGAGTTATTACCGGAACATGCTGCTGAAGGCGAAAGCACTGTTTTATACGGCTGAATTTGATTCGATGGTACCATTGATGGACTGTGTGCGGGCATATTGCGACCGCAGCGACGACAATGCTGCCATCCAGGGATTGTATTGCCAGATTTATAATATGGAGGGAAACCTGTACGGACGGAAGTCGGAAATGGATTTGTCGGCAAAGGCTTTTGAGAAAGCCTACGCCTGTGGACTGGCTGCCGGAGAGCGTGAGAAGCTTCCTTATATCTGCATCAATCTGGCTGATGCGTATGTGCGCGGCGGCCGTTTTGACCTCGGATCTTTCTGGTACAGACGCACGCTGTCTATGTTTGATTCGCTTCAGGTAGCTGAAAAAGACCGTTTCCCGGTTTATTACGGACTGGCTCAGGTAAGCATGGAACTGCGTAACTTTGACCGTTGTGACTATTATTTCAATCTGGCCGAACGTTCGTTTGACCAGATGCGTCCGTATGAGAAGCATGTGTATCTGAACAACCGGGGCAACTCGTATTATTTCCGTCAGGATTATCCGACGGCACTGGGGTATTTCCGCCGTTCGCTGGCGCTGACCCGGAAATATCCCGACATGGAGTTTGAACGGAATCTGACCATGATCAATATGGGTGAGGTCTTTCTGCTGATGAACCAGACGGACTCTTCTGCCTATTATCTGAGCCGCTGTTATGACTTTTTCCGCCGGGTGAATAATCAGACTGCCTTGTATTACATTGATACGCAGTTGATTGAACTGGCACTGAAGCAGAAGAACCTGCCACTGGCACGGATGCGCCTGAAAAATGCCGTGAAGCCCGATTATGTGGAACCCAACATGGTGAATGTCCGGAACCGCTATCTGCAGCATTTTTATGAAGAGAGCGGGGATTTCCGGAAGGCTTACCATTATTTGCAGGAGAACAAGCGGATTGATGACTCGATCCGCAGTGAGCGTGTGAAGATGCGTGCCGCGGAGATTGCACTGAAATACCGTCAGGACAGTACGCTGATGCAGAAGGAAATTTCCATTCAGCAGAAGGAAAACCAGCTGCTTCATTTGCATCAGTGGCTTTATGGACTTGTGGGTTGCATTTTGCTGCTGGGTACGGCTGCACTGGCTCTGTATCTGTATCGCCGGAGAAAGATCGACAAGGAACGCTGGAAACTGCAGACGGCCATTACTTCCCTGCGTCTGGAGAATATCCGTAACCGGATTTCGCCGCATTTCATCTTTAATGTGCTCAACCGGGAAGTGAGCGAACGGAAGGAAAACCCGGACAACACGAACCTGATGGGACTGATCAAGCTGATGCGGCGTAACCTGGAACTGACAGACAGTCTGGCCGTGACTCTGGCTGATGAACTGGATTTTGTTCATACGTACGTCAGTCTGGAGCAAAAGTCGCTGGGAGAGGAGTTCCGGTTTGAAGTATCAACGGGTGATGTCGATCTGAATGTGGTACGTGTGCCTTCCATGCTGCTTCAGATTCCGGTGGAGAATGCCATCAAGCATGCTCTCCGCCTGAAGGAAGGCAAACGCAGACTGTGGATCAGGGTGATGCAGGAAGGAGAGAGAGTCGTAGCCACGGTGTGCGACAACGGAGGAGGCTACCGACGGCAGAGTGTGAACCGGGGAACGGGAACCGGAATGAAGGTGATTACCCAGACTATTCAGCTGCTCAATTCATACAACCGGCAGTCTATTGTCATGACCATCAGCAATGTGCCGGTGGAAGACGGAGAAACAGGATGTGAAGTGCGTTTCACCATTCCTTTGCATTATTCTTACCGATTAACCAAATAACACTATGAATAAGATTTATCGAACAGTAATTATAGATGACGAAGAGAGTGCCATCGACAATCTCTGTCTGGCCTTGAAGCCATACGGACAGATTGTAGTGGAAGGGGTGGCACACAATGGAGCGGCAGGGCTGAAACTGATCGAAAAGGTACGCCCTGACCTGGTGTTTCAGGATGTGGAACTGCCCGATATGCTGGGCATGGAACTGGTTACCCGTGCCCGGAAGAAACTGGGAGTGAACATGGAGGTCGTGTTCTATACAGCCTATAACAAATATATGATTGACGCCTTCCGTGCTTATGCCTTCGATTTTCTGCTGAAACCGGTGGATTCGCAGGAACTGGAAGTCGTGATCCGGCGTCTGGAAGAACGGGGAAAGGAGGTGGAGGCGGTCAAGGCGCAGCTGCCTGTACCTACGGCAGAGAAACCGTTTATGATGGTGACTCCTACGGGTGACCTGCGTTTCCTGCATGCTTCGGAGATCGGTTATTTCCGTTATCTGTCGGGGCGGAAGCTGTGGGAAGTGGCATTGTCGGACGGAACTTTCCTGCCCCTGAAGCGGAATACGACGGCCGAACTGCTTTGTATTTATGACAAGTCGTTTGTGCAGGTACACCAGTCATATATCGTGAACATGAATTATCTGGTGATGGTTCAGGACAACCGCTGTGTCATGTATCCGCCCTTCGACGGATGTGATGAACTGCTGGTTTCCAAGAAGTACAGGAAGGAAATGATGGATCGGTTTTATCAGCTTTAAGCCGGATGCTGATGATTGGATACCGAAGCGGTTGTTTTTTGCCTGGTAGTGAAAAACGACCACTTAGTTTATAAATTTGACCGGATAGTTATTGATTTGGTCTGTTTTATCCATTCTTTGTCAAAAAAATATTGCGGCTTTATAAGGGATTGCTTACTTTTGCAACGAGGTCGTTTCTGATGGAAATAGCTTTGGTCTTGTCTGTCTCTGTTTTTGAGCTATGGAAGTGGAAACGGCCTTTTTTATATCTATTTGACTTACTTTATATTCGCTGTGAAGCGAATCTTTCCTCTATGTGATATAGGGGTGCTTATTTTATACAATAAACATTTTTTTGGTTGAGGGAGGTCACTCGCATTTGCGGGTGGCCTCTTTTTTCTGAAGACAAATACTTTTTGGCATATTTTTTTAGAGATTCTGACCTTTGAAAGGACAGGATTTTTCCGGATATTTGTGAAAAACAAATTTCCGATACATGAAAATCAGATATTTACTGCTTCTGCTCCTTGCTGTTTTTTCCTTCAGAAACAGTTACGCTCAGGAGTATCTGCCTCAGGTGAAATCCCGTTATTATGTCAGTGATTCCGTTACAATCTGGAAGCCGAAACCATTGCGGGCGGCGGGTGAGGTGATTGGAACTAACCTGGCTGTCTGGGCATTCGACCGCTTTATCGTCAATGAAAGCTGGGCCCGGATCAACGGGAAAACGATCAGGAACAATTTCAGACGCGGGCTGATGTGGGACAGTGATCAGTTTACCACCAATTTGTTTTCCCATCCTTATCATGGCGGACTGTATTTTAATGCCGCACGCAGCAACGGACTGAATTTCTGGCAGTCCATTCCCTATGCAGCCGGCGGAAGCCTGATGTGGGAATTTTTCATGGAAACAGAGGCACCGTCTCCCAATGATATGCTGGCCACTACTTTCGGAGGGGTTGCACTGGGAGAGATAACTTTCCGGGTGTCCGATCTGTTCATTGACAACCGTACCAGCGGATGGGAACGTGCCGGGCGGGAACTGCTTGCTGGAATCATCTCGCCGATGCGGGCCATTAACCGGCTGATCACGGGGGAGGCCTGGAAACGGCGAAGTTATAAGGGGCGCAGCTATTCGAACGTTCCGGTCAATTTTGTAGTCAGTCTCGGTCCCCGTTTTCTGGCCGATGAGGAGAAGTCCAGGAAGGGATCTTCCAGTCTGCATGTGGACATGGCCCTGAATTACGGAAATCCTTTTGATGATGAACATTATACACCCTATGAATGGTTCCGTTTCAAAATGGGACTGGATGTGATCAACCAGCCGCTTATCAGTCAGGTGAATGCCATCGGTGCCTTGTGGGGAAAGAATGTATGGCAGCGGAAAAACCGTTCACTGATGATGGGAGTCTTCCAGCATTTTGATTATTACAACTCGGATATCAATGAGAAGAATGACCGGCTTGTTGCGCCTTACCGTATCTCGGAAGCTGCTGCTGTCGGCCTGGGCACCATCTATTACAAGAATCCGGAACCGGGAAAGAAGACCATGTTCTTTGGAGAACTGTATGCCAACGGAGTGGCATTGGGAGCCAGTCTTTCAGACTACATGAAGCTGGGCAAGAGGGATTATAACCTGGGAAGCGGATACAGCATCAAGGGAGGAGTAGGATGGATCTGCAACAGGCGGTTTGCTCTGCTGCTGAATCTGGAGAATTATCATATATTTACCTGGAAGGGGTATGATCCGGATCTGGACTGGAGTACGGTAGACGATCCGAATGCGCTGAATGTACAGGGAGACAGAAGCAATGCGCGACTGACGGTCGCTTCCGTCCAGCTGGCTTACCAGTTCGGGAAGCAGTGGAGTGTTGTTCTTTCCAACCGTTTCTTTAACCGGAAGACGAATTACAGATATTATGATGACGTGGACTATTCCACATACGATCTGATGCTGAAAGTAGGGTACCGGTTGTAACCGGTACCCTTTGTGGTCTTTATTTATCCAGCGTGAGACTGGCCAGCGGTTCACCGTCAAGACGGTACACCGTGACGGTTCCGTTTTCGTAAGTGGCAAAGGTCGGTACGTTTCCTCCCTTGGGGAAGGTCACCGAACCCGTATTGCAGACCACGCCGTCTGCCTGACGTTCCAGTTTCCAGAGATGCGTATGTCCGTAGAAAAAGCAGTCGGTGACAGCCTTGGGACGTTTTTCTTCGTTGTAAATGTGTCCGTGGGTCAGGAAGAGACGTTTGCCGTTGTCTACCACGAGCGTATAGTCGGAAAGGATCGGGAAGTCCAGCAGCATCTGGTCCACTTCCGAGTCGCAGTTGCCGCGTATGGCAACGATTTCTCCGGCCATTGCGTTCAGCCGTTCGGCAATGCCTTTCGGGTCGAGTCCTTCGGGAAGACCGTTGCGCGGCCCGTAGTTCAGGATATCGCCCAGAATGCAGAGCAGGTCACACTGTTGTTCGCGGTAGAAAGCCAGCACTTTTTCCAGAGCAGGCAGGGATCCGTGGATATCGGATACGATCAGGTATTTCATATATAATCTTTATTAAAGTTATTCTTTCATGTCATTGATGTAAACGGTCTGCAGTGACGGCTGGTCTTTTTCGGTCCAGTAGCGGAAATACTCGATCTGGAATTCTCCTCCGTTGTCCTGGTCGGAAGGCAGTCCCCACCAGCTCGGGAAGGCTTCGCTGTCGAAATTGATGGTTTCGGGTGAATGCCAGAAATCGTTTTTCCGGTGGCGTATTTCTTTTCCGTTGACGTACCACACCAGTTCATCACGTGTCCATTTCAGTCCGGCTGTGATCCACTGGTCAGCCCAGCGGCCTTCTGTCAGGTGTTCCACGTGGTCACTGATCTGCAGGTTCTGTTTCTTGAGGATGTAATGCGAAGTAGCGAAATAAATTTTTTCATAAGACGGAGCCGCATCGTTGCGTCCGCAGATCTCAAAAATGTCAATTTCTTCCTGTTTGATGGAATCCTGGGTGTACAGCCAGAATGCACTCGACAGGGCAGAGTTCATCGGCTTGCATTTGATTTCAAAGAAGCCGTAGAGTACCTTCTTTTTGCTTTGTACCGCAGCCGTAGTAAAGGTATGGTAGCCTTCCGGAGCATCGGCCACATTCTCGCGCTTTCCGGTCAGGATCAGCTGTCCGTTTTCCACACGCACGTTTTCCTTACGGAACAGCGACGGCTGTCTGCCCAGCCAGGTCGGGTTGTGGTCGTACCATTTAGCCGTATCGAAGGGAGCTTCAAATTCATCGCTGATCTGGGTGTTGTAAACCCAGTTTCCGCTGTTTCTTTCCATGCAGGGCTGTGGCCAGGTACTTTCCTGTTGGTTCACGTTTTCTGTGCAGGCACAGAATAATGCCATTGCAAAAGTTGGCAGTAAAAGCAGATTTTTCTTCATGATCATTTCTTTTTGATGCTGTATGTGTATATGTTTGACTAATCGAACAAAAGTACAAATAATAATTAATAAACTCAGTTTCGGCGAGATTTCTTTTGCAGTCAGAAATATTATTCGTAGTTTTGCGAACAACAAACGAAAAGAGAAAAGAAAGATGATCCAAAAGAAGTATTCGGAAGAGCA
>ERZ859923.13-NODE-13-length-126262-cov-4.691222_pt1 | contig 126262 bp, 127 predicted proteins | sample MGYA00510116_ERZ859923 | MGnify/ENA primary metagenome ERZ859923 (study PRJEB30046, sample SAMN00715168) | human gut metagenome | study: EMG produced TPA metagenomics assembly of the A metagenome-wide association study of gut microbiota in type 2... | reverse complement strand
TTTTGCTCTAAGCCTGCCGATTTTTTATGAAAAAACTTTCACAAAGTTTTCAATACAAATTTATTGGATCTGCCGATTTTGTTGGTATCTCTCAAAACAGAGAAACCAATAGGATCGGCTTTTTTCATTTCTAAGGAAAGACGTGATACCCATGTGGCAGATATACTATTAAAAAGAAAACCTAAAACAAACGGAGGTATGTCAATGAACGAAAAACTTGTGATAAACACAAATCTGCTTCGCAAAGAACCTGAATTCAAAACGTACACTTGCGTGGTGGAAAAAGCTGTGCCTGTTCCGACCGAAGAATTTGAGAGGCTGAAACACACTCCAATGTGCAATAACGATCTCATAAGCGAAAACCTTAACAGTATGTGGTACGGCAACGGCGTACATCATTGTCTGCTGATCTACGACAAGCAACAGGGCGACGGCTTGTTAATAGAGTCTGAGGGTGCTCCCTATGCAAGATATGCCCAGTATATTCCAAACGCCAAACTGCTGTATGAAAATCATATGCAGAAATTAAAGTTCTGCTGTCCCCTTGAAATCAACAGAGAGCCGGAATGTTGTAATGATGAGTACGAGGAAATCTCCTCCTATGAGGCTTCTGTTTATAAATCGGATATAAACCGATTTATTGAAGATTTTACAATGCCTGAGGAAAAAGAACGAGGCCTCATGCATTGGTATGACAAGAACAATTCAGTCGACCAAAAGATACGTTTGGCATTTATGTCGGTCGAGGAACGTGACGGAGAGCTTGTCGGAGTTATCACGGCTAAGATTTACGGTCAGCTTACAGATGAAGAGCTTGAAGAATTCCGCTTGTACTGCGAGGGACAACTTTCAGACGGCGTTGGGGAGTCTCTTGAACAGCGGCCGATAAAAACTCCTGACGGCGATATTTACGTCAGCTTCTGGAATTCAGATGACAGCTGGAGTTTGCAGACGGAGGAAGAAATGAACGAAGGTCAATCTGAGGATATGACCGAAGACCCCGATATGGGAATGACAATGTGAGGTACTCATGATATATGATAAAAACAAAGTAGAACTGCTCAGACAGAGGTATCCTGAAGGTACACGTATTTGCCTTGAACATATGGAGGACTTATGCCCTGTGGAAAGCGGAACCTGTGGTACGGTTGAGTTTGTGGACGATGCGGGTACTCTGCATTGTAAATTCGATAACGGAAGAATGCTTGGCGTTATCCCCGATGTGGATCAGTTCCATAAAATCGATCAGGAACAGACTCAGACTGATGAGCAGACAGAGGAAAATATTGAGTGCGAGGAAATTACAGAAGCGGAGGATATTGAAGAATCCGAAGAAATGGATATGTCCATGTAGGGCTTGAAATACGGCGGTTTATGTGATATAATATCTGGTATATACAGTACAAGAAAGGAAAATGGATATGCCGAATAAGCCGCTCCTTGACCGAGCCTTATAAAAAAAATTAAAGCTATGGACCGTGAAACAATGGACAACTTCATTCAGAATATATATCAGACAGGAAAAGACGACTTGCACGCTACGGAGGTCGACTTCGACAAGCTGCGTGAAGATATATCCAAGATCAAGGGTATCGGAGAAAGCCGATTGAATGAAATAATGGCTGTGATCGAAAGTCATGTCGGAGCTGACTCCGAATAATACAATTAAATATTGCAGAACTGCCGTTAAATGAGAGATCATTTAGCGGCTTTTTTATTTCAAAAAACGAGAAAGGAGTGAAACAGCTTGATAAAGTATTTCGACATCTTTGCAGGCATCGGCGGATTCCGTTCGGGACTTGAAAAAGCGGGCGGTTTTGAGTGCGTCGGTTATTGTGAAATAGACAAATATGCAAAGAAAGCATACGAAACGTTGTACGATACAAGAAACGAGGTGTATTACGATGACGCAAGAAAGATCTACACTAACGAACTGCCCCATTTCGACCATGGGTAAAAACTACTATCGACGGCAATGAATACGAACTTGATATCAGCTTCAAGAAATACAAGCAGGTAGAGAGTATTTCGGACGAGATTGAAAAACAGAATATTGATGTTGATATTTCCGATTTCAAGGATTCTTCCGACTTTTATTTGTATTTAAGCAAGTTTGACGATCAGTCTTCTGAAGAAATATCGGTTAATGTTACCGGCAAGATGATCGTTCAGAAGATTATATCAAAAATTCCCTTGAAATTGCCGTATATTTGTGGTACAATTAAAGAACAAGTTAAAAATATTTACGACTCCAAGATTGTCGACACCGATCTGCTCAAAATCGGTATTAATAACGGTTATCAGCAGGTGATATCGGGACCCAAGGCATACATTTCGACTATAACGGTCGGATATGTTCCCAACAAAGAGTTTTACAGCATTTTCGGAGACGGAACTCCAAGCAGTATCTATAATCTGAAAAATGACTATTGGGCACAATACGCCGATACTATTTCGCCTGCTCTTTACATTGACAACAAGATTATTTACGAGTGGAACGGTGCTTTAACGTCGATCGGCAAAACGCAGTATCTCAACATTGCTTCTGTTTCATCAAACGAAACATTCGAGGATACCAAGGAAATTCTTGTAGGTTCCGTAAACTGTATATCTACGGATAATCAAAATATTTCTGCGCAGTCGCTCTTGACGGCGTATGGAAAAATGCCGCTCACCGACGAAGAGCAGGCAAAGGTAAACGAAAGCAACGTCTACAACGATAAGTATATAGACAACTTCCTCAGCCTTATTGAAACGACGTATTTCAGGCGCAGTATGGGAGTTAAATAATAAGGTTATTGCGTCAAGCGAACTTTATCAGAGATATCTCTTAAAGCAATACGCTAAAGAAGAGGTTGCAAAGGTATGCGGATATGAGGTTTCCAAAAAGATATCTCCAGAGTTGCTTGACTCAATATTCAAATCCGGTCAAGCTTCTGATATTGTTGCTATTCTTTCTAAGTATGATGATGAAGCAATTGTTGCGATAAATAAGATTTTGGATAAAGACGCTGTTGCAGCTTTTATAAGAGACTATGGTGATGATGGCGTTAAAGTTGCTGTTAAGGGCGGCGATTATCTTGTCAAGGCAATTAATAACCTTGATGACGACGTAGCGGAATTGTTTGTAAAAACTGCTTCAAAGCAGAGTGATGAATTTTTTGTTTTGATGTCAAAATATGATGATATTCCTTCTTGGGCATGCTCTGATGTAATTGATTTTAATTCAGCTGAAAACGTAAATGAAATTTTAAAACAAAATGGATATACAAATCCCCCTTATAAGCCGGGAACTAATGTAACAACTATCGAATTAACTGAAGATACCACGTTTGTTAGAGTGTATGATGGTGAAATATCTGGTAAATACGGCGGTTGGATTATGAATTACAATGAGATTAAAGAACTTTCTCCAATAGAAATAAAAAATAGATTTGCTTTGCAAAATGTTCCTAAATATATTTGTGATGTAAAGTTGCCAAAAGGTTCAAGAATCAGATTTGGAATCGCAAACGGAATATCCGAATGGGGAAATGGTGGAGGTGTTCAATTTGATCTTATGAGGCAAGAAATAGGAGAGTTTTACAATGAAAGATTGTTATCATAATGAGGAATATAGTATGGTATTAAGAATGATAATATCTGAAAAATGGATTCATATAAATAGTTATGATGTTTGCTTTGATTATAATGTTAAGTCTGTAATAATTTTGAAACAAAAGATAATTGTACAGCTAGAAATCGGAGATTTATATGCTGTTGATATGGCAGGTAACATTATTGAAAAAAATAATAAGCCTTTTCAAAGATCAGACTTAGATAAAGATTTTATAGTAGAAATTAATCAGAATAATCTATATTTTAATAACTCTGCCGTTTATTTTGAACATAACATTTATTCTTTTGTTTTATTTGATGATAGGATAATTGTACAATTAAATGAACTGGATGCGTCTGCAAAATCTGATGAAATCGACAACGTATATGCCGTTGATATGGAAGGGAATGTTATCTGGCGAATTCAGAATAAAGAAAGGGTATGTCCGGAATATAAGTTTATTTCGCCGTATGTAATGATTAATTATATTGATGGTGAATTAATTGTAAATGATTTCAACGGATTCAGATTTGTGTTTTCACCTGACGACGGAACTTTTGTTAAACGAATTCAAAGTTTAAGACCTTGGTAATCAATTTGTAATTCAGATCTTTATGGTGACACCGCACAACTACCGCCTAACGGCTTTGTGTACGTCTAACTTGCCAATTTTCCGTTATCTTGCACAGAAACTCCTTGAAGGACGCAAGTATTCCTGCGTCGTTTCTATACAATCGAGCTTAAAGGCATTTGGGATAGTAATCCTAAATCTATTATTCAGAATAATGTTCAAGAGCAAAGCATTGAACATAAAAAAGAGAAAACAGAAGAACCCAAATTATTCTCAGCAGGAGATTTTTGGTATGGAATTAGATGAAAAATTTAATTTACTTAGAACATTAACTCAAAAAATACGTAGTTATGACAAGCATTTAATAGATACTGTTACTTTTTGTAATAATAAAATGTCTTCAATCGTTTATGATTATTATCCATTTGAGGTTGAAATTAGAGATAACAACTTATATTTTTTTATCATAACAAATCGCATTGAAAAGAAAATGCTATTTTCGTCATCGCTTAATACCGACTTTGATAAGCTTTGTGACAGTTTGATAAAATGTATAACGACAGATGTAAAAAAGCAGATTCCCAAGAAATTTTTAAAAGCAAAGGGGTTTTTATAATGAATGAAAATCGAGCAGAAATAAAAGCCAAAATAGTGGAAACTGAAATGAAAAAATATTTTGGTAGTTTAGTTTCGGATTTTAATTTGATAGACGCTTTTTACGGCAATGGACATGAAGAATTTAGTCTGGGATTCAAGTATTGTGACTATTTTGATATGCGCTTTAATTATGGTCAAGGTGCTTGCGGATGCTGCATATGTTATGATTGGGGTGATAATAATGAGGCTATACTTATTAAAACCTCAATTGATGGTTGGTGGGAAAAAATTTCAATTCAATGGAAAAAATATTTTCATGAACTTAAAAAAGAACTGGATTTGCGTATTCCCGATGATTATTTAAAAGAATTTTATATAAATCCTAATACCGAAACAAATGTAGTGTGAACTAATGCGAATGCTACGGAACATATGGGGGAGTATGTTGGTCGATTTTAAAGTGTTGAAGGGAGAGATAGTTTTTGAATGATATAATCAGTACATTTAATGACATGTATTATAAAATTCAAATATCTCATAATATTTGTTTGGCTGATGTAAGAAATATATGTTTGAAATCTTATAATAATTCTGTTGTCTGCGATGTTGATGGTGGCGCCCCGGAAATATATTACGAAATATTAGAGAGGGATTGTGGGCATTTTGCTGTTTTGAAAATAGAGCGAAACAGTCACGAGATTATATATGAAAGTGTTAATGCTGATTTCGCAGCAATTGCTCTTTTCCTGTTTCTTTCACGTCATCAAATAAAAAAAACTGATAATGATATTGAGATAGAAGAATTTATAAAAAAAGAAATTGCACACGGGAATATAGATTTGGCTAGACAGGTGATTGCAGAAAATTTTGGAGAAAAAACAATTTCGTTTGAAAAAAACGTATTCGATAAAATTTCTGTTATTACTTTGTCTACAAATAAAATTGACATTTTTTATCATGGCAATACAATTTTATTTTGTTCAGAATTTAATAAACCAGATCTTGAACGTGGATATTTAATTGCATTTAATAAATGCCGTATGATTAATATTTATCATAAAATAATGGTGAATATTACAAATATTATTCCCGATGTTAATGAAAACGAAAATAGAAGACTTAAATATCTATTTTTAGTTGGGACTATGGAAAAATAAGTATATCAAGTATAATAACGCATACAATTTTTCTTGCTGGCGGAGCATTTTTAGAGCCGATAGCTAACGTATTCATGCGAATGTATCATAGTTATTTTATTTCTTGATTTTTTTTAGCTTAATGATATTTGGAGGGCATTGAATTTATCTCAGTGTCCTGCTCGCTTTTCAATGTAAAAAAATCCCCTTCAAAGCATTTGCCTTGAAGGGGATTAACTATATCCGTTTTACTGTGGCTTCTTAACGTCTGTCATGACTTCTTTAAGTCCTGTTGCAAGACCTGCAATACCCTGTATCTCACTTGGTATAATGATCTTTGTAGCCTTGCCGTCTGCTGCCTTAGCAAATGCTTCAAGGCTCTTGAGCTGGATTACCTGCTCATTAGGGTTAGCAGCATTCAGCTTGACGATACTCTCGGCAATCGCCTTCTGTACCATGTCGATAGCTTGCGCTTCACCTTCTGCCTCAAGTATCTTCTGCTCCTTTACAGCGTCTGCACGAAGTATCATAGACTGCTTCTCAGCTTCGGCTGCAAGTATCTGTGACTCCTTGTCTGCCTGTGCTCTGAGTATCTTAGATTCTTTCTCACCCTCTGCAACAAGTACCTGAGATTTCTTCTCAGCCTCTGCCTGAATGACTTTTTCACGTCTTTCACGGTCAGCTTTCATCTGCTTTTCCATTGCGTCCTGAATTTCTCTTGGCGGAAGAATATTCTTAAGCTCAACTCTCTGCACCTTGATGCCCCACCTATCTGTGGCTTCATCAAGAATTGCTGTGATCCTTGTGTTGATAATGTCACGGGAAGTGAGCGTAGCCTCAAGATCAAGGTCACCAACAATGTTTCTGAGTGTTGTTGCCGTCAGATTTTCAATAGCTGAGATAGGTCTTTCAACGCCGTATGTGAACTGCATTGCGTTTGTTATCTGGAAGAACACAACAGTGTCTATCTGCATTGTTACGTTATCCTTTGTGATAACTGACTGCGGCTTGAAGTCAACTACCTGCTCTTTGATAGATACTCTCTTTGCAACTCGGTCGATAAAAGGTACTTTTACGTGAAGTCCCGTTCCCCATGCCGCATGAAAAGCTCCAAGTCTTTCAACTACAAATACATATGCCTGCGGTACTATCTTGATGTTGCTGATAACAATGATTATAAGCAATACGATGATAGCTAGTACGATATAAATTCCAGGTTCCATTATATGCCTCCTAAAAATAAGTTTATGTAAGCTGTTACTTTTCTTCTGAAACTATCAGCTTTGCACCGTCAATACGCACGACCTTCACTGGTGTGCCTTCCGAGATCTTTGAGCCGTCCTCAGTTCTTGCTGCCCAATCTGTGCCCTCAAGAGTGACCCTGCCTTTGTTCACAGAGTTATCTATAGGCTCAATAACTATTGCAGTTTTTCCCACATCAAGCTCGTAATTTGTTGCAACTGTCTTGTTCTGGAGCTTCTTGACCACAGGTCTTGTAAGCAAAAGAAGTATGATCGAGCTTACGACGAATACGATGCACTGTGTAAGGAAAGAAAGCTTAGCTATGGCACAAAACATCGCAATAAGCGCTGCTATAGCAAGCCATATAGACACAAGTGCCGTTCCTGTTGCGACCTCGCATACAACAAAGAACACGAAAGCTAAAGCCCAGAAAACTATTTTGAGTGTAGCAATTGTCATATGATACCCCCTGTTCCTCTCATTTATTTAAGATTTATTATAACATATTATTTTAAAATTTACAATAGCTAAGACACAATATTTTTGCTTTTTTACCTTTAATCTTTAATGATTTTACATTGACCGTACCATATTTTATTAGCTGTACTCTAAATATATACATGTTGACGCTGCTACATAAAGAAAAAGTACTTTTAAAAGATAGTTATATAAAAAAATTTACAGTAAAAGCGGTAACCCGCTGGAGGAAACCGCTTTTACTATTTGTGTAATTATACGTTGTCGCTGAAATAAACATCATACCAAACAAGGAATGAGAACACTGTCCAGATCTTTCTTGAATAGTCATATTTGCCTGCACGGTGATCGTCAAGAAGCTGTACAAGCTTATCTGTGTGGAAGAACTGTGCTGACTGAGGAGAAGTGAACTTATCCTTTACTATATTATAATACTTATCTTCTTTGAGCCATACCCTGATAGGAACAGGGAAGCCGAGCTTCTTTTTCTTAGCTGTCTGTGGAGGGCAAGCCTGAAGTGCAGCAAGACGCATTGCATACTTCGTTTCAGTTTCAGTAACTCTGTCCTTTACAGGTATCTGCTCTGCAAGCTCCATTACCTTTCTGTCAAGGAACGGTACACGAAGCTCTAGGGAGTGAGCCATGCTCATTTTATCCGCCTTAAGAAGAATATCACCTGTCATCCAAAGGTGCAGGTCAATGTACTGCATCTGCGTTACCTGATCCTGATCTCTTACCTTATCGTAGAAAGGCTTTGTGATAGCCATAGCGTCAGGAGCGTTTGTTTTTATGCTCAGAATGTCCTTACGCTCTTTCTCAGAGAAGATGTAAGCATTGCCGATAAATCTCTCGTCAAGGTCCTTAGAACCTCTTATAAGATAGTTTATGCCGTGCTTGTGAGGCAGTTTCTCAGCAACTGCACCAACAGCCTTTCTGATAGGTCTTGGTATCTTGAAGTAGCTTGCCATATCAGCAGGGTTGTGATAGATGTTGTATCCACCGAATATTTCGTCTGCACCCTCGCCTGAAAGCACTGCCTTGACCTTTTCAGAAGCTATTTGACATACGAAGAACAGAGCCACAGCCGCAGGGTCTGCGAGAGGTTCGTCCATGTGATATTGTATTTTTGAAAGGCTGTTCCAGTATTCCTCAGGGCTGATGACCTTTGAGAAATTCTCCTTGTGGATATACTTTGAAAACTCCTTAGCATAACCTATCTCGTTGTACTTTTCGTCCTCGCCAAAGCCTACAGTAAAGGTCTTGTCAACGTTGGCAACAGCGGCAACGTAGCTTGAGTCAACACCGCTTGAAAGGAAAGAACCTACCTCAACGTCGGCAAATTTGTGTACCTCAACAGAGTTCTTGAAAGTGTCGGATATCCTATTCACCCAATCTTCAAGAGCAGGACCATTGTCAGCGTGGAATTTAACTTCCCAATATCTTCTTACGCTCATCTCGCCGTTCTTGTATGTAAAGCAGTGAGCGGCAGGGAGCTTGTAAACATTTTTGAAGAAAGTTTCTGTTGTAGGAGAATACTGGAATGTGAGATAAGTTTCAAGAACGTCTGTGTTAAGCTCCTTCTTAAAATGAGGGTGGTCAAGAAAACTCTTTATCTCAGAACCCCACATAAGAGTTTCGCCCATTTTTGCGTAGTAAAGAGGCTTGATACCGAAGAAATCTCTTGCACCGAAAACCTCGTTTGTGTTCTTGTTGAAGATAACGAATGCAAACATACCTCTCAGCTTGTCGAGCATATCCTCGCCCCACTGCTCATAGCCGTGGATAAGCACCTCTGAGTCGGTCTGTGTATAGAACTTGTGACCAGACGCTACAAGCTCTTCACGGAGATCCTTGTAGTTGTATATCTCACCGTTGAATGTAAGTACCAACGACTTATCTTCATTGAAGATAGGCTGGCTACCTTGATCTGAAAGGTCGATGATCGAAAGTCGGCGGAAACCCATTGCGATCTGCTCGTCAACATATTTTCCGTCAGAGTCAGGACCTCTATGTTTTATTCTATCCATCATTTTTCCAAGAACTATGGAAGCGTCATTGATTTTATTTGTAAATCCAACAAAACCGCACATATAAAAGCCTCATTTCTGTTAAATCAAATTGCCTGTATCTTAGTTAATACGGCCGCCTGTCGCCTAGTGAACGTCAAGCAATATAATATTTATTATACACTATATGCGGCTTTTTTGCAAGGGGTAAAAACAAAAAATAAACAATAAAAGAAATTGTCTTTTGTGCATTTATCACATGGCAGTGGGTATGGCATAAAAATATCTGCGATTTTGTCATTTTGGCTTGAAAAAGGCAGAGGGATATAGTATAATGGTATTAAAATCATATTTTGGAGAAGATCTTATGAGCGATAACAAAAAGAAGAAAAATAGTTATAGATTGGATATTGTGTTAATAGTGAGTTTTTTTGTAATGCTGATATCTTTCTGTGCCTACATGATGAATACTACTCTCGAAGAGGTACTTGAAAATGAAACAGGCAGCTCTGTAGTCACACATGATTACACTTACGAGAGTGCTGAGAGCAGTTCAGCAGCATAGCGCAAAATTTAAAAGCTCGACAAGTTAAAGTGCTTTACGTGCTTGCCGAATTCGCTTATTTACGACATTTCGGAGGTATGAAGCAGCACTTAAAAATGTATAAGACGACAAGTTAGCTCACTTTACAGTATCAATAGCCAAACTATATTGTATTATGCATTGTAAAGTTCGACTACATTACAACTAAAAGCATTCTACTTGACACCTAAAATCAATATCTGACGAAAATGTGGCTTTGTGCATTTAATACAAATAACAAAGTCACATTTTGTTGTATAACGCCTTGACTTTGCGTCACTTATACTATATACTTGTATTAAACGCTGCTTTTTATACAATATGTTGTGATTTGCGGTGTGAGTTGTGAGAATATAAAAAAATATAAGGATAAATCGGGAAAATCGGAGGCGGTATTGTGATAATCAAGATAAAAAAGCGTGACGGACGTACTGTAACTTTCAATATTGAGAAAATAGCTGGCGCTATATACAAGGCGGCTCAGTCTGTGGGCAAGGATAACTATGAGGAAGCTTTGGAGCTTTCGGGTAAAGTTGTTGATAAGCTTATGGAAAAACACCTTGATATGCCTACTGTTGAAGAGATTCAGGATTGCGTTGAGCGTGTACTTATTGAGGAGGGCATGGCTGATACTGCAAAAAGTTACATACTCTACCGCTCAAACAGGACTCGTGCAAGAGAAATGAATACCCGTCTTATGAAAGTTTATGAGGATCTTACTTTCCAATCAGCGAAAGATAACGATTTGAAGCGTGAAAATGCTAATATAGACGGCGACACCGCAATGGGTACAATGCTTAAATACGGCTCTGTGGGTGCTAAGGAGTTCAATGAGATGTATGTTCTTGCTCCAGAGCATTCAAAGGCTCATCAGGAGGGCGATATCCACATTCATGACCTTGATTTTTATACACTGACCACCACTTGCACTCAGATAGACCTTACAAAGCTTTTTGATAAGGGATTTTCTACAGGTCATGGTTTTTTGCGTACACCAAATGATATACAAAGCTATGCGGCGCTTGCTTGTATTGCTATCCAATCAAATCAGAACGACCAACACGGTGGTCAATCTCTTCCTAAATTCGATTATGATATGGCTGAGGGCGTAAGAAAGACATTCAGACACCGCTATCGTGACAATATCGGCAGGGGTCTTGCTCTCCTTGGTGAAGTTTCTGATGCTCAGAGCATTGCAAAGAAAATAACTGAAATGCTTGATGAGCAGGGTTTAAAGATCACTCTCGCCAATGATAACGGCTATCAAGAGGCTGAAGCACAGTTTCTTGTGAATTTTGTTGACGCACCTATAGTGAAGAAGATACAGAGTTTTGCATATAAAAACTCTTTGAAAGAAACTGACAGAGCCACATATCAGGCAATGGAAGCACTTATCCATAATCTTAATACGATGAACTCCCGTGCAGGCGCTCAAACGCCTTTCAGCTCCATAAATTATGGTACTGATACTTCTATTGAGGGCAGACTTGTTATAAAAAACATTCTTCTTGCAGAGGAAGCAGGACTGGGCAATGGTGAAACGCCTATTTTTCCTATACATATTTTCAAGATAAAAGAGGGCGTGAACTTTAACCCTGATGACCCGAACTATGACCTTTTCAAGCTCGCCTGCCGTGTATCAGCGAAGCGTCTTTTCCCGAATTTTTCATTTATCGACGCTCCTTTCAATCTACAGTATTACAAGGAGGGCAATCCTGACACTGAGATAGCTTACATGGGTTGCCGCACAAGAGTTATCAGTAACGCATATGACCCTACTCGTGAGATAGTGACAGGCAGGGGAAATCTCTCTTTTACTACCATTAATCTCCCTAGACTTGGCATAAAAGCACAGCGTAATATCGGTGCTTTCTTTGACAGCCTTGATGAGCTTATGGATCTTTGTATCGACCAGCTTATGCACAGATTTAAGATACAGTGTTCAAAGCGTGTGAGAAATTACCCATTCCTTATGGGACAGGGCATATGGCTCGATTCAGAGAAGCTTACAGCTGACGATACACTTGAAGAAGTGCTAAAGCATGGCACGCTTTCCGTGGGCTTTATCGGTCTTGCTGAGTGTCTTAAAGTGCTTACTGGCAAGCACCATGGTGAAAGTGAAGAAGCAAGAGAGCTTGGCTTGGAGATAATCTCACGTATGAGAGCAAGAATGGACGAGGAAACAAAGCGTACTGGTCTTAACTTCTCGTTGCTTGCAACGCCTGCTGAGGGACTTTCTGGCAGATTTGTTAAAATGGATAGAGAACGTTATGGCGAGATAGCAGGAGTTACAGACAGAGAATATTATACTAATTCTTTCCATGTGCCTGTTTACTATCCGATAACAGCGTTTGAGAAACTTAAAATAGAAGCTCCTTACCATGCTCTTACAAATGCAGGCCATATAAGCTATATCGAGCTTGACGGCGATCCGCTGAACAATCTTTCTGCATTCGAGAAAGTCGTAAGATATATGAAAGAAGTTGGCATAGGCTACGGCTCAATAAACCACCCTGTTGACCGTGATCCTGTTTGCGGATATACTGGAATAATAGGTGACAAATGCCCGAAGTGTGGACGTTCTGAGGCTGAACACAGCAAGGTGATACATGAGAGGATACCTCGTGCAAAAGCCTGCTGTGAGGGTGACAATTAGCCATGGAGCTTAGGATAGCAGGCACTGTCGGTGAATCTATCGTAGATGGACCGGGTTTTAGGTTCACTATTTTTACGCAAGGCTGTCCACACGGCTGTGAGGGTTGTCACAATCCGCAGACACATGATTTTAACGGTGGCATTGTCGTTGACACAGACCAGCTTTACAATGAGATAATAAAAGACCCGCTTCTTGACGGTGTGACGTTCAGTGGCGGTGAGCCTTTCTGTCAGTGCAAACCGTTAGCAGAGCTTGCAGTAAAGATAAAAGCGTTCCGTGGCTTTCCGCTGAATGTTATTTCATTCACAGGCTATACTTATGAATATCTTATTGCAAACGCTAACGCTGAAAACGGCTATATGGAGCTTCTATGTCAGCTTGATTATCTTGTTGACGGACCATTTATTCTGTCACAGCGAAGCCTTGAGTTGAAATTTATGGGCAGTCGAAATCAACGCTTCATCGACGTGCAGAAGTCCTTAAAAGAGGGCTGTGCTGTGGCTATAGAGCCTTATTGATTTTTACTATTTGGAAAATAAAAAAACGCTGAGTGAAAAACAATTTCACTCAGCGTTTTTATGTGACAATTATTTATTTGTTAGGCTCTATTACCTCAACATCTTTTGGGTCGAGAGTTTCTGCATTATCAGCCTCGGCTGCTCTCTTTACTGCTTCTTCCTGTGACTTTTTCAAAGCTTCCTGTATGTCCTCGCCAAGAAAATCAGGGAGTGACATTCCTGCTTGCTTGAACAGATCGTTCAGCGGAGGAACTGACTGCATAAGTCCGCTTAGAAAGTTTGCTGTCGAGCCTTTTCCGTCTGTACCTGCGCCTGTATCCCACACGGTTATCTTGTCTATCTTAATGTTCTTGATAGCTTCTACCTGAATAGAGATAAGTTCTTCAAGCTTGTCAGCAACTATGAGTTTGACTGCTGCATTAGCGTCTCCGCCTGCTGCTTCAACAAGCTTTCTCATACCTTCTGCCTGCTTTGTGAGTATTTCCTGATTACCCTTTGCTTCAGCTTCCATTTTTGCAAAGATAGCATCGGCCTCACCCTTTGCTTTACGTCTTACTACCTCAGCCTGTGCTTCAGCTTCGATTTCGGCCTGCTGCTTTGAGATCTGAGCCTTTACGATAACATCGGCGGTCTGTGTAGCCTTTTCAAGTTCGGCTCTCGTCTGCTCGGCGGATTGCTGAGCTATGTAAGCTTCCTGCTTTGCCTTTGCTGCCTGAACAGCTTCAGCGGCTGTAGCCTGTCTGAGAGCTTCCGCTTCACGCTCACGTCTGAGGGCTTCTGACTGTGCAACCTCTATCTTGGCCTGGTTCTCACCGTCGATAGCAGAAGCGTTTGCAGCAGCAACTTGGATACGCTGGTCTTTCTGAGCGTTTGCCTGACCGATCTCACCGTCTCTGTGTTTTTCGGCAACTGACTTCTTAGCGTCATTGATAGCCTTTGCAGCAGCTTCTTTACCGAGAGCTTCCAGATATCCAGACTCATCTGTAATATCCGTTACGTTTACGTTGATAAGCTTAAGGCCTATCTTTTTAAGCTCTATCTCAACATTGTTTGATACCGCGAGCAGAAATTTATCTCTGTCCGAGTTTATTTCCTCGATATCCATGGTGGCAATTATAAGTCTGAGCTGACCGAAAATAATATCCTTAGCAAGCTCCTGTATCTCAATGAGTTTAAGACCGAGAAGTCTTTCAGCAGCGTTCTGCATAACGCCTGGTTCTGTCGAGATACCAACAGTAAATCTTGACGGAACATCAATTCTGATGTTCTGCTTTGAAAGAGCGTTTTTTAGATCCACATTTATGGATATAGGAGTAAGATCCATATACTCATAAGATTGGATTATTGGCACGATAAATGCCGCACCGCCGTGGATACATCTTGCGCTTCTTGCTTGACCATTCTTGTCTGTTCCTACTTTACCATAGATAACAAGCACCTTATCAGACGGACATTTTCTGTAGCGTGACAGTATCGCCATAATTGCCGCAAAAAGCACAACGACTATCACGCAGATAATGATTACTGGTTCCATAATTTTTCCTCCCACACAAATAATATTATAATAACCTCAAGACGGGTCATTTCACAGAATCGTTATGTTTAGAACCCATTTGTTCTATCAATTTTTTATTTTTCTATTACGACAGTATCTCCTTGCAAATCGATAATACGGACCTGAGTTCCTGTCTTTATAAGCTCATCGCCATTGTTTATTGCAGTGACTTCTCTTAGCTGTCCGTTTATCATAACATTCACTTTACCAAGCCCATGGTCTTTAGGTGGGCAGGGGATATAAACAGTAGCAGTTTCTCCTATAGCATTTTTATAATCAGCCGTACCGTTTTCAGCAAGTCTTGCAGAAAGTTGAACTATCTTTGCTACAAGAAGCATGGTCGCCAGACCCAGAACAAAGCCGATAACTGTAGACAGTGCTGGATAAACACCTGAGCTTACAAGAACGATAGATGACCAGCTAAACACAGTGAAAAAAGCAACTATGGTCTGAAGCGTGAACATTCTCATAGAAGCAAAATCCGCAGGGTTTCCGCCGTCTACGTTGTGGTCGCAGCCGATATCATGTGTACAGTGACCAATATCCACATCTCCGTGACCGCTGATGTTGGCATCAACATCAAGATCAAGACCTGACGTGTCGCTGAAATCGTGACCGCTTCCACCATCATGAAAACCGAACATAGAAAGCAAAGTCTGCACAAGCAGTATAAGCGTTGACGGAAACGCTATACAATACAACACTTTAAGTAAAAGCGACAAACCGTCCCACCATTCATTCATATAGCTTACACCTCCAATGTAAATATTATTTACGTTTATTATATACTCTTTTATCTTATTTGTCAATAGATTTTCAACAATAATTAAAATTATTTTTAGATATGGCTTAGCATAAAAAAATTGTAAATTTTTCGTTAAACACTTGAAATCTGTTTTACTATCTGCTATCATATAAGTAAATGAAATTTACAGTAAATAAAGTGAGGCGATATAATGGAGAAAAATACTCTCGGCAAGAGGATAAAAGAGGCAAGGCTTGCAAAGAAAATGACTCAAAGCGAGGTAGTGGGTGATTTTATAACCCGCAATATGCTTAGTCAGATAGAGAGCGGCTCAGCAACGCCGTCGGTAAAGACCCTTGAATACCTCTGCAAGGTGTTGGAGATAGAGCCTAATGCCCTTCTGCCTGATGAAAACGACTCCAAAAATGTCCCTGACGCAGAGGGCTATATCAGTATACGGAAAGAATTTATAAACAAGAACTATAAGGCTGTTATAGAGTATGACGCTGATGACGAATTTTCAGATGAGATATGTGCGCTTAAGGCGAAAGCTTGCCTTATGGTGGCTAGGGAGTATTCAGGCTCTGACGGTGCCACGGATCTTCAAAAGGCAATAGACCTTGCCAAGCAGGCTTCTGAACTTTCAAAGCGTGGTATTTTTGCAGATGAAAGCGTTAAAAACAAGGCTGACGAGCTATTAAAAGCTAACGCTAAGCGTCTTAGCGACTATTACAGAAGTCTTTTGTAGGGTACAGTCATGGAATTTGTTATCATAGCCACAGTTGTTCTTGCGCTTGCCATGTGTCTTGGCGCAGACTTTGTTATAGTTCCTATAATGTTCATAGTTTTTCTTGTTATCCTGCTACTGGCTATTTTTGGTTTCTTTGTATACTCTGCTGTAAAACTTACTGGAACGAAAAGCGTGAAAGGAAAGTTTGTGCGTTTCGGCAGGGCAGAGGGCAAGAAATTTGATACAGCGTTTTACAAGGTTAGTGATAGTGAGTATCAAAACGTATTCCCATATGAGGTAGTAATGCGCTCAAAGATATACATACCCGATAAGGTCTGTAGGCTCAGATATGACGGCAAAAGAAATGAAGTTTTTGACCTGAATGCAGTTTGCTGTGTGATATTTGGACTTGTTCTTAGCAGCGTATCGGCGGTGATGATGATATTTTTTCTACTAACAGTGATAGGCGTGAATTGAATGATTTTAGGCAGTAGGTTAGCTTGCTGCCTTTTTTGTGCATTTAAAATGGCAATAGTGGGTGATTTAAAATAAAATGTTGACTTGTAGGCTTTTTAATGGTATAATATAAAAAATATGTGGAAAGGATCATATATGATGAGAGTTGAGCTTATTACCCATACACCTGAGCCTGAAAAGGTGGTTGCTACTGCTGCAAAACTTTGCTATTCAAGCAGTGATATCGCCTCGCTTAGAGAGGGTCTTACGGAAGAAAAAACAAAGAGCTTTATTGAAAGGCTCGTGTCTATTGGTCACGAAAGCCCTATGGAACACGTTTCTTTTACTTTTGGCATAGAGGGGATATCCCGTGCCTGCTCTCATCAGTTGGTAAGACACAGAATTGCGTCTTACTCTCAAAAAAGCCAGCGTTATGTAAATGAAAGCGGTTTTGAGTTTATCACGCCACCATCAATAGAGGCTGTGCCAGAAGCAAAGGCTGAATTTGACAAGCAAATGGATCAGCTCCTTGAGTGTTATAATAAGATTGCCGACATACTTACAAATACACATGAAAAGGCGTTTTTAGAGCAGGGTATGTCTGAAAAGGACGCACTTAACAAGGCTAAGAAAAAAGCCTATGAGGACGCAAGATTTGTTCTTCCAAACGCTTGTGAAACAAAGATAGTTGTGACAATGAACGTCAGAACACTGTTTAATTTCTTCCAGCATAGATGCTGTAACAGAGCACAATGGGAGATAAAGGCTGTGGCTGATGAAATGCTCAGACTTTGCAAGCAGGCCGCTCCTGAGCTTTTCAAGAACGCAGGTCCGTCATGTGTAATGAAAGGCAAGTGTCCGGAGGGTGCAATGAGCTGCGGAAAAATGGCTGAAGTAAAGAAAATTTACGGAGAAATGAATAATGTTGAATAGATCTGGACTTATAGTTCTTGAGGGACTTGATGGAAGTGGAAAATCAACTCAGTTTGAAAGGCTTTCTGCTTATTTCAGTGAAAATGACATAAAGCATAAGGCTATAAGCTTTCCTGACTATGATAATCCGTCATCTGCGTTGGTAAAGATGTATCTTAATGGTGAAATAGGCAAAACACCTGCTGACGTGAATGCCTACGCAGCTTCAAGCTTTTACGCTGTTGACAGATACGCTTGCTACAAACAATTTTGGGAGCATGACTATAAAGAGGGAAGTCTTGTACTTGCAGCGAGATATGTTACGTCAAACTGCATTTATCAGATGACAAAACTGCCGAAAGAGCAGTGGGAAGATTTTATAGGCTGGCTTGAAGATTACGAGTATGACAAGCTTGGGCTTCCAAGACCTGACAAGGTGATATTCTTGGATATGCCAATAGAGATATCTCAAAAGCTGATGTCGGGAAGATACGGCGGAGATGAAAGCAAAAAGGATATCCATGAAGCAAATGTGGAGTATCTTAAAAAATGCCGTGAAGCCGCTTTGTTTACCGCTGAGAAACAGGCTTGGGATATTGTTCCTTGCAGCGATGGCATCGAGCCTTATACAAAAGATAAGATTTTCGGAGATGTTCTGGGGTTAATCAATAGAAAGTAATGTGTGTTTAATGTTTGATTTCAGAAAAATAAGTTTTGAGGACAAAGAATGGATAACCAAGTGTCTTGCAGTATCAGATTTCAGAGGAGCAGAGTATTGCTTTGCAAATAATATGGCGTGGCAAAGACTTAATGACACTGTAATAACACATCATGGTGATTTTTATATAAGCTGTTCCTTTGAGGACGGTCAGCCGTATTTTACATTTCCTGCGGGCGTTAAAATAGACGTTGAGGGCAAAGAAAAATATATCAGGCTTTTTGATGAGCTTAAAGAATATGTTTCCGCCCAGGGAAAGCCGCTTATCGTATCTTCTGTAACAGATGATAACCTAAGCTGGATAAAAGAATATTATGGTGATAAAATCATCTGCGAGTATGATAGGGACAGTTCAGACTATATTTACAATGCTTCCGACCTTATCGAGCTTAAAGGCAAAAAGTATCACGGCAAGCGTAATCACATAAAGCGTTTCATGGACGAGCCTTGGGAATACAGAGAGCTTACTGATAAGGAAATAGACAGCTGTATTGAATTTTCGGCTGAGTTTTATAATAAGAACGACAACGCTGACGATCCTTCGGCGGTGGTTGAGCAATATGCTATTGATCTTTTTCTTACGAATATGGATAGGCTCGGACTTAAAGGCGCTGTGCTTTACAGAAATGATAAAATGACAGGCTTTACGGTTGGTGAACAAATAAATTCGGATACCTTTGTGGTGCATATAGAAAAAGCACTCGCTGAAGTTCAGGGTGCATATCCTATGCTGTGTAGTCAGTTTGCGTCGCATAACGCAAAGGGTCTCAGCTTCATCAACAGGGAAGAGGATCTAGGAATAGAGGGCCTTAGAAAGTCAAAGCTTTCTTATAATCCTGCTTTTCTTTTGAATAAAAATGTAATTACTTTCAGATGATCGAAAGGAGTCATTTGTTATGGTTTATGTATTTCTTGCCAATGGTTTTGAGGAAATGGAGGCTCTTGCCCCTGTGGATCTGCTCAGACGAGCAGGCGTTGAAGTTTTTACTGTAGGTGTAGGCTCTGATATGATAGTCAGCTCACACAACATTCCTGTCAAGACCGATACAACAGTGGATAAGATAGTTCTTAATGACGAGCTCGAAATGATAGTTCTCCCAGGTGGTATGCCGGGTACTTTAAATCTTGAAGCAAGCCCTGATGTGCTTGGTGCAGTTGATTACTGTGCTGATAATAACAGATACATTGCGGCGATATGTGCCGCTCCGTCCATAATCGGTCATAAGGGTCTTCTTGACGGCAGATATGCAACTTGTTTTCCAGGCTATGAGAAAGATCTTAAAGGTGCGATACATTCTGCCAGACTTGTGGCTGTTGACGGTAAGTTCATCACTGCAAAGGGCGCAGGCTGCAGCATGAAGTTTGCACTCAAGCTTGTAGAGCTTCTTGTTTCAAAAGAAAAGGCAGAAGCCCTTGAATCAGGTATGCAGAGCAAATGACAGATAAAAAAGCTTTAAGAAAGCATTTCAAAGAGATACGTCTTAGTATGTCTGCGGAAGAAAGAAAACAGGCAGATGTGGCTGTTCAGCAAGCTTTCCTTGACAGCGAGGAGTATAAAAGCTGCACAACTGTGCTTGCATATGTTTCCTCTGATATTGAAGTGTCTACGGCGGAGATAGTAAGAAAGGCGCTAAAGAGCAAGATAGTGCTATGCCCGAGATGTGAAAAAAGCGGCAATATTATGTATTTTTACAGAATAAACAGCACCTATGATCTCAAAGAGGGTAGGTTTGGCATTTTTGAGCCTGATGAAAGTTGTGAGAAATACTGCGTTTTTGACAATGCATTGTGTATCGTGCCTGCGCTTTCGTATGATAAAGACGGATACAGGCTTGGCTTTGGTATGGGCTTTTATGACAGATTTTTGGCTGATTATAATGGCATAAAGCTAGGTTTATGTTATGATAACTGTATGTCAGAAAGCTTTTGTCATGACGGCTATGATATCTCTGTAGATAAAGTATTTACTGATAAGAATATATATACTATAAACACAAAGGAAAGGAAGTAAATAATGGACGATCTGAATTTTAATGTTGACGATATAATAAATGATGTCAACGCCAAGATAAAGTCTGCCGAGAAAAATGAAGCGGACGAAGAAAGCGTTGAAGCAGAGCCTATCGCTGACACTGAGGACAGTTCCGAAGCCTGTGAACAGGCAGATAATACTGACGAGAAACCACAGGAAACTCCAGAAGCGACCGATGACAAGCCTGAACCTATCCTAGCTTTTCACGAGGACAAGTCAGAGGAAGACAAAGGCGAAGAAGACGAGGATAAAGAGCCTGAGAAGCCCGAAAAGCAAGAAAAAAAGTCAAAAAGTAGCAAGAAGAAAAAAAGAAAGAAAAGCAAGGTGAATAATTCGGTGTTTGGCGGAATTATACTTGTTATAGTAATTCTTACAGTTTCTTTAGTGCTTGCAGTGGGCGGCATTTCTATTGGCATGGAGTATTACGGTATCGGAAAAACTGACGAGGATATCAGATTTAATATCCCTGCAGGCTCAACAAACAGTGAGATAGCTGATATACTTGTAAATGAGGGAGTTATAAAGAACAAAAAGCTGTTTATGCTTGCTTTGAAATTTGAAAAGCCTGCAGCTATATATCCTGGTGATATCACACTTCAGCCATCAAGCGGATATTCTGAAATAATCGAAAAACTTTCACAAATGAGAGAGTCATACAAGACTGTAAGTATTACATTCACAGAGGGAGAAAATCTTCTTGACATAGCTAAAAAGCTTGAAGATAATGAGGTCTGCACTGCTGACGACTTCCTGTTTGAATTCAATAAAAATCAAGGCTTTGACTTTGAAAATGATGTTGATGATAACGGCGATATGTTCTATCGCATGGAAGGCTATTTCTATCCTGATACATATGAGTTTTATGTGAATGACAGCGCAGGAAACGTTACCAAGAAGCTTAGAGAGCAGTTTGAAAAGAAATACGAAACTGTCAAAGCTAAGATCAAAAATTCCGGTATGTCACTTAACGAAGTTATGACCCTTGCTTCTATCGTTCAGCTTGAAGCCGCTTCTGAGGACGAAATGCCAAAGGTAGCTTCGGTATTCCTGAACAGACTTGACGACCCTGACACCTATCCTATGCTCCAGTCTGATACAACAACAAATTATATTAAGAATGTTATAAAGACCGAGGCTGACAACACAGCTTCTATCGAGCATTATACCGAGTGTTATGATACCTATAAGTGCAAGGGCTTGCCGGCAGGACCAATATGCAACCCTGGTATGGCTGCAATAAACGCTGTTCTTGAGCCTAAGAAGACTGATTACTATTACTTCTGTAATAATCTTAAGACGGGCGAAACATTCTATGCAAAGACACTTGACGAGCATGAGGAAAATCTTGTTAAGGCTGGACTTGCAAAGAAAAAGTAATAAAGGATTGAAATTTTAATGACTGAAAATAATTTGCTTGAAGTTCTTGCTCCTGTGGGAGATATGGAACGTCTGTATGCGGCGCTGGATTTTGGTGCTGATGCAGTTTATCTTGGAGGTACGGCTTTCGGAATGAGAGCCGCCTCTGCAAGCTTTGACGCTGAGCTTCTGAAAAAAGCCTGTGACGAGGCTCACAGCAGGGGTAAGCGTGTGTATCTGACCTGCAATACGCTTCCTCATAATGACGAGATAGTGCATTTAGAGCAGTTTGTGAATGACGCTCTTGCGGCAGGCGTTGACGCTATGATAGCCAACGATATCGGTGTTTTCTCACTGATAAAAAAATATGCACCTGATATGGAGATCCATGTTTCCACACAGGCTGGTATAGTAAATTATGTTACTGCAAATGAATTTTATAACATGGGTGCTAAGAGGGTAGTGCTTGCAAGAGAGCTTTCTCTCGAGGAGATCGCCGAAATAAGAGCAAAGACCCCTAAAGATCTTGAAATTGAGTGCTTTGTACATGGTGCAATGTGCGTAAGTTTTTCAGGCAGATGTTTGCTTTCCCAGTACCTTGTAAACCGTGACGCAAATCGTGGCGAGTGCGCACAGCCTTGCCGCTGGGGATACCACCTTATGGAAGAAAAGCGCACCAATGAGTTTTATCCTGTTTTTGAGGACGAAAAAGGAACTTATATCCTCAACGCCAAGGATATGTGTATGCTCAACCACATTGATAAGCTTGCAGAGGCAGGCGTGAACAGCTTTAAGATCGAGGGCAGAGCTAAATCTTCGTATTATGTGTCCGTTATCACAAATGCCTACAGAAAGGCTATGGATATCTATAAGTCTGATCCAGAGCATTTTGAGTTGCCACAGTGGCTTAAGGACGAAGTTTTCAAGGTAAGTCACAGAGCATACTGTACAGGATTTTTCTTTGGTCACCCAAAGGAGAGCCAGTATTACGAAAATGGCGGGTATATTCGTGAATATGATGTTGTGGCTGTGGTTGACGGTTGTAGCGGTGGAAGAATATACTGTACTCAAAAAAACAAATTCAACAAGGGCGACGAGATTGAAGTGCTTTCACCTGTGGGTAGCCCTGTGAAGTTCACCGTGGAGGAAATGTTTGATGAATACGATAACTCCATAGATACTGCAAATCATGCAGCTATGAAGATGTCGATAAGATCAGACCTGACGTTCCCAGAACATTCTATAATTCGTATGAAAAAATAGCAAAAAAGCCATGTGATTTTCCTCACATGGCTTTTGTTTACTTCTTTTTCTTTTCAATTTCTTCAGACAATGGATTCGACTCCATGGCCTTTTTGATGTTTTCATCAGATAAATGTGTGTATATCTCAGTGGTCGCAATGCTTTTGTGACCGAGTATATCTTTCAGTACAAGAGTATCTACACCGCCGTGTTGGTACATTAGGGTTGCGGCTGTATGCCTGAGCTTGTGGGTGGTAATACCCAAATTGCTAAGTCCTGCACGCTGGAGCTGTTCATCTACTATTTGTTGAACACGTCGCTTGTTTATCCTTGTTTTGTTAGCCGACAAAAAAATGGCAGTTTGTTCCACGTGTGGGCGGGTAGTGTCAATATACTCATCAAGTGCAGAAATACAAGCGTCGTTAAGATAAATAATGCGCTCCTTGCGGCCTTTGCCGAGGACACGCAGAGTTCTGTTATCTCGGCTGTAATCGCTTAAATTCAAGCCCACAAGCTCGCTCAGACGCATACCACAGTTAAGGAACAGAGTAATGATACAATAATCGCGCACCTGGTTTTTAGAGTCGATATTACGCAGAAGCTCAAGGCTTTGTTCAAGGGACAGATATTTAGGCAAAGCCTGATTTATATGCGGCAATTCAAGATCATCAAGCGGATTGTTTGAAATAATCTTGGCTTTTTGGCAAAGATAAACATAGAATTGTTTCAAAGCTGAACATTTTCTTGCACGGGTTTTTGTGGAATTATTGCGCTCATCTTTGAGATACTTTAAATAAACATAAGCATCGTTTAGTGAAAAGCATTCGAGCCATTCTATTGGCGTTTCTTTTATTTTTATTTTATTGAAAGGCGTTTCGGCTGGAACTGCATGGTGCTTGACATTAAGATATCGCAGAAATGTTCGGATATCAATAAAATAAGCTTCTTCAGTGCGGTCAGAACGGTCTTTGACAACTTTCATGTTAGTTAGAAAATCGTCAAGATAATATGGGCAATCATCTACATATGCTTGTTTCATTTATATCTATTCTCCTTATTTATCACTTCTTTAAGTTTCACTAAATTTCTATTTAGTGAAACTTTCTGTACACGCTGTGTGAGGGGCTGTTTGTGGCTCTTTTATGCTTTGTCGGCTCTCTCCGTTGTGCACTGCTTTAAGTATACACCCTACTTTGTGGACTGTCAAGCTATGCTACATTTGCGGTAATCCCTTGACAACAAAATTTATGATATCATATAACGCAAGACGAGGTTAAAACCTTGCTCATATGATATTTTTTTGTGTATAGAAGTGGCTTACTTACGAACCTTTGTGAACCACTTCATTATTTTTTGAACAAATTATTTTATAAATTTCCTCCAAACAGTTGATTTTACAGCGAAAATATGATAAAATTATAGTAGTATATTTTATGAAAGGAACGATAGTTAATGAACGACAAGAAGCCTATGGTCATGAGAATACTCGTTCTCGCTTTGGTTGCCGCACTTATACTCGGTCTGATCGTCGGAACTGTCATTAGTGCTGTATAATGGTGCATATCGGAAATAGCTGGGACGATATTCTGGCTGATGAGTTTAAAAAGGAATATTATTTGAAACTCCGTGAATTTTTGAAATACGAATATTCACACTTCACTGTTTATCCTGATATGCATGATATCTTCAATTCACTGAAGTACACGCCTTATGAAAACGTCAAGGCTGTTATCATTGGGCAGGATCCTTACCATGGTCCGGGACAGGCTCATGGTCTTTGTTTTTCCGTTAAAGCTGGTGTTAATCCACCACCGTCTTTGCAGAATATTTTTAAAGAACTTAATGCTGACCTTGGTATCTCTATCCCTAATAATGGCGAGCTTACCGATTGGGCTAAGCAGGGCGTGCTGATGATGAACACTGTTCTTACTGTTCGTCAGGGTCAGCCTAATTCTCATAAGGGTAAAGGCTGGGAGCAGCTTACTGACGCTGTAATAAAAAAGCTTAATGAGCGTAATGTGCCTACTGCGTTTATCCTTTGGGGTGGCAATGCTAAGGCTAAGGCACCACTTATAACGAACCCTATTCATGCAGTATTCAAGGCAGCTCATCCATCTCCATTGTCTGCGTATAACGGTTTTTTCGGATGCAGACATTTTTCTAAGGTTAACGATTTCCTTGTAAGCAACAATATTCAGCCAATAGATTGGACAATAAGCAATAAGTAAAAAATAACCTCGGTTTGTATCACTACAGGCCGAGGTTTATTTTTATAGTTTTTTGATGTGCTGTATAAGCAACGCTACTCCCATTACAATGAGGTTGTAGACGATAACTAGCGTTGGAGTAAGCTGAACAAATGAACCTGCCAGCATCATTATAAGGGCTATGAGCGCCGCAAGTATCGTTGCACCATACATCACTGACGCACCAAGTTCTGCGGTAAATTTGAGCCTTTTTGCGCCTATCACAAGCATTGCAAATGACGGAAAATGTCCGCTGCAAAGCATTGATGAAGCCTGACGTGGAACGTACTCGGTTTCGCTTTCGTAATCCTTGTGATATCTGAAGCTGAGAAGCTTAACGCTGTCGCTTTCAATATCAAAGAGGTCAGAGAGAAAACGCTGTGAAAGAAAGCCGTCAACTGTTCTTATTACTGTTGTGATACCTTCAAGTTCAAGCTCCTGAAGCCAACGTGTAACGGACAGATTAGGCGATACCTGAATAACGAACATTGCTGCTGTTATTCCAGAAATAGAAAGATAGACAGCAACATTACCATTTGTATACTCCTTCTCTTTTGCTTCTGACGGCAGACCGTCAATAGAGTGGTTTTCCATAAGCTCTCTTGTACCAAGAAGTACACGTTTGTTTTCTATCCAGCCCGAAAGTCCAAGACCGTCCTCATAAATGTAGCTTTCAACAGGATAAAGCAACTCAGTCTTGCCTCTGAGCATTTTGTAGAATGTAGACTTAAGAACACTTCCCGATTGACAGCTAAGGCTTGCCGCCATTAAAATGCAGTCTTCAATAGAAATAGCTGAGAGAAGCTTAAGGTTTGCAAGCTCAATGCTTCCTTTAGGGAAAAGCTGTTCAGCGTCAACAAGAAGTGAATTTGTGTCAGCAAATTCATCAACAGAAGAATATCCCAGCATTACCGCTGAATACTGCAAATACTTCTTTGTAGCTCTTGCCAAAGGTACATTTACTATAAGCATTACCGCAAACGAAGAACACATGGTAACAGTGCCTGAGAAAGCCGCAAGTGCTATAAACAAACGTTCCTTCATGTTTGACGCACCTTTATCAAATATAAGTGACAAAAGCGCTATAACAACGCCTGCAATGAGGATATAAGGGCTTATTTTCTTTGAATACTCATCTGAGATATCAGAAGTGTAGCTGTTCTTCATAAAATCGTCCACAAACTCGGTTTTGCGCATAGCTGCTATCTTTGGCTCTGCAACAGCACCTCTTGTGAAGTTTTCTGCTATTTCCTCATCTTCAACGGATGTAACTGCATATCTCTCAAAATCTCCTGCAACGTACCTAAAATTACGCTCAGTACGTTTTACCACCATAAGTTTTCCAAGAGTATTGAATATCAGACCCACGATTGCAACGGATATGTAAACATGGTAAACACTATCACGAATAGACTCAGGGTCAAATAGATTTATTATTCCTGCAATGACTGTAATAAAAATACCTATTGCTGCTATTGTATCATTATCTGCCTCTTTTTTAAATAGGCTTTTCATTCCTGCAAGAAGCACGTTATAGCACACCGCTATAGAAATAAGACCCAAAATAGTGTTTGCAAACAGATATGCCGCAGGGGTTATCGTTCTGTCAAATGTCTTTATAAGAGGCAGTTCCAAGTCATTTGCAACCGTGATGAATGTGCTGAAAATGCCTGTAAACAGAAGTACACAAAGCCTTAGAACAAGGTTGCTCTTCACATGACGGATAGAGCCAAAGACCTTTTCGGCGTCATCAAACTTCTTAAACTCCGTCTGCCCTGCCTTGTCTTTATCGTTTGTATCATTACTGTCAGGCTCGCTTTCCTGCTCGTCAGTTTTAAGAACAAAGCTGTCAACTTTCTTCTTTCTGTGCTGTGACAATATAGAGGATTTTTCCTCATAGGTGGCGTCATCAGGGATAAGTGCCTTGTCAAACTCCTCTGTTTTCGGGATTATTTTTCCCGTCAGTCCCATTTTGATATCTTTAAGGCTTGCCCTGTTCACAGGCGGAATGCTCTGCTTTGCAGCCTTGCCTTTTTTATGTTTGGTGAGATTATTTATAAGTGCAGCATTTTCCTCGTTACGTTTTTTCTCATTTGTATGATCTGATGCCAATTCATCATCAAAATCTGTTGCTTTTATTGGATCATAGCCGTCACTATCTATATCGCTGGTATCATTATCTTTTTCAATACTCTCATCAATATTAGTATCTTCATTTAAAATTTCATCGTTTTCCTGTGACTCGTCAGTCTTTAAATCGTTTTCAACTTTTTCGCTGTATTCTGAAATTATATCGTCTATTGAGAATTTATCAGCCAAAGCTTTAACCTCCCTGTTCCTTATAGATTTCTCTGTCTTACGGCTTCATACATAAAAATGCCCGCCGCAACGGAAGCATTCAAAGAATTGACTTTGCCTGCCATAGGCAAACTAAGCAAAAAGTCACATTTATCTTTTATTAAACGTCCCATGCCAAAGCCCTCAGAGCCGACTATCAGCCCTATAGGACCAGTTAGCTTAACTTCAGTATAGCTCTGACCCTCGCCGTCAGTTCCGTATATCCACACACCGTTTTCTTTAAGCATATCAATAGTTGCTGCAAGATTTGAAACTCTTGCAACAGGCAACCAGCTTGCTGCACCTGCGGACGTTTTGAAAACAGTTGCGTTCAATGATGCACTTCTTCTCTTTGGAATGATAACACCGTGAGCACCTGCCGCCTCAGCCGTTCTGATTATTGCACCAAGATTGTGCGGATCTTCTATCTCATCGCAAATGATAATGAAAGGATCCTCTCCCTTTTCATTTGCGATGCTGAGAATATCCTCCGGAGACACATACTCCGCACACGCACCCATAGCAATAACACCCTGATGTGAAGCTCCCCTGCTCATATTGTTGAGTTTTGTTTCGGTAACACGCTTGACATTTATGCCTTTTTCCTTTGCAAGTCTACAAATAAGTGTTATAGAGCCTTTAGCCTCAGGGTTAATATAGATAGTGTCGATCAGCTTATTTGCTTTTAAAGCCTCGATAACAGGGTTTCTGCCAATTATAAGCTGCAGTTCATTTTCTTCGTCTAAATTATTATTTTTATCTTGATAATTACTCATTGAATTTTCCTTTTCAAAAAAATATACTACTCGTAATTATACCACAAAAAAACCATAATGCCAATAGTAAACAGGCTTTTTATATAGACTTTCGACGATTTACACAAATTTTATCTATGATATTTATGCTTATCACATACACAACGCGATAAGCAGCAGAACAAGCATTGCCACACCCGTTATAGTTGATATTACAGCCGCAAAGTTGAATTTTCTGTTTGTCGAAAACATTTTGTCCCCCGTTATCGCACTTGCGATATCAACAGCATTTTTTCTTAAAATATTAGGGTGTAGATGATTTTTATTTGCGTTTACAAATAATAAAATCTTATCAAAACATTCATTTTCTGTACACTTTATTTCGATGATTTGTTTATTAATTCCTTTGAGCATGACAGTCAACTCCTCTAAATACCAATTACTTGATTATATTACTGATTGTTGGCATTTAAAAAGTGCAATATTCAACATTTCAACGCAAAAATGTTGAATATGAAAAGTTTTCAACATTCGTAGGGGCATTTTCTGTTGAAAACCATGTTGAAAACGTTGAAAACTCATGGTTTTATCGGTATTTGCAGGATGTTGAAAACTTCATATTACAACGAAAATCGACCATTCAAGCGAAAAAACGCTAACTTTTGGGAACAAATACACACGAGAATGTTACGAATATATTAACATACAAACTTGTTTGTTGAAGGTTATTTGTTAGCGGTGGAATGACCGCGCTTTACATATTTTTTGAATTTGTTTGAGAATAAATTTACAATGCCAGATCCATAGTACAAAAAAATGACCCGATCAAAGAACAATGACCTATTAAATGATATAAGCTGATCTTCTGTACATATAATTGTACTTTTACAATCTTCTGCATAAAATCTAAGCTGTAACCATTGTAACGAAAAGTAACGAAAATTTCTTATCTTGTGGTAAGAAATTTTATAGCACGCTCTATGGAGTCTTTTGAGTTTCCCCAATCGGCATTTGCTCCTGTGTTACGGTAGTCATACATCTTGCAGTAGTGTGATACGTCCGCTTCAAGAGTGTCAAGATATTTGCTTGTCAGCTCGCCGCAAGCGTCAATAAACTGCTTCTGATATTTCTTATCCATTTTTAAAGTGCACATAGACACTAAAAGGTCATAGTGCGGCAGACAAAGCATTTCCTGCTGAGCAAAAAGATCTCTGAAATCACGCTGTTGAACATACATCTCAAACAGCGTAACGAGTATCCTTGACATTCCCCAATCCACCTTGCTGCATACAAAACATTCGTTATTTACTGCGCTGACTTTCTTTTGCTTTGCTGTCTTGCCCTCGAACATTTTCTTTCGTGTGAAAATATGCTTTTGCATATCCTGCAAATGTGATTGAAGCATAAGCGCAAGTGACAGTCTATTTTTGCAGGCTCTCATCTGTTCAAAATGTGTTTTGCAGAAACCGAGCTTATTGGTCTCCATACGCACGTCTGGCTCCATCATAGCCGCTCCCATTATGTACTCAACAGTTCTCTGTTCCAACGTATCACGCAGGCGGCATATTGGACAGCCGCATTTCGGCTCAAATATATCTGTGACAGGTATTGTCAGAATGCTTTCTCTCATATGATCTATCCTTTCTTAGATATGTTTATTTTATCCGCTTGAAAAATACTAATATTTATAGTATAATATTTTTTGTAGAATTTTGCAAGTAGATTCGATGATTTTATAATAAATAGGAGCTGAATTTTATGGATTATACACAAAGCGGCAGTGACATTTTGCTGAAACAGTCTGATTTTGGACTAGATGATACACTTGATTGCGGACAGGCTTTTCGCTGGGAGAAGATAGATAAAAAAACTTACAGCGGAGCTTTCCTTAACAACAAACTTACCATAAGTGAGGAACCCGAAAATGGTGTATTCAGGCTTCATGACACCACTGTGCAGGACTTTGAAAACATTTGGATTGATTATTTTGACCTGAACACGGATTACGGCGAGCTTAAACGCCGTTTTTCTGAGGACGAAACTCTGTCAAAAGCTTGCTCATTTGCAGGCGGCATAAGAATACTCAGGCAGGACAGTTGGGAGGCATTATCTTCCTTTATAATAAGTCAGAATAACAATATCCCAAGGATAAAGGGCATTATAGGACGTTTGTGTGAGCATTATAGCGGCTACCCTTCTGCCGAAGATATGGCAGATGAAACTATAGACAGCCTTGCGTATCTGCGTTCAGGGTTCAGAGCAAAATATCTTGTTGACGCCATTGAAAAGGTTTTGAGCGGTGAGATAGACTACCAAAAGATAAAAGAAATGCCCCTTGACGATGCACGAAACGAGCTTATGAAGATCAAGGGTGTTGGTCCGAAAGTTGCTGATTGTACACTGCTTTTCGGCTTTTACAAAACGGACGCTTTCCCAAAAGACGTGTGGGTGAAGCGAGTGCTTGCACAGTGGTATCCGAACGGACTTCCCTCTTGTGTGAAGGGTGTCGAGGGCATTGCACAGCAATATCTATTCCACTACATAAGAAATACCCAAAAATAACAAAAGACCCGATCGTAGAGTTTTCCACGGTCGGGTCTGATATTTTATTACATAGACTCTGGGCAAGTTATCTTGAGCATATCAAGAATATTCTTTATTACCTGCTTAACTGCAAGTGAAAGTGAAAGTCTTGCCTGCATAACGCTCTCGTCTTCTCCCATGATACGGCAGTTGTTATAGAATTTGTGATACATTGTAGCAAGGTCTATAACATACTTTGTTACCTTAGCTGGGTCATAAGCCTTTGCAGCCTCGTTTATAACGTTCGGCAGAGTAGCAAGGTGTTTTATCATCTCCTGCTCCTCAGGCGCTGTGAGGACGCTGAGAGCCGCCTTGTCGAGGCTCTTAACTTCAATGCCCTCTTCGTTCATCTTTTTAAGAACAGAACAAATTCTTGCGTGTGCATACTGTACATAGTAAACTGGATTCTGGCTTGTCTGAGATACGGCAAGGTCAAGGTCAAAATCAAAATGAGAATTAGGCTCACGGAGATTGAAGAAAAATCTTGCTGCGTCTATTGGTATCTCGTCAAGAAGAGTAGAAAGTGTGATAGCTTTTCCTGAACGCTTGGAAAGCTTATACTTTTCACCGTTACGGACAAGGTTTACCATTTGCATGATAACAATGTCAAGTCTGTCAGCGTCAACGCCAAGTGCTGTCATAGAAGCTTTAATACGAGCTATATATCCGTGGTGGTCCGCACCGAAAATATCTACAGCCTTATCGAATTTTCTTACTGCAAGCTTGTTGTAGTGATATGCGATATCAGGCACAAGATATGTTGGCACACCGTTTTCACGGACGAGAACTCTATCTTTTTCGTCACCGAACTCTGTTGTTTTAAACCAAAGGGCACCGTCTTTTTCATAGGTATGACCGCTTGCTTTGAGCTGATCGATAACTCTCTGAACTGAGCCATCCTTATGAAGTGTGCTTTCGTTGAACCACTTGTCATACTGTATTCTGTATTTGCCAAGGTCGTCGTGAAGCTTCTGAATGTTCTTTGGCAGAGCAAAATCGCAAAGTGCCTGACGGCGTTCTTCACTGTCAGCGTTCACATACTTGTCGCCGTATATCTCATTGAATGCGTTTGCATGGTCGATTATGTCCTGACCCTGATAAGCGTCCTCAGGAAGCTCAGTTTCAGGCTTGTATATCTGAAGATATCTAACTTCGAGTGAAGTCTTGAACTTCTCTATCTGATTGCCTGCGTCATTGATATAGAACTCTCTTGCTACCTCATAGCCTGCCTTTTCAAGAACAGACGCAAGACAATCGCCTATAGCTCCGCCTCTTGCATTGCCTATGTGCATAGGACCTGTTGGATTTGCAGAAACAAATTCCACAAGAACGCTCTTTCCTGCGCCAAGGTCAGTTTCACCGTATTTCTCTTTCTGCTCCAAAACAGTGGCAACTACAGTTGCATACCATTCAGTAGAATAGAAAAAGTTGATGAACCCAGGACCTGCCACTTCACATCTTGCAAAGTATGAGCCGTTAAGGTCTATCTTTGATACGATAGCTTCTGCTATTTTTCTTGGATTGTTTCTGAAAGGTCTTGCACATACCATTGCGGCATTAGTGGAAACGTCACCGTTTTTTGAGTCGGCAGGTATCTCCGTATTAAATGCAGGAACAGGCTCTGCTGGAAAAGTTCCGTCTGCAACAAGCTCGCCCATAGCCTTCATTACAAGCTCCTTAGCCTGAATAAATGCGTCGCTTATGAGATTAGTCATATTATTTTTCCGTCCTTCCAAATATAATTATGCGACAACATTTGCCGCTTTTACTTCTATAGCTATCTCAAAATCACCGATATAGCTTGAATTGACATCTAAAACATAGTGAAAGAAAAGCATTCCACCGTTTTCGTCAAGATCTGATCTTATGGTTTTAGCGGTTATGCCTATCATAAAATCACCGTATGGAGTGCCATAAACGCAATGCTGCTTTTCGCCTATATCAACAACAAGATTCGCTTCAACCGTTCCGGTTCTGTTCATAGTCACCTTGCGGCATCCTTCGGTTTCTAGCGTTGTAACGCTTCCTTCAAATCCTGTTGCCCCAGACTCCTCATACGATATGCGATATCCCTTTTCGGTTGCTTCATAAAGTCCTGCTGAGATAAGCTCTGTTTCTTCTTTGGTATTACCGTCGCTTTGACGGCTAACAAGTTTTATTGATACTTCCTTGCTGGTCAAATAAAATCCTCCAGTTTACAGCTTTAGGCTGCATTTTGATATTTGTGCATTGATATTGTTTCCGAGAAAACGTTCAACATTCTCAGAAAACAGCTCAACGCTGTCGGTACAGTAAAGCTCAAGGCTCTCACGCTCTTCTCTTTCAGCCGTATCATCGCTGTATGAAAGGGAGTTGAGTGCATATTTCGCAAGTTCTGCACCTGATGAAACAAGTGTTACACCATCGCCCATTATATCTGAAATTAGTTCAGTGAGGTGTGGATAGTGAGTACAGCCGAGAATAAGAGTATCAACGTCTTCTTTTTTCATTATTTCAAGATACTCCTGTGCGATATACCTTGCAGGCACGCAATCAGGGGCAGTATAGCCATTCTCTACCAGTGGCACGAACATAGGACAAGCCTTGCCGACCACCTTGATGTTAGGGTTAATGCTTCTTATAGCTTTGCCGTAAATGCCGCTCTTTATAGTCGCACTTGTGGCTATAACGCCTATCCTGTTATTCTTTGTAGCAGAGCAGGCAGCCTTTACAGCAGGCTCAACAACTCCGCTTATGGAGATATCTGACTTTATATCCATTGCAGGCAATACAGAAGAAACTGTACCGCAAGCAACGAGTATCATTTTAACGTTATGCTGTTTAAGAAACTCTATATCCTGTCTGGCATAGCTCATTATAGTCTCTCTGCTTTTTGAGCCGTATGGCACTCTTGCCGTGTCGCCAAGATAAACGATATTTTCATTTGGCAGAAGCTTTATAAGCTCTTTCACACAGGTAAGCCCGCCAACTCCTGAGTCGAAAACTCCAATTGCGGCGTTATTCATAATCAACCTCCGCCTTATCAAGTGCCAGCTTGATAAGCTTATCTTCCTGCTGTGCAGGGGTCATTCCCTCGTACTGCATAAGCTGTGGATACATACTTATAGGCGTGTGACCTGGGAGAGTATTTATCTCATTAAGAATAACAGTGCCGTCTTTCATAAGGAAAAAGTCTACTCTTGAAAGTCCGCTGCAACCCATTGCTCTGTATGCCTTGACAGCCGTCTTTCTTATTTCTTCAATGCTCTCCTCGCTCATTCTTGCAGGGATAAGCGTTTTGGAAGCGGCGTCATTATATTTTGCGTCAAAATCGTAAAACTCGTCATTTGCGGAGCATACTTCACCGACAGTTGAAGCAAAAGGCTCGTCATTGCCCATTACCGCACACTCACACTCCATGCCAACTATAGTTTCTTCTACAATGACCTTGCTGTCATGTGCAAAAGCAAGCTTTATGGCAGCTTTAAGTTCATCTCTGTTTTTAGCTTTTGAAACGCCCACAGAAGAACCGCAGTTTGCAGGCTTGACGAACATAGGATAGCCAAGCTTGCTTTCCATTTCGTTACACTTTTTGTCAAGATGTGAAAGCTCTGAGGTTATAATGCCTACCCACTTTGCTGTCTTTATGCCGTTTGCGTCAAGAACAGTGTGTGTAAGTCCCTTATCCATGCAGTTTGCAGAGGATATGCAGTCACAGCCTACAAATGGTATCTCAGCAAGCTGAAAAAGCCCCTGAATAGTGCCGTCTTCACCGTTCTTTCCGTGAAGGACTGGGAAAATAACGTCAACTTTTACATTCTGATATTCGCCGTTTTCGCCAAGAGCGATAAAGCCCTTGTGAAGAGGGTCAGGGCTGAGAACGCATGGAACATTATCAGGGTGCTGTTCCCATTTGTTTGACGCAATATCGTCAACATCTCCTATATATTTCATCCAGTGACCTTTTTTTGTTATTCCGATACAAATAACATCATATTTGTCCTTTGGTATACTCTTTATAACGTGAGTTGCAGAAACAACAGATACGTCGTGCTCGTTTGATTTTCCGCCGAAAATAACGGCAACTCGGATCTTAGACATAAAAATTCGTCCTTTCTGAATTAGTATCATAATATTATAACATATTTCCGCTAAAATTGCAAATCTTTTTGTGCCAAAATATGCAGCAAACAGCTATAAATATTGTGTTTATTGCATAAGGCGTGGCTATTTGCCATAGCCTGCGACTTTTTCAAAGTTCATATTTCCACCGAAAATGTCAAGGGCAGAGCCAATAGTGAAATCTATCTTTCCCCTGCCGAGTTCTTTTAGCGTATCGAGGTCGTCAAATGAGGAAATTCCTCCGGCATAGGTCGATGGAATGGTGCAGTATTTTCCCATTATCTTTGCTATCTGCGGCTCAATGCCCTTTGCTTTGCCCTCTGTGTCAACGGCATGGATAAGAAATTCATCGCAGTATTCTGAAAACATTTCTAGGGTCTGGCTGTTCATTTCAATATCGGTGAATTTCTGCCAGCGGTCTGTCACAACATAATACTTTCCGTCCCTTTTGCGGCAGGAAAGGTCAAGAACAAGTCTGCTTTTGCCAACGGACTTCACCAGTCTGTTCAGATTATCGAAATTAACAACACCGTTTTTGAAAACAAAGCTCGTCACGATAACATGGCTTGCGCCCTTTTCAAGAAATTGTGTGGCGTTTTCATCATTAATACCACCGCCTATCTGCAATCCGCCCTCAAATGCGGATAATGCACTGTAAGCTTGTTCGAGGTCTGCGTTGTAAAATTCGCTGCCGACAGGGTTCAGTATAATAATATGTCCTCCTGTCAGTCCGTATGACTTATAAAGCTTGCCATAATAAGCGCCGTCATATTCTGAAACGAAGTTATCCACAGCATAATTGTTTTTATCAGAAAGGCTTCCGCCCACTATCTGTTTTACATTACCGTTATGGATATCTATGCAAGGTCTGAATTTCATTGCTCTCTCCTATCTGAATTTTCTCATGTATATCACCAAAACTATATCATTTCCGTTTTGGACGCGTTGACAATATACTTGATGATCTGTATGCTTTTCGCAGAAGCTGTCAAAAACTTTGCTAAGCCCTTTGATATTTCTCTCATTGAAGTTCGTGTCTATCTGGTCAGTTTCACTGAATTGGAAATCGCTCATATTTGACGTTACCGCCACGCTGTCTTGCATATTATCCAAAGCCTTTTCCATAAGGCTCTCTATCTCATCTACTGAGTTTATATGCGTAACTGTCTGCGTAATATAGCTGAACTTTGTACTATCTGTATAAGGAAGCTCTGTATCGTCCCAGACGTGTTTTGTTTTCATGTATTCTTTTGAGACGTTAAAATACTTGTGCCTTACTGGTCTATCCGTAAAGTCAGGGATAGGGTCGTCCCAGCAGACGTCAACATAATACCAGCTACCGCCTATCTGAACTATGTTCCATGAATGATCGTCGCCCTCAAAATCTGTGGCGTATATGGTCTTGCAGGGTATTTCAAGCATATCCATAAAAAGCTGAAACGTTGTGGAATAGCCTGAACATATTGCTTTTCCGTTTATAAGACAGCCATATGGATTATCAGAGTTTGGCAGACCAATACCAAGCGCATTGAGATGTGCTTCGTCATAGCTTGCACAGCCTACTATATAATCATGTACCGCAAGCTCTTTTTCGTAATCGTTCATGTCAAGGGTAATAAGTTTTTCAACGGCTGAAACGGCTTTGTTGTATATTTCAAGCTGTTTATCATCAAGATTTGCTGTATTGCCTGAGAGATAAGCCTGCGAGATAGGTGTGCTGTCATAGTATTTATCATTGACGCTTTCGCTGTCAGCACTTGATGATGTAGTCACGGCAGAGGAATTATCCACAACTGTTGTGGGCTTTTGTGACTCTGTACAGCCTGTCAGACATAGTATCACCGCCGATAATAATATCAAAACAGTTTTTGCTTTCATGCTTTTCACCGCCTTGTTTTCTCTGATAACACAACTATTATATAATATACGCTTTGCCGTGTCAAGTAAGGATATCGTAAGAAATGAAAATTTATACAGTAAATTGACGTATACCATGCAAAAATATGCACTAAAACGCTATAAAATCAAGCAAATGTTTATATTTACCTTGACAAAAATCGCAATTTGTTATAAAATATTAATATCAGTTATTTTTGAAAGGATTGTTGTTACAATGGGACTTACTTTAACAGAAAAAATACTTAAAGCACATCTTGTTGACGGCGAATTTGTTAAGGGTCAGGAGATCGGTATCCGTATCGACCAGACGCTTACTCAGGACGCAACAGGTACAATGGCTTATCTTGAATATGAGGCAATGGGCGTTCCTCGTGTCAGAACGGAAAAGTCTGTAGCTTATATCGACCACAACACGCTTCAGTCAGGCTTTGAGAATGCCGACGACCACAGATTTATCGGTTCTGTCTGCAAGAAGCACGGCATTTATTTCTCACGTCCCGGAAACGGTATCTGTCATCAGGTACATCTTGAGCGTTTCGGTATACCAGGTAAGACCCTTATAGGCTCTGACAGCCACACTCCAACAGGCGGTGGTATCGGAATGATCGCTATAGGTGCAGGTGGACTTGATGTTGCAGTTGCAATGGGTGGTGGTGCTTATTACATCACATATCCTAAGATAGTAAAGGTAAATCTCACAGGCAAGCTTTCTCCATGGGTATCAGCTAAGGACGTTATCCTTGAAGTTCTCAGAAGAATGTCTGTAAAGGGCGGCGTAGGCAAAGTTATAGAATACTGCGGCGAGGGCGTAAAGACACTTACAGTCCCTGAGAGAGCAACTATAACAAATATGGGTGCTGAGCTTGGTGCAACTACATCTATCTTCCCTTCTGACGAAACAACACTTGCATTTTTGAAGGCTCAGGACAGAGCGGATGTATGGAGCGAGCTAAAGGCTGATGATGACGCTGTTTATGACGAACAGATAGATATCGATCTTTCACAGCTCGTACCACTGGCTGCCTGTCCTCATTCTCCTGACAACGTTAAGAGCGTAAATGAGATCGGAAAGCTTAAGATAGATCAGGTTTGTATCGGCTCATGCACAAACTCTTCTTATGTTGACATGATGAAAGTAGCTCACATTCTTAAGGGCAAGACAGTTGACCCTAGCGTTTCACTTGCAATCGCTCCAGGCTCAAAGCAGGTACTTAACATGATCGCTGAGAATGGCGCACTTGCTGATATGATAGCAGCAGGCGCAAGAATACTTGAATCAGCTTGCGGTCCATGTATCGGTATGGGTCAGTCACCTAACTCAAAGGGTGTTTCACTTAGAACATTCAACAGAAACTTCGAGGGACGTTCAGGCACAAAGGATGGTCAGATCTATCTGGTATCACCTGAAATGGCTGCTGTTTCAGCTCTCACAGGCTACCTCACTGACCCAAGAACACTTGGAGATATGCCTGAGTTCAAGCTTCCTGAACATTTCAAGATAAACGACAATATGGTTGTTCCGCCAGCTGACGAGGCTGATATGGACAGCGTTGAGGTTCTTAGAGGACCAAATATCAAGCCTTTCCCACAGACTTCACCGCTTGATGACAGCATTGATTGTCAGGTATCACTTAAGGTGGGCGACAACATCACAACAGACCATATCATGCCGGCAGGCGCAAAGATACTTCCATTGCGTTCAAATATCCCTGCTATTTCACAGCACTGCTTTACAGTATGTGATGAGGACTTCCCAAGACGTGCAAAAAACATGGGCAAGTCAATAATCGTTGGCGGCTCAAACTATGGTCAGGGTTCATCAAGAGAACACGCAGCACTTGCTCCTCTCTATCTTGGCATAAAGGCTGTTCTTGTTAAGAGCTTTGCAAGAATACACAGAGCTAATCTTATCAACGCAGGTATCCTTCCGCTCACATTTGTAAATGAAGCTGACTATGACAAGATAAATCAGGGCGATGAGATCGTTCTTGCTGACGTTCGTGCAGACGTTGAGGCTGATATGTCTAAGCTTACTGTTGTGAATAAGACAACAGGTGTTGAGATACCAGTTCTCTGCGAGCTTACAGGCAGAACAAAGGATATTATCCTTGCAGGTGGTCTGCTTGACTACACAAGAGAACAGCTCTCAAAATAATAAAGTCTGATATGGAGGTCCCTATGGGGATTTTCTCGAAACTTTTCGGCACAAAGGACAGCACTCTGGCAATAAAAGACTATTCTTTTATTGCCAATATTGCCGCATTTATTATGGACAATGACAGCGACAGCTATGAGCTTATTATTGCAAATCTTGACGTTTACAAAAAGATATCTGCGATAGCTAAAAACAACGGATATTCCATTATTACTTTATAGGAGGTCTTACCAATGGCAAAAATTCAGATGAAAACACCGCTCGTTGAAATGGACGGCGACGAAATGACCAGAATTATCTGGCAGGATATAAAGGATATTCTTCTTACTCCATATATTGACCTTAAAACAGAATACTATGACCTTGGTCTTGTTCACAGAAATGAGACCGACGATCAGGTAACTGTTGATTCCGCAAACGCTACAAAGAAATACGGCGTTGCTGTTAAGTGCGCAACTATCACACCTAACGCTGCGAGAATGCCTGAATACAACCTCAAGGAAATGTGGAAATCCCCTAACGGCACTATCAGGGCTATTCTTGACGGAACTGTTTTCAGAACTCCTATTCTTGTTAAGGGTATCACTCCATACATTCCTACATGGACAAAGCCTATCACTATCGCTCGTCACGCATATGGCGACGTTTATAAGAACGTTGAAATGAAATGCCCTGCTGGCTCAAAGGCAGAGCTTGTTTGCACTGACAAGGACGGCAAGGAAACTAGAGAAACAATTTACAACTTTGAGTGCGACGGAATCATTCAGGGTCAGCACAACAAGTCAACTTCTATCGCTTCATTCGCAAGAGCTTGCTTTAACTTTGCACTTGATAAGAAGCAGGATGTTTGGTTTGCTACAAAGGATACTATTTCAAAGAAGTATGACCACACATTCAAGGATATCTTCCAGGAGATATACGATAACGAGTACAAGGCTAAGTTTGAAGCGGCTGGTATCGAGTATTTCTATACTCTTATCGACGATGCTGTTGCAAGAGTTATCCGTTCAAATGGCGGTTATATCTGGGCCTGCAAGAACTATGACGGTGATGTAATGTCTGACATGGTAGCTACAGCATATGGCTCACTGGCTATGATGACTTCTGTCCTTGTTTCACCTGACGGCATTTATGAGTATGAAGCTGCACATGGCACTGTTCAGAGACACTATTACAAGCATCTCAAGGGCGAAGAAACTTCTACAAACTCAGTTGCCACACTGTTCGCATGGACAGGCGCTCTGAGAAAAAGAGGCGAACTCGATAACCTGCCTGAACTTATGAACTTTGCTGATTGTCTTGAAAAGGCAACTATTGAAACTATCGAAGACGGAGTTATGACAGGCGACCTTTATCTGCTTTCTACACTTGAAAATAAGAAGAAAGTAAATACAGTGGACTTCCTTAAGGCTGTTGACGAGAGACTTAAAAAGATTCTGGGTTGATTTTCACATCACGAATATTAAAAGCTGTAGCACTTTGCGGTGTTACAGCTTTTTTTAATAGAATATTATGCCGAGAAAGGCGGAGCTTACGATAATTGTGATCGGTGAGAGCTTGAATTTCTTCAGTTTAAAAAGAAGCACATCTGCCAAGGCTATGAGCAGGAATATTATCAACGCTTTATAGTCAAAAGCAGGCTTTGAATTTATGGTGGTGATATTTAGCAGTGAAGATAAAGCCATTGTAATGCCAGTGGCGAGTATCATTGCAACAACGCAAGGACGAATGCCTGAAAGCATTGCTTTTACCCCTGAGTATTTCAGCAAGTCCTTCATGATCGAAGCTATGATGAATATTATCACGAACGAAGGCAACACAACGCCAAGGGTGGCTATCAATCCGCCTATGAAGCCAGCCTGCGATGAGCCTACAAAGGTCGCCATGTTCACTGCAAGTGGTCCAGGGGTGGACTCAGATACGGCAATAAAGTTCACAAATTCGTCCTCACTGAGCCAGCCAAAGGTAAGAACTTTCTCACGGATAATGGATACCATTCCATATCCTCCGCCGAATGACACTGCGCCTATTTCAAGAAAAGTGAGAAAAAGCTTGAGGTATATCATTTTTCGGCACTTCCCTTTCTGATGGTTTTAATCAGATACACGGCAATGCCCACAGCACCACTTATGATAATATAAAATACTGATGAAAACTTCACAGAAAAAAGTGTGAAAAGTATCATCATTATGAAAACTCCAAGCATTATAATTTTGTCAAGCAATGTGTTATCAAGTGCTTTCAACATTCTTAGTCCTGCAGTAAGTATGAGATATATTACGCCCACCTGAATGCCACGGAATCCAGCGTATACTATTTTTAGGGAAAGAAACTTGTCAAAGAAAAGGGATATTATGTAGATTATAAAAAACGACGGTATGCACACACCGACAGTTGCCGCAATAGCACCCAGCACACCTCCTATTTTGTAGCCGATATATGTGGCACTGTTTACAGCAGTTGGTCCGGGGGTGGACTCTGATATAGCTGTCATATCGAGAAATTCTTTTTTATCAAGCCAATTTTTGCGCACACAAAATTCTGTTTCAAGCAAGGCTATCATTGCATATCCTCCGCCAAAGGTAAAAACGCCTATCTTAAGAAAGGTCAGAAACAATGTTCTTATATTTGAATTGTCATTTTTCAAAAAAAACTCACCTCTTTTTATATTATAACGAACTTGTCCTAGTAAGTCAATGCTTTTATTAGCATTTGCTGATTTATTACGAAACATTAAAATAATCTATAATTATGTGTAAAACAGTTGACAATAGTCGATATATGGTGTATAATATATTTTGTTAAAATTAAATAGCCTTATCAAGAGTGGTGGAGGAAACAGGTCCTGTGAAGCCCAGCAACCTAGCGTTAGTTAAGGTGCTAAATCCTGCGGTTATTTCCGAAAGATGAGGAAATTGAGTAATTTCAAGCGTTTCGGAATGAAGCGCTTTTTTTGTGGCTGTTTTTAGATTAACAAATATTCAGAAAAGAGGTATTTTTATGTCAAAGTATTTATTTACATCTGAGTCGGTTACTGAGGGACATCCTGACAAAATATGCGATCAGATCTCTGACGCTATACTTGACGCTCTGCTGGAGCAGGATCCTATGTCAAGAGTTGCCTGCGAAACGGTCACTACAACAGGTGTAGTAATGTGCATGGGCGAGATAACAACAAAGGCTATAATCGACATACCACAGATCGTTAGAGATACAGTTGTCGGTATAGGCTATGACAGAGCCAAGTATGGTTTTGACGGACACACCTGTTCAGTTCTCACAACTATAGACAAGCAGTCGCCTGATATTGCAATGGGTGTTGACAACGCTCTCGAAGGCAGAGCTGAAAACGCATTCGATACAGGTGCAGGTGATCAGGGTATCATGTTCGGTTTTGCTTGCGACGAAACACCTGAACTTATGCCAATGCCTATATCACTTGCTCACAAGCTTGCTCTTAAACTTACAGAAGTTAGAAAGAACGGCACTTTGCCATATCTCAGACCGGACGGAAAAACTCAGGTAACAGTTGAATATGATGATGGCAAGCCAACAAGAGTTGACGCTGTTGTAGTTTCTTCACAGCATGATGACGCTGTAACACTGGAGCAGATAAGAGAAGATATTATCGAGAACGTTATAAAGACAGTTATCCCTGCTGAACTTCTTGATGAGAACACTACTTATTTTGTAAACCCAACAGGAAGATTTGTAGTCGGCGGTCCTCAGGGCGACAGCGGTCTGACAGGAAGAAAGATAATCGTTGACACATACGGTGGATATGCTCGTCATGGTGGTGGTGCTTTCTCTGGAAAAGATCCTACAAAGGTTGACAGAAGCGCAACATATGCTGCAAGATACGTTGCAAAGAATATCGTTGCAGCAGGTCTTGCCAAGAAGTGCGAGGTTGAGCTTGCGTATGCTATCGGTGTTGCTCACCCTGTTTCAATCATGGTCGACACATACGGCACAGGAAAGGTTTCTGATGAAAAGATAGAGGCAGCTGTAGAAAAGGTATTTGACCTTCGTCCTGCTGCAATAATCAAGAGCCTTGACCTTAGAAAGCCACAGTACAAGCAGCTTGCAGCTTATGGTCATATGGGACGTGAGGATCTTGATGTAGCTTGGGAAAAGACAGACAAGATCAATAATCTTCTTGAAGCAGTTAAATAATAAATATCAAAGCCTTGACAGGAATGTGCCTGCCAAGGCTTTTTTTGTGTTCAGCATTAATTTTGTTTTAGTCTTTGCCTTTAAGAATAGGCGACAAAGGCTTATAAATAAGAATTGTGACCAATGCACAAATAATACCCTTCACAAAAGTAAAAGGCAGATTGAAAATACACAGTGCAGAGAAAATATTCTTTACACTACCCATTATCTGCTGGTACATACCGAGTATAGCAGCTTCTCCACCGAATGCTTTAAAGTATATAGGATAAACGATAAAATAATTCAACGGCAAGCTTATTACTGTGAAAACCAAAGTGCCAATGATACAGCTTATGATAGCATTCTTTCTGGTTTTTTTCTTGTGGTATATAACAGAAGCCGTCAGCACAAAAGCTGCGCTTGTTACAAAGTCGAAGATATTGCCGATACCCATTGTTGTGCCTAGTCCCTTTATAATCAACTGGATAACGTTCTTGATAAGGCAAACGATCACGCCTGCAATAGGTCCCATTGAGAAACCTGCCAGCAGGGATATAACGTTTGAAAGGTCAAGCTTGATAAATCCTGGCATAAGTGGCACAGGGAAATCAAGGTAATATATCACAGTAGCTATGGCGCTGAGCATTGCCACCGTTACCATTTTTCTTGTTGTAAAAGTTTTATTTCTTGGCATAGTGTTATCACTTGTCATTTTAATTCCTCCAAATAATAAAATTATCGGGAGAAACAGCAGCAAAAGCAAAAGCACCCTGAAAATAAAATCAGGGTGCTATTTATGCGTTATTGATCTGTCGTTTCTTCCATCCGGACTTTACCGTCGGTTTCGGATTTTCACCGAATCAGCGCATTTCTGCGGTCGAGGACTTACGAATACTATTCGATCACCTCCGGTGTGGAATTTCACCACCCCTGAAACACATTATTAAATTTTGCTGAACACTTTTTATGAGATCAATCCTCGTTGTCCTCGTCCTCAATTTCTGAGAAATCAAACTCAAGGCTCTCTCCACAGTTTGGACATTCAATAGAACCATCAGCGATAATGTTCTCGCCAAGCATTATTGTGTCACCACAGTTAGGGCACACACACTCGTACATAGCGTCATCATCATCGTCATATTCGTCATCACAGCAGCAATCGTCGTCACAATCACAGTCGTCATCGTCATCATCGTCGCCGTAAATTAGATCTTCTATCTCGCCGAGATCCTCGTCAAGAGTATCTACAAGCTCAACTGTTTCGTCAACTTCTTCGGCAATATCTTCAACTGTAGCAGACATCTCATCAAGAATATCAGCCATAATTGTCAATATCTTTCCCTCATTTGTGGAATCGTCAATCTTTAGACCTTCCATAAGTCCCTTTAAATATGCAACCTTCTTTGACAGCTCCATAATATTCCCTCCGTTTCTAAAAAAACCGTAAAGGCTAAAACTTATGCTCTTTCCATGTACTCACATGTACGAGTATCGATTCTTATTCTGTCGCCTGTGTTGATGAACAGAGGAACTCTGATCTCAGCACCAGTTTCAACTGTTGCAGGCTTTGTAGCATTTGTAGCTGTATCGCCCTTGATACCAGGCTCTGTCTCTGTTACTTCAAGATCAACAAAGTATGGAGGCTCTACGCCGAATACTGTACCCTTGTAAGAAAGGATCTTACATACCATGTTTTCCTTTACGAACTTAAAGTTATCTGAAAGCTCAGCCTTGTTTACTGGAACAAGCTCATAGCTCTCTGGATCCATGAAATAATAAAGATCACCGTCATTGTAAGAATACTCCATATCCTTTCTCTCAACATATGCTGTTGGGAATTTAGCTGTTGGATTGTATGTCTTTTCAACAACAGAACCTGAAATTACATTTCTAACCTTTGCTCTGACGAACGCTGCACCCTTACCAGGTTTAACGTGCTGAAACTCAACGATCTGCATTACATTGCCGTCCTCTTCAAAAGTCACGCCGTTTCTGAAATCACCAGCAGTTACCATTATTTAGTACCTCCATAAACATTCTTAATTAATGTGTACACAGTTCAAAATGTCCGCATACCTCTATATTTATTTTACCATATTTATTTGTTTATTGCAATAGCTTTTGAAAACTTTTTTACCAAAAAATCAAAAAAAGTTACAAGCAAATAAGCTCTTTAGGGGCTTTTGTCATATTGATACAGCCGTTTTCTGTAACAACAACAAAATCTTCTATTCTCACACCAAACTTGCCCTCAAGATAAATACCTGGCTCTACTGTTACGATCGAATTTTCAGGCAATATATCTTCCCTGCTAGGCGAAGCATAAGGGCTTTCATGTATCTCAACTCCCACACCATGTCCGAGAGAATGGCCGAAATTATCTCCATAGCCTGCTTCAGTTATGATATCCCTTGCTATTTTGTCAAGTGCTTTTCCTGACATACCTGCCTTTACTGCGTCAAGAGCTGAAAGCTGTGCAGTAAGAACAGTTTCGTATACAGACTTCATCTTGTCACTAGGTTTGCCTACGCATACAGTTCTAGTCATATCGCTGTGCCAGCCATCATAAGTTGCTCCGAAATCCATAAGCACGAACTCACCGCTCTCAACTTTTTTATCAGATGGTACACCATGTGGAAGCGAAGTATTAGAGCCTGAAAGTGCAATAGTGTCAAAAGACAGAGCTTCAGCACCATTTTTAAGCATATAATAGTCAAGCTCAAGCTGAATTTCTTTTTCAGTTCTGCCGACCCTGATAAAGTCAAGCATATGTGCAAAACCCCTTTCAGCGATACGCTGTGCTTTGATTATCTTATCTATCTGCTCTTGGGATTTAACTGTTCTGATCTCTCGTATTATTTCCGCAAGCTTTGTGTCTGCGATGACCTCAGCATTAAGCTTTTGCTGATATGCGATAAGCTCGGAAAGTGTGCAGGTATCGGCATTAACAGAAACTGTTTTTGCACCATGCTTTTCAATAAGGCTGTTTATCTGCTCATAGAGCTTGTCCTGTAAAATGACCTCGCAAGCTGTGACAGTTTTCTTTGCCTTTTCAATATATCTGAAATCTATGATAAAATACGCTTTTTCTGGAAAAACCACTAGTGTTCCTGCACTTGATTTCATTGCGGTGAAATATCTTCTGTTCACATCGTCAGTGATAACAGCACAATCTGCCGCTTCTGTTACTCGTGAACAAAGTTTTTCAAGATCAGTCATTGTCTGCACCGCTTTCATTTTTCCATTTGTAATACAAAGCGTCAACAGCCATGTAGTATGAATACTTTCCGAACCCGCTTATCTGACCCACGCATACAGGTGCGATAACAGAAGTGTGTCTGAATTCGTCACGGGAGTGTATATTGCTCAGATGTACCTCAACGACAGGAATCTTTATTGCGGCGATGGCGTCTCTGATAGCATAGCTATAGTGTGTATAAGCGCCAGCATTAAGTATAACGCCGTCATAATTTTTTCTGGCAAGATGAAGCTTGTCTATTATCTCACCCTCATGGTTTGACTGATAAACGTCGCAGTGGAACTCATATTTCATTGCATGCTCGATTATCTCGTTGTTTATGCTCTCGAATGTATCTGTACCGTAAACTCCAGGCTCACGCTCACCCAGAAGATTAAGGTTAGGACCATGTATAACAAGTATTTTTTTCATATCAATACTCTCCTATCTTTATTTCACCGACAAATAATAATTCTTCATTGTCAGTGCGTCTTTGTCCTGAGTGCCTGCACTTTCACAGACGAATATAGGTGAAAGATCTTTCTTTGCGACTATCTCCATAAGTGGCTCATAGTCAGGTCCGAAGCCTTGATTATCGTCAAAAGTCAGGTGCTTTTTCTCGCCGCCTGGATTTGTAAACATTATCTTAGAAAAATGGCTGTGGAATATTTTCAGCCTGTCGTGACCGATAGCATTTTCCACTTCATCAAGCATTTTTTCATACTCTGCCTTACCTTTTATATAGCCGAACTCCCTTGCGTTGAGATGTCCGAAATCTATTGTCGGCAGGAACGTATCATCAAGCTTGCAAAGCTCCAGCACTTCTGTTAAGTTACCAAGCTGATTTACCTTACCCATAGTTTCAGGGCAAAAAACGATATGTTCAAAGCCCTGCTCAACGGATGCTTTTCTAGCCCTTGTGAGAGTATCTTTAGCAAGTTCCAAAGCGTCCTCTCTGCTTATTTTCGCACAGCTTCCTGAATGGATAACTATTCTATCAGCACCCATTCTGCTTGCAGCGTCACAGGATTGCAGAATATAATTTATGCTGTTGTCACGCTTTTCAGCTTCAAGGCTTGAAAGCGAAATAAAATACGGCGCATGGAGCGAAAGCGTGACATTGTGCTCTTTAGCCTTATCTTTCAAGGCAAAAGCTATTTTATCGGAGACCTTAACTCCCCTGCCACACTGATATTCATAGTGGTCAAGCCCCATTGCTTCGAGATATCCCGGAGCTTGAAGTGTTGTTTTATATTTAATGGAAAAAGCCTCGCTGTTTCCCGCAGGTCCAAATTTTGCCGACATTAGTATCATTCCTTTCGTTTTATGCTATTTGAGCTTTGGTAAAAACGGCTTTTCACAGGCTCTTTTAAATCTAAACGGCAGGCTCGTTTCAGGCTCTATTGGGAACACGAATATGGAGCGTATACCTTTCAGATTTGAGCCAAGCACGTCTGTGAATATCTGGTCGCCAACAGCCGCAACATTTTTCTTATTAAGCCCGAGCTTAGCTATAGCTTTGGTATATCCAAAGGTCAGCGGTTTTTTGCCTTCAGGTACAAAGTCAAGCTCCAACTGCTCTGCAAAAGGCTTTACCCTTGGAGCATGATTGTTTGAAACGATCATAAGCTTTATCCCTGCCGCTTTCATCTTAGCAAGCCAATCAAGACTCGACTGTGGGGGAACGGGATTGTTATGTGTTGTCAGCGTATTATCAAGATCGAGGAGCAGCCCCTTGATATGCTTTTTAGCAAGAAAATCGGGGGTTATCTCTCCTACCTTGTCAAAAACATAAGTTGGTTTGAACATAAAAAAACTCCTGTAGTATAAAATAAAAAGCGGACATAAAAATGCCCGCCTTTAATTACATATTAGTATTTACGCTTACGAGCAGCTTCGGACTTCTTCTTACGCTTTACCGAAGGCTTTTCGTAGTGTTCTCTTTTACGAACCTCTGCGATAACGCCGTCTCTTGCACATGATCTCTTGAAACGCTTAAGTGCTGTATCCAAAGTTTCGTTCTTTCCAACACGGATTTCTGCCAAAATTATTCCCTCCCTTTGCCACCTGTGACAGAGGCAATTCTATCGGAATTTCCGAAAATCAACGGTGATAGTGAAGGTGTCTGCAAAAGCAAACTGAAACGCTTTACGTTCCCCCAGTCCTACTCTTTCGGACCGCTCTGTCTTTAATCTGCGGAATTTATAAAACCGATATAATTACAAATTTAATTATACTATATTTCCACCAAAAAGTCAATAGCTTTCTGGCTCTTTTTTTGATTTTTCTGAGGAAAATTTCGCTTACTTTACAACCAGATTTACAAGCTTGTTAGGAACATAGATTTCCTTGACTATATTTTTGCCTTCCGTTGCCTTAACGATAGCTTCGTCAGCCTTAGCAAGTGCGATAACGTCGTCCTTAGCTGCGTCTGTAGGTATAGTGAGCTTAGATTTTACCTTGCCGTTTATCTGACAAACGATCTCGATAGTATCGTCCTTGCAGAGTGCTTCATCATATGTTACCCACTCCTGCTCGTCAAGAACTCCCTCGCAACCGATAATCTGATAAAGTTCTTCTGTAACATGAGGTGCAAAAGGATTGAGTATGATAAGAAGATCTCTGAACTCTTTCTTTGTGATAGAGCCAACATTATATATCTCATTAAGAAGCGTCATCATTGCGGCAATAGCAGTATTGAACTTCATTGACTCGATATCATCTGATACCTTCTTGATAGTCTTGTGCATGAGCGATCTCAGCTTGTCGCTGTACTCGTCGCTGTCAACTACCTTATCCTGCAAAGCCCAAATTCTGTCCACAAATCTCTTACAGCCCTTAACACTGCTCTCGCTCCATGGAGCTGCCTTTTCATAGTCACCCATGAACAGAACATAAAGTCTGAGAACATCTGCACCGTATTCGTCAACAACATCGTTAGGGTCAACAACGTTTCCTCTTGACTTACTCATCTTCTCACCGTCAGGTCCAAGGATAAGACCCTGAGCTGTTCTCTTTGCGTAAGGCTCTGAAGTTGGTACAAGACCGAGGTCGTAGAGGAACTTGTGCCAGAAACGTGAATAGATCATATGACGTGTAACGTGCTCCATACCGCCGTTATACCAATCAACAGGCATCCAATATTTCAGTGCTTCCTGTGAAGCAAACTCATTATTGTTGTTAGGATCGCAATAGCGCAGGAAGTACCATGAAGAACCAGCCCACTGTGGCATTGTATCTGTTTCTCTCTTTGCGTCACAGCCACACTTAGGACATTTGCAGTGTACGAAAGAGTCTATCTTAGCCAGAGGGCTTTCGCCGTCTGTGCCAGGTTCAAAGTTCTTTACCGGTGGCAATTTAAGTGGAAGCTCATCATATGGCACAGCGACCATTCCACAGTGAGGGCAATGTACTATCGGGATAGGCTCGCCCCAATATCTCTGACGATTGAAAGCCCAGTCTTTCATCTTATACTGAACGCCCTTTTCACCGCAGCCTAGTTTTTCAAGAACAGTAAGCATCTTTTCGATAGCTTCTTTTTTGTTTGTTATGCCGTTAAGCTCACCTGAGTTGACCATTTCACCGTCGCCTGTGTAGGCTTCCTTAGAAATGTCGCCGCCCTTGATGACTTCGATTATGTCAATTCCAAATTTCTTTGCAAAATCATAGTCCCTTGTATCGTGAGCAGGCACAGCCATTATAGCGCCTGTGCCGTATCCCATCATAACATAGTCTGAGATGTAGATAGGTATCTCTTTGCCTGTGATAGGATTGATAGCTGTCAGACCGTCTATCTTAACGCCTGTTTTATCCTTAACGAGCTGAGTTCTCTCAAATTCGCTCTTCTTTGCACACTCTGTCTTATAAGCGTCAAGGTCAGCAATGTTTGCAATACTATTTCTGTATTTTTGGATGATAGGATGTTCAGGAGCGATTACCATGAATGTAACGCCGTAAAGTGTGTCAGGACGTGTAGTGTAGATCTTGAGCTGCTCGTCCTGCTCTTTGATCTTGAAGTTTACAAAAGCACCTGTTGATTTTCCTATCCAATTCTGCTGCTGGAGTTTGATGTTAGGCAGATAGTCAACTTCTTCAAGTCCCTGAAGAAGCTTGTCAGCGTATTCTGTGATCCTCAGATACCATACTTCTTTAGTTTTCTGAACTATCTCGCTGTGGCAAACATCGCAGTGACCGCCCTGTGAGTCCTCATTTGAAAGAACGACCTTACAGCTTGGGCAATAATTTACGAGGGTCTTATCTCTGAATACAAGACCATTCTCAAACATTTTAAGGAATATCCACTGTGTCCACTTATAGTAGTTTTCATCGGTCGTATCAATAACTCTTGACCAATCGAATGAAAAACCTACTCTTTTGAGCTGCCCCGTGAACTTCTTGATATTGTCGTCTGTTACCTTTCTTGGGTGAACACCTGTTTTGATAGCTGTGTTCTCTGTAGGCAGACCGTAAGCGTCAAAGCCTATAGGAAAAAGAACATTATAGCCCTGCATACGTCTTTTACGGCTTACAACTTCTAGACCAGAATATGCCTTGATATGTCCAACGTGCATTCCATGACCTGACGGATAAGGAAACTCTACAAGTCCGTAAAATTTCTTCTTCGAAAAGTCATTGCTTGCCTCAAAGGTCTTATGCTCGTCCCAGTATTTCTGCCATTTGCTTTCTATGGCCGAAAAATTGTATTCTTTCATCTTTATCAATCCTTTGTTAAATTATAATTGTCAAAATTAATCCTGTGGCTCGTCTGGTAAGAACTGCTTTACGTCGATATCCTTGCCGTCAGACCATAGTCTTTCAAGATTGTAATGATCTCTTGTTTCCTTATAGAAAACATGAACTATGATATCACCGTAATCAAGTACGACCCAAGTTGCACCCTGATAGCCCTCTGTTCTGTTAGGTTCAATGCCAAGCTGGCTCATTTTGAACTCAACTTCCTCCGCAAGGGCCTTTGTCTGAGTGCTTGAAGTACCATTTGCTATAACAAAATAATCCGCAACTATAGTCAGGTCACCGATCTCTATTACCCTGATGTCCTCTGCTCTTTTTGAATCAAGAGCTTTAACAATAGTTGACAGCTTTTCATTCTGTGAAATATTATCCATAAAAATCTCCTTTATTTTGAATTATCGGCAAAATCATTATATGCTTCAAGTGTGGAAACAGGGATAGTGTTACCCTTTTCCACTGAGTCTTTTATTGAGAATTTCAAAGCCTCAAACATTGCTTTCTCCAAGCTTTGTTCGGCATACTTTCTCATTTTCTTTACGTCTTTATAATCCCTGTCCGCAGAAATAAGGTCTGCAAGATATACTATCTGGCTAAGCTTGGGCATATTGCCACAGGCAACTGTATGATAGCGTATAGCTGAGATTATCTCAGGATCATGAATATCAAAAAGCGTCTGCACAAGCTCTGCCCCTGCAATACCGTGAAACAGCGGAACAGCCTTTTTCTCTATATCGCACACATCAAGTGAAGATTTAGAAACTATAGCCGCAAGCTCCAATGCTGGTATCTCTTTTGCAACATCATGCAAAAGTCCTGCAACATAAGCCTTGTCTGCGTCAGCACCATATCTTTTTGCAAGCTCCACAGCGGAATTTGCCACGTTCATAGAGTGTGTATATCTCTTTTTTGATAAATGTTCTTTTAGGTATGCTTTATAAATGCCTATTGTTTTTTTATCTGCCACTTAGAAAACCTCGGTTATACAAATTTTTGTCCACTATATATTGTACAACATTTTCACTCAAATAGCAAGAGCAATCAACATTTTTTTTGAGCATTTGACGTATCTCAGTTGAAGACACCTCAAATGGGTCGGTTTTTACTATGATTATCTCTCCACCCTCGGCTTTGAGCTGTTTGGCTTTCACCTCTATGTGGTCAATGTCCTCATGCGAGCGTGCAACGCAGATAAGTGCCGAAAGTGACAATATCTCCTTATACTGATACCATTCTTCAAATGAAAGCAACATATCGCTGCCCATTATAAAAAACAGCTTATCATGCGGATATATCTCTTTTAGATGTCTGAGTGTTATCACTGAATAGCTTTTGCCCTCTTGCTTAAGTTCCCAATCGGATATTTCCACACATGGGATATCTGCAAAAGTAAGTCTGCACATATTCAACCTATCCTCAGAGGAAGCTAAGTCCTCCGCTTGCTTATGTGGGGGTATTCTGTCAGGCATGACGATCATCTTGTCAAGACCCGCCTGCTCGGCTACGCTTTTAAGGCAATTTAAATGCCCTAAGTGAACAGGATTGAACGTGCCGCCGAAAACACCTATTTTCATTACTTTGACTTTAATTTTATAACAGGCTGCTTCTCATTGCGTTTATAAAGTACCGCCTTTGAGCCTATTACCTGAACGACTTCAGCAGATATCTTTTCAGCGATCTCCTCTGCGGCTTCCCTTGCGGTGTACATTGAGTTGTCAAGCACATTTATTTTTACAAGCTCGTGAACTCTCAGATAATCGTCTATCTGTGCCACCTGAGCGTCATTAACTCCGCCCTTGCCTATCTGAAAAGCAGGCTGTATAAGCGAAGCCATACCTTTGAGTTCTGCTCTTTGTTTAGTTGTAATCATAATCTAAATCCTTTCAGTTTACTGCTTTGTGAGCTGTTCAAGCAAAGCTTTCAGTGCGTTTGCTCTGTGGGAAACGGTATTCTTTGTTTCTGAGTCCACCTGAGCAAAGCTCTTGTTCCCATACATGAAAATAGGGTCATAGCCGAAGCCGTTTTCGCCAACGGGCTCGTGAGCTATCTTACCGAATACTTTTCCCTCAACGGCTATCTCTTCACCGTCTGCTTTGATAAAGTGTATTGTACAGGTAAAGTGTGCTCCCCTTTTATCATCAGGTACTTCTTTCATTTTTTTAAGCACAAGAGCGGTACGCTCATCATCAGTTTCGAGTCCGCCATATCTTGCTGAATATACTCCAGGCTCACCATCCAGGGCGTCTATCTCAAGACCGCTGTCGTCTGCAAGTACAGCACAGCCGCAAAGCTTGAATGCAGCTCTTGCTTTTAGTGCAGAGTTTTCAGCAAAAGTAGTGCCTGTTTCTTCAACATCAAGTATCAGACCTGCCTCTGATTGCGAGAACACCTCATAACCAAGCGGCTCAAGAATCTGTTTATATTCTCTTATCTTGCCTTTATTGTTGCTTGCAATAACAAGTTTCATTTTTTCTCCTTTAGCTGTGTATATAAGTTACCTTATTTTTCTTTAATTTTTCACGGCATTTGTTTGCCTTATCTTTGAAAACTGTACCGATACATTCTTCGTTGAAAACAACTTTCATTCCACATTCAATAGCACCTATTGCAGTGTTGATAACGGAGATACCACCATCAACACCTACAAATTCTATCTCTTTTACATTCCTTGCTCTCATAAAATCTTCAAGAGCAACGTTTGAAAAAGCATCGGGCTTGCTTTTGGAATAAATATTTTTGGATACAACTTTCAGCTTTGCTGGAAAGCTAGCCGCAGGTGTTCCCTCTTTGGGCATTCCTCCACCCAAAAGTCCCTTTTTGTAGCTGACGATATAAAAGACCTCCTCAGCTTTATAAGCAGAGATACGCTTGTTTATGGCGTCGATAAGTGATTCGGCATCATATGAGTATGTGGTTTTATCTCTGCCCCTTCCTACATACATTTCCTGCATATCAACTACAAACAAAACCTTATCCATAAAAAATTCCCCCTGATTTTATACTTTTAAGTGTCTAATCCAATATTCTATTATTCAAACAGTGCTTCAACAAAATCTCTTGCTGAAAACGGCTGTATGTCGTCTATTTTTTCGCCTACTGTAACAAGCTTTACAGGCACTTGCAGATCGTCGGTTATGCTGATAATTATTCCACCCTTGGCTGTGCCGTCAAGCTTGGTAAGAATAATACCCGTTATATCAGCTACTTCGTTGAACTGTCTTGCCTGATTAACTGCGTTCTGCCCCGTTGTAGCGTCAAGCGCAAGCAGGACTTCGAGAGCGCAGCCCTCTGCCTGCTGGTGAACTATACGGGATATCTTTTTCAGCTCGTCCATAAGGTTTTTCTTATTGTGAAGACGACCTGCGGTATCGCATATAACAACGTCAGCCTGCCTTGCCTTAGCCGCCACCAGTGCGTCAAATACCACGGAAGCAGGGTCTGAACCTTCGTTGTGCTTGATTATGTCTACCCCTGCACGCTCTGTCCACACTTCGAGCTGGTCAATAGCAGCCGCTCTGAAAGTATCAGCCGCCGCAACGATAACCTTTTTGCCTTGTTTGTGAAGCTGATAAGCAAGCTTGCCGATAGTTGTTGTTTTGCCAACACCGTTTACACCGATAACCAGTATAACTGACGGTGTTGTCGACATATCGAGCTTCTGATCCTCACCGAGCATTTCTGTGATTATCTCTTTAAGCATATCCTTGATTTTTTCAGGCTCTTTAACGCCCTCCTGCTTGACTTTCTGTCTGAGCTTATCGCATATCTTTTCAGAAGTTGTAACACCGATATCGCAGAGGATAAGCGTTTCTTCAAGCTCCTCAAAAAGATCTTCATCTATTTTGCTGAATGAATGAAGCAGACTTTCTATTCTGCCCATCATTGAGTCTTTAGTCTTTTTAAGACCATTTTTCAGCTTTTCAAAAAATCCCATTTCTTCACTCCTATTCAAGTTTCATTTGACGTGTTTCCGAAACGTCCATTTTAAGAAGCTTGGAAACACCCTTTTCTTGCATCGTTACTCCATACAGAACGTCAGCTTCTTCCATTGTTCCACGTCTGTGAGTAATGGTGATAAACTGTGTTTTATCTGTAAGGTGGTGCAGATATTGTGCATATTTACTTACGTTCACATCATCAAGCGCCGCTTCTATCTCATCGAGAAGACAGAAAGGTGATGGCGAAATTTTCAGTATCGCAAAATAAATTGCAATAGCCACCAGAGCCTGCTCTCCGCCTGAAAGGGACATAAGGTTTGTTATGACCTTGCCTGGCGGCTGAACGTTTATCTCAATACCACATTCAAGGACATTGTTTGGATCTGTGAGAATAAGCTCGCACTGACCACCACCGAAAAGCTCGGTGAAAATTTTCTTGAAGTTCGCATTTATGCGCTCAAAGCTGTCGGTGAACATATTCTTCATATTTTCTGTTAGATCCTCAATAAGTTTTTCAAGTTCTGTTTTTGACGTATTTACGTCATTAAGCTGACCTGTGAGAAATTCGTGTCGCTGTGACACTTCTGCATATTCCTCTATAGCTCCAAGGTTTACGCTTCCAAGATTTCTTATCTTTCCACGAAGTTCGTTGAGTCGCCTATTAGCTACCGTTATATCCACAATATCCTCGGCTATCTCTGCAGCGTCGCTTCTTGTAAGCTCATAATCATCCCAAAGCTGTGCCACAAGCTTATCAAAGCCTGCAGTAACAGATTTTTTCTGTTCCTCCGCTCTCGTAAGCTGACCTGAAAGTGTTTCCTTCTCGTCCATTTTGTGCTTCTGCTTGGTGCGAAGTTTGTTTGCTGCATTGTCAAGCTCAATATGCTCACGCTGAGCCTGCTCCGCCATTTTCTGTGCGGCGGCTATCTTTTCGTCAGCACCGCTGAGTTCCTGTTTGGTCTGAAAAATAAGCTCTTTCTTCTCGGCTATTTTCTTTTCACACTCGGAGATATTATCGTTTAACTTGCCGCTGTCAGTATCACTGTCGCCGATAGTTTCTTCAAGCTGTGATATTGAAAGCTTGCAGGCGTCAAGGTCTTTGGATAACTCTGCCGCCATTATCTTCATTTGCGAAAGCTCTTCGCTGAGCTGTTCACGCTTATTTTTAAGTTCTGCCTGCTCGTTCTGAGAGTCGGCAAGCTTGGCTTCATTATCTGATATCTCAGCTTCGATTTCTGAAAGTTCTGTCTGAGCCTTGTCGATATCTCCGCTTACTATCTTGTATTTATTTTTCAGCGTTTCGATAAATGTTTCTATCTCATCAAGCTTGTTTTCATAGTCAGAATAATACTCTGAAACACGCTTTATTTCCATTTCAAAACGGAGTATATCGCTGTTTACCTGTGAAAGCTTTTCCCTTAGTCCCTCGGTATCAGCGGTGTATTTTGAAACCTCTTGATTTAGCTTCTCAACCTGCTGTTTAAGCTCTGTAAAGGAGTTTTCAAGTGCTGTTTTCTTTTTAGCAAGTGCTTCCGCTTCATTTTTTCTTGTAAGCAGACCTGTCTGTTTGGAAACGCTTCCTCCTGTGAATGAGCCGCCCGCGTTTATCACCTGTCCGTCCAGGGTAACGATGCGGAATTTATAGCCGTATTTCTTTGCAATAAGGGTTGCACTATCGATATCCTCTGCTATACATATCCTGCCTAAAAGGCTGCTGATTACGCCCTCAAACTGGCTGTCATACTTAACAAGCTCACAGCCTAGAGCCACAAAGCCGTCCTCATTTTCAAGTTGCGGCATATTTAGCCTGTTTCCTCGAACTGATGTAACAGGCAGAAATGTTGCACGGCCTGCTCTGTTCTCTTTCAGAAGCCTGATACCTCTCTTAGCAGAGTCCTCATTGTTTACGACAATGTTCTGAAGTGCCCCACCCAACGCAGTTTCAATGGCTACAGAGTATTTTGTTTCAACAGATATAAGCTGAGAAACAGTACCGCAAATGCCGCTTATCCTACCCTGCTGTGAGGCTTTCATTATGTGCTTTACGCTGAACTGAAAGCCCTCCATGGAGTTTTCAAGGTCGGCTATAGTCTTTATCCTGTTCTCAACGTCACGGAGCTGTATTTCCGTATCTGTGAGATTTTTGCGACATTCTGAAAGCTTTGTGTTTCTAGTTTCAAGAAGCTTTGCAAGTCCGCTCATGCGGTTTGTAAGCTCCTGCTTGTTTTCGTCAGCTTTGCTTTTTGATTCACGCAGTTCCTTTAATTCCTTTGAAGAAAGTTTTGAATGTTCTTCAAGCTGTTTTTTTCTTTCAAGAGAATTTTCGATCTGCTCATCAATATCCGAAAGGTTGTTTTTAGCATTTTCAAGTCTGAATGAAACTTCCGACTTTTTCATGTAAAGCTCATTTATAAAGCTTCCAGCTTCACTTACCGACTTGTCAGATAATGCAGTTTTATCAATAAGCTCAGAAAGCTCTTTTTCCTTACAATCTACAGCTTCCTGCTGCTTTGCTTTTTTCTCGTCAAGTTCTTCAAGCTTCTGTCTGCGTGTTTTCAACTCAGCCTCAAGATAGTATTTTGATGAGTTGGACTCACTTATCTGCTCTTTAAGCTTCAAAATATTATCTTCAAGGTGAGAAATATCATTCTCATATACTGCGATCTTTGACAGTGCCTGAGAGTTTTCAAGCTCCACCTGATGTATCTGATTTTTGTAGCTGTCAGCAAGCTCAGATTTTTCAGCGCTCTTTGCAAAGCTGTCATTTATATCATCTTCAATACTTTCAAGCTCCTGCGTGATGACCTCGTACTCTTTTTTTACAGAAGAAAGCTTCTCCTCATAACCTGCTATTTGACTCATATACTCGTTGAGCTTATGCACCCATACGGAGACTTCCAGTTTTCTCTTTTCTTCATCAAGGACTCTGAACTTCTCCGCCTTTTCAGCCTGCGCTTTAAGCGGACCTATTCGTCCTTCTATCTCTCCCATGATGTCATTGATACGAGAGAGATTATCCTCAGCCGCCGCAAGCTTTTTTTCGGCTTCTTTTTTCTTTGAACGAAATTTTGAAATGCCTGCCGCTTCTTCAAATATCTCACGGCGGTCATTGGATTTTCCGTTTACGATATCTGCTATCCTGCCCTGACCGATTATCGAATAACCGTCCCTGCCAAGACCGGTGTCCATAAACAGTTCCACGATATCCTTTAAATTTACTTCTTTACCGTTTATCATGTAAAAGCTGTCGCCATTGCGGTAAAGCTTTCGTGATACTGACACGGTGTCGCTGTCATATTCAAGTGCACCGTCCTCGTTGTCTATGGTGATAGTTACCTGAGCAAAAGGCGCTTTTGGTCTAGTTTGAGTGCCGTGAAAAATAACGCCTGCCATTTTTTCACCTCTCAGGGCTTTGGAAGATTGCTCGCCCATTACCCAGCGCATAGCGTCACCGATATTACTCTTGCCTGATCCGTTAGGACCGACAACTGCGGTGATACCCTTATTGAATTTCAGCTCTATTTTATCCGGAAAAGACTTAAAGCCCTGCAATTCTAGTGATTTAAGATACATTATTTTTCACCACCCCTCATTATGATTTCGTTTATCTTTATTTTATCGCTGCCCTCGTGACCTACAATTTTTATATTGACACCAAGATCTTTGAAATATTCTATATTAGATTTTTTCTGACCTATTGCCTTGCTTATCTGCCTTTTTGGTACAGATATCACAGCAGAAGCTATATCGCTTATATTGCCATGCTTTCCAAGCTCCTCTGCTATAAGCCTACGGTAATTTCTGCCTTCGCAAAGTTCACGGAATGCAGGGTGATAAAATCCGCCCAACATTTGCTCCTCCACGACCTCGCTTGCGTGCAGACCAAGCTTTATAACATCTATACCAAGTTTATCGGCTTCTGTGAGAAGATAAGAACAGATTTTCACTACCTCGTCAAAGTCCATAGGCTTATATTCGCCACTTTTGTAAAGCTCTCCGAGCCTTGTACCATTAAGGATAACAACGGGATAAATACGTACTGTTTTAGGAGACAGCGCCGCTATCTTCGACCAAGTTTCCAGCTCAGTTTCACGGTTGCTTTTATAAAGTCCTATCATCATTTGCAGACCAAGGTCAAAGCAACCATAGCTTTTTATAAGCTTTGCAGCGTTTTCGACGTCCTGAACAGTATGTCCACGCTCGTTGGCTTCAAGAACAACATCTGACATAGACTGTGCGCCAAGCTCGATAGCCGTAACGTGATTATCTCTGAGAATGTCAAGTATCTCAGTGCTGATATAGTCAGGTCTGGTGGATATCCTGATACCCTTGAATTTGTCGTTGCCTATAAACTCCTGTGCTGCACCAAGAAGTTCGAGCATATATTCTCTCGGCACTGCTGTAAAGCTACCACCGAAAAAGGCTATCTCCGTCTGTGAAACGTCCTTAACTTCGTTCATTGCCTGTGTGCAGATACGCTTCACATCATCAGCGTGCGGTATCTTCTCTGTACCAGTTATGGTGCGCTGATTGCAGAACGCACACATATGCGGACAGCCTATATGCGGCACGAAGACAGATATATTACTGTGCCCCATAGCCCATTAGTTCCAAAGCTTCTTTAGCCGCCAACTGTTCAGCAGTTTTTTTCGATCTGCCTGTACCCTCGCCGATAACATTCGTATTCAAAAGTACCTGAACAGTAAATTTCTTATTATGGTCAGGACCTGACTCGCCTTTAAGGTGATATTCTATTCTCTCCTCAGGATTTTTCTGGATTATCTCCTGAAGAATAGTCTTGTAATCATGGAAAACAACTCCATCAGGCGTGATATTTTCAGGTATGAATGAAAGTATATATTTTGAAACAGGCTCGATACCTCCGTCAAGATAGATAGCGGCGATAACGGCTTCAAAAGCATCTGAAATAATTGACGGTCTTTCTCTGCCGCCGGTTATCTCTTCGCCCTTCCCGAGAAAGATATACTTGCCAAGTTCTATTTTCTTTGAGAACTCAAACAGTGCTTTTTCGCACACAAGTGAAGCTCTCATTTTTGTCAGCTCGCCCTCAGGCATATGCTTGTAATGCTCGAAAATGTGATCTGACACGACTATAGAAAGCACTGAATCTCCAAGAAATTCAAGCCTTTCATTGCTGTTTCTTGCCTTCTTGTTTTCATTTGCAAATGATGAATGGGAAAGAGCTTCGTAAAGGAGCTTTTCGTCTTTGAATTGATAACCTATTCTTTCCTGAAACTCTTTAAGAGCCTTTTGCTCGTCCATTATAACATCTCCTGTTTGCTTTTCAACTGCTCAATAGCAGTTGTGATCTCGTCTATCACATTAGTTTCAGTAAATTGTTTTGCTTGTCTGATAGCGTTATAGAATGCTCTTGCATTTGATGAGCCATGTGCCTTGATAACAGGCTTTGCAGTACCAAGTAGAGGCGCTCCGCCATACTCAGAGTAGTCTACCTTTTTCTTGAATTCTTTAACGTTCTTCATTACCATAAGAGCAGCGATCTTTGACTTTGTATCCTTAGTCAGAAGCGTTTTAAGCTCTCCTGAGAAGAATTTTGCCATGCCCTCGTAAAGCTTGAGCATAAGGTTTCCGCAGAAGCCGTCAGCCACGCATACGTCACAATCGCCCATAGGAAGCTGTCTTGCTTCGATATTTCCAACAAAGTTTACAGGTGCGTTTTTCAACTGCTTGTAAGTTTCAAGCTCCAGCTCTCTGCCCTTTGACTCCTCTGCACCAATATTTGCAAGACCTACTCTTGGTGACTCAACACCAAGTATCTTGTTCATATAAGCCGAACCCATTATTCCAAACTGAGTAAGCATTTCAGGGCGGCAGTCTGCGTTTGCACCGCTGTCAAGAAGCATCGTAGGCGTCGTTGCCGTAGGAAGTATCGTTGCAAGAGCTGGTCTTTTGATGCCCTTTATTCTCTTTACGATAAACGTTGCTCCAACGACAAGTGCGCCTGTTGAGCCTGCTGAAACGAAAGCGTCGCCCTCGCCATCTGCAAGCATTTTCATGCCCACAGCCATTGAACAATCCTTCTTGCCCTTAATTACTTCTGTAGGCTCTTCACATATCTCGATAACAGTATCAGCGTGCTTGATATGTAAAGCTGTGATATCAAGTCCGTTTTCCTGTGCACATTTTTTTATTTTTTCTTCATCACCAACAAGAGTAACGTCAACACCGAAATCTTTCTGTGCGTCAATTGAACCTTTTATGACTTCGAGAGGTGCGTTATCTCCGCCGAAAGCGTCAATTACTATGTTCATAACATTCTCCTTAAAATTCCTCAATAGCCTTGTCAAGGTCTGCAAGACCCCTTTCAGCTATCATCTTATATTTCAGTTTCTTATCTCTTATACGTTCAGGCAGCTCAGGCAGGATACCCATATTACATCCCATAGGCTGGAACTTCTCCACAGTAGGATCGCTTATATACTTTGAAAGTGCACCCAGCATTGTGGTATCAGGCAAGGTAACCGCAGGCTTGCCCTGCAAACGTCTTGCCATGCTCAGACCTGCAAAAATTCCGCTTGCCGCCGATTCGATATATCCCTCAACGCCTGTCATTTGACCTGCAAAATAAAGGTTCTCCCTATCTCGCATATTAAACTGCGGATTTAAGAGCTTAGGCGAATTGATGAAAGTGTTTCTGTGCATAACTCCATAGCGTACAAATTCTGCATTTTCAAGTCCTGTGATAAGAGAAAATACTCTTTTCTGCTCACCAAATTTAAGGTTTGTCTGAAAGCCCACAAGGTTATACAGACTTCCCTCTGCGTTCTCTGCACGAAGCTGAACGACGGCATAAGGTCTATTGCCTGTTCGTGGGTCTGTCAAACCTACAGGTTTCAGCGGACCAAAACGCATTGTGTCCTCACCACGTTTTGCAAGGACCTCAACCGGCATACAGCCTTCATACACCTTGAACCCGTCCTTTGAAAAGTGCTCCTTATCAAAATCATGGAGCGGAGCGGATTCTGCATTGATAAGTTCATTATAGAACCTGAGATATTCTTCCTTATTCATAGGGCAGTTGATATAATCAGCTTCTCCCTTGCCGTATCTCGAGGCAAAAAAGACTTTATCCTTATCAAGACTTTCATATGTGACGATAGGTGCGGCGGCATCATGAAAATACAGATAATCACCGCATATTTTGCCGATACTCTCTGCAAGCCCATCGCTTGTAAGAGGACCTGTTGCGATTATAACATCGCCATCAGGTATATCTGTGACTTCTTCCTCAATAAGAGTAATGTTAGAGTTTTCCATTATCTTTGCCGTGACCATATCGGAAAACTTTTCCCTATCAACAGCAAGTGCTCCGCCTGCTGATACCTTAGTTTCAGCTGCACATTCCATTGTGACAGAGCCCAGCCTGCGCATTTCCTCTTTTAGCATACCTGCGGCAGAATCTATTCTGTCCGCTTTCAATGAATTTGAGCAGACAAGCTCTGCAAAGCCCTTATATTTATGGGCAGGCGTAAACTTTTTCGGCTTCATTTCATAAAGCTCAACGTCTATCCCTGCTTGGGCTAACTGCCACGCAGCTTCACAGCCTGCAAGTCCTGCACCTATTACCTTAACCGCCATTAGATAAATTCCTTTCATATCCGCAATCAGGCTTATGGCAAATGAGTATTCCGTTCTTTCCGCCTTTCTGGAAAAGCGTACTGCCGCACTTAGGGCATTTTTCTTCAGTAGGAACGTCCCATGTCATGAACTTGCACTCAGGATTGTCCTCACAGCCGTAATACTTCTTGCCCTTTTTTGACTTTTTGAGAAGCACTTTCTTTCCGCAGTAAGGGCAAATTCCGCCTGTTTCCTGAACTATTTTCTTGGTATTCTTGCACTCAGGAAAGCCTGAGCAAGCCATAAATTTGCCATATCTGCCTATCTTTATTACCATAGGTTTGCCGCAAAGCTCGCACACCTGATCTGTTTCTTCGTCAGGTACTTTGATACGCTTCCCGTCCATGGCTTCCTCGGCTTCAGTCAATTCCTCGTCAAAATCGTTATAAAAGTCCTGCAAAGTTTTTACCCAACTTTTCTTGCCATTTTCCACTTCGTCAAGAGATTTCTCCATGTTTGCAGTAAACTTAACATCAACTATTTTATCAAAATGCTCGCTCATAAGCTGGTTTGTTACTTCGCCAAGCGAAGTCGGCTTAAGCTGTTTTCCGTCACGCTCAACATAATTCCTGTTTATTATGGTTGTAATAGTTGGAACATAAGTCGAAGGTCTGCCGATGCCTGTTTCCTCAAACGCTTTTACGAGGGTCGCTTCTGTGTATCTTGCAGGAGGCTGAGTGAAATGCTGATTTCCTTCAAGGTTACGCACCTTTATTGAGTCACCGGATTTTATTGGAGGAAGCACGTTTTTCTTTTCGCCCTCATCGTCTTTAGCCTCTTCATAAAGAACAGTAAATCCGTCGAATTTTACAGAATAGCCTGTTGCCTTGAAGTTACAACCGTTTGCAGAGATATCAACAGAAACAGTGTCCATAAGGCAGTTTGACATCTGAGAAGCTATAAATCTCTCCCAAATGAGTTTATAAAGCTTGTACTGATCACTCGTCACTCCGCTTGCCTTTACAATATCAGGTGTTACCTCTGGGTGTGTTGGTCGGATGGCTTCGTGAGCGTCCTGAGCGTTGCCCTTAGTTTTATATTTTTTCGGTGTGTCAGGGATATACTTATCGCCATATTTTTTTCTGATAAAATCATATGCCGCTGCTCTTGCTTCATCAGAAATTCTAAGGCTGTCGGTACGCATATAGGTGATAAGACCTGTCTGACCCATATCGTTTATCTCAACACCCTCATAAAGCTCCTGAGCGGTTTTCATCGTTCTTCTCGCCTGAAAGCTGAGACGTCTTGACGCTTCCTGCTGTAAAGTCGAGGTGGTGAATGGTGCGGCAGGAGATTTTCTGTGAACGCTCTTTTTTACCTTGTCGATAACAAACTCGGCACCCTCAAGTCTTTTCAGTATCTCGTCAGCCTGCTCTTTATTTTTCAACTCTGGCTTTTCTCCGTCAACTGTATTAAGCTTTGCGGCAAAGGTCTTTCTTTCACCGTTTGCGGAAAATTTTCCGTCAATGGACCAATATTCCTGAGATACAAATGCCCTTATCTCGTTTTCTCTGTCGCATATCATTTTAACTGCGACAGACTGAACTCTGCCCGCTGAAAGTCCTTTTCTTATCTTTCTCCAAAGAAAAGGTGAAAGCTTATAGCCCACAAGTCTGTCAAGGATACGTCTTGCCTGCTGTGCATTAACAAGATTTATATCAATAGAACGTGGGTGGCTCATTCCAGCTTTGATACCGGTTTCAGTAAGTTCGTTGAAAGTTACTCGGTTTTTATCATTCAGGTCAAGACCCAAAAGCAATGCAAGATGCCATGAAATGGCTTCTCCCTCTCGGTCAGGGTCTCCTGCAAGATAAACATGGTCGCTTTTCTTTGCAAGCTTTTTTATATCTTTTATAACGCCCTCTTTGTCTTTTATATTGACATATTTAGGTTCAAAATTATTATCTATATCGACGCCCAGCTTTGATTTTGGCAGGTCACGGACATGACCCTTTGAAGCCACGACTTCATAATCATCGCTAAGATAACGCTTAATTGTTTTTATCTTCGTTGGTGACTCAACTATGATCAAATTAGACAAATCTATTCTCCATTCTTAATATATATTAAAGTCCAAAAATTTTGCCCGGATATGACTTAACAGTGCCATAAAGTTCAAGCTCCGTTAGCTGTGCAAGCACATCAGAGATATCCATACCAAGCTTTGCAGCAATCTCGTCCACAAGCATATTTTCGCTTTTTAACAGTTTGCAAATGCTCTTTTGTGTGTCATCAAGCCCTGACAGATCAGGCTCAGGTGTTGGCTTTACCACTTCTGTTTCAGAAACAGTCTTGCTGTCAGGCACTTTTCTTTTGCTTTTTCTGTGCTTCACTGTCTTAGGCTCGCCGTTGTTAAGTATAGCAGAATCCTCAGCAGGAAGCGTGAACTCTCCCAGACTTTCCACAAGTCTAAGAGATTGATACCTTTCATTGCCAAGCGAATACACTATATCCTCTGCGCCGAACACAGGTTGACACTCATTTCTTATGAGATCACGTTGTCCGAAATATCGACTGTCATAGATATCATGAGGCGGTACTACAAATACCTGTTTTCCTTGAGATATGGCGTGATTGACATTATCAAGACCATGACTTTCCTTGCTACACTCAGTAAAAAGCACTGCATTTGAAAGTCCTGTAAGAATCCTATTGCGATTCACAAAAGCATTTCCAAATGGTTTATAACCCGGAAAATACTCTGATATTACTACTCCATTCTCAGCGATTTGTTTTTTTAGCTCGTTACTTCCCTTAGGGTAATCACAATCAAGAGCTGTGCCACACACAGCTATAGGTCTACTATTATTTTCAATAGCTACCCTGTTAGCGATCTGATCTATACCGCCTGCAAACCCCGAAGCAAGCAGACAGTTTCTTCTTATAAGATCTGCGCAAATATGCTTCGTTATCTTTACAGAATATTCAGACGGCTCACGGGAGCCTACTACTGAAATAACGCATTTATCGTTTAAAAAGTCAAGGTTACCATAAGTATACAGAACAGCAGGTGGATTTGCGATCCGTTTAAGTCTGTCAGGATAGCCCTCACTTTCGTAACAATAAATATTTATGCCAAGATCTTCACAGCGTTTTTTTATGATTTCTGCGTCTTTAAGACTATATTTTCCTATCCTCTGCAGCTCTTTATCATTAAGTCCGCTGACCATATGATCATCGAGTGCAGTCATGAACTCAACTATATCATCATAATTTGCAGAAACTTCCCATATACGTTTGCTCGATGGAGTGAAAATCAGAACCGCTCTTATCCACAATAAAAGTCTTTCTTTATCCATGACTGCCACCTCGAAACATTTCCCACAAAATGATTGTGCCTGCGCAAGCAGCATTAAGTGATTCTATGTTGCCGTGCATAGAAATAGTCACACGATTTTTACAAATGTCTGAATGTTCTTTAGGCAAACCTTTGCCCTCGTTTCCTATTACAACAGCACACGGTCTATCAAAATCAAATTCTGTGATATTTTCACCGTTTCTGACAACTGCAGCATTTGTAACGATACCAAGCTCATCAAAAAGCGTTGCGACGTTCAGAAAATTATCCACTACAAAAAGATCAAGTCTTGTAGTGCTTCCCATAGCGGAACGAACAACCTTTGGGTTATACAGATCAACGCAATTATCTGTCATAACTACTCCACTAACGCCTACGGCATCGGCAGTTCTTAGAAGCGTACCCAAATTACCTGGGTCCTGTAAATTATCAAGCACGAGATACTTCCCTTTTTTGTCAATATACTCAGCCACAAAAGGCAAATCGACCTTAAAAACGATCATATAAATGCCCTGAGAGTTTCCCTCATCTGTCATTTTTTTCGCAAGCTCATCAGATATTTCAAAAACATCTTCAGGTCTTGCGCACGAGAAAAGGCTATCAGTTTTAAGTGTATTTTTATACTTAGTCAAGGCCGTTTGAGTATAGAAAACAGAATGGACTTTTATTCTTCCGCACACAGCTTCATAAGCGGTGTCAACGCAGTTTCTTGCACCTTCAACAGCAAACAATCCATGTTCTTCCCTAGCTTTTTTTGATGACAGAAGCTTTCTGAAAAGCTTCACTCTAGGATTATCTTTACTATTAATATGCAAACTGCGTCACCTCTTATTCTGAAAATTTAATCATTTAGTTGCCAAATGCGTCATATATGGTGTTGCCTTAATATACAACAAAACACGCAGGTTACAAGAACGTGCGTGTTTTTGACTATTAAAGAGCAGCCTTCGCCTTTTCTGCGATCGCTGTGAAACCAGCAGGATCGCTGATAGCTATTTCGGAGAGCATCTTTCTGTTAAGATTGATACCAGCCTTGTTTACGCCGTTCATGAATGTTGAATAATTCATACCGTTCATTTTAGCAGCTGCTGAAATTCTTGTGATCCAAAGCTTTCTGAAATCTCTCTTCTTCTGCTTTCTTCCAATGTATGCATACTGACCTGACTTCATTACAGCCTGTTTAGCCATTTTGAAGTGCTTGCTCTTGGCACCAAAGTATCCCTTAGCAAGCTTCAGAGTCTTATTTCTTCTCTTACGAGTCATCATTGCTCCCTTTACACGAGCCATAGTTATTACCTCCTGAAATTTTTAAAATTTGTTTTCCCTACAACTCGTTTATTTGTAAGGGATAAGAGCCTTTACGTTCTTGATGTTGGTATCATCTGCATAAGCTGCACCACGCAGGATTCTCTTACGCTTGTGATCCTTCTGAGTAAGTCTGTGTCTTTTGTTTGTGTGCTGGAACTTAACCTTACCGCTACCGGTAACACTGAAACGCTTCTTAGCACCAGAATGTGTTTTGATCTTTGGCATTGTATTTATCCTCCTTATTATTTTACTTGTTTACTTTCGGAGAAACGAACATCACAAGACTGCGCCCCTCCATTTTTGATGGCTTGTCAACAACGCCGGCTTCAGAGATAGCGTCTTTGAATTTTGCAAGAAGTTCTTCACCGAACTGTGGATGAGCCAAAGTTCTTTTCTTGAACCTTACAGAAACTTTTATCTTATCTCCTCCGTTAAGGAATTTAACAGCCTGATTGACCTTTACATTAAAATCATGAGTGTCGATCGTAGATGACATTCTAACTTCCTTGATCTCGATAACTTTCTGATTTTTCTTTGCTTCCTTCGCACGCTTTGTCTGTTCAAAACAGAACTTGCCATAATCCATGATACGGCATACAGGCGGAGTTGCCTGAGGAGCGATCTTTACAAGATCAAGATCTTTCTCAAATGCAATTTTAAGAGCCTCGTCAGCACTTAAAATACCAAGCTGATTTCCGTCAACGTCTATGACCCTGAGTTCTTTATCACGGATCTCTTCGTTGATCTGATGTTCCCTGTTGCTAATGACGCAGCACCTCCAAAAATAAAATAAAACGGGCACAGAACTGATCCGTACCCGCATAAAATCACATTGATATGCAAATTCATGTTGACCTTTTTACTACAGAAAACTGCGCTTAAGGTGAGAACGGACATTGTTCTGCTTTGTTTACCATGATATTATACTACACTTTTACCCACTTGTCAATACCTTTTCTCAAATTATTTCAAAAAAATATTATCAAAGCTCTCTATATGTCATTATATCACATTCAGAGCTTGATTTCAACCCCTTTCCGCAGCCAAAATGAATAAATATAACAGCTTTTTATTTTCTCTCCGAGTATCATCTCAAACGATGCTTTATACAGTGCAAGCTGTGTTTTATAGCCCATGAGCTGTGACAAATCATTAAATCTGTCAGTTTTATAATCAACAATAACATATCCGTCAGGCTCGTGGAAGATACAATCGGCGATACCTTGAAGCATACCGCTGTTACCATTATATTCAGGAAGATTTTCACTTAAGTCAAGATCGCTCATTGAAACAAGAAACTTCTTTTCACGCATCACATTATCGGAATTTTTCACACGCTCATAAAAATCAGATCTAAAGAATGCTTCAAGTGCTTCAACATAAACTCCGTCTGCTTCTTTCTGGCTAAAGTACCCCTGATTCACAAGACGTTCAAGCTCTGTTTTTACGCTTTCATGTGCCTTATCATAGTCCGATAACTCCATAAATTTGTGGGTAAAAGTTCCCTTTTCCGCTGCTGATAGTTTATCAAACTCATCATCAAGCCGTGGAAGACTAGGATAAAACTCAGGTTCGGTTTTCTCTGTCTGCTTCTCTTTTTCAGCCGCAGTTATCTCCGTAACAGTAAGCTTTGCTGGTGTTGATACTCCTGACCAATCATACTCAAATGCAAATTTGTCAAGAAGCTTTTTTAGCATTGCTCTATCCGCTTCTATTTCGCTAATAGTTGTATCTTCTTCCTGTGTCTGCTCTGTATTTTCAATGCCGTATTCATTATATATTATCTCAGGCTCAGGGTATTGGTCCCCGCTGACAGCTATATTATCAGTGCCAAGCCAATATGCGAGTTGATCACCCGTGGAGTGAAGTGCAAGCGTTATTGTTATCCAATCAAGCATCGTTTCAGCGTCCGCCACAACATTATCAAGAGAATCTCCCTGCTTTGAGTATATGTTTCTAAGCCTGTCAACTATTCCTGCTTTTCTTTCGATAACTTTGTCATATGTGGTATTGCTGTAAATAATCGGTGCATAACTTATAAAAAGCCTTTCTTTCGCTCTCGTACATCCAACATAAAGCAGACGGAGTTTTTCACTTTTTTCCTCTGCTTTTGATTCCTTTGAAAGCTTATCATAGTAAAGTGAAGTTTTTCTCATAAGTTTGCTGTTATCCATAAAACTGAAAGCAAAGCCCAGCTTGTTATGTGAACAGTAACCTTTGTCTTTCTTTATAAGCGGTATGTCAAGCTGACATAAAAATACAAATGGATATTCAAGACCTTTTGAAGCATGGTAGGTCTTTATGTAAACGGAATCTGAGCCCTCTGTTACCGTCATTGCCTGCTTAAAGGCTTTTTCATTTGAGGACACAGAGTCGATATATCTTAGAAAACCAGTTACGCCCTCCTGACTATTTTGCTCATAGGATGAAGCATATTCAAGAAGCAGACGAAGGTTTGCTCGCTTTTTATCAGAATCAAGATACAGCGAAACGATCCCCATAAGATCGGTCATGTCATATATTTTTCTTATGAGCCGTTCAAGCCCCATGCTCATTGAAAGATAACGCAGGGAATTAATAAGCCTATTAAGCTCTATGCACTTATCCTGCAATGTTTTATTATTAAAGCTTATATGAGTAGCTTCCTTTTCGTGGCTGTCCTCAGCAGAAGCTGACGCCGCTACCACCTGATAGATATGGTCTTTCAGTTTGCTGTTAGGCTTCTTTGACTTTTCTGTTACTGCCGCCATTTCATCAGGCGTAAATCCCATGATAGGCGACATCATGATAGCTGTCATTGCAATATCGTTCATAGGATTGTCAATTACCCTGAGCATATTCAGCACAAGTGTTATCTCTCTTGACTTCATGTATCCGTTTGAATCCTCAGAATATGCTTTCAGACCTACTTCTTCAAGGGCTTTTGCCATAAGGGTAATTTCATCATTCTTTTGAACAAGTATACAAAAATCTCCTGCACGGCATGGTCTTATAGAACCATGATCTTTGACTTCATCACCGTTTTCAAGCATGTGCTTTATCTTTTGCGCTATCACTTTGTTCTCCACAGAATAGCCATTTGTCTTTTTGTAGTCCTTATCAAAAGGTATGAGCATTATTTCTGTAGGCTTGTTATTTTCATCATAAAGTTCACCGTATCGAAGTTCTTCATTTCTATCATAATCCACCTGACCTGTGTGCTGTGTCATAAGATAGTGGAACAGAAAATTTACAAAATCAACCACAGACTCACGACTTCTGAAATTCTTGCTTAGCAAGATAGCCTCGAGCTGTTCGCTGTTTTCAGGTGCGGAAGCGTCATTTCTCGTTTTGCTGAAAAGTTCAGGATTTGAGAGTCTGAAACGATATATAGCCTGCTTTATATCGCCAACCACAAAAACATTTTTGCCCATGATATCCAAGTTGTCAGAATCAGAAAGCGAGCGGAAAACAAGCTCCTGAAGATTATTCACGTCCTGAAACTCGTCTATGAAAATAAGCTCATAAAGCCTGTTTCTGCGAATTTCCTCGCAAAGCTCCGTGCGAACAGGTCCATTCTCGGTATCTCTTACAAGCAATTCTCTCGCCATTATCTCAACGTCAGAAAAAGTAACGCCATTTCGTTCAAGCTTCATTTCTTGTGAGATCTTGTCTATATCTTCGCATACCCTGCACAGAACAGTAAATATTCTGTCAGATTCAAGCATATTTTCCTTCATGATTAGTTTTGTGTTATTGAACATATCGGTAATTTTAGCTACGATATCTTTATATTTGTTTCTGTATGATGCACAGAAGGCATAATTGTCCTTGAACCTCATGCGAATATCATCGTCAAGTGATGCATTGAAAGCCTTGTTCGTGGGAAATCTTTTTATGGTGCTGAATTTCCAATCTGACTTAGCAATAGTATCTATATCACCGCTTTCAAGAAGCTTTCTTAACCTATGAAGAAGTTCTCTGTCACTGTCGGCAGTTTCATTCATTTTGATATGTTTTATAAAAGGTATGCCTTCAATCTCTTTACGGCAGGCATATTCTTCAAAAACCTCATACATTGAAAATGCTTCTTTCAGCTTTGTTTGAGCTACACATATATTATCTTTTATAAAGCTGTCAAAAATCTTATCATCAGTAAAGTTTTTATGTACCTCTGCTATCCAACGCTCAGGAAACGGCAGTGAACGCATGAATTTATAAAGATTGTCGGTGATTTCATTGAGAGTTTTATCCGCAAAAGCGTTTTTCAGCAGTTTGTAGCTTTCATAATCTTCTTCACAAAGCTTTTCATAAGCCTGCGTGATAGCTTCCTGCAAAATAAGATTTTGTACACTGTCATCAAGTATATCAAGTCCTCCCTGAAAATCAAATTCATGTAGATTACTTTTCACAAGGTCAAGACAGAAAGAATTTATTGTAGATATCCTCGCAAGCTGGATAAGATTTTGCTGACTAAGCAACCACTTGTTTTCAGGGTCACGGCGAAGCTGTTCGTCAAAAGCACGGCTGAGCTTTTCCTTCATGCTTGAAGCGGCTTCTTTTGTGAATGTTACTGCAAGAAGTCTGTCGGCAGGTATTTTATTTTTTTCATCAGAAAGAAGTTGTATCATTCGTTCTATAAGCACTGTGGTTTTGCCGCTTCCTGCCGCCGCTGAAACTATAATGCCCTTGCCACGGTCACTAATGGCTCTTTCCTGCTCTTTGGTCCATTTTGTATCAGCCAATTATTTTTTCTCCTTTCTGTCAGTTAGTTCTTCCATAAGTTTTTCTTCATAAACGCTGTCTTTCACGTCTGTAACGTCCTCTTGGTTTATCCTGCCGCAGATATCGTGAAAATCACAGTGCTTGCAGGCTTCCGCCACAGGTCTTGCCTGAATGTTTCCCTGACAAAGCTGTTCACCAAACTGCACCACTTTGCCTATAGCAAATTCTCTGAGCTTTGTAAAAAAGCCGTCTGGAATAGTGCCTGAAATGCCGTTGGTTTTAGAATATTTAAAAGGCGCATAGGCGTAATTTTTCTCTGAGCTGAAAGCTTCAGTGACAGCCTTTATATCAACGACTTTTCCTATAGGCTTGAAAGCGTTTAGCCGTGATCTGCTCTCGGCTTCTTCTACGTCAGCGTCGGCTGTCTGCTCGTATGTTTTAGGCTTGTTTCCTAGCGTGTAGTATACGATACCAGCCTGCTTCAATCCACCGTCAATATTCACTGGATTTTTGGTTTCAAGTAAAGCGGTAAGATACACAAACATCTGCAAATTAAGGCCATTGTAGAGCATTGAATATTTAAGGTCAATAGAGCCTGTTTTATAATCGATTATCCTCACATATTTTTCACCGTTCTCGTCCTCGAAAACGTCAACTCTGTCGATAATTCCCGTAAGGATTATCTTATCTCTGCCGTTTACGTCTATGATAAGTCTGTCTTCTCTTTCGGACTTGTCTATTTTGTATTCCAAAAGCGCAGGTCTGAATTTTGAGTTAAGAAGCTCATGCTGCATAAATCGCACGATATGCAGGATATTGCTTTCCATACGCTCCTGTAAAAATACAAATGACGGAGATTTTCCGAACATTCCACCAAGGCTTTCCTTTATATATTCGGTAACGTTTTTGTGGATATACTCTTTTATCTCATCATCTGAGAGAGTAAGGAAAGCATTGTCAAAGCCTGTGCCGTCATCATCTTTACGCATTATCTTTTCAAGAAGCTGATGAATGATAAGTCCCCTGTTAAGCCCGTCGATATCTGCCTTTCTGACAGTTTTAAGACCAAGACCATACTTGCAGAAATAATTGAACGGGCATTTATAATATGTATCAAGCTGAGTAGGCGAGACCTTTGCAGGCTGTTCTGACATGAAAAGCTTTTCTGCGGTCTTTTCTTCAAGCTTATAGTCACCGTTTTCATGAAGATTCTTTGTTCGCATAAGTTTCTCGGCATATTCCTGCGATAACCCCAACACAGACCTAATCGCAGAAGTTGTAGCGTTTTTATCACGGGAATGTTCCATATATTTATAGTAAGCTGTCCTGAAAGAAGTGCAGTAAAAATCAAGCCCCATGTCCTGAGCTTTGGTATTGATTTTGCCGAACATTCCGTTAAGCTCGGAAACAAGCGCAGATGGGTGGTGAGCTTCTCCTACAAGGTCAGATTCTGAATAAAGCACATAGAGCTTTTCGTCTGCAAGAGTGAAAGCATTGTAACACACAAGCTTCTCTGTCTGAAAGGATTTTCTTGCACTGTGTGCAATATGGATATCGCTTCCCTCTAATATCATTTTTTCATTTTCTGTGATAAGTCCACCAGAGCTTAAAGACGCAGGAAATATGCCGTCGTTCACCTCAACAAGAAAGACAGCCTTTACGCCCTCAAGCCTTGAATGGCTCGGGTCGCATATCCTTACGCAGTCAAGTTTCTGCGGAGGACGTGAAACACTCATTTGCGAAAGCATGAGCTTGAAAAGCTCATAAAACTGTCTGAGGGAGATAACTTCGTCATTCATGCAGTCATAGACGGATTTGATAGCCGAAAGAACAGAGTTCCAAAGTTGTTTCAATCCTCTTGCCATTTCAAGCTGAGTTTCGTTATCCGAAGTTCCTGCCTTTTTTACTACAGAAAAGGTCTGCTGAGAAAGCTCAATGCTGCCGAGAAGATCATAAAGCCCACGGCACAATTCCCCTGCTGTAACGTCTTTAACAAGTTTGCTTTTAAATGCTTCAAAAGGCTCGATTATCTTTCGTCTTGAGCAGTTTATTTTTTCAAGCTGTTTTTCGCTGAGATCACCTGCAACAGTAAAATCACTGAGCCACATATCACCATCAACGCTCCAGCGTATGCAATAGTCTTCCAGATTTGATATCTCGATATTCAGCATTGGAAAAAGCGGCGATTTTATGTATTTCAAAATATTGTCCGTGGAATACTTTCTTGAAAGCAAGCACTTGAAAAGCGAGTTCATATACCTCACCAGAGATGATGAAGAAACACTGTCACTGCAGTCTGAAAAATATGGTATCTCATATCTGTCAAACGTACCCTCAAAAACGGAAGCACAATCTTTAAGGTTTCTTGCAAGCAAAGCTATGTCACTGAATTTATAGCCTTTTTCTCTAACAAGCTCCCATATCTTTCCACTGACAAATTCACTTTCTTCGTAAATATCCGTTGCTGATATAACAGAAACATTTTCACACTTTCCGACGTATGGCTTTTTGCAGGTGTTGTAAATCTCTTTGCTCACATATTCAAGTTCAGGGACTCTAAATGAGCTGTTGTGACACTCTATGGTGTTGACCTTGTAATTATGATTAGCGGAAATATCTGTTATCTGCTGCAACGTTTTAAGAGTATCAGCAAATGGGTGATTTGCATATCTTCTAATGCTTTCATTGTCGATACATAAAGAGAACGTTATACTCTTGCACTGTGCGATACAAGCGTCAAGCATTTTAAGCTCGTCAAAGGAAAAATCGTTGAAAGCGTCAACAAAAACTGTCATTCCACGGAAATATCCGTTTTCCTTCACCTGATCCACACTTCTTGCCATTACAGACAGTGTATCCTGCTTTCCTGCTTTTTCAAGCTCATCCATGTAAAAATCATAAAGCCTTGAGATATCAAAAAGTTTCATGGCAAGAGAGCCGCTCTGCTTCTCAGCAGCAAGAGCTAGATCCTGTGGTGTTATTCCGCTTTCACGAAACTGGCTCACAAGTTCGTTAAGTTCGGCTAAGAAACTGCCCTTTTCAAGACTCTTTTTATAAAAGCGGATATCCTTGGTCTGCTTAAGACGTCTGACAGCCTTATACATAAGGATAGTGCGGACGTTATCATCGGCATTTTCTTTTGCCCTACCGCCATAAAGCTTCTCTGTGAACTCAGCGATACGGTTAAAGCCTGCAGTCTGTATGACGTTGAAATCTGCCGCACCAAGGTGTTCATACAGTTTTTTATCATATTCAAAAGAAAACTGATCAGGTATTATGACCATGACCTGCTCGCCGTTTTTTACAGCAGACTTGATCTTATCTATGAAAACTTTGTCACGTCCACTGTGAGAGCCACCGCTTATAACTGTAACCATTGAATGAGCCTCCGTTATGATTGATATTTATATAATAACACGGCAAGGCTCAAAAGTCAATCGTACTTTTGATACAAGTACAAATAAATGTACACTTAGCTAAAAAGGCTTTTAATTATCTCGGCTATTTTAAAAGTAAACTTTATATCTTCCCTATTGCCGTCTATGACAGTTATACCACTGCCATTTTTATCGTTTTTTTCATCTGACATAACATTGCTCAAAACGAATGCTGCCCCAAGGTTTGATGAGGAAAAAGCAGCGGCTTTGATGCCTGCAGAGCTTACTGTAATGACAAATGAAATGATGATAGCTGTAACAAACTTTTTCATAAAAATGACCTCCCATAAATATCTGTTGTTCAGATTATGGGAGGTCATAGTTATTTTATTCAGTTTCCGAAAAATTTTCTTGCGATATCTACCGACTCTTTTGCGTCTTTTGCATAATAGTCAGCGCCTATCTGCTCTGCATAGTCAGCCGTTACCACCGCACCGCCTACTATTATCTTGCAGTCAACATTGTTTTCACGAAGAAGCTTAACTGTATTTTCCATGCTCACAAGAGTTGTTGTCATAAGCGCAGAAAGACCGATAAGATGTACGTCATTTTCTATTGCACAATCAACTACTGTCTGATAATCAACGTCCTTACCAAGGTCAATAACGTCATAACCATAGTTTTCAAGAAGTACCTTTACAATGTTCTTGCCGATATCGTGGATATCGCCCTTTACTGTTGCAAGGATTATCTTGCCCTTAGAAACGCTTTTTTCACCCGTTGACAGAATGTAATTTTTTATTACCTCAAAGCAAGCCTGTGCAGTGCCAGCTGTCTGGATAAGCTGTGGCAGGAAAAGCTTGCCCTTTTCAAATTCCGCACCAGCCTTATCAAGTGCTGGGATAAGCATATCGTTGACAATGTTCATGGCTTCTGTTTCCTGCAAAAGCTTTGCAGTAAGGTCAGCTGCTTCTTTCTTCAAACCATTTTCGATAGCATACGGCAAGTCTATCTCAGCTTTTGCGCCTGTTGCGGCAGGAGCAGTTTTTTTCTCGCCACCGTAGTGAGAAATAAAGTCAACAGAGTTTTTATCAATGTTTGTCAGAAGCTTGTAGGCACGAACAGTTGCCGTCATAGAATCAATATTAGGATTCATTATCGGCAGGTCAAGACCCTTTGTGAGCGCCATCATAAGAAAGTTGTGATTAACTATCTCTCTGCTAGGCAGACCAAAGCTGATATTCGATACACCAAGAACTGTTTTAAGTCCAAGCTCGTTCTTTACTCGCTCCACTGCATTTACAGTCTGCATAACATTTTCTTGCTCCGCAGAAGCGGTAAGAGTAAGACAATCTATATACACATCTTCTTTTCTAATGCCGTATTCAAGCGCCTTGTCAAGTATCTTTTTAGCAAGCTCAAATCTCTTGTCAGCACTCTTTGGTATGCCGTTTTCATCGAGCGTAAGACCTACCACAGCCGCACCATATTTCTTTACAAGAGGAAGAACATTTTCAATGGAGCTGTCCTCAGCGTTTACAGAATTGACGATAGGCTTGCCATTATAAGCCCTCAGAGCCGCTTCAAGCACCTCAGGTATAGTTGAATCCACCTGCAAAGGCACATCGACAACGCCCTGCAAAGACTTTACAGCCTTGACCATCATACTCTTTTCGTCGATTCCAGGCAGACCAACATTTACATCAAGAATATCCGCACCTGCGTGTATCTGCTCGATAGCCTGACCTAGGATATAGTCAATATCGTTTGCAAGCAGTGCTTCTTTAAAACGCTTCTTGCCAGTAGGATTGATACGTTCGCCGATTATTCTTGGCTGGTCTATAACCACAGTATGTGTCGGTGAACAGCAAGTGGCAGGGATATCATTATGCACGCTGACGTGCTTCTTGCCTTTGAGCATTTCAGCAAGCTTTTTGATATACTCAGGATTAGTTCCGCAACAACCTCCAAGCACCTTAACTCCCAGTGGGATAAGCTTTTCTGCAAACTCTGCAAAATCTTCAGGTGAACAGTTATATTCATTTGTAACAGGGTCAGGAAGTCCTGCATTAGGCTTTACTACAACAGGGAGATTTGTCCACTTGCAAAGCTCCTCCACAACAGGATAAAGCTCCTTTGGTCCTAATGAGCAGTTCACACCGATTGCGTCAACGCCCAGACCCTCCAAAGTCAAAGCCATGGAGCTTATAGCAACGCCAGTAAATGTACGCGTATTTTCCTCAAAAGTCATTGTGCAGACTATAGGAAGATCGCTGTTTTCCTTTGCCGCAAGAACAGCCGCTTTAAGTTCATAGAGATCTGTCATTGTTTCAAAAACGATAAGGTCTGCGTCAGCTCCTGCAAGTATCTGCTCCTTATAAATATCGTAAGCTTCTTCAAAAGTGAGCGTTCCTGTTGGCTCTAAAAGCTGTCCGATAGGTCCGATATCAAGAGCAACAAGGGTATCAGTACCCTCACAGGCTTTTCTAGCATTTTTTATAGCCGCAGGGATAGCCTGCTGGACAGTATATCCACACTTTTCAAGCTTGTGTCTGTTTGCACCGAAAGTGTTGGCGTAAACAATGTCTGAGCCTGCGTTTATATACTGGCGGTGTATGTCCACCAGCCAATCAGGCTTGTCTATGTTAAGGGCTTCAGGAGTGCCACCCATTTCAAGTCCCTTTGCCTGAAGCATCGTACCCATTGCTCCGTCAAGTATGACAAATTCTTTTGTTTTAAGTAATGTTCTAAAATCCACAATGATCTCCTCTTTTTCTGAATTGACAGACTTCCCTCATATTACAGCAGGCACAACCACGTCTGCCCTTTGATATTTCATTTTTTGACAATCCGATTATCGCTGTAACAGACTTTCTCGGCGTCAGTATATTGTTTTCAGTTGCATTAAGTCCGATAAATTTCTGCGCATTGAGTACGTCAAGAAAAACTCTCTGCACGCTGATAGGCAGATCGCCATAACCAGGAGAAAACCTCCATGTCTGATTATATCCGCTGAGCTTTTCTTTCACAGTGTTGTCAACTATATCGCATACCTGCTCCACAGCCGCACTTGCAAGGCAATCCGCTATCATAGCTTTAGCCATATCCTCTGCTTCATAAGCACGAAGCTTTCTATCAACGCCCGAAGAAATAGTCGCTGCAAAAAGCACGCATTTACTGCACCCCTCAAGGTGTCTGCATATATCATTGCCGCCAAGAAACAACGGAGTACCGATGACCTCAACACCGTTCTCTTTATGAGCGACATCAAACACTCTGTACACAAATTTAGGCTCAATGACCTTCAAAAGCTCTTTTTCACATTCATCTATCAGCAAAGCCGTGCGTTCGTCTGGCTTGTTATTGCCCATTCCCATATATCTCACGGCTTCTTTGACGTTTATATGTTCAAGTTTCAAATAATCACCTACCAATTGTTATTATACCACATTACTATGAATTTTACAACAATAAATAATAAATGTACGTTCACAAAAAAAGTCCCCGCGATCATCAGGGACTTTGTGTTACATATTGTCAGCGTCTTTAAGATACTGTTCAGCATTTTCAAGCATAAGCTCTGTGATATTTTCACCGCCCATTATCCTTGCTATCTCATACTTTCTCTGCTCATGATCGAGAGTTCTAACAGTTGTAACTGTCCTGTCACCCTGTATATTTTTCTCAATAAGCAAATGATTATCCGCCATAACAGCCATTTGGGCAAGGTGGGTCACGCAAAGAACTTGCCTAAGGCGAGATATCTGTTTCAGCTTTATACCTATCTTCTGAGCCGCTCTGCCGCTTACTCCTGTGTCTATCTCGTCAAATATCAGCGTGCCAATACTGTCCTTTTCTGCAATTACGTTTTTCAGTGCAAGCATTATTCTTGAAAGCTCACCGCCTGAAGCGATCTTCGCAATAGGCTTTGGCTCTTCGCCAAGGTTTGCAGAAATAAGAAACTCTATGCTATCCATGCCATTTATGGTGAGCTTGCCTGTTTTCTGCTGAACCACCAGCTTGACCTTTGGCATATTGAGAAATTCAAGCTCCTCTGTTACCTGAGAAACAAACCGTTCTCCTGCTTTTTTTCTATGGTCTGAAAGTGCTTTGGCTTTCTTTGATACCTCCGCAAGAAGTCTTTCCTTTTCTTTATTAAGCTCGTCTAAGCTCTGCTCTGCTCCGCTCAGTTCATCAAGCTCATTCTGTGAATTTTCAAGAGTAGTCAGTACATCATCAAGTTCAGGTCCGTATTTCTTCATGATACGCCTGAGTTCATCAGAACGCTGATTAAGGTAATCATAACGTTTTGGGTCGATATCGAGGCTGTCAAGAAGTGAGCCTATCTCCTCGGAAATATCCTCCATTTCAATAGCCGCAGAACTAAGTCTGTCATATATAGGCGATATCTCAGTCATTATATCAGTATATCCCTCAACTGATTTTGAAGCTCTCTGCGTCATCTCCACTGCACCATCTGTGTCATCATCGCCCGAAAGAAGTTGTTTTGCCATATAAAGAGCCTCAGACATTGCAACAGCATTTTTAGAGATGTTAAGCTCTGCTTCTATCTCTTTATCCTCGCCTTCATGAATGTTGAGCGCATTTATCTCCTCGACAATATCAGCAAGCTCAGCCATGCGAAACTCTTTTTTGCTTTGCTCAGTTTTTATCTTGTTTATCTTCTTTGCAATGCTTTGAAGCTCTCTGAAAGAGCTGTGATAATCTTCTATAAGAGCTTCCGATTCGGCATAGCTGTCAAGTATCTCTATATGACGTTCAGGAGCCATGAGTATCTGATTGTCGTGCTGTCCATGGATAGTTACAAGCGTTTCTCCGATAGCTTTAAGTACGGAAACGTTCACCGCTCTTGAGTTGACTCTTGCAACGCTTCCACCATCTGAACGTATCTCACGGGTAAGAAAAAGCTGTCCGTCTTCTGCGCTTATACCAAGCTCGTTTAGTACCTGCAAAACATTGTCCCCAATGTCAGTAAACAACGCTGAAATAACAGCCTTGTCCGTGCCTGTTCTCACAATATCCTTAGTGACACGCTGACCGAGGATAGCATTTATTCCATTTATAAGTATAGACTTACCTGCTCCCGTTTCGCCTGTGAAAACATTAAGCTTATCAGAAAAATCTATAGTTGCCTTTTCTATCACGGCAAGATTTTCAATATAAAGTTCACTTAACATTTTAGATCATTCCTCTGCTGTTTAAGAAATAATAGAGGATCTCAGTTCCTCTGCCATATGGGACGCATCTTTTTCTGTCCGCATAAGTATGAATATCGTGTCGTCACCTGCAAGCGTTCCCACAACATTGTCAAGCCCAAGCTTGTCAAGCTTTGCACACACTGCTTGTGCCATGCCCGTATGACATTTCACAACTACAGTGTTAAGCGCATGATCCACCGACACAACGGCGTCTGAAATTATGCCGAAAATACCATTGTTTTGCTCTGCAATATCTTTTTTGAGTGCAGGCAGGCTGTATTTATAATTGCCGTCTGAACCAATGGTCTTTACAAGGGAAAGCTCTTTTATATCCCTTGAAACTGTTGCCTGAGTGACTTTCAGACCATGCCTTTTAAGCGCTTCACGAAGTTCCTCCTGAGTGCCAATATTTTCGTCTTTGACAATCTGCATTATCAAATTCTGACGCTGATTTTTCATATGCCGTCCTCCGCTGATTCCTTCAACGGCTGCATAAGCTTTTTGTTTATTGACGAGAAAAAGCTGCCGCCGCTTATATCTATGATTTCAACAAAATACTTCGACTTTGATACTATCACAGTGTCCTCTGCCGAAAGTCTGAAAACATTATTACCGTCAACGCTGACGATTGCGTGAGAGCCACTGTTAGTGTGACACTTGACTTTCATAACGCTGTCCTCTGAAAGTATCATAGATCTTGCAAAAAGCGAGTGAGCACATATCTGTGTGAACTCTATACACTTCATTTCAGGTTCGATTATGGGTCCGCCTGCGGACATTGAATAGGCTGTTGAGCCTGTGGCTGTAGAAAGTATAACGCCGTCTGCACGAAGTGAAGAAATAAGTCTGCCGTTTTTTGATACCTCAAAATCGGCTATCTTACAATCGTCAGCTTTTGTTACTGCAACGTCATTAAGCGCAGTATATGACTTATTTTCACTTCCACATTCGACATTTACATTTAACATCATTCGGCGGCTGAGGGTATATTCTCCAGAAAAAAGCTTGTCCAGCAATTCAAGCTGTGAATGTTCAAGAGAGGCCATAAAACCGAGTCTGCCACAGTTTATGCCAAGTATAGGCTTCTCAAACTCACAGCCCTTAAGAGAGCATTTGAGTATCGTTCCGTCACCACCGATCGCAACAATCATATCACACTGCTTTACACACTCGTCTTCGCTACAGAAAGTGATATCAAGCTTTCCGAAAACGTGCTTATAGCATCTATCCATAAAAAGTTTTGCACCATTTTTGCGCAGCCTTTCATATGTTGCGGTCGTATACTCAAAGCAATGAGTTTTATCAAGATTTGGATAAAGATAGATTTTCATAATATTACCACTCTTGCGTTTAGTCTTTGAAGCTATCAAAAGCTTCGTTCACAAATTCTTTTATATTGAGCTGACCAAGTTTGTCAGCCGTCATGTCAGCGTTTTTAAGTAGAATAAAATATTCAAGATTTCCGTCGCCGCCCTTAACAGGTGAAATTGTTATCTTTTCAGCCGCAAGCCCCTCTGTTCGAAAACAGCCAAGAAGCTCAGTTATCACTCTCACATGGTCTTTACGATCTTTGACGATACCCTTTTTATTGAGAGCCTGCTTACCAGCCTCAAACTGAGGTTTTATAAGAAGAACCATTTCGCCGCCATCGCAAAGACAATCGCAAAGGGATTTTATAACAAGTTTTAGAGAAATAAACGAAAGGTCACCACTTATGAACTGCACAGGTCTGTCAAAAAAATTCGCTGTCAGATATCGTGCATTCACGCCCTCACAGTTTTTCACCCTGCTGTCATTGCACAAACTTTCATCAAGCTGTCCGTGACCCACGTCCACCGCATAGACAAATTCTGCGCCATGTTCAAGCATACACTGAGTAAATCCCCCGGTTGAAGCACCGATATCGGCACAAACTTTACCTGTCAAGTCAAGCCCGAAAACATCGCAGGCGTGTTCAAGCTTAAGTCCGCCCCTGCCGACAAACTTCATATCATCAGGCCTACATTTCACCCCGTCGTTCTCATCAACCAATATAGAAGGCTTGACGCAGACCTTGCCGTTTACCGACACAAATCCATTTTTTATAAGCTGCTTGGCACGTTCTCGGCTTTTTACGCCGCAGTTCGTAACTATATACACATCAAGTCTTTCACTCATCTTTCAAAAAGCCCTCAACTGTATCAGCCATTTTCTCTGCTGAAAAACCAAGCTCGTCAAGTAGCACATCACATTTTCCGTGCTTCACGAAACCGTCAATAGCAAACTGTGCCACATTCGGGCAGATAGAAGCATACTTCTCTGAAATACTTCCACAGTAATAAGCTTCCTCAAAGAACAGCACAGCATCGTAGGCTGACATTATATCAACCACCTCATTGTCTATAGGGAAAATATTCACGAGCTTAATAATATCGCACTTTATATCACGATTTCTGAGTATTTCTATAGCTGTAAAAAGATCATTTGCAAGCCTGCCGTATGTAACAAGCAGAACCTTTGCGCCATCTATATGACGATAAACGTAAGTTGAAACAGGATCAGATGTATCATACAGCGATTGATCCCTGCCCCTTGGATATCTCACAGCACAAATGCCACTGTCGTCCTCAACAGCTTTATGCAGGCACAGCCTAAGTTCGTCATAATTAGACGGAGAATATATCCTCATATTTGGCACAGAGGTAAGAAAAGAAACATCAAAAATTCCCTGATGTGTTTCACCATCATCACCGACTATACCTGCGCGGTCAACGCATATAACTGCATGACAGCCTCCTATTGCCATATCATGGATAAGTTGGTCGTATGACCTTTGCAAAAACGATGAGTACACCGCAAAAACAGGTACATAGTTCATAGAAGCAAGCCCAGCACAGAAAGTAACTGCGTGTTCTTCGGCAATGCCTACATCAAAGAAGCGTTCAGGAAAACGCTTCGCAAAATACTGAAGCCCCGTGCCGTATTTCATAGCCGCAGTGACTGCACAAAGACGCTTATTCTTTTCTCCCATTTCACAAAGCTCTTTTCCCATTATAGAAGAAAAGCTGTCAGAAAGTACGACGTCGGGATTGCCCGTTTTTATCTCAAAGGAGCCTACCCCGTGAAACTCTCCTGGGTTAGCTTCTGCAGGAGCATAGCCCTTGCCTTTTATAGTATTCACATGAACAAAAACAGGCTTGTTTACTGCCTTTGCAGCCATAAGTCCCTGTTCAAGTTCTTCAAGATTGTGTCCGTCGATAGGTCCAATATAGTGAAAGCCAAGATCTTCAAACATGGTGCTGTGAAGTATCATGTTCTTGACCGCATTTTTGGAGTTACGAACGGCATTTTTCACAGGTTTACCTATAACAGGCGTCTTATCAAGCATTCTCTCTACTCTGCCCTTTGTGCGCTGATAGCTCTCTTTTGTACGCATGGAGGAAAGATATTTTGCCATTCCGCCAACATTTTTTGAGATAGACATTTCATTGTAGTTGAGGATAACGATGATATTTGTATCACTTTTGCCTGCATTGTTAAGTCCCTCGTAAAGCTCGCCACCTGTTGAAGCACCGTCACCGACTACAGCTATAGCATGGTGAGTTTTATCACCACTCAGCTTCATTGCTGTGGCGATCCCAAGCGCCGCAGAAACAGACGTAGAGCTGTGACCGCTTATAAAAGCGTCATGCACTGACTCGTCAGGTCTGCAAAAACCCGAAATACCGTTTTCCTGTCTGAGAGTTTTAAACTCTTTGAGTCTACCCGTAAGTATTTTATGTGTATATGCCTGATGACCAACGTCCCAGACGATTTTATCTTTAGGTGATTCAAAAACTCTGTGGATAGCCATTGTAAGCTCCACAGTACCAAGATTTGACGCAAGATGACCGCCGTTTTTTGAAACCGTATCTATAAGAATTTTCCTTATATCACCGCAAAGCTCCTCACACTGTGCAGTGGAAAGCTTTTTCAGGTCGGCAGGCAAATTCATTTTATAAATATCAGGCTTTTTTATTTCCGACATTATATCTAGATCTCCAATCTTTTTATCAACTTCTTCTTGTAAGCATGTCAGATGTAAGCTCTGTGAGGAAAACGCTATCCTCAAAATATTTAAGATGACCAAGTGCTTGAACTGTCAGTTGTTTTGCTATCTGTTCTGATTTGTCAAGTCCAAGGAGGGATACATATGTGTTTTTATGCTGTTCGCTGTCACTGCCGATAGGCTTGCCAAGCTCCTCAAAAGTGCCTGTTACGTCAAGGATATCGTCAACTATCTGAAATGCTCTGCCCATTGCCTGAGCATAATCTGCCGCAAAGGGGATAGCATCAAGCTTATCTCCAAGTATAACGCCCATTACACAAGCGGCTTCAATAAGTGCGCCTGTTTTGCAGGTCTGCAAAATATTCAGTGTATCAACATCTATTTCTTTATTTTCATATTTAAGGTCTATCACCTGACCGCCTATCATGCCGTCAGTGCCTACCGCCCTTGCCAGAACAGAGATAAGCATAACAGCCTTGTCGGCAGATATAACGCCGTTCATGGCACTGTTGGCAATTACTTCAAAAGCAAGGGTGTTCAGTGCGTCGCCTGCAAGGAGTGCGATATTCTCAGGAAAAGCTTTATGACATGAGGGCTTTCCACGTCTGTAATCATCATCGTCCATACAAGGCAGATCGTCGTGTATAAGAGAAAAAGTGTGTATAAGTTCAATAGAACAAGCTATCTCTGCATACTTCTCAGGCTGACGCTCACCGCACATACGGCAAAATTCAAGCATAAGCACAGGTCTGAGCCTTTTGCCCCCTGCCTGCAAAGAATAATCCATAGCCTCAACTACCTGACCCTGAAGTTCAGGCTTTGAGTGGGTAAGCTCCAGCAGTTTATTATCTATAAGTTCCACATAATAATCAAGTGTGGCTTTGTTCATATCATTCATCGCTATTATCTCCGTTCATAGCCTTTACGGAAAGCTTTGCACTTTCAAGGCTTTTTTTGCAGTCGACCGACAGATCTATCCCCTCTTTATAAAGTTCCAAAGCTTTCTCAAGAGGAAGCTTGTCATTTTCAAGCTGACCAACTATATCATTAAGTCTTGTAAGATTTTCTTCAAAAGTCATTTTAAACAGCCTTTCATTTGACAAATGTTATTTTAGCAGATACACTGCCGTCTGACAGCTTTATGTTTACCTCGTCGCCAACGTTCAGCATTGATACACTGTCGACAACGCTTTCGTCTTTCTGAACGATAGCATATCCCCTGCCTAGAATATTGAACGGACTAAGCATATTCAGAGAAGAAACATAGCCGTCAAGCTTAACTGACAGCTTTTCAAGTCTGCGTTCCATGATCTGCGACAGCCTTTTTTCAAGGTCGCACACTGCTTTTTCGCTCTGCTCTAATCTCTTTTCAGGAGAATATAATTTCAAAAGCTTATCACAGCTTTCTATCTGTGACACAGCCTTATCAAGTTTAAGCTCCATAGCCTTGTCAAGCTTTTGCCTTAAAAGCCTCACAGCATTAAGTATATCCGCCTTGTCAGGGGTAGCAATCTCAGCTGCCGCTGACGGAGTTGGCGCACGCATATCTGCGGCATAGTCTGCAAGGGTGGTGTCAGTTTCGTGACCTACAGCCGTTATCACAGGTGTATTGCAGGCGTAAACAGCCAGTGCCACCGCCTCATCATTGAACACCATAAGATCTTCGCTAGAGCCACCGCCACGAGCTAAAATTATGGTATCTGCACCGCTTTTATCAGCCGCCGAAAGTGCTTTGCATATAGTTTGTGCTGCCGCCGTACCCTGCACCTGCGCAGGATAAACTTCGATATTGCACACAGGATAACGCCTTTCAGCTATATGGATTATATCCTGCAAAGCCGCCGCAGTAAGCGACGTAACAACAGCTATCTTCTTTGGAACAAGTGGTATTTTCTTTTTTTTGTTCACATCAAATACGCCCATTTTTTCAAGCTTTTTCTTGGTCTGTTCTAGCTGAACGTACATAACGCCCACACCAAGAGGTGCTATCTCCGTAGCTATTATCTGATAAACGCCGTCACGCTCATAAACCTCTATATTGCCCATAACAAGCACGCTCATGCCGTCCTCAGGCACGAATTTAAGCCTTGAAACACTGCTTGAAAACATGACAGCTTTAAGTGCAGAACTGCTGTCCTTTACTGTAAAATAAGCATGACCTGATTTGTAATGTATATTAAAATTGGATATCTCGCCCTTGACGGCAATGCCTTTCAGCTTAATGTCAGACCGCAGTTTTGAAGCAAGATATCTGTTTAGCTGAGAAACAGTGATAACTGAACTCATATTTTGATCTTCCCTTTCCTGATCGCAGCATAGACCGCAACGCCCACTGCGTTATCACTTGAAAACTCAGGCTCAGCAAAGCTGCCGTACTTTTCAAGCTTGCTTTTTATAAAGCGATTAGACATCACACCGCCTGCATATATAATAGGTATATCCTTATACTCATGGCGAAGATTAACTGTCATTTTCTCCACCGCAAGGCACACACAATCAATACAGTATGCCGCAACATCAGCCACGGAACAGCTCTCGTCTATAAGCTTCATGCACTGATTTTCTATTCCAGAAAGTGAACAATAAAGCCCGTCAACTGATGCTTTTGGCTTTATTTTATGTTCGCTTTCAGACGCAAGCCTTTCAAGCTCTTTACCACATGGAAAAGACAGCCCAAGCCTTACGCCTGTTCTGTCTATGGCTTGTCCGCCTTTAAGATCACGGCTTCCGCCGATCTGAGTTATATTTATCAGCTTAGCCTTGTCAGGCTCGCACAAAAGAAGATCTGTAGTGCCACCGCTGACGTGAAAAGCCGCAAAAGGCTTATCAGAACTGAGCATATCCAGCTTTCCGCAGGAATAAAGTGCCGCAAGTATATGTCCCACCTGATGCGAAGTCTTTTCAAGGTCAGCTCCACAGGCAAGTGACACAGCTTGTGCAACATTTTCTCCGACAAGAAAGCAAGGCATATACGACCCCTCTGCACACCTTGGTGCATAAGAATACCCAACTGCACTTATGTCATACTTTTTATCAAAAAGCTGTTTCATAAGTTCTGGAAGTTGTTTCGTATGGTGAAACACGGCGTCGGATTGCCTTAGTCCTCGCTCTCCCTGCTTGACAGGAAGAAGTTTTTTGCATGACCTGACGCTCATATCCGCAGTATCAAGCAGTGCACATGAAGTGGTATAATTGCTTGTGTCTATTCCGAGTACAAAACTCACTGCTTTTCCTCTTGTTCCTTTGCAAATGAGCCAAGCACACCGTTTACAAATGAAACGTCAGGCTCGAGGGCATATTTTCCTGCAAGAGCCACAGCCTCGCTTATGGCAACGTTCACAGGAACGTTCTCCTCATATATTGCCTCGTAAATAGCAAGTCTGAGTATTGCAAGATTTATCTTAGGTATTCTTTCAACAGTTCTCTTGTTGCTGAACTTGCTGATTATGCTGTCGATCTCGTCCTGCTTTTCGCAAACATTTTCCACGAGCTTTTTAACTTCATCGTTTACGATGATCTCGTTCACTTCCATGGCAGACATGAAAATATCGTCAAGCTCCTCGTCCTGTCTAAACATTTTCTCAAATATCAGCAAAAATGCTGATTCTCTTATTTCACGCCTTTTAATTGGCACAAAAACACTTCCTTCATCTTATATTTGTCTGAATCCTATTCCTTTTCCGAAAGGTCAACTCCGCATATGGTCACATTTACCTTTGCAACTGTAAGTCCGAGCATATTCTGAACTGCACTTTTTACTTTATCCTGTATCTCCTCGGCAACGGAAACCGCCTTAGCTCCACGGCAAAGTATTATACCTATAGACACTGACAGCACATCGTCAACAAGGCCTATCCTGATATTGCCGAAATTTTCCTGTCTAAACCAGAGCTGACGTGGAGTCTTCATAACAGGAGCGATACCATAAACGCCCTCTATCTCATTAACAGAATTTGTAACGATCTGCGCTATAACGTCCTGACTTATGTGCAGGCTTTTTTCTACTTTCTTTGAAACATCATTCATATTTATCCAAGCCTCCCTTTTTAGATATAAAAAAGAAATCCTTCAATCTATACTTATAACCATTATATCATAAAAATCAATAGGTTACAAGTATTTTGAAGGACTTTTTTTATTTGCTGACAAATTTTATTCTACATCATAAATTCTGATGTTTTCATTTGCAACTGAAACTTCGCTAAGGAGGATATCTTTTATCTGTGCCGCTTCGCTTGCAACAAGCCCGTCGCTGTCGGTCTTTACAACGATATTTGCGTTGTCACCGTCAAGATAAACAACACAGTCCTCAAAGCCTGCTGCTTTCACGAGTGTCTCTACCTTGCTCTCCGACTCCATGAGCCCTGTCATGGCTGAAGCTTCTTCTTCAGCGACTTTCTTTTCTTCCTCTGTGGAATCGCCGCCGCTCATTATATTCTTTAATGTTTCTACCGCCTCGTCCCTTGAATTCATTCTGTCTATTCTTGCCTGTGCAAAATAATCTGAAGTGCTGTCAGTGCTTACGAGCTGTGCGTCGCCGTAATTCACGCTTTGACTTTTCACAACGTCCGTCGCCTTTATCTTGCCGTCTGAGGTCGATACTGCATAATTTATGTATACTGCAAGACCGAGTATCAGCGTCATTCCTGCAAGGATTATCTGCTTTTTGCCTATTATCATGGTCGGTTTTTTCATCTTTATTACCTCTTTCTGTTATTTTCTGCCCTCAACGCAGATCTTACTGCTTGATATACCTAGTACTGTCGAAACTGCTTTAAGCACACGTTCGTTTACTTTTATATCTCCACCTCCTTCGCAAACAATGACAACGCCGCATATCTGCGGTTTTATTATTTTTCTGACCAAAGCCTCCTTTTTGCCGTCATTATCAGTTATTACTATCTCGTTTTCATACCTGTCGCTTGTTCTGTCACCATTATTGTCTGTGCTTTTGGTAAGATTTTCGGCATAAACATATTCGGTAGTTCCCTCAACTGTCACCATTACCTTGCACTCGCCAACTCCCCTGACTTGAGAAAGAACATCTTTAAGCTCTTTTTCTATCTGCTTTTTGTAGCTGTCCGTATCATCAGTGACAACGCTTTCCGTGGGAATGCTCTTGCTCTCTGCCGTATTTTTAGCAGGAAACATCTCAGAAACAAATATAAGCAATATCCCTGCAAGACCTACGGCTATCACTATCTTCGTTTTCATAGGAAGCTTTTTAAGAGCCTTTATTTTCCCCTCAACTTTACTTTTCAGCAATGTTTATTCCTCCTGAATGATAACTTGAGTATCAGGCAGATCTTCTGCAATAAGCTTTTCAACAAGCCCTCTGTCGTTTGTTTTAGTCAGATATACCCTTACCGTTGTTATCTCTATTTCATTATATTCATTTATATCTGTGGTTATGTCCACTCTGACGTTTTCTATGCCATTCTTATTCAGCTTATCCAAAAAATATTCTTCAAGCCTGCTTTCGGATTCGGACAGATAATAAAGTTTCGTCGCTGTTGAAACGCTGTCAAACTCAGGCAGATCTGAAAGCTCCGTATAGTCGCTTAAGGTGACTTTGAAGCCACGTCCCATTACAGGCGTTATGACCGCAAGCAAAAGTATCACCGCAAGTACTGATCTAAGCTGTTTTTTCAAAGTTCCCTCAGGTGTGGCAATATCCGTCATAGAAGTTATCACGCCTATAATGCAGGCAATAAATATCACTGCTTTAACTGTATTCATTTTAAACTCCTGTGTTCATGGCTGTCATTATTACAACTGAGGTCGAGATAACGAACATTATAGAATAAGCTGCAAGGATGCTCACACCAATTGATAAAACCGAGTTTATGCTTTTAAGAAGTCCACCACTGTTGCTTATGCCAAAAATATCGTTTATGGTAGCGCCTATCCACACTGCAAGTTTTACTGCAAGAAGCGTAAGCAAAGGTTTCGCAACTATCACAGACATTATTATAACGCCTATCACGCCGACGCTTGTTCTTATTACGCCTATACTTCCCTTTACCGCTGAATAAGCTTCAGAGACCGAGCCGCCTATGACAGGTATAAAGCTTGAAGCCGCAAATTTAACGGCTCTTGCGGAGAGATTATCAGCCGCTGCTCCTGCAAAGCTTTGAATAGATAACAGCCCTGTAAAAAGGGTCATCACAATGCCAAGCAACCATATGACCAGCTTTTTCACCGACTCTGCAAGACTTCCAAAGTCAAGAGATGGGTTTATTGCAGAAACAAGGGTCACTGCAAGCACTGCCGACAAAAACGGCACAAGTATCGTATCTGCCAATATACCTGCGCTTTCACATATTATCAGCATAACGCCGTAATAGCCTGCTCCTGCCACCGCACTACCGCCTGCTGTCACGACGCTTGAAAATATGGGTATGTAGGACATCATAAAGCTGTTCATTTGTTCCATGGAAGTCTTTACAGAATAAAGGCTGTCGGTGACAGTATCGCTTATAACAAGCACTGTGGTAAGGACACATATTAGCGTGAATACCTTGTCCACTGTACCCTCGGCTGACATTGACCTTACCAACACGCAGAGCATAGTGGCGGCTGTTATTTTCCCAAGCATTATAAGAGGGCTTCGCAAAGCAGCGGTAAAGCTTTCAAATATATGCTTTATCACATCAGAAGCACTTATATTTGCGGCAGAAGACGGATCTTCCAAAGTGATGTTATTATCTTCAAGTACAGTTTTTACATCTTCATCACCCTCAAAAGAAAGTCCCTCGTTTATTTCGCTTATGAGCCTGTCATAATATTCATTGTTCTGTTCCTCACTGTCTGCATATACTCCCTGTGGTGCAAACATGACCGCAAGGACTATGATGACAGTGGCAATTATTTTTTTCATATGTTAATCCTATATAAGCAATGCTTTTACTATTTCTACAAATGCTTTGAAAAGCGGCAGCGATACCGAAAGCATTGCAAGCTTTCCTGCCAAAGTGACCTGTGACGCAAGTGCGTTTTCTCCGCAGTCCTTACAATAATCAGATGCAAGCTGTACGATATAGCATATACCAAGTGATTTGAACAGTATGGTAAGATACATATCGTCAATTCCTGACAGAATGAAAAGGTCTTCAAAAACGGAGATAACATCTTTTACAAATGCCACCGAATGAAAAAGCACCAACACCGCTGCCGCAAGCACAGCCGCATATTTTATTTCACGGCTGTCTTTTTCAATGGCCTTGCACACTATGGCGGAGAAAATACAAAAGCACGCTATTGTAAATATTTTCATTAATACAATCCAAACACTTCTTTTATCGTTTCAAATAGATTTCCAATCTGCCTTACTATCATAAGCAGAACGACAATAAGCCCTGCAAGAGTTGTCATCATTGCCTGCTCGTCACGCTCCGCTCGTTTCAGCAAGAGATTTAACACGGCAACGATAATTCCTATGGCAGCGATTTTGAAAATAAGATCTATGTCCATAAAATTTTGTTCCCTTCATTATGGTTATCCTTTGCTATGGCTATATTAGCATAATAGCGATAAAAGCCCCGCTGAGAACGCCCAAAGCTCTGCATAGCCGCACCTGTGAGGTGAAATTCTCTGAAAGTCTGCTTATCTGCTCGTCAAGTGCGGCAAGGCTCATGGAAATGTATGCAAGCTGTCCATTTGTGTCTGTTGTACCGAGTTTTTCAAAAAAATCTATGGCGGTCTGCCTGATTTCATTGTCAAAAAGCTTTGACTTATATATATCCTCGGTTATTCTTCTGCGGACATCAGGCGAAGAGGTATCTTGCGACAAAAATGTAAAGTCAGAATAATCTTTCTGCAAGCTAAGCTTTAAGATAATTTCCCCGAAAGTCATTCTGCCCTCAACCATTGCCCTTGTTTCAAATATCAACCGTCTGAGAAGCTTAAGATATTTCATTTGCCGTATCTTGTCCAACGCCATTGCACAGCCCATTTGTGTGCAGGCGGATATGATCAGCACACAGCCTATTAGCTTTATCATTTCATGCTCCTGTTTTTGTAAATGATACCAGCCTGCCACACATTGTTCCTGTGCCTAGTACCGCAAGTGCGTCGAAAGTCTTGTCTTTTATGAGTTTTGAGATATAACGCCGCTTTTTAAGCTCATCAAGGCTTGAAGCATGGCATGAAGCAATAAGCTTCACTCCTGAGTTGAGCGCATACTGCAAAGCTTCGTTGTCCTCAGAAGAACCTATCTCGTCGCATATGAGTATTTGCGGTGACATGACCTTGACAGCCGTCATTATGCCCTCATATTTGTTGTAGGAATTAAACACGTCTGTCATTGCACCTATAAGATTTTGCGGCTCACCTGCCACTGTTGCGGCAAACTCGTTTCGCTCGTCTATAAGCGCAACACGCCAGCGTTCGCCAAGCTTTCTTGAAAGATCACGAAGCACTGTAGTTTTTCCTCCCGAGGGCGGTGAAGCAATAAGCAGGCTCATTGGTTTGTCAGAAAAGCATTTTGCATATATCTCGTCTGAACTGCCTATCATTTCACGAGCTATCCTTATATTAAGAGAAGATATATTTTTTACCGACTCCACGGCATAACTCCTTGCAGGATCAAGAACGGCAGTTCCGCAGAAGCCTACTCTGCACCCTCCTGAAACTGTTATGTACCCTCTTGCTATCTCACGGTGAAAGCTGTGAAGAGAATTCTGAAATGCTCGCTGATAGATAGTTTCAATATCCTCTGTGGTAACTTGAACGCTATCCCCGATATTGTTCATTAGTCTGCCGTTATCATTAACGAAATACTCTTTCGAGAATATGGTAACAGACAGCCGTCTACCTCTGCGAAGCCTTATTTCCTGTATCCTGTCACGCTCTATTTCTGGCACTGACATAATCGCTCCCCTTATGCGAGGGGTGAGCAGTTCGTAAACGTATTTTATCTTGCTGACTTCTCTTATCATTTTTTCACGCTCCTTTTGACTTGTCCTATGAAATAACTATGCTGTGAGCCTGCATTTTAGTACAAGATATTTGTATTCTCCTACATACGCAGATATCCATTATTGTATTTAATTATCACGCAAAATGCTTGAAATACTGTTGTATTTGTGATATAATGTTAATGCAATATGCACAAATATTGTGAAGATAAAAGAAACATACAAAACAAAGGAGAAAATTATGAACAACAGCTTAACTGAAGAACAGGTAAAAGTACTGAATATGTCACAAAGCGTGATAAATGAGGTAAGAAAGGTCATTATCGGCAAGGACGAGATAATCATAAAAGTCCTGCTGTCCATACTTGCAGGCGGTCATATCCTTATTGAGGATATTCCGGGAGTAGGAAAGACCACTCTTGCCGTGGCTCTTTCAAAGGCGCTTTCACTTGACTATAAAAGACTACAATTCACCCCTGATGTTTTGCCAACAGACGTGACAGGTTTTACCATACTAAATAAAGAAACACACAAGTTTGAATATAAGCAGGGTGCAGCACTCACAAATCTTTTTCTTGCAGACGAGATAAACAGAACCTCAAGTAAGACGCAGTCTGCGCTTCTTGAAGTAATGGAGGAGGGCAAGGTAACTGTAGATGGTATCACACATAAAATGCCTGACCCTTATATCGTTATCGCAACGCAAAACCCGGTTGGCTCTATAGGCACGCAAATGCTCCCTGAGTCGCAAATGGACAGATTTATCGTAAGGCTCACAATGGGTTATCCTAATCTTGAAAGCGAAGTCGCAATGCTAAAATCCAAGCAAAATCTCGTGCCTGTGGATAATGTAAGGCCTGTGGTGTCTGCGGAGGATATCCTTCAGGCAAGGAAAGTTGTGGAAAATATTTATGTTTCAGATCAGGTTTTCCAGTATATCGCTATGCTTGCAAATGCAACCAGAAACAATGAATATATAAAGTTGGGTCTTTCACCTAGAGGAACTATCGCACTACTCAGAATGACAAAGGCGACGGCGCTTCTTAAGGGCAGAGATTATGTTATCCCCGATGACGTTATATACAGCTTCAAGGACGTTGTTCTTCACAGACTTGTGTTCAGCTCAAAGGCAAAGATAAACGGCTTCACAGGAGAACAGATACTCAAAGGAGTTATTTCCTCAGTTCAGGTTCCTAGAGTTAGCAAGTAACGGAGGAGCAAATGCTGGTTTTATATATAATATTATTTATCGCCTCTATTTTCTTCTATATATTATATGTGGGTAGCTTCTCTTTTTATCTCTTTGCATTTTTACTTGTTATGCCTATAATCTTATTCGTTATGCTCAAAAAAATGTCAAAGAAAATAAGCGTTGGTTTTGTGAACACTCAGAAAACCGCAGGCAGATCGTCAAAGATACCTGTTGTGCTAAGATTGCAAAACCGCTCAAAGTTGCCTGTTGCCAATATGATTATAGAGATAGAATATTACAACACTCTTGACGGCGACAAAAATACAATGAAGATCAATACTCCCCTTTATCCTGATGATGTTCAGTATCTTACTTTGCACGTTTCTGCAAAGCATTATGGCACAGTGAGAATGAACATAAAACGCTGCCGCATTGTGGATATGCTGAAGCTTTTCAAGATAAGAGTAAGTACCGACGCTGCTTCCAGACTTTTTGGCGAAAGTACGTTCACTATAGTTCCTGACTATATACCTATCGAAAACAACATTGCGAATTATGCTGAAATGGGTCTTGAAACCGATGATTATTCCAAGACATCAAAGGGCGATGATCCCTCTGAGATTTTTGATATACACGAATATCATGATGGTGACAAAATAAACAGGATACACTGGAAGCTTACTGCAAAGCAGAATAAGACCATGGTCAAGGATTACTCTCTGCCAATATCAAACTCTATCGTGCTTATGGCGGATCTCCACCTTGATACAAATACAGACGATTATATGCTCGTATATGATACTCTTGTAGAGGCTATAGCGTCTATATCCTATTATCTCATAGAAAATGACACACCTCATAAGGTAGTGTGGTATGATAAAAAGAAAGATAACAGCGAAGTAGTGAACGTTACAGACGAAGAAAGTGCAAGGCTGCTTATAAGTCTGCTGTTGCAGGCTTCTGTTTATGATGAGCCTGACCTGTCTATGATAAATTACATCAATGAGCCTGAGAGATATAAATGCGGTCACTTGATGTATTTTTCTCCCGCATATAACAGCAATCTCAGTGGCGTTATGAACGATAACGATCTGGCGTTCCGCTATTCCTATATGCTTATCACAAACAAAAAGAAAGACGACGTTATAAACGATGAGTTTGCAGAGGTCGTGAACATTACTGCAAAACACGTTGCCGAAAGCATACAGGAAATATGTCTATAAAGGTGACAACATGAAAAAGAAAAGAATAAAAAGCAAAAACAAAGATATAGGATTTATCAGCAGCAATGGTATCTGCATTGACGGAGATATCCTTATGAATTGCGAGCGTGAGCATAATTCAGGCTCATTTCTATGGTTTCAGATACTTCTGACCTTTGTGACAACCATATGCACAGCGTTTATGGCAGTATCATTCCTTGATATGGAAATATACAAGACCACGATCATATATTACTCCGCCATGCTTTCACTTGTGTTTGGTCTGATGAAATCGTCACACAAGATAATTAAGTTTTCTGCACTTGGTGTGATGATACTTCATGTAATTTACCTTGTGAGCAGGATATCTACAATAAAATACGGCTTGTTCGTGGTTATAGACAGATATCTTTCAAGGGCAAATCAACCTAACTCAACTCTTGGCGTTCAGCTTAGTGGGATTTCTACTATCGACTACCCATATCTTGCGTCAAATTTTTTCGTATTTTTTATAACTCTTGTTTGCCTTGGAACGGCAGCAGCCTGCCTTTATAGGATAGATTTTCCATTGCTGTTCATCATTACATTTCCTGTTTTCGAGCTTGGAATGTATTGGGGCTGGGAGCCAACAATGTGGACTGTTATTGGTCTGTTTGTATGCTGGGTGACAGTGCTTGCATTGCACATAATAAACCACACAACTAACAAGGCAGGAAGAAAAAACACCTTTGCGGTGCATGAGCGAAAACGCACGTTTTATTTTACATCTGAAAAGCAAAAAGCTTGTTTCTATAACGTATTCATGAAATTCACGGCTATTTTAAGCTCGTTGGTACTTGTAGTTATAATGCTTTTCTCAGCAATAACAGGCTTTACACGTCCTGAGTCATTTGCAAAATACAGACATGATATTTCTACAGCAGTGTCAAATTTCTCTCTCACTGACCTGAGGAATGCTTTTTCAGATTATGACGGCGGATTTGATCTGTTTGGTATAAAAACAGTTGGTGGCACAAACGGAGGCGTTCTTGGCAAGACAGCAGGCATTAGCTTCAACGGCTCAACAGCACTAAAAGTGGTCACTCCAAAATTCTCTAATACACTATATCTCCGTGGATATGTAGCAGGCGTTTATAACGACAATAGCTGGACTCCTGTTGACGTGAATGGCAATGAAGACACCTTCTCTGATGATTTTGAGCAAGGCAAGATATGGGTGCAGGATCTGGATTATGACCTTATCCAACGAAAATATGCGGATCTGACCCCTGCTCAAATTTCTGTATCTGTTCTCGGCGCAAGCAAGAAATTTGTGTATGCGCCATACGCTTCTTTATATTCAAGTGATGGAAACACAGACGATAAAAAAATGCGTCCTACCACTGAGTCATATGTCAAATTAAGTTCAACAAAGTATTCTCTTTACTATTTTGACCCCTCTCTTATAGAAGAAAGGCTTGAAGCCCTCCCTGAGGCTATAGCCACAGAAGTGCCTGCATTGTCTGTTAATAAGGACAGAGGTGTTGACGCTTACTCAGAGTTTGTTCACCAGAAATATATGGACGTTTCAAAGTCTGATGAGCTTAATAAGGCATATAAAGAGATACTCAACGAATATCTTGGCGTGGATATTTACCACAAGGGTGATTGGACTTATGAAGAAATAAGCACTGCAATAAAAAACTATTTCTCTGATAACTTCACTTATACCCTTGAACCGGGTGTTACTCCAAAAGGTGAAGATTTCATAGATTATTTTTTAGGTACACAAAAGGAGGGCTATTGTTCATATTTCGCAACGGCGGGTGCAGAGCTTTTAAGAATGTTTGGCTATCCGTCAAGATATGTAGAGGGATATGTGGTGCTTAATTCACAGCTCGGTGAACCTGAAGATGATTCAACATACGAGGTAAGTGTAAAGGACAAATGTGCGCACGCATGGGCTGAGGTATTTATAGACAATGCAGGTTGGTATCCTGCAGAATTCACACCAGGTTATGATAATGATAATCCTAATCTTACACAACAAGAGAAAGACCCTAAGGAAGTTACAACAACTAAAAGCACAGAAAGCAAGCCTACGACTACCACACAAAATAGCGGTCAGGGTGGCACAACTTCAGTGGTTACTAAAAAGCCTGCAAACAGTTCAAAAGCTTCAACAACAAAGAAAACAAATTCTGCAAGCAACGGACATGGTGCCGGAGTGATGTCAGACGCTGGGAAAACTTCAGTTTCATCAAGAATAACAGAAAACAACAGCGACCATGGCTCATTTGTAGGAATTTTCATCACTCTGGGCGGACTTCTGCTTATAGCCTTCGGTGTTGTAGTCCATAGAGATGTAAAAGTAAAGAAAATGCGTTCGGAACTAAGTAATGGGGACAATAGATTACGCACTGTGGCGGTATATCGCTATATGCTCAAATATTTAAAGCTTATAGGCATTACCGACAGCAGAAATATTACAGACTTACAGCTTTGTGACAGGTTAACAGAAAAATGCCAGGAAATGCAAATCAATGATTTCTCTCATATGATAAAATATATCGGAGAACTTGCAGTCAAAGCGGAAATGAGCAACTCAGTAATATCTGATGGGGAACTCGAAACCGCACTTTCTTATTTTGAAATCGTAAAGGACAAGATCGTCCTGCCAAAGCTTTCGGGCGCTAAGCTTCTTAATGCAAAATTTGTTTACTGTCTATATTAGAGGGAAAAAGCCACGCTCGGTGTGGCTTTTTTAACCTCAATGATATTACCAAAAAGCTGATAGGTGATTTTTTATATGAAGTATATGTTTAATGCAAATATGGATATGATATTATCAGTAGGATAACTTTTTGAATATTTTAGAAAGGAATGATCGGATTGCGAAAAATAAAAAATACAATAATATTTATTGTTACAGTTGCTATACTTACAATGTTCTGCTCTTGCTGTAAACGCTCTGAGATAAAACTGGGATCCGGCAACGAAGGTGGTATATATTATAAATTTGCTGACACTCTCAGTGATATTGATGAAAACATCACAAATATAAGAACGGCTGGTTCTCAGGCTAACATGAGGCTTTTAAAGGACGGCTTTATCAACATGGGAATAGTCCAAAGCGATGTCCTGTCTGAAGCAGTGAATGGCACAGGAGATTTTAATGGTAACAAAATAAACAACGTCCGTGCAGTTGCGGCTCTTTACATGGAGTCTTTTCAGATAATCGTTCCGGCTGACTCAGATATTCAAACTCCTGCTGATCTGAAAGGCAAAAAGGTCTCTGTGGGCGAAGAAGATTCTGGCGTAGCAAAAAATGCTGAGTACATTTTAAACTCTGTAAGTCTTGACTATAACATGATAGATGAGTGCAACATGAACTATCAGAAGTCTGCTGAGGCACTTAAAAATGGCTCTATCGATGCATTTTTCGTGGTACTTGGTGCTCCATGTGATGTTATAACACAGCTTTCTGAGAAGATGGATATAAGAATATTGCCTCTTGATGACAGAACAATATCATATATGACGAATCTTTATGACGGATACTATGAAACTGTAATAAAGGCAGGAACTTATAAAGGCATTGACGAGGACGTCAAGACTGTCGGTGTAAAGGCTGTTCTTGTGGCAAGCCAAAAGATGGACAGCGACACTGTAGCGGATATCACGAAAATGCTTTTTGAGAAAAATGACCAGATAAAGAAAAGGATCTCATTTACGAATAATGACGCACAATTTGCGACAGATAATATCCCATGTGCTTTTCATAAAGGGGCGGTGGAATACTATAACAGCATTGGAACTGCTATAACAGAGGAGGATCAAATTTGAAAACAATAAATGTGGATATGTATCAAACTCTTGCGGTGGCAGTAGGAGTCTTGTATTTAGGGGGATTTCTCAAAAAGAAAGTCAAATTTCTTGAAACCTTCTGTATTCCCTCTCCTGTCATCGGCGGAGTTATTTTTGCTATCATATCATGTATTCTTCACGTCGCAGGAATAGTCGAATTTCAGTTTGATGAAACGCTAAAAACAGTTTGCATGGTCATGTTCTTCACTTCAGTTGGCTTTCAGGCAAACATTAAAGTTTTGAAAGCAGGAGGCAAAAGTCTTATTGTATTTTTATTATGCCTGATAGTGCTGATATTTGCGCAGAATGCGGTTGCCGTAGGACTTTCAAAGCTATTGGGAGTAAGCTCGCTGGTAGGTATGTGTACAGGATCTATTCCAATGGTAGGCGGTCACGGAACGTCAGGTGCTTTTGGCACAGTGCTTGAGGACCTTGGTCAGCAAGGAGCAACAAGCCTCTGCACAGCAGCGGCTACTTTTGGATTGATTATAGGCTCTGTAATGGGCGGACCTATCGGCAGAAAGCTTATACTCAAACACGATCTGCTGAAAACAGTTATTCCTGAGGACGACTCTATACTTGTCGAGGACGAACAAAAACATCACCGTTCTGTAAGCATGTATGCACCTGCAGCTTATCAGCTTGCGATAGCAATGGGAATAGGCACGTTTGTATCATGGGTGCTTTCATATTCAGGCATGACTTTTCCTGTGTATATCGGATCAATGATCGTTGCAGCATTTATGAGAAACATCGGTGAATACAGCGGTAAAATACACATACACATGGGTGAAATAAATGATATTGGTGGTATTTGTCTTTCACTTTTTCTCGGAATAGCCATGATAACATTGAAACTCTGGCAGCTTGCCGAGCTTGCATTGCCTATGATAATCATGCTTGTTGCACAGGTGCTTCTTATGGCAATGTTCTCATACTTTATCGTATACAATGTCATGGGAAGAAACTATGATGCGGCAGTGCTTGCGGCAGGAACTTGCGGCTTCGGAATGGGTGCAACGCCAAACGCTATGGCTAATATGCAGGCTTTAACAGCAAAATTTGCCCCTTCAATAAAGGCTTATATGCTTGTTCCTATTGTTGGAAGTATGTTTGCCGATTTTATAAACAGCCTTGTTATAACAGGATTTATCAACTTTATTAATTAACGGAGGAAAAGAATATGAACAAAAAGAACAAACATCTTGACTGTTATACAGATAACCTTGCTTTTCCAGAAGTTCACGTTGAAGATGTAAAAACTGAGAATGATGAAAACGAAAATAATAGCGAATCAGGTGTAATATTCGACAACTTAGCAATACCTGAGATAAAAATAAAGCCCAGTAAAAGGAAAAAATAACAAAAAACGATTTTCTGTTTATTTTCAGAAAATCGTTTTTTTTATTTCATATTGGAGATATATTCTCTTATCTCTTTTTCCACACGGATAACGTCCTCGTGAAGCTCCTGAGCTGACATTCTGAAAGCACCGCTGCCCATGATTATGACCTGCTCCATGCCGTCAGATGTGGCGACCCTTACCTTATGCTCTCGGCTGAGCTTGTGAGCAGTGCGTTCGATATAAGTGTCAGCCGTTTCGGCTTCTTTGGTGTAAACTATACTGATATTGTGGTAATTTTCCACTACACGCTCCTGCTCTTTGACCTTGTATGCGTCAAATACGAGTATCAACTCACATTGCTTGTATCCCTGATAGTTGCAAAGCCTGTTCACAAGCATACTTCGTGCAAGGTCAAGGCTCTCGTTGGCAGCCTTTTTCAGCTCGTCCCAAGAGAAAATTATGTTATAGCCGTCAACCAGCAAATATTCCACGCCTGAGTATATCTGCTTCGGCTTTGACGCTGACTTAACAGACTTTTCAGGTCTGCGCATCGCATAGTACTTATCACGTTCTATCTTTCCGTAAGTGCGCTCAAATATCTCCATAAGCTCCTTATCACTTGCTGCACGTCTTACAAAATCTTCGGCACGAGCGTATGTCTGTGGCTTAGAAACCTGCCTGCGTTTGTCCTCGGGAGGTATGTGAAGCTTATCAGGGACTTCGTTCCATTTGACATTGTAACCTGCGCCATGAGAGCAAAATACAGAATCTGCCGTATTTTCAAGATCTCTGTCAGGATCATAGCCATATTCTTCAAGCACAACTTCTGTATTATGACATTCGCGGTAACCGTCAGAAGTGCATATCAGCTTTCCAACGCCCTTGGTGTAGCTTATGACCTGCGACTGATATCCACGCATTTCCGCCACTGGTGCGCTTCCCTTTATAACGGAAAATTCGCCCGATACCTCCGGCTGTGAGAAAACTCCGCCCATGTTCTGTATATCTGTTATAGCACGTCCCACGTTCTGCTGTGGCACTTCAAGTGTGAAGCTGTAATAAGGCTCAAGAAGAACGGACTTTGCGTTTCTAAGTCCCTGTCTGACGGCACGATATGTTGCTTGACGGAAGTCGCCGCCCTCTGTGTGTTTAAGGTGCGCTCTTCCAGAAACGAGCGTTATTTTCATATCTGTAATAGGAGAGCCTGTGAGAACGCCAAGATACTTTTTCTCCTGCAAATGGGTAAGAATAAGTCTTTGCCAGTTTTTGTCCAGCGCATCTTCACTGCATTCCGTTGCAAAACGCAGACCCTTGCCACGCTCCAGCGGCTCGAGCTTCAAATGCACCTCAGCATAATGCCTGAGCGGCTCATAGTGACCATAGCCGTAGACAGACTCTGCAATAGTTTCTTTGTATGCAATGCTTCCCTCGCCAAAATCAATGTCGATATCAAAGCGCCGCTTGAAGAGGCTTTTCAGTATTTCAAGCTGCACCTCGCCCATTATGCTGATATGTATTTCGCCAAGCTGTTCATTCCAATCGACGTGAAGCTGTGGATCTTCATTTTCAAGCACACGGAAATACGACAGCAGAGTGTGCATATCCAAATCACACACAGGCTCGACACGATAGGTAAGAACAGGCTCCAGCAGTGGTTTTGCAGAATCCTGCTCAAAACCAAATCCCTGCCCTGCATAGGTTTTAGTCAACCCCTCAACAGCGCAAACAACGCCAGTTACAGCGTTATCCGCATTACGATATTTTGCCCCTGAATATATTCTTATCCTGCTGACCTTTTCCGAGAAGCTTTCACCGTCAGCCGATGTGTAATCTACTAGATCTCTAACCTTAAGACAGCCACCTGTTATCTTCATAAAAGTCAGGCGTGAGCCACCGTCCTCTGAAATTTTATACACTTTTGCACCAAAAGTACCGCTGTCATATACACACGGTGCAAGCTCTGCAAGGGCGTTCATAAATTTTTCTATGCCCTGTGATTTTAAAGCTGAGCCGAAAAAGCATGGAAATACTTTTCTATGAGCCACGGAATCTGACAGTATCTTGTCAGACATTGATCCCGTTTCAAGAAACTCATTCATAATATTTTCATCAAAAAGGGCGCAATCCTCTGCGACTTCGGACTTCATACGGCAGAAATCCACAAATCCACTGCCAAGACGACCCTCTAAACTGTTCATGACGAAGGTTTTATCAGCGCCGTCCAAGTCCATTTTATTTACAAAAACAAAGGTTGGGACGTTATAACGCTTTAACAGCCTCCAAAGAGTTTGGCTATGGCTCTGCACACCGTCAGTTCCGCTTATAACAAGCACAGCAAGATCAAGCACCTGTAATGCACGCTCAGTTTCCGCTGAGAAATCGACATGACCTGGTGTGTCAAGCAAGGTGAAAGATGTGTTTTTATATTCAAATTCTGCGGGTTTTGAGAAAACAGTTATACCTCTGTTTTTTTCAATCATATCCGTGTCAAGAAAAGCGTCGCCGTGGTCTACACGTCCGACCTTTCTTATTTTGCCAGACAAATAAAGCATTGCTTCCGAAAGCGTTGTCTTGCCTGAGTCGACGTGGGCAATTATGCCTATTACTGTTTTTTTCATTTTTTCTTCCTATTTGCTAAATTTCAATGTACTCCATTTCATTCTTCATTTGCACAAATCCAAACTTTTCATATAAATGTCTGCCCATTTCTGCGATATAAAGGGTTCGTATATATGCTTTCTTCATGCTATCTAATTATAAATCATTTTCAAGAAAGTTTTGTATTTTATCATTAAGAAACATCAGAACATCCTTATGATCAGACAAAATGTCCGTTTCAAATCTTTCCTTATTTAGAAAGTATTCAACCATAATTCTATTATCATCCTGATACGATTCTAATAAACTTTCTATCGACAAGGGATAAACTCCTGTTGCACAAAAGCGTTCTTGTCTTAATGCAAACATGAGCGGCTTCAAAATATATGTCGAAATTTTTTGGTGCGTAAGTAATTCTTTTGGCTCATCTACACATATATAATGGCGAACACTCATTAAAATATTTGCTAAATTTTTCTTATAGGATAACTGTATCTTTTCATTTATATTTTCGATTTTCACCAATTGCTCACCATACAATAAAACACTATTTAGTTCAGCAATTGCATATTCTGACCAATCTTCAAATATTTTGCTTTTATATTCGTCTACGGATAAGCATTGAGTATTTATCTCCAACAAATCATAAGGGATAGATGTGTTTCTAGCACAATGCCCAACATTTTCTAAGACATATTGATTTATTGTACTAAAGATACAAAACACGTCTAAATCAGAATTATCATTTGCATCTCCTCTCGCATAACTTCCAGTCAAATAAACCATTAATAAGTATTCACCTAATCTATTTTTTAAGGCTGACACAAATTCACTCAATACTTTCTCATAATCATGATTTACTTTATTTGCTGGTATCACTCTTCTCATAAACAAGTTCCTTCATTATTTAGTCTGTTACTTCTGGGTCTCCAATTTCTTCATTTCCTAAATAAACTTTATACGCTTTTCCTTCATACAAATTCATGATCTGTCGGCGTAATTTTGAAGGATATAATGGTGTTGTATTTAATGTTTTAATATCTAACCAATCATATCCAACTTGATTTGTATCACTTTGCAAGACGGCATTTTCAAGTTTTCCAATATACTCACATAAAAACACCAAATCTACACGATGAAATTTTTCTCCATGTAAACCCTCTATAACAAACGCTAAATCTTTCACAACTACCCGCAATCCCATTTCTTCTGCCACTTCTCTACAAACTGCTTCAGGAAGAAGTTCCTCCACATCTTGTCCGCCGCCGGGCATAATATACCATTCTTCTTTTCCGTCACTTATTTTGATTGCCAACATCTTATCATCTTTAATAATTAATGCTTTTGCTGCATTTCTTACAGTTCTATCCATAATATCTCCAACGTTACTTGTATCGCTGTGGAACTGTTGTCACCACAAACATATTATCCTATACGCTAAACTGCCATGCCCTATAAAAAGCGGCATGTTTAACCAATGTGTGTAAACCACACCGCTAAGCTAACTGTCCTGATTTACTGCGCTTTCCTTGTTATCAATACCACACACTCCACGTGGCTCGGTTGTTCAACGAAAAACATACTCAACCCCTATTGTACAAGGAAATGGTGGAACGCACCTTTTCCCTTAAAATCTAGTGGTTCGAGCCTGTGATAACCTTGAATTGCTCTATAATTTGTATAGGCAAACAGGGTAAAGTTCTGTTCCTTAAACTTCATTTTTAATGTCATCCCTATAAACTGGAATTTGTTAATCTACCAGATAGAAAGAGGGAACCAGATCATGGCTTCTATATTGTTCTGTACTCTCTGACTTATCATTTTATCCTCACAAATTTCGATTTATCTTTCTAATCAACTACACGCCAACTTCTTTAAAATATTAACATAATATTTAAACTCATTCAAGGAACTCAAATAAACACACAAGTGGAACACCTCAAATTAAGTTTAGAAAAAGCTGATTAATGCGAGGCATTCGTTTCGCCGTTTTGAGCAACGCTCGAAAATACGTCACTGAGATGACTGTGAAAAAACGGCAGAAACGATTTATTCAGCGTTTCCTTTGTTTATTTGAAATTGCAATATAACTGCATATAGAAATCAGGAAACTTATACAGTACAAAACAACCGCTCCAAAACTAAACAATACTTCTCCCAAATAAGTTAGTCCTGGCATAAATCCATATCCAGGAAGATTATTATAGTAAATCATCAGTCCTATGGATATAAGCAGCGGAACTAGTTCTGCCGAAAACAATATCCGCCAAAGCTTTTTTGTTTTCTTGCGAATGGATATCACAAATAATATTATTTGAAATATTAAAATCACTATATATGTAATCAGTAGGAACAGTGCCATTACTATTTTCCTCCGTAAATCTCGATTTTTCGTTCTCTGCGACTTCCCAATAAACTTGAAGTTATGAACTCAAGCTCGTTACCAGTGACGAATATCTTTCTGTCTTATTTATAATATCTTCCTCAGTAACACCATAATAACTGTATAAATCTCTGGCTATTTTCTTAAACTTTTTCATTACCGCTTTATTTCCTGAATAAGACATTCCAAATATATTCCAAGTATAATCTATTTCCATTTCAAGAAAATTATCATTAATTTCTATTTTATACAAATGAAAATCCATAGGAATTATACTATCGGGCATTTCAGCAATCATTTCACTTCGAGTCTTTATTTTACCAAAATACTCTATAACAGATGCTTCATTAAAATAATCTGGTAATGAAATATCCTTCATTTCACCCAAAAGTTCTGGTTCATGTTGCAAAATCAAACTTTCTTTTAGGCATTTTATTTGTTCAATATATTCTCTATTGCCTGGAGCAGTTTCTGTCAATCCGTATTTTTCTTTTGCATACTGTACTGTTTCAGAAAGAGAATGCGGATTTGCAACTATTGTCTTCTCTACTTTTATTCTCTTATATCTATATATGCTATTTTTGATCCTAACCTTTAATGGTTGCTTTTCTGAAGGTCCAGCTATAAAAATGCTTGTAGGACCATCTGCACCACCTATGATTGAAACCCCATTTTTACTTTTTTGTTCCATCCGTCTTTTCCTCACAGCTCCCGATTTTTCGTTCTCTGCGACTTCCCAATAAACGGGAATTTACGATACCTTATACATATCGTTTTTATAAAACATTATTGCATCTTTTTTATTTGCATTTTTTAAGACAATAAAAACATTATATACATCGGGAAATGGCGAAACCATACCCATACATGACATGCCAAACATTAGTCCATTTAGTTCTCTATATTCTGCCGGACTAACAATAAAAATCAATAATGGTATTATTCCAAGCACAAATGGTAATAGGCACATTACAATAAACCTTCTACGCTTCAGAGGATATGATGCTAATGCAACAAATGATATCTTACCCGTTATTTTACCTATCGTAACCAGTGCGTTTCTCGGATAGACAATCCCATGTAACCACTCGTGTATCACCAAACAAATATACCCCAGGCAAAAACCAATCAAAATAAATACATGCGAAATAACAACTGTCTTGTTCATAACTGTTTTACACAGCATCGTTACAAACATTAAAACACATAATACCGCTGCAATAGGTGCCGCTTTTTTCATCATCTCTTCAATGCTCTGAGGTGTTTCTATTTTAACAGCATTCTTTGGTAAAATACCTGTCTGATACTCACTTATATCTTCAATAGACATTTTTAATTTTATTATTACCAATTCACCTCCAAAAAGAGTAACAAACTCCGATTGTTGCTTACATTATACTTCGTCCATCTCTCTAAGGACAGTGGGATGTTGTGATGAAAGTGAGAGAGATCGCTTACCTGTCAGACAATTTATCTTACTATATTTTTTGCACGATAAATTTACTGATTTAATATCTCTGCAATCGTGTTTGGTGCATATTTATTGAGTTCATGTCCTGCATTTGGAACGATGTGCAAAGTAGCTTGGGGTAGCAATTCTTTTAGCCTTTTAGAAGCCTTTAGATTGGCAGTATCCTTTTTGCCACACAAAATTGTTACTGGACAACGAATATTATTTAATTGCAAAGTAAAATCCAATGACCGCATAGAGTGAGCCAATTTTATGGTGCTGCTTTTTGATAGTCCCATACTTTCAAAAACCTTGTTTGGCATACAACGGAAGATAAGATTTTGAAAATCTATCAGTAAACTTGGAACTTTATATTGTGCGCCAATCAAAACCAGCGAATCCACTTTTTCCTCATGTCGAATAGCAAAATCAATCGCAAGAAGCGCACCTAACGAAAGACCGCAGATACGAAGCGGCTCTTTTACTTCTGAATACCGCTGTTCTAAATCACCCAAAATCTGCGAATAGGATATTTCATCTTCTGTTGAAGAAAAAAGTTCTGGGCAATCGACATCAGAAATTGATAGTTGTTGGACTACTTCTTTCCAGTCCTGTGCAGTTTGTCCCAACCCATGTAAAAAAACAGTTTTCATTAAACGCCTCCTAAGCTCAAGATAACCATCAATGCACAAACAAACTGGAATTTATAGTCCTCTCAAAACCAATTTGCTTTTTCTTCTCGAAATACGGGAATATCACTATCTCGATATGGATTGTAATTATGAAGATTGCAACCAAACTCTTTTAATGATTTTATTTTGTTATCCTGTGTCCATACAATTAAAGATATTCCGTCAAATTCTTCAACATTTCCATTATTCATTTTGTCTTTAAAATACCACTCCACGATTGTTTGATTGCCTTGATGAAAAAATTGCTTAATCTCCCAGACAAGAACACTTCCACGTGTATTCCATTCGTCAAACCAGTGCTTTACCGTTTTGCGGTTTTCATATTTAGGACTCCAACTCTCAGTATATACAACATCATCTGTAAAAATATTGTCAATTCCTAAATCTGCTTTCTTAATCCACATATCAAACCATAATCGGATAATTTTTTCTCTCTCGTTCATAAAGCACCTCCACAACTCCCGATTTGTCTGCCCCTTAAAGTCCAAGTCCTTCAACCCACGCCGCAAGCTCCTGATGCCCGACGCTGCTCTTGAAGACCTTGCCGTCCATCAGCTTTGCGCCTTTGCAGCTCGGCGCAAGGCGCTCGTTCGTCTTGCCAATGTCGCTTCCGCCGGAGGTCGCAAACGGGATGATCGTCTTGCCGGTCAGGTCATAGCTCTCAAGGAACGTATTGATAATCGTCGGCGCAACATACCACCAGATCGGGAAGCCCACAAAGATGGTATCGTAGTCCTTCATGTTGTCCCGCTTGACGGCAATCTCAGGACGGGAGGCAGGATCGTTCATCTCAATCGTGCTGCGGGCTTTCTTGTCCATCCAGTTCAGATCAGCTTCCGTGTAAGGCACCTTCGGCTCAATTTCAAAGATGTCTGCGCCGATTGCCTCTGCCAGCGTCTCGGCAACCTTCGCGGTCACGCCGGACGCAGAAAAATATGCTACAAGTTTATTACTCATTGTGTTCTTCCTCATCAATCTTTTCATTTCCTTCATTCAGCATGAAGTATAGCAGCGCTTCCAGCAATGTTGCCATATAGTGAAGCGACCAGTTTTCTTCCGGCTCTTTTGCCATCTTATCAAGTACGGCTCGAAAAGCCGTGGCACGGTCAATCCTTGTTTCCTCATCAATGCGGTCAAGTATGCCCTTCATTTTCAGGGCGAGTTCTTTTTCCTCGTCAGAAAGCTCCGGTATGGCAAGTAGCTCAGATAGTTTCTTGTCCTGCATAATAGCATCGTATTCGATGTATGACTTGTGCTCGGCTGACATCAATTCTTCAAAGTAGTTGATAAAAATATGAACGCGGATGCCACCTTCTTCCTCCGGGGAGAAGCAGACGGTTTGCGATTTTTCTGCAATTTCTTTCAAAAATGCAAGGTCTTCTGAGTCATCGAACTCCGCAAACGGAAGAAACATATTGATTTCCGCGTGCCAACGATGATAGTCCACGATTCCCTTGATATACCCGCGGTGTTGCTTGACAAACGCATCACAGCGTTCCAGAAGATACTCGTAGTTCTTCTTGTCCTCCGGTACAATGATCTTTGGTATCTTGTCCATTGCTTCGGAGTACGCTTTCAGCATACCACAATTAACTGCGCGGTCAAACACCTCATCGCACCATTTATCGTATTCGGCAGACTCGGTTTCCCGGTAATCCTTCTCAAAGATAATATCGTCCATTGCGTTACCCCTTTATGATTTTCTCAAGCTGCATTTCGGTCGCGTTAGGCAGACGTGATTGCAGATGTTTTAGAATGCGCTCTTTGGATTCCTGCGGGTCTCGCTGATAGGCGGATGTGATAAAGTCGTACCCGAAAAGCTCTTCCGGCGTCGCATATTCTGCTACACCCCAGCCATAAGGTCTTCCGTACCTGTCCTGCATATAGACGAAATCCGCAATGCAGACATAGCTCTGCATTTGCAGTCTTGTGATACACGTCTCAAAGCCGGTGTTGCCGCCCTTGTGGTAGTTCAGAGCCTCTTTCAGCCGTTTGGAAAGCATCCTGCCTTCACCGGCTATGGCTTCGTAAATCTCCTTGTCCTTGTAGGACGCCAAGCCGTCATCCCAACGGGCGTCAAAGTCATAGCCGTCACGCCGGAAGTTTGCGAAGTCCGGTATCCACTCTCGGCTCACAAAGCCAGCCTTCTTGTTGAAAAGCTTGCCGTAGAGACATTTGCCGCTCCGCGCAGCCGGTCCTTTCCATTCCCACGGACCATCTACATCATCCGCAAACCATAACTCAGGTGGGCAAAGTTCCTTGATGGAGAAGCCGTGAATCTCGTTCCGAAAGAAGGGCAGAAAGCCGTATTGCTCGACGGCGGCAATCAGATCATCACTGCTCCGCAGCAATGTCTTTTTCTCGTTCTCTTTCATTCAGTGTACTCCAAGCCTTCCTCTGCGCACCAGCGGATCGCAAGCTCCCGGTACGCCTCCGCTAAATAGTCATACCAGTGCTGTTCCAGCCCGTGATAGCGCACAGACTGTTTGAATCGGCGGAACGCGCCTTTTCCCCGGATAGCATAGGCAAGTTCCTCCTGCGCCTTTCCGGGAGAGATCTGATCAATGAAATCCTCCATGATGCGGTATTGATGAATCTCATACTTGGTCGGAAAGCGAAGAAACCTCTCCGGCGTATTTTCCATTTCAGCAGCAAGAGCTTTGTCTTCCTCCGTCATATCAGTCATCACTGGATCGGCAAGATAAACGGTCTTCCCGATCTTTGCGTCCCAGAAGCTCGTGAAGACTTCATTTGCTTCCTCGATTGCCTGAATGACCTGTTTTAATGGGATCGTCATTTTCCGCAGCACCTCTTGTATTTCTTCCCGCTGCCGCACGGACAGGGATCGTTGCGCCCGACCTTCTTCTGCTTCTCCGGCTGGGGAGCGGAGGGCTTGATGTCTGCAAGCTGTTTCAGAAGGTCAAAGCGCATTGCCTCGCTGGGCAGCTCCATTGTGAGGATCTGCTTGCGGAAGTCCTCAATGTCCATTTCGCCGGTTTGGAGGGATTTTCGGATGTTCGGACCAAGAGAGAGCGACTTGAAGCGTTCCTCCGGTGGCGTCATCTGCATCATTTCATCCGGTGTGTAGCCACGGTTGCAGGGCATCCGCGTCGTATTGCTGAATTTGCTGTAAAGTTCAACAAACCGATTCATGTCCCGATCAGACCGGAAGCGGATGTTCCTTTTATCGAAGTGACTTAGAACGCCCTCCACACTGCTCGAAACAGACCGGACGCCGTAGAGAAGATCGTCAAAGGCGTCTTCCAGTTTGTCACCGCTCAGACCAACCCGTTCTTCCATGAAACGGCGGAGCGCAGCCTTTTCCGGAGTGTCCTCGCAGTAGAAGGGATCATCGTATTCCAGCAGGTGCTTCTTGTCAGGCACATAGTAAGGCTTTTTCTGTTGGCTGCGCTTCGTCTCCATGAAAAGGTCAATGGACTCCCCAATCAGTGTGACATCAATGATCTCACGGTCAAGGGGCTTTGTATGCTTGACATCTGTGTAAAGCTCATCTCCGCCCAGAATGTAGTAGCCCTCGCACTCATGACGGGCGATCTCTGCAAAGGCAAGAAATTCATCTTCCGTTACCAGCTTCGGGCTGAGGGAGAAGACAATCTCCTTTGCCTTGTGCAGCGGGATGATACCGTAGAGATTTGCCATTGCATTGAAATATTTGCGCAGAAGGCGCGAGGTCGTGTCCTTCAGCGGGATTTCCCGATACCGGGCGTTCAGCTCCCGGCGTGTGTATTCCTCCGGAAACTCAATGTACTGTTCCTTGCTCACGACTCTTCTTCCTCAATAATTCCGTAGTCAATCAGGACGTTCTCTTCGGCGTACTTCGGGTAGACAATACCCATCATCTCATACCGGTAACGCCTCACCCGGCGAAACGACTTGATCGGCTCCGGTGCATAGGCGGCAGTCTCGCAGTGCGCATACTCCGGCATTTCCGCGAGATCGTCTCGAACGGCACGGATAAGCGCGTCCGCCACATCATCAATGCTCTTGCCGGTTTCCACGGCAACCAGTTCGTGCTTCCGGACTGCCTTGTCCAGATCACCGGGGGAGCGAAACAGCTTGTATTTCATATCATTGCCCGTCCTTTCTCTCTATCGGTTTGCCTATTCTTCCTGAAATCTGTTCTTTAGGGACGCAATCATCGCTTGCGCGGCAATGCTTAGATACAACACTCCAATTTCATAAATAAAGTCGCGGTCAATCTCGATAAAGCATTCCCTAACGTGTGTAAAAACCAAGCCCAGCAAGTCCATGTACAACGGATCATCAAAGGGCTTGAACCGTGCAAACTTGCTTTTGGCAGCGTCCCATGTCATGGACGCTTCGCCCTCAGCACTGGTCATTGCCTCGCAGAGAATCATGCTGACACCCATTTTTCCGTTGCCGGTCAGGAGTTCTCCTTCGTAATAGCTGAGAAGGTCTTTCTTGCGTCGGAGCGGAATCATATCACAGTTGTCATCCATCTCAAATGCAATTAGCTCCGCAGCGAGTTCTCGCCAGATCGCATATCCGGCGTTAATGATTCCGTCCTCTTCGTGGCTGATGGTATCGTCCATGCAGTATCGCTCATAGAAATTATCTCCGTCAAGCTCGTTGCGGGTGCAGAAAATATGCGCCAGCTCATGCAGAAGAATGTGCTTCAACACTGCCGGATGACGCGCAATGTCTGTCCGCAGCAGGATTCCGTCAACGCCGTCTCCCTTGCCGACGAAGGCGGAGGCGTGAAAGTCGAAATAGCCATCCTCTTTGTATCGGTCTGTCAGGCGATCCGGGAAATACTGCTGGCAGAACTGCTCAAACGATTCGTGCTGATTTTCCGTTTGAAAGCAGCGCAGCACAAGATTGTCCTCGCTGAACTCCGTTCCCATGCGCTCGTTAAAGATTGAAGCGGCATAGAAAAGGACTTCTTTGTAGTCGTTGTTGTTCATCTAATTACGATCCTTCATCCTCATTCATCCCTCCGGTCTGACATTTTTCAGGAAGTCAGAGTGCGGTACATACGGCAAGTTGAGCTGCCAGCCCATGCGGTTCAGCTCGTTGAGCTTGATCAGCATCAGGTTGATGTTTGTCCCCATTGCAGCAGATAGCTGAACCACATCGTAGTCCTGCTTCATCAGGTCAATCAGCTCATCATCGTCAATGATCAGGTGTGAGGCAAACGCATTCGCCTCATATTCGTGTTTTGTGCGCATATCGAACAGCACGAACTCCGGGAGCGGTTCGTTTCCTTTGGCAAGATCACGGTGAAAGGTATCATGCCCGATCTCGTGACCGCAAACCATTTGCATGATCAGATACTCCATGTTGGAGTTCAGAAGAACATGCCGCTCTTTATGGCGGTAGGTGTACATTCCGAGCAGATCGTTCAGATTGTCAAGAAAATGGAGATGAATGCCCAGCTCACGGGCAATCTTCAAGGTATCTCTTGTTCCACAGCTTTTGACAATGCTGTTCGCCTTTTTGTATATTTCCTCGGAGCGAATTATCACGGGACCTTCACCCCTTTCATGTTGAAAACAGTCAAAGTAAATCCGTCAAGAAACCGAGACGTAGACAGTTATTCCTCTGCGTCCGTACCGGTCTTCTTGTATTTCTTCGGCGTGTATTTCTCAACATTCCGGGCTTTGGATTCCCAATATATATCCTGCAACGCCTTCATCACCGCATCCTTGTCCTGCTCGGACAGCGTACCGCCCGCAAACAAGCCGGACATCCCTTCAATCAGGTCCTTTGCCTGTTTCATGCCACGGGAGCCGTACTGCTCGGATGCCTGAACCACAAACTCTTCGTCCTCGGTCAGCAGATAGTTCACATCCACCTTGAAGTATTCCGCGATTTTTCTGTAAGCGTCCTTGGTACGGGGAAAGGAAATGCCGTTCTCGTACCGGGTAATCATACGCCTGTTGATCCCCAGTGCATCGGCTACTTCCTGCTGGGTCAGCTTCCGCTTCTCCCGTTCAGCCTTGAATTTCTCTCCAAACGTCATTTTGGTAATCACTCCTGTTCACAAAAAGTTTGCGACATCAAATTGCGCAAGTCTATTGACAAAGGCACTTGAAGTGCGTATAATAATGACTGAGCAATCCAACTACTCATAGTATATCCTGAATTGCTCATCCTGTCAAGGGGCATGAGTAGTTGTACACGAAAAAGTTACATCTTTTGAGCAGTTCAAATGGACAGGCATTTATGCTGCCGAAGATCATCCGTACCGGCATACACCGGTATGAGGGAACAGGAGTGAGAAAAACAGAAATGGCTACACAGTACAGAAAAGCATACGTCCCGGTTACGCTGGATGTGGACAAGGAGGGGGCAATCCTCCCTCGCCTTATCTGGTGGGACAACGGTGTAATCTTTCAAATCGACCAGATTCTATACAAATGCCGCGCCACATCCAAAAAGGTTGGGGGCGGAGGCATCCGTTACACAGTTCAGATTCGCGGAAAGGAGTCATTTCTTTTCCACGAAGGAGACAAGTGGTTCGTCGAAGCAAAGGAGGACAACTGCTCATGATTTTATCCCAGCGCCAACTTGAAGAAATTGCAGCATCAACAACGAAGGACTTCAACCGGTTCTTTTTCGGGGATGAGGCGGACAAGCCCGACCGATCAGCTTTGCCAACACCCATTGATCAGTTTGCAAAGAACTATCTCGGTCTTCGCGTATCATTCGCCCGTCTCTCGCCGGACGGAAGCATCTGCGGTGTCACTGCCTATGCCGACACTGAGTACAAGATCACGGAACTTGGTATTACGCGCACACTGGCTTTGAAGCGTAATCAGGTCATCTTGGACGAGAGCTTCATTCGATCCGGCAACGTGCAGCGGCTCTGCGCCAAGCGCAGATTTACCCTTGCCCACGAGTGCGCCCATCAGATTCTCTTCCAACTGGAATCGGAAGAGGTAAAGGCTTCCTGCGAAATGAAATATTCCGCACGGACAGCCTATACGCCGCGAGAGCTGAAAACCCGCGAGGACTGGAACGAGTGGCAAGCAAATGTCTTGGGCGCGGCGATCCTGCTTCCTCAAAAAGAGGTTGACCTGGCAATGCGTCGGTTTGCAGAAACGCCGCTGATCAATTACGAGGGGAGGTATTCGTATGGTGATCACTTAACGCTGCGCCTTTTCTGCCGGTTGTTCGGTGTCTCCAAGACAACGGCGTCTATCCGCCTTCGTCAGCTCGGCTACATGGTAGATCGTCCATTCAGTGAGTATGTTGACCCATTGGAGGTGTGGTAATGAAGAGAGCATCCATTCGGGTTCAGGAACCGACGCCGGAGCTGATCGAAAAAATCCGCAGGGCAAGAGTTGCCATTTCCCAGCAGAAGCCCCGATACCTGAAATGTCCCTATTGTCAGCATAATGCCATTGCTGTCTACGAAGACACGAGAGGTCATGTAGAATCAAAGTGCAAGAAATGCGGGCGGATCACAGTCTTTGATGTGCTGAATATGAGAAGACTGCGACCGCGTACCAAGTAAGAACCAGAGGACAAGCCTCTGTTCTAAAATAAAATATATGTCATAGCTGAGCTGTGGAGCCGCCTGATAGGTGAAGTCATCCTAATGCCGCATGAGACAGAGTTTAATTACTCTGTTTTATCGGCATGGGATTCAAACCTCACCGTCATGCGGCTCTTTTTCTGTCTTCACCCTTCCCGCTGCTCCCGCGCAGCGGAAAGGATGAACAATGAAAACACCTAAGACCCCTATCGAGTTCGACTACGACCTCTGGACTACGGAGGACGGAAAGTGTATGGTGCGCGTGAAAATCACCGGTGAAGTAACAGAGGTTGACCGCAAGGTTATGAGAATCCTTCGCGCAGAGGAAAAGCGGATCAGACGCTCGTATGGCTCTGACAACACCTCTGAGGATGAGGACGGCGCAGAGAAAATTTCTGATACCGTGCTGTCCCTTGACGCTATGCCGGAGGACGATGTGAAGTCAGTTGCATGGCTGGCAGACTCCCGCGACTGCATGGAGGAACTGATCACCGCTCTCAAAGAGAAGGAGCTTCTTTCCATTCTGACCGAGAAGCAGCGCGAATTGTATCTTGCGATGACCCGTGAGGGGCTGACTCTTCGAGAGTTTGCACGGAGGAAAGGCATCGGCATCAGAGCTGCATTTGACCTCAAAGCAGCGGTGCAGAAAAAATTTCAAAGATTTTTTTGAGCGGTACTCAACAAACGGCAAAAAGATGTCCGTTGTAAAGTGAAAGGGTCAATCAGACCACTTCGCTGTTCCTTGAAAACTGAATAGTTCAGTGCTGCGGATCTTTCCGCTTCTGCGAAGCAACACAGCTTCCGACGCCAAGACCTCCCGAAAGGGAGTGAGCGACCTCCGGAGAGCTATAACAGTCGTGTGGTGCGGCTGCTTGCGACGATGCAGATGCCGGGTATAATGATACTTCCGTCTTTTCTTTGAAGGGGCGGCTCGGAGCGATCCTCGGAGGGGTGAGAGTCCCATGATACCGATTGACCATTGGTAGTCCGCAGCATTCCCGGAACTGCAAAGTTCTTCTGGCAGGGGCGCGAGCTGCAAATATGCCGGACAATGAAACAAACCCAAAAGAAACTTACTATATAGTTTCAGGATGAAAACTATGTGGCAGGGTATCTTCACAAGATGCTCTGCCATATCCTTTTGTCCTGAATATTTTCACGAAACAGGAGGTGCTTAGAATATGATGGGCATTGAAACAATGAAAAGCGTCAGCCCGAAAACGGTTGACCGTAGCACACTCGTTCAAAGAAGCAGCATCCGGCTTGATCCTGCGGCACCGCAAGAAGTCAGACTGAGGGAGTTCATCAAGCAGATCAGAAATCCCTATTGTTATCTGGACGGGAAAACTGTGGTGAAGATCAGCTTTGCCGAGACGGACACGACAATGGAAGATTGTCTGGAACACTATCTGAGAGGTCTTTGATTTATGAACAGTCTGAATCTTTTCGCCCGGTTCTATGGACAAGCGATTGAGCCTGTGGTATAATGAAATCGGTCAAAAAAAGAAGAATACGGATTAAGCCGCTTGCCCTGATGGTCATGTGGCGTTTTCGTGTTCCTCTTCATAAGAGTTGAAGCAAGCCTTCGTCTTTCTGATTTGATGTACCACACCAAACAGAAAAACGGAGGTTATTTTTATGCCAGACAAGGTTTACCGCACGGCGATCTACTGCCGTCTGTCCCGTGAGGATGGAGACAAAGTAGAAAGCAACTCCATCGCCAGCCAGAGAGCCATCTGCGAGGACTATATCGCAAGACATGAGGATTTGGAGCTTGTCTGTGAGCCGTTTGTGGATGACGGTTACAGCGGCGTTTCCTTCAATCGTCCTCAGTTCAAAAAGCTGGAAGAGGCAATCCGCAAGGGTGCGCTTGACTGCATTGTGGTCAAGGATCTCAGCCGCTTCTCAAGAAACTATATCGACGGCGGACGCTATATTGAGAAGATTTTCCCTCAGCTCGGCATACGCTTCATCGCAATCAATGATGCGTATGACAGTCTGACCGGTGATCCGCAGTCCGACTCCTTTGTTATCCCGTTCAAAAACCTGATTAACGATTCTTACTGCAAGGACATCTCCATGAAAATCCGAAGCAGTTTGGAAGTCAAGCAGAAGAGCGGTGAGTTCGTCGGTTCGTTCGCCCCTTACGGCTACATGAAATCGCCGGAGAACAAAAACCAGCTCATCGTGGATGAAGCGGTCAGCGAATATGTGCAGATGATCTTTTCCATGTACAAGGACGGCTTCTCCATCGGACGTATTGCAAAGCGTCTGAACCAGATGGGCGTCCTGTCCCCAATGGAATACAAGCATTCCGCCGGTGTGAAGTTTGATACCGTCTTCAAAACCGGCGATACCGCAAAATGGACATACAAAGCCGTCCAGCGTATTCTCACCAACGAGGTTTATATCGGCGTTCTGGCTCAGGGCAAGCGAGGCACTCCCAACTACAAAGTCCGCGTCGTGAAAAGCAAGGATGAATCCGAGTGGGTCAAGGTAGAAAATACGCATGAAGCTCTTGTGTCCTACGAGGACTTCATGGCAGTCAAGGTCATGATGCAGCGGGATATGCGCTGTTCGCCCGATCAGGACGAAGCGCATCTGTTTTCCGGCTTCCTGTTCTGCGGAGACTGTCAGCAGCCAATGATCCGCAAGACCGTCCCGTCGAAGACGAAAAAGTATATTTACTACGTCTGCTCCACCAATAAGCACAGCCGGACGTGCAGCCCGCACAGCATCGCCGCAAAAGAGGTTGAAGAGAAGGTCTTCCGTGCCATTCATGACCAGATCGAGCTTGTCATCAATCTGGAACACGCGCTTGCGATGATAGAACGGCTTCCGTCTCAGAGCCGTAAGGCTTTCAATTACGAAGCTCAGATCGCCAAAATCGAGGAAGAGATTGAACGGTACCAAAAGCTCAAGCTGGGGCTTTACGAGAACTTCATCGGCGGCATCATTGATAAATCGGAATACTTCGAGTTCCGCAGCAGCTACACCAAAATCATTGAGGACAAACAGGAGGCACTTCTGCGGGTCAAAAAAGAAATGAAGCAGACGGTGACAACCGGCACGACCGAACGGAACTGGGTAACGCTTTTCAAGCAGTATGAAAACGTCGAAGAACTGAACCGCCGTGTGCTGATGTCCCTTGTTGACCGCATTCTGATTCACGAAAACCATGCAATCGAAATCGTCTTCAAATACAGGGACGAATACCAGCAGACGATTGAATACGTTCTCGGTTATGCCGACGAACTGGATATTGCCGTATAAAGGAGGGATGAGCAAATGGCAAGAAAAAGCAGAAAGCAAATTGCAGTTGAAGAGCCGGTTATCGAATCTGTCTCTTCCGAGGTCTTCTCAACAGCCATCTATGCCCGTCTTTCCGTTGAAAACAGCGGCAAGTCCGAAAAGGTGGATGTCATCGCAAATCAGATTGAGATTTGCAAGTCCTACATTGCAGAGCGTCCCTACCTGAATCTGATAGATACCTATGTGGACAACGGACGAACAGGAACGGTTTTTGATAGACCGGAGTTCAACCGGCTGATGAACGACATCCGCACCGGCAGGATCAAGTGCCTTGTAGTTCGTGATCTCAGCCGGTTCGGGCGTGACTACATCGAGGCAGGAACCTATCTGGAACGGGTCTTTCCGCAGATCGGGCTTCGGTTTATCGCCATCAAAGAGAACTACGACAACTTTGATACGGACGGCTCCGGCGAAAGCCTCATCATCCCTCTGCAAAACATGATCAACACACTCTACTCGAAGGACATCTCCCGCAAGGTTTCTACCGCGCTCAAGGCACAGATGGAAAGCGGAGAGTTCAAGAAGCGCAATCTCCCGTATGGTTATCGCTGGGATGAAGAACACAGCAATATGGTCTTCGATGAGGAAACCGCACCGATTGTCCGGAAGATTTTCCAATGGAAGATTGAAGGGCTGTCCCTTCCTGCGATTGCAGACCGGCTTGATGCAATGAACGCGCCCAATCCGGAGTTTCAGAAGTATCAGGTCGGCGTCCGCACAGGCAATGCTACGGCAAAGAAGATTTGGAACAAATCTTCACTGACTACCATTCTGGATAATCCCCATTACGTCGGAGATACCGTTCTCGGACGGACGCTGAACGCCATCTACAAGGGCGTCAAGAATCAGCACATTGACCGTGAGGAATGGATTATTTTTCCCAATACTCACGAGGCGATTATCTCCCGTGAGGACTTCCAGAAGGTACGAGAAATGCGGAACGCTGCTGCAAGGACAAGGGTTGAGAAGATGGAGCGCACGGAAGAAATCCGCGCTACGCTGATCAATCTCTTTGAAGACAAAATCGTCTGCGCAGACTGCGGCAAAAAGCTCTACTTCCATCGCAAGCGCGTTGACAAGCGCAAGGACGGCGCATGGTACGCCTTCTATGAGTGCAGTTCATCCGTCAAGCGCGGCAATCTCTGTACGCCACACTATACGCGGCAGGACAAACTCGAAGCCGATGTGCTTGCGGCGATTCAGCTTCAAGTCAAGGCGGCTCTCAATTACGACAAGCTGCTTGCCAAACTGAGAAACAGCGAAGGTGAACGCAGCATCCGAGATCAGCAGAATGCGCTCATTACAAGCCTGAATCTGAAACTCAGCGGTATTTCCAAGAAGCGTACCCGTCTCTATGAGGACTTCACGGAAGGCGTTCTCGATGAAGAGGAATACGCCTTTGCCAAGAAAGCCTACGATGAGCAGTATGTCGATCTTTCACGGCGGTTGGATGAAGCGGTTCAGCGGAAGGTAAAGTTTGCCGAGGCAATGTCCGAGGACAATAAGTGGCTCACGCTGATGAAATCTGTCAGCGGCGCAGCAAAACTCTCTCAGGAGTTGATTGACGAGTCCGTAGAGCTTGTAAAAGTCCATAAGGACGGCTCAATCGAGCTGGTCATGAAATACGGCGATATTTACGCTCTGACCGTTCAGAGCATCAAAGAAGTGCAGGAGGCGATGTAAATGAGCAAGGAATACAACATCGGCATCTACATCCGCCTCTCAATGGCTGATGAAGATACCGGCTATGGAAGCAAAGCGGAAAGTGACAGCATCGGCAACCAGCGTATGCTCATCAACCGCTTTCTTGACAATCATCCGGAGCTGTCTCACTGTCAGCGGTCTGAGTTTGCGGATGACGGTTATACCGGCACGAATTTTCACCGTCCTCAGTTCACGCAGATGATGGAGAAGGTCAAGCGCGGTGAGATCGATCTGATCTGTGTCAAGGATTTTTCCCGCTTTTCTCGTGACTACATCGAAACGGGAAACTATCTGGAATGCACCTTTCCGTTCATGGGCGTCCGATTCATTTCTATCAACGACGGCTATGACAGTGACGATTACAAAGGCACAACGGGCGGTCTGGAAGTGGTTATGCGCAGCATCATCTACGCCGCATACAGCAAAGACCTTTCCGTAAAGACCACATCGGCAAAAATCCAGATGATGAAGCAGGGCAAGTATGTCGGTGGCTATGCTCCATACGGCTACGTCCTGCATCCCACCATTCGGAACAAACTTGCCGTAGACCCGGAGGCGGCTGATGTGATCCGTCGCATTTTTCGCGAGGCGCTGGAAGGCAGCAACACCTCTCAGATCGCCCGCAGCCTGAATGATGAAGGCATCCCGACGCCGGGGCAATACTTCAAGAGCAAGCATCCCGACAAGAAGAAGTTCAGTAACATGAGCGAGAAAATCAGTTGGGAAACCGTGATGGTCTATAACATCCTCAAAAACCTTGTTTACACCGGAACACTGGTCAGCCGCAAAATGAAGTCCTGCGGTGTCGGCTCAAAAAAGCGTGTTGTCAATGAGCCGATTATCGTAGAAGGTACGCATGAAGCGATTATCAGCAAGGAAGACTTTGAGCTTGCTCAGAAGGTCATTCGAGGCGGAGGACGGAATCCCACGCGCAAGCAGCATGACTATCCGCTCAAGGGACTCGTCCGCTGCGGTAACTGTAAACGTGCTATGACGCGCCGAAAGAACAAGGCTGGCATTCGGTACTTCCAGTGCATTCACTCGGTCAACAACGGAAACACAGACTGTCCGGTTGGCAGGAGCTTTCCGGAAATGGATATTGAGAAGGTTGTCTTCCATGCCCTTACTCAGTTTCTTGCTTTGGCACAGAAGGAAGCAATACAGAACCGCGAAGTCGGTGATCTGCGGAAATCTGCCATCAAGGAATGTGCTGATAAAATCCGCACTCTGCAAAAGCAGAACGAGCAGCACAAGGCGTCCAAGCTGAGGCTCTACGAGAAGTATGCAGCCGGAAGCATCACGAAGGAGGCGTACATTCAGCAGAAGGCGGCAGCGGATGTGAAGATTGCTGAAAACGATGGAGTAATCCAGCGCAGTCACGAGCGGATGAAGGAGCTTGACTCCGAGACCGCCTGTTCAGATGAAAAGCTGGATGCGGTCTGCGAACAGTACGCCGACTGCAAAGCTCTGACCTATGAGCTGACCCACGCATTCATTTCTGCGGTCTACATTTACGATCTTGACAACATAGAAATCGTCTGGAAGTTCAAGGACTTCCTCACTACATCAGAAGGAGAAGCCAAATGAAAGTATTTCTTTATATCCGCGTTGCCTGTGCGGATCAGCTTGCGGCAGCAGACCAGCGGGAAGAGCTGGAACGCTATGCGAAGGACAAAGGCTATGAGGTGGCTGCTGCTGTGGCGGCAGACGGCATCTCCGGCGTCCATACGGAAGGTATCATGAACTTCCTGCTGAACGAAGCCAAGCGTCAGGACATCGGTACGATCCTCACCCGTGACACCTCACGGATTAGCCGGGACACTTCCTCTTTCATAAGGTTTGAGCGAAAGTTCCGGGAGAACGGCATCCGGTTCGAGTATCTGTCCAAGCATGACAACGAGCTTCCGGTCACTCCGATGATGGAGGCGTTTGAAGCGGCGTATAAGAAACGTCGCACAAAGAACGGCAAAAGAGCATAGAGAAAACGCAAGCCGTTCACGGGTGGTTGTCCACCTATGAACGGCTTGTAAATTCTCAAAATTTTTTTAGTCCCTACTTGACACAAGAAGATATGAGCCGTTTCGGAAGAGATTACATTCAAGTGGGTATGTACACGGAAATTTTATTTCCGCAGAATAACGTCCGTTTCATCGCAATTAACGACAGCTATGACAGTGCAAACGGCGACAACGACTTTATTCCATTCAAGAATATCATGAACGAATGGTATGCTAAAGACACCAGCAAAAAAATCAAGGCGGTCAATCGGGCAAAGGCACGGGCTGGCGAACATCTTACTTCAAATGTGCCTTACGGTTATATCAAGAACCCTGATAACCCCAAGCAATGGATAATTGACGAGGAATCCGCCGATGTCGTTCGTGAAATATTTCAGCTTTGTTTACAAGGTCTGAAAATGAACCAGATAGCAAATATTCTTTGTGCGAGAAAGGTCTTGATTCCAACGGTTTACAAGTCTGTCAACGGAATCGTTAATCGTAATTTCAATGAGGAAACAAAATACTTTTGGAACAGCGATACGGTTTCTCGCATTCTTGCAAATCGCTGCTACGCTGGCGATACGGTAAACGGTAAAACCACAAAGAAATCTTTCAAAATCAAGAAACGTATTGATTTATCACCGGAGGAATGGCAAATAGTCCCGAACACTCATGAGGCGATAATCGAACGTGAAACTTGGGAGTTAGTTCAGAAGATCCGGCAAGGACGACGGCGTAATGTAAAGCATAACCACCAGATACCGGTTTTGTCGGGACATCTTTTCTGTGCTGACTGTGGGAGGAAACTGTACTACGTTAAGCCGCCCGAGCAGGCTGAATACTATTGCTGTTCTGGATACCGTAAGCGTACACATTCATGCACGGGACATCACATTAGGGCGGACGTTGTAGAGCAGATTCTGATACGTCAGATAAATGATGTAATGAAGTTCGTTTCAGAATATGAGGACGAATTCGTTCGTCAGGTCATGGAACGAGGAACGGCTGAACACCTAAAGCAGACCAGTTCACTGAAGAAAACCATTGACACAGCAAAGCGGCGTATTGAGCAAATCGACAGCGTAATCTCTCAGCTCTATGAGGACAAGGTTGTTGGGGAAATCACCTCTGAAATGTTCACAAAGCTCTCGGCAAAGTACATAGCAGAGCAGGAAGAACAGAGCGCCTCCTTTAAAGTGGCTCAAAAGGAGCTGGTGGCTCTTGAAGCGAAGAAAACGGATACGACAAAGTTTATCGACTTGGTAAGGAAATACTCGCAAATCACTGAACTTACACCGCAAATCCTCAACGAGTTCATCGACAAAGTGACCGTTCATCAAGCAGTTAAGGTTGACGGTAAACGCCGACAGGACATTGAGGTTTACTTTAACGGTGTCGGGCTGATTTCGTCCGACGCAGAAAAAAAGCCCGAAACAACCGAGTGAACGGTCGTTTCGGACTTTGGCGGGATTATATATCCCTTAGACGCTCCCACATTTGCCGGGTCAAAAAATACTTCTATCCGCGCAAGTGTGCGGTTTGTCGGCAAAGCCGACAAACCGTGCGCGCGGCGCGGATGTTCGGCGGAAAAGTCCCAACGGGACTTTTTCGACGGTCAAAGGCGGGCAGCCCGAAAGCTGTCCGCCTTTGATTATTCAGCCTGGAATGAATCAGTTACCGGTATACTCGGAGAGTGTGATCTCGATATCCACCGACTTATCCCTGCCGCGGGAATCGGTTCTTACTACCGTTGCCGTAACAGTATCGCCCGGCTTCTTGTCCTTGAGTATCTCGGATACCTCGTCGACTGTGCGTACGTCGGTGCCGTTGATAGCTGTGATGGTATCGCCAACTACCAGACCGCTGGAGGCTATCGCCATATCCTGGTCGATATCAGTAACCACAAGACCCGGAGTCATGCCTCTGACCGCGCCTACATAGTCGCTTACCTGAACGCAGGTGATGCCGAGTATCGGTCTGCCGGAAACGTAGCCCTTGGTGATGAGGTCGTTGATGACCGACTTTGCGTCGTTGATAGTGATTGCAAAGCCAAGATTCTCAGCGTTGTCGTTGATGAGCTTCATGTTAACTACGCCGACTACCTCGCCGTACATATTGAACAGGCCGCCGCCGGAGTTACCGCTGTTGATCGCCGTATCCGTCTGGATAGCGGAAATGCTGTTGTCGTCGTAAACCTGTCTGTTCAGACCGGAAACAACGCCCTTGGAAACGGATGTCTCAAGACCGAGCGGGTTGCCTATTACAACAACATCGTCGCCGAGGCTCAGCTTGTCGGAGTCGCCCAGTGCAGCGGCGGGGAGGTCGCTGTCGGGCTTGATCTTCAGCACTGCGAGGTCGGTGTCGGTGTCGGAGCCTAACAGATCTGCTTCGTACGCTGTGGACACGCTGGTGCCGTTGTTCGGGTCGGTTGTGTTGACGTTGACTACCAGCTTTGTAACGGTGTAGTAGTCGTTCTCGGCAACATGCGCGTTGGTGATGATGTAGCCGTCCTTAGAGATGATGATGCCGCTGCCCGCGCCGTAGAGAGTCTCCTGACCGCGGTAGTTTACATAGACCTCAATATATACGATGGAATCCTTGACTGCGGATACCAGGTCTCTTGTGTAGGCGTATGTGCCGTCGCTGTTGCGCTCGGCAGTTCCGGAGGAGGTGTGGTCGACAACGCCGGACTGAAGCGTGTTCAGTACGTCCTGCGCGCCCTCGGGGACGCTGCTTTCGGAAGCGCTGTCCGCAGAGGAGCTTACGCTCTCGGACTGGGAGGCTCCGCCTATCAGGAGCTGGCTCGCCTTATTAGCCGCGAAGGCTCCGCCGAATCCCGCGCCGCCGCAGAGTACCGCTATCGCTGCCACGATGGCTACGATCTTTCCGGTGCGGTGGGTCCTGGGCTTCTTCGGGGGCTGCTGTTCGGTAAAGTTCATTTCGGGCTGTGTATTCTGAGCGCTTTGTACGTTCTGGGCGTTCTGTGTATCATGAAGTTCCTGTGTATTCTGTGTTTCGTTCATGCCGTTATAGTCATACATAAATCATTCGTCCTTTCTTTCAGACCGGATATGTAGGGGAGGATTCCCGGTTTTCCGTATCTCCCTTGCTGTGATTAAATTATATCAGCCTAATGTGTCGATACGGTGAAACAAATTTGAATAATCAATTAAATAAAGCTGAAGGAAATGGTAAAAAACCGGCGGGAAAATTCGCCCTTTAG